>Ga0160505_100071_pt1 | contig 80895 bp, 56 predicted proteins | sample DIDeMG_FD_108225 | JGI IMG/M metagenome (GOLD analysis project Ga0160505, IMG submission 108225) | Enriched chicken feces microbial communities from UW Madison campus, WI, USA - DID2874_E49_Stillage MG | ecosystem: Host-associated > Birds > Digestive system > Large intestine > Fecal ... | reverse complement strand
CAGATATAAGCCAGGTACCGTTGCCTTGAGAGAAATCAGAAGATTCCAGAAGTCTACTGAACTTTTGATCAGAAAGTTGCCATTCCAGAGATTGGTTAGAGAAATCGCCCAGGACTTCAAGACTGACTTGAGATTCCAGTCTTCTGCTATTGGTGCTTTGCAGGAATCCGTTGAGGCCTACTTGGTTTCCTTGTTTGAGGACACCAACTTGTGTGCCATCCACGCCAAGAGAGTCACCATCCAGAAGAAGGACATTCAATTGGCCAGAAGATTGAGAGGCGAGAGATCTTAAGTGTGCTGAGCTACTTTATTTCTCACTTGTATTATTTATGTCTGTATATTAGCAATGTCACGATCAGAAAAGAAGATGTAGATGGGAAAAGGAAGGTTGATGTAGTAGAAGATGAACGAAATAGGATTATGGATCAAAGGTGTTGAGTTACCTGATGATTCTATTGAATGGTTTGTATTTTTATACATTTGGATACACATACGTTAGTTATATGGTTTTCGCAGCCAAACACATTATATTCTACAAAGTATGAACTTCCCTGTCAATATTTGTCTGCATAATATTGACGAAACATTAAACATGCTGACATGTCTTTAATTCTAGTAGTAGACCACAGAAGATATAAATCTGTACCTCGAAGAGATTGTGAAACAAAGCCATTAGTTCTACCGTCACTTCTGTAGTATTGAGTAGATTATACGGACTATGAATAACTGGCAATTTGGAGATCACGAAAGATTCCTTAATACCTTCCGAGCTATCAAATACACGTTATTTTTTAGATACAACAAAATATAAGGGTGAATGATGAACAGTTTATAGTGACAATTGTCTTAATATTTACCAGAAGCAGAAACTGAGGTGTATTGGATGAGCTCTCATGGCCCCTTCTTCCTTTCTCTCGCTCTCTTTCTTCAAAATATTACCTCTTCTCAAGATCATTCATTACAAACATCCATTCTCAAATCAAAAGATTTTTAAATTCTATTCACAACTCTTGTACCTTACATCACCTACTTACTCACTTTCTCTTCTAATACGGATACACAGCAGGCTCCTTTTCCTCAGTAAACCCTCTCTTCTCCTGCTCCTCGGCCTTCTCCTTCAAATATGGCAATATCACAGTCTTAAATTTCTCATACCCACGGTACTCCCTCACATCATCACTCCAACTCTCAATGCCATCCAATAACCTTCTAGGAATATGGGGCTCCTCACACATCTCGGTGATAGGCAAGAAGTACGTTCTGATGGTGAATACGACTGCTCCTGACTTGGGCAATCTGCGAAGACTCTGTCTTTCTGAACGGAAATACAACTGCTCAATGGTGGTGGCTTCATTGGCTGTGTACCAACCTACAACGTCAGAGTTCTCATCTCCAATAGAAGACGACCAACCCAAATCCTTATCGGTCTGGATGAAGTAGTTATTTCTCACCACAGGCTTGTCACATGTAAGACGAAGGAAGAACTTGGACATACCAGTGTGCAACTTCTCCTTGTATTGGGGCACATCTCCAGTGGTGTGGATGGCACTTAATGGCAAACCAACCTTATCCTTGAATCTCCAGAATCCTGGCAAAATGATAGCTCCAGCCTTCAAGTAGTAGTTGCCATCCTCTCCCTCCACCATGATGGCCAAGTCGTCCTGGACCATTTTCGCAGCCATCACCATAGGGTCCTCCTTGATGTCATCCCTGTTGCATTGTCTGAAGGTGAAAACCTCACCGGTAAGGAGATTCTCTAACCCAGAGTCCAATTGACGGAACAAAGATGGGTAACGATTGGGCAAATACTGCCAGAATTCATCCAACAACTCAAAGGCTGCTTCTCTGGCTTCTGGAAAGGTTCCATGCAATTCCTCGTCTTTTTCTGCCAACCGCGTGAGCTTCTCATTATGGTACTTCATCCATTCGTTGTCCAACTCGATCCACGAGTCCCAGTCCATGTTCCTAATGCCCATAGTGATGTTGTACTTATGTCTGAAAGCTCTGTATGGCATAGGCTTTGTTTTGGTCACATCCCAGTTCTTGAACGCAGGTGGAACCGGAGTTTGAAAATCTTCCGGCGTCCATGTACCATATTTCCGGTCCTTATTAGAAACCTTGGACTTGGGTTGTGTTTGTAGCTTATCCTTTGACTTCTTGGAGTATGCCACTGCCAATGCGCAGGCCACAGTTAAATAACCTAGATACTTGAGGTCAATATCCATTTGGAAAAAAAAGCTGTTGCAAATAGAAATTTCTGAAAGAAACGTTTGATAGAAATCCTCCGATGACAATGTTCTTTAAACTTATGCGACGAGGTTCAATATATATAAATGAATAACCACTCAAAAGTATGAGCCCCCAAGCTTATCAGTGGGTCCTGCCTGCCTAATGCGGTAATGATATCCAGAAGGTGGAATCATCAACGATCTTTCCTGGTTTGTGTAACTTGCTCCCGAGATGTCTAGGCCGGTGGTAAAAATGCCCCAAACAAGCAAGTTTGCACGATGTTCCACACCACAAAATATGTAACAGCAACACGCCATTTGTCGTGGCTGCCAACTACCCAATATACTAATGGTAAAAACGTATGGATGCGCGTGATGATTTGCACGTGCCAGAATCCCAAGAGTAGCACTAGAAATGCTAGATTCACCAATAAAATTGGCAGGATTCGGTCAACTGGATAAGTGTGGCGGAAGTAACGAATGCTAAAGATGGAGAGGATGATGGTAGGAGCTCCAAAAATGAAATTTGGAATGTTTCCCATTGTCCAATACAGGAGAAACCCGTTGTTCCAATAATGTGCTTGGGCATAAGTGAAGAGACTGGGTATCCTGGCAGAACACCATTCGCCACGGTCTGATTTGTAACATACAGCCATGTAATTGTAGATTTGAGACGCTAGGAACCCTGATCCGAGAATCAGACCTGCCATTATGGGCAAAAGCCGCGTCGTTATGCTACCTTTCAGCATCGCACTAGTAATGATCGATGATCCAGAAAGAAGATTGAGCACACCGGCCAAATCATAAACATAAACGAGACCGAGAAGCAAGCAATTGGCTCTGAAGCCATAGGCGAGTGCTGCAGCCAACCCACTGGCCAAATAGAGCGGCAAGTTGATCCGTGGAGTACCATACTGGACCAACAAGGCACTTTCACGGAAGAAGAGACACAAGAAGCTGAAAAGTGCTGCAATGGCCTCAGAATAAGGCGCAGTGAGGAACATAGCTGCTGGTGAAAGGATGAAAAGTGCCAGAGACGCCATCGCTACTCGTTCAGGCGAGAAAAGACGAGCATTCTGGAATACTAGCTTGGTGTAGTAGTAAAGCGTCACTGCGGCGAGAAAATGGCATAAGTTGGAGATGAATGTGGCCCATAGAAGCCGTCCGTAGAAGGGAAACGACTCTGAAACGGGAAAAAGTCGGACAAGTCTCCACCAGAGCGGACAAAAGACAAATTGATGCTCATAGTGAATGTCATTGGTGAAGAGATCTGCAAAGTAGACCGCATCCCATGCAACGAGTCTGTCTAGGACAGAATGCAAAATCCAATCCGTGAGATTCGAGAAGAACCCATGGAGGTACGGTGAAGTTAATGACAGAAGGTATTCTGATTCGGGAAGGTACTGGCGAAGTAGTAGTTGAGATGAAATGTCGAACTGGGCCGGCACGGACAGAAGAAGTATAATTTGGGAGGTCTTGACGACTAAGAAGGCCACCGTGAGCTTGAACACGTCATTCATGAGTGAATTGGGGTGATTTGGCGGGACGAAGATGGAGTAGACGAAGGTTTGAAGAAAACGCATCACGTGAATGAAGATGGTGGGAAGTAGACGGTAGAAGAAAAAGTTGATGACAGAAAGAGATGAGAGGAATAGACATTTTGCAAATGAATTGAAGTGTTAAAGAAAATGTCATTCAAATGAATAGTTTGACGTTAGTCTTACTAGGATATATTGGGCCAACTGGAGAACTCTCATATATATTAGTAGATGAAGACATGAAGAAAGTTATCACCCAAGAAAGAACTCTTTACCAGAGAAAATTTTCAGTTTTTCTTTTTTAAATCTTATTCTAATAAGGCCTTAAGAGCCCTCCATTACAAATTCTAAAACCTATCTCTTACTGCACTAGATTGAATATATCCTCAACTACTTCTTTCCAAACTGAACACCAAAGGCATCAATGATTCCGGCAACAGAACCTGGGTTGGCCAAGGTGGTGATGTCTCCCAACTGGTCAGCCTCGTTAGAAGAAACCTTTCTCAAGATTCTTCTCATGATCTTTCCGGATCTGGTCTTTGGCAAGTCCTGGACAATGATCACAGACTTTGGTGCTGCGAATGGTCCAATTTCCTTTCTAACAACCATCACCAAGTCCTTTCTCAAGGCAGTGGCCTCGTCGCTGGTCTCCTTGCCGTACACTTGGTCTGCGAACTCGTCCTTCAAGGCAACGTAAGCAACAACTGCTTGGCCAGTCAAGTCATCGTTGATACCAACCACAGCAGCCTCAGATACACCATGGTGCTCGATCAAAGCAGCCTCAATCTCGGCAGTGGACAATCTGTGACCGGAAACGTTCACCACATCGTCAACTCTACCTCTAATCCAGTAGTAACCATCGTGGTCTCTGGCAGCTCCGTCACCAGTGAAGTAGTAACCTGGGTATGGCTTCAAGTAGGTGTCCATGTACTTCTCGTGGTTCTTGTACACGGTTCTAGCCATGGATGGCCAGGTGTTCTTAACGGCCAAAACACCCTCGGTGTCGTTTCCAGAGATCTCATGGCCATTGACTGGGTCAATGAGACAGGTCTCAATACCGAAGAATGGAAGCGAGGCAGAACCCGGCTTGTTTGGCGTGATACCAGCAATTGGAGCAATGAAGTGAGATCCCGACTCGGTCTGCCAGTAAGTGTCAGAGATGTGACACTGGTTCTTACCAATGTGCTCGTTGTACCACTCCCAGATATCTGGAGAGATTGGCTCACCGACAGAACCAAGAGTTCTCAAGGACGACAAGTCGTACTTTGGAATCTCGTGCTCACCAGCCTTTCTCAAAAGTCTCAAGGCAGTTGGAGCAATGTAGAAGTGGGTAGCCTTGTGCTTCTCGATGATCTGGAACAAACGGCCGTAATCTGGGTAGGCTGGAGTACCCTCGAAAACCACGGTTGGAACACCCAAAAGCAATGGACCGTAGAGAGCATAAGTGTGGCCGGTAATCCAACCAACGTCTCCAGCAGTGAAGAGAACATCTTCTGGGTGGATGTCGAAGATGTACTTAGTAGTCATGGCAGCACCAAGAAGGTAACCTCCAGTGGTGTGAACCACACCCTTTGGAGTACCGGTGGAACCAGAGGTGTACAACAAGAACAATGGGTCCTCAGAGTTGACAGATACTGGAGGAACGTAACCTGGGAACTTAGCAGCCTCGACATCCCAGTAGAAGTCTCTACCTTCAGTAATTGCAATGTCTGGGTTACCAGTTCTTCTGTGGACTAAAACATGCTCCACAGAAGGACACGAGAGCAAAGCTTCGTCACACAACTTCTTAATGTTGATGGTCTTTCCTCCACGCTTACCTTCGTCACAAGTGATCAAAGCCTTACACTGAGCATCGTTGACACGGTCTCTGATGGAGCCCGAAGAGAAACCAGCAAAAATCACCGAGTGAATAGCACCCAAACGGGCTACAGCCAACATAGCCACAATGGCGTGGGCATTCATTGGCAAGTAGATGGCCACAGTGTCACCTTTCTGGATTCCCCAAGACTTCAACACACCAGCAACCTGGGAAACCTCACGCAAAAGCTCGCCATAAGTCAAGGTCTTGGAGTCCTTCTCGTCGTCGGCCTCGTAGATGATGGCCTTCTTGTCTGGGTGGGCATAAGCCCATCTGTCTACACAGTTGTAAGAGGCATTCAACTCTCCACCAATGAACCATTGGGCATCGCCGTGATGCAAGTCACCAGCCTTGACCTTAGTGAAGTCCCTATCCCAGTGCAACAATTCCTTGGCCATAGGGCCGAAAAAGCCTTCTGGATCCTGGATGGACTGGTTGTACAACTTGTGGTAGTCATCCAATGAAGAAATGTGGCCAGGTCTAGGTTGTCTCTCAAAGAATTCCTTTGGAGTTGGACGCTGGGCGACGTTGTTGGCTTCGTGCACAACGGTGTGGGATGGAGCAGACGTCATCTGAAGGGTTAGTATAGGAACAGAATTGAGCGAAAGACTTTGACATGAAAAGTTGCAAAACTGCGGGGCACGCGGGGCACCACGTCGATAATTGACATGTGGTAGCTTGTCAATTGCAATCACGATAGGTGTTGCAACTATTCTAATGGTGCAATGTCAACATACTGATGATAAAGAACAGTAGTGGGTCCAAAATCTGATCGTATAACGTTGAGCTCTCGTATGAATTTTTTGGGTACGTACCAGGTACACTACTGATATGGGGGGCAGCGAATTTTGGGCAAACGGAACCGAGAAAAAATGAAACGACTTGGATGATTTGCAAAGTATTCACCTAAGATAAAACAGGTAAACAAACTGCAAGTAAAAAGCTGCAAATAATTGGTAATTTGCAGTAGGTGATAGGAATAAATAAATAGGACACTGAATTTCCTCAGAGTCTAATTGTGTAAAATTATAGAAATAACTTCCTGGCCATTGGCAGGAATTGTACAACTATATATATACTCGGAGATTCCGCGGGCAACTGGCCACTTGGGTACCTAGCTACGATAACGTTTCCCCGGAATTGACAAGGTACAATGCTGACTCTGACCACGGACAAATGGGACATTTGCTGATCCCCAGAGTTCGGCTACTCGGAGTTGAGTCGCTGTTTAGGAGGGAGGTGCGGGTATGCCCGGCCAAGCGGTGAGCACACGACTTTGCTTTACTATGAATCCCCTCTATGGCGAGATTTTGACACTGAGGGGGAGGGGCCTGGTGGAGGGGACATGACAGCGTGGGGATGGATGCCAAGGGTGTGTGAGGGGGCGGGACAAGGTGGGGGTTCAAGTTTTATCAATTGACTTGTCGTTTTGGCGAGTTTTTGCTCCACCACATTTGTGCACTTTTTGTTGGCCCGCCTCAAGATACCCAAACTAGCCTTCTGGCACCATTACTCCGGAGTTTACATGCAGTACGGTGCTGATCTAACGCCGAGCATGGATCGAATGAGGGATTGACCATTAGTGGAGAGAAATGTGTAGAGAGATAGAGGTAGTTATAGTCTGATTGATGTCGGAATACGGAGAATTGAGGTGTTTTAAAGTGTGGTTTCTAATTACGGGTACCTTTTGCTGTCTTTTTATCTTTTATTCTTATTATTGCATTGCAAGTGTTGCCAGGTACAAGTAAATGCCTAGTTCAATATTGTTGTTCAATTTCGTCCAATTGCTCAACACTTAACAAGTTTCTATAATGTTCTACAACCTTGTATTCTATCTCTAATTCGTTTTATTAGCCATTAATCTATCGTAGAATTTAGTCAACCTCCTCAACAGTTGGTCCGTCGTTGGATGGAGCAGCACCTGCACCTGGGAATCCACCTGGAGCACCGCCTGCAGCACCGCCTGGAGCAGCACCAGCCTGGTAGGCCTTGGCCATGATTGGGTTAGCAACACCCTCCAACTCCTTCTGCTTGTCACCGAACTCCTCGGTGGTGGCAGTCTGGTTCTCGTCCAACCAGCTGATGGCCTCCTCAGCAGCCTTGGTGACAGCCTCAACATCAGAAGCCTCCAACTTGCTCTTGAACTCCTCCTCACCCAAGGTGGTCTTCAAAGAGTAAGCGTAAGACTCCAAACCGTTCTTAGCCTGGACTCTGGCAGCCTCCTTCTCATCCTCGTCCTTGAACTTCTCAGCCTCAGACACCATTCTCTCAATGTCCTCCTTGGACAATCTACCCTTGTCGTTGGTGATGGTGATCTTCTGAGTCTTACCGGTACCCTTCTCCAAAGCAGAGACGTTCAAGATACCGTTGGCATCAATGTCGAAGGTAACCTCGATTTGTGGAACACCTCTTGGAGCTGGTGGAATACCAGACAACTCGAACTTACCCAACAAGTTGTTGTCCTTAGTCTTGGCTCTCTCACCCTCGAACACCTGAATCAACACACCTGGCTGGTTGTCGGCGTAAGTAGAGAAAGTCTCGGACTTCTTGGTTGGGATGGTGGAGTTTCTTGGAATCAACTTGGTCATGATACCACCGGCGGTCTCAATACCCAAAGACAATGGGGCAACATCCAACAACAACAAGTCCTGGGTCTTAGAAGAAGTGTCACCGGACAAGATAGCAGCCTGGACAGCAGCACCGTAAGCAACAGCCTCATCTGGGTTGATGGACTTGTTTGGCTCCTTACCGTTGAAGAAGTCAGAAACCAACTTCTGGACCTTTGGAATTCTGGTGGAACCACCAACAAGGACAATCTCGTCAACCTGGGACTTGTCGACCTTGGCGTCTCTCAACACCTTCTCGACAGGCTCCAAAGTGGATCTGAACAAGTCCTGACACAACTCCTCGAATCTGGCTCTGGTAATAGAAGTGTAGAAGTCAACACCCTCGTACAAAGAGTCAATCTCGATGGAGGTCTGAGCAGAAGAAGACAAGGTTCTCTTAGCACGCTCACAAGCGGTTCTCAATCTTCTCAAAGCTCTCTGGTTGGTAGACAAGTCCTTCTTGTTCTTTCTCTTGAACTCGTTAACAAAGTGGTTAACCAATCTGTTGTCGAAATCCTCACCACCCAAGTGAGTGTCACCAGCAGTAGCCTTGACCTCGAAGATACCGTCCTCAATGGAAAGCAAAGAAACATCGAAAGTTCCTCCACCCAAGTCGAAGATCAAAACGTTCTTCTCCTCCTCGGTCTTCTTGTCCAAACCGTAAGCAATAGCAGCGGCGGTTGGCTCGTTAATGATTCTCATAACGTTCAAACCGGCAATCAAACCAGCATCCTTAGTAGCCTGTCTCTGAGAGTCGTTGAAGTAAGCTGGGACAGTGACGACAGCGTCGGACACAGTGGTACCCAAGAAAGACTCAGCAGTCTCTCTCATCTTGGTCAAGATCATAGAAGAGATTTCCTCAGGAGTGAAGACCTTGGTCTCACCCTTGAACTCAACCTGGATTTGTGGCTTTCCACCCTTGTCGACAACCTTAAATGGGAAGTGCTTAATGTCACCCTGCACCTCGGCGTCGGTGAACTTTCTACCAATAAGTCTCTTAGCGTCAAAGACAGTGTTGGCAGGGTTCATGGCGGCCTGGTTCTTAGCAGCATCACCAATCAATCTCTCAGTGTCGGTGAAAGCAACGAAAGAAGGAGTGGTTCTGTTACCTTGGTCGTTGGCAATAATTTCCACACGGTCGTTGGCAAAGTGTGCCACACACGAGTAGGTAGTACCCAAATCAATACCGACAGCTTTCGACATATTTGTGAATAATTTAAAATTCGGTAAAGAAGAAAAAATTGAGACGGGGGCTGGGCCGGTTTTATATAATGTAGCGTCGAGTCCATGGAAGATTCCACGACGTTCCACCATATTAACGAGTCACGTGACAGAGGTTGCGCCATGCATTATGATTTTTTTTTCAATTTTCAAGATTTACCTATTCCATCGAAATCCATGAGGGTAAATTACTGACGTCACCTGCAGGAGAATAAATTTTCCAGGAGGTTCTGGTATTTTCTGTAGATTTGGAATGGAAAAAAAAAATGAAGGGAAGAAGTAGAGAAAAATATCAAGATACTAGGAAACACAGATATGGTTGGGAACAAAATATTGAAAATAGTTCAATTGTAAGAAATGGAACGTTGAATGTTGAATTTGCCAAAAAGAAAGCCCGATGCGGGGCTCGAACCCGCAACCTTTTGATTGACCTTATATGATTAAGAGTCAAATGCTCTACCGATTGAGCTAACCAGGCAACCGATGGAAAAGAATTATTTATGGGATACTAAGAGCAAAACAAGTGTTGTAGTTTTCGATTTTTCTGGGATTTGAAATATTTAATACTTACAAATGAATAATATGATATCAAACAATGAAGGATATTTATAATGTTCTAAAATATCAAGAGTTAGGCAAGAATGTCAATGATTCTTCATTGTCTCACTGTATCCTGTGAAGTATATGGAGTAAATATAAGAATCCTTTAATTTAAGAAATTTTTTTTAAACGTAAATGTTGTTTACAAAGACAATGACAACATAAGATGCGTGAAATGTTCACCGTTTTGCCTATAGACCTGTCAATTTCTCAGAAGACTCAACCTTCTTATCTAACCTACACCTTTCAGAATATATGTCATAGTATTCTACATATCAATAAAACAAAATTTGTGCAAGCAAGTCCACTACACTTACAATCTCGAGGCTTTTTCGAAGCTCTGCCGAAGTTCCATTGAAGCTCCATTGAAGCCTCCTCGAAGCTCTCGTAACACCTTAACTATACCCACTTAAGTGGCCTTCTCCTTGGTGTAGTCGTTGAGAATGTGGAAAGCTCCAATCTTACCGAAAACTCCCTTCACGTTCAACCAGGCATTCTTAACAGCTGGCTGGCCCAAGTTGTTGACAACGTCTTCAACCTTGATCTCAATAGACTTGAATGCGTTTCTGGTGTAAGCAGACTTCTCAAATCTCAACTTGATAAAGACGAAATACACCACGAATTGGATCAACGATGCACGACTGAATGTCAAAAGTCTCACAAACAACAAGAAAAACGTGTACACTTCCAACAAAGCGGCCAATTGCATGGATCTGGTGTTGTTGGATGCGACAAAGTTGCCAATTTTGACACTCACTGGGTGGGTCTCAGGAATGTTCAAAGCTGGCAACAAAAAGTGCTTGGTGTAAGTCAAAACGTGGAATGTAGAGAACAAAAAGAAGCTCAGCAAAGTCAATAACACGTATGGGCTGTACACAAAGAAAACCAATCCCAAAATCAAGTACTGGAAGTTGTCTTCCTTGATCAAGGCTCCCAAGTTGACACCGTTCTTCTTGATGTTCTGCAAAATCAAAACACCAAAACTCTCCACAACACCGAAGAGTGCAAGCTTGTACCAGAACTTGTATGCCTTTGGAAACACTCTCACGTAGCTCAATGCGAAGAAAATGGTACTGACCATAGTGATAAGATGGCCCACATACCAGGCAAATTGCAAGGTTTTGACGGTATTGGAAAGCTGGGCCTTAGTGGCGGCGCCTTTGGTTGGCTGAGAGGAGGCCTGGGTAGGAATTTGAGTTGGTTTTTGGTCTGCCATGATGAATTGAGTAGAAGAACAAAAAGTAAGCAATGTTAAAAAAAGGAGATATGAGCAACGAAGGTTTCGCGGTGACTTTTCGCGAACGACACCTAATCAGGACTTGTAATTGCTATGCAACTGAAGGTGAATGAGGTGTCATGTTGGAATGAAGAGTTTATGTGATAGTAATTGTGGTGAGTAATGATTCGGGTTCACGTTTTCACTGATTTTTCTTTTTCTGGGTTGGCAAATTTTTTTTTTTAGGTTTATCTTCGAGTTTTAATGCTGTACGCCTCCTCCACACTCCTTGAGATTCTTGCTTGGTTGATCCTAGTCGTGCGCACAATCAAATCCACACCTACTTGACATTCCTTCATACGCTCCAGGCGAATATCCATCCTGGGCTCACTTAACAATTATTCATCCGTACATCCGTAGACATCAATTTCTTAACGCAAGAATCCCTTACGTGTTTTCTGAGGAACCGATGCAGCTGGTGGCTCCTGGGGTAAGCTCTTCTGCTTCTCCAACTGCACCTTCTTGTCCTCCAACAACTTGATTTGCTTAGCCAACTTCTCCTTCATTTCCTTGTGACGGGCGAAAAGATCAGCCTCAGATCTTTGCAACTTCTTCTCCTTCTCGCTAACCTTCTGCTGGAACACCGTCTTCATCTCGGCCTCCATCTTAGCCAATTTAGCTTCGTGCAAGGCTCTCTCTTCCTCTTGCTTAGTCAATGGATCGAATTCCTTGAAAACGGTATTGTCCTGCTCAATACCCATCTTCAACAATTTCTGAGTTCTGTAGTTCTCGTACAACTTGTCTGCGGTAGACTCCTTCAACTCCTCCAAGTTGCTGCGGATCAACAATTGACGCAACTTGACGAAATCATTTTGTTGCTCGTTGTCCACCTCAATCACACCCCATGGGTATGCTCTACCTCTAACTGCACGTCCATCAGGCAACTGCACTTCGCTGGTGGAGCCAATGACGGCGAACGGGAATGTGGCAATCAAGTTCTTAGAGTTTGTCACCGTCTCCTCGTCGTCATTGTCATACACAGAGGGTTCGAAAATGCTGATTTCCTGGTGACGAATGTCATCCAAAATACGGGCCTTGAACTCTGCGATCTCCTCGTCCGTCAATGTATCAGACTTGGCTACTACGGGAATCAAGTTGACCTTCTCATGCACCAGCTTCATGAACTCAATGTCCAAAGCCTTCAACGAATGGCCGGTGGGCTCAATGAAGTATAATAGAGCATGTACACGTTCATCGGGAACTGAGGCACGGTTGACTCTGCTCTCAGCCTCCAAGTAGTTATCAAAACGGGAGTTGATCTCATCGACGATGGGCTTCCATGCATCGGTGTTGTTAAGCTGTTCACCGAATCCTGGGGTGGTAATGATGTTCAACTTCAACTTGACGCCGTCTTCTTCGACTTCGGCGGCATGTGACTCGATTTTGACTCCGGAAACTTCCTCCTCATCCTCCAAATCTGGCTTAGGGGGCAAGACATCCTTGTTGAAAAGAGTATTGACAAGGGTTCTCTTACCCAAACCAGATTCTCCAACCACCATAAAGTTGAAGGAGAAACCTCTTCTTACAGACTTTCTGTGCCATTGCTTAGGTAAGTTGGCGAAGCCAACGAACCCGTTTAACTTCCGTTTAATGATTTTCACCTCTTGTTCCAAGGTTCCATTGACTTGGCGGTTAGTATAGGGATTCTGAATAAATAGTTGCGGTGGGGGTGATTTGGTCATTTTCATGGAAACTTTCGAGATACAGGAGCGGAATTCAATGATTTGTGGCGTGCTTGTACTGGTTTAATGTGGATATTTGAACATACTTGAAGTCATGATGAATAGTAGTTTGTTTGGGATTGTGTCAGAAGGAAATTTAGGATTCGACGTGTCGTGTAGGTACACGTGATCTCCGGCACGTGAGTTTATTTCATAAGTGAAAAATGAAACTATGGACGATTAAATTAGAATTAAAAGAATGCAAAGGCAAAAAAAGGAATCTCTCTAGAGAGTCAGGGGAGTTTAAAGTTTATGGAAGTAGTGATATTTCATTGTTTTTGAAGTAAGTAGTTGATGGTTAGTAGACGTGAAATTTCCAGATTTGGACAGGCAGGATCCGCAGGTACAAGGCAGATAATCTAATTGGGGACTAGATATGAAAATCCCAGAGGAGATGAAATATCTTAATTGGACAATTTAGTTCTTAGGGATAAAATTCTAGGATTGATTTTCGGACTGAATATCAAGGGATAGAACCGGAATAGTCAGGTGTTCGAAGATAGAGAGAATGCAGGTTGTTTGTACTGGGAATTGCCTTGTAGCTGATTAAATTAAGAATTAGCCAAAAGATATTGTGTAGACGAATTGTACATTCCCATTTCTAAGAGGCAATGGTTTTTCTCTATTAAGAAACGATAATAGAGCATCAATTAGCTGAACTGACCAGATGAAGTAGATGAGTGACAGAATGAATCTAGCTGATGGTCTATTCATAAGGAGAAAGTTTGACCAGCTTAAAATTCTATTGAATATATATCTCTATTGGCATAACCGTACAATTTCTCACAACATAAGGAATGATATGAAATAGTATAGGCCTGCAAAAGGAAGAAGCAAATGGAAAGTAGCAAATGGAAAGTAGCAAATAGAAAGTAGCAAATAGACATAAGCAAATAGAAACCAGCAAATAGGAAGTAGCAATTGAGAGTTTCAAGAAGGATATAAGAAGACTTCAAAAGGGACTTCATTTCATTTGATAATTACCAACACGTTTTCGAATTACCCAGTATTCATTGGACCATATCTAACAATCTGCCAGTATCGTAGCTAGAATCCCATATATTTTCATACCCACTGCTCAAAAACATTCTATTACAATAATGGTATAACAACCGTGACAGTCTCACACTAACACCAGACAACCAGACTTCACCAGAATTAATCCTAGGCATCTGGAGCCGTTCTCAAGGTCTCCAACAAAAGTTGCAAGCCCAATCTTGCAAAATCCTCCATATTTTTCGCCCGCTCGCCACTTCCAGTCTCCCTCTTGCACGATACATCGCCGCCTGGCCCACTAACACCCAAATAAACCGTTCCAACGGCCACGGAGCCTTGGTCGTTATCACGACGGAGATGTAAATCCGTGGTAGGCCCAGCAAATCCAGTTTCTGAAAGTACATACGTCAGGCCCAACTCATACTTCGTCGTTCTGGCCAATTTGAGTACAACTGCTTCCAGCGGGCCCATATACGATTTGATTTCATCATCATTCAATCCAGATAACTTGAGTCTCTGACGCAACGAATAAACCAACTTTCCTCCAAGGAAAAAGTCGGAGGCACCAGGAACTGATACCAAGTACGCAGAGATGAGTCCACCACACGCAGCTTCCGAGATAGCAAGTGTCTGCTGGCGAAGCCTTAAGATGTCTGCGATTTCCACTACAATTTCACGGATATCCAGTGGAGGGAAGCTCATTGTTGCAGGGGTGGTCAATATGTCAGTGTTTGAGTATTTGATTTTAAATATTTCAGAGCCAACAGTTTCAATACCACTGAGTTGTATGGCTGTGGATGCCCAGAGGATGTCCAGTAGTAATGATATGTGGAGGTGGAGTGCAGGTGGGTGGATGAAGAGAATAGAGTAGAATTGGGAGAATTTGGAAATGTGTGGGAATTGAAGATTACAGAGGATTGGAAAACATCCAGATGATGTAAAGGATGAATTTAAGAAAATTATTGAAAAGAAAACTCGTGGATGGAGGTTTTTTTTTTATTGGACTTATAGAGTAATGTTCAGACTGATGACTATTTAATTGATGCTATTGATTGGCATCATTGAGGAAGGAATATCACATGAAACCTGGGGACAAGATTTTAAAGCAATTCTTATATCTTTTTTATTCATCAGAATCGATCAATGGGCTTTTGAATTTTCATATTGTTAGTTCTTTCAATAACTTAAAATCACACTGCATATAAGAATATGAACCTCCATCAAATACCTAACAAAAATATATAAAATCATGATAAAATCTCCAGAAAAAGTTCATCATTCCAGAATTGACACCCCAAAGCACCCCCTTGAACCATAGAATTCCCAAATACTCTAGCGAATCCCGTTTTAACTACCCCATAAGCGTACTGCACACAAGCACCAACCAACACTAGTGGCAATCTCTCACTCAAATGTCAAATACATACTACAACCAGAATGTCAAAGTCGATCAAATTCAACGCAGGCAAAGTACTCTACGACGAAGACTCTAAAAAGTGTAACCCGCTTCCACACAAAGGTCAGGTGACCATCCGCCCTGCGTCCGACGACGGCTTCTACGATTTTATCTGGGCTCCCAAATCCAATTCTGGATTGGAAAGAGATGAACTTTTGATCATCCCCGGCGATGTCACGTTCAAGCCCGTCAAGTCGTGCCACACGGGACGTGTTGTGGCCCTCACATTCTTGAGTTCGGGTGCCAAAAACTTATATTGGCTTCAGGATGTTGGCGATGACGACGAACTAGATCAATTCACTGCCAAAGACTTGGAGTTGGTGGGGTCGGTGCAGGCGCTTGTGGCCGCCGATGACGACGAGACGGAGTAAGTAGATGGATGTCAATTTCGATGCGCCCGTTGCCAATTGTGCAAGCTATCAATGGATATGTATTAACCTCCAGGGACTCGGAGATGAAGGAGACGGACATAGTGGAGAAGAAGGAAGAAAAGAAGGTGGAAGATAAGGAGACTAAAGACACGCCTGCATCACAGAATCCAGCACATGGATTCCCAATTGTCTCGTTGGATGACTTATTGACAGAAGAGGTTGTTCTGCGTCACTTGGATAGGTTGCTGGAGAGCCAAATGGCACAATTGTATGGAGACTTGTTGCCGCAGTCCGTTTCGCCAACCAAGAGCGATATTTTGCGGGTGATTCGATCGGGATTCTTTCATGAGGCCAACAAGGAGTTGAGCCAGACCATGAGTGAAGATGTGGGACACATTTTGGCGTCGAGCTTCGGTTACGAGTACAGCGGAGAAGGCATTGAGGCGTTTTTACGTGGCTTAAGGCTGTTGAAGGACAAATAAATGCCGGGGGCGAAGTAAACATGATTGATAGTGTAGATAGTGTATGGATGAGGGCCCACAAATATGGAAGAATTAGAGGGAGTGTCTGAACTCTCAAGATCATCGTGGAACATAGTATATAAGACTTGTGGAATTGTTTCCCTTGTAAACGAACGGAAAAGTATGAATATAATTATCCAATAGTGAGCAAGGGGAACATGAACTATAGAATAAACATTCAATATGAATGTATTTAAGCAAATAAGGTGCAATGGAAGTAACCAATGTGGCCTAATTATTAAACAGCATAGTCAACGTGGATGTGAATTTTCGACCAAAATTACCAATGGGATTACGAGATATTCACGATTAATTAGACTTCTTTATGAATTGACCCAATACTTGAAACAGCCAATCCAGCCAATCTAGCCAAATAATTCGATCAAACGGTTTCTCATTTCGAAAACAAAAGACAAAATAATTCAGAGTTGAAGAAAGTTCTAGATTCAACGACACATATCTTACTGATAAGAAGTTTCGCAGCCACGGATGATGGAGCAGAGACAATGTATTAAGATGAAGGCAAATTTGCATATGCGGAGGTGTTAAGCAAATGATAATCTGACCTTAATCAATGATCTAATCAGAGTCACTTGGTAGATGTTCTCAATCGACGGTGATCGTGACCCCACCCTGACCATACAATTGAAAGGATGGTGAAATGTCTTCAATTCAACTTGACGGAACACCGAATCCAGCAACTCCTTACCACATGTCCTTAGCAAAGTCCAAACATATGCACCCATAAGAATTCTAGAGTATAGCCGGCGCACATTGAAGATCACTTTGCCGATATCAGACCATTGCTCACAATTTTCACGAATATTCACCTCGGTAGCAACCTCAACATACCCAACCAATTAAACTCTAAAACGTATATGGATCAAAACCACCAAATTCAAGCTCACAATTGCCACCTCCCAACTCCAAACAACAACTCCAAACACCAATTCCAATTGCCAATTACGAGCATCATAAATTCTCCTCCAACTGTTCAAACTTCGCCGACTTGCTCATGCCTCACCGCCTCCTTCCTCTCCACCTTCACCAACAAACCACCCAAATAAATGTCACCGACCCTGCGTAAATATAGCCGAAGTGCAGGGTCGTTAGGTGCTTCTTCGACGGAATGACTTACGAATCCGTATCAGATCCTGTATGGCAGGGAATGTGTGGCAATGACACTAGACACCATACTTTCGAAAGTTTGTCCCAAGTAATGTAGGTCAAAAACGAAGGTTTATTCTATAAAATTTCGCAGCCAACACGGAAATTTCAATCCAATCCATTAATCTCCCATCAGACCTCAACCATTACCTTCCTCTCTTGCCACATTTCACATCGATGGATAATTCTTTGTGATGTCACCAACACAAATCTCTCCTTCAATTCCCCTTGAATGTCCCCTTATGAGAAGCCGTCCGCCCGCTTTTCCCCACCATCGTCGTATGTAGCTAATTTACTCCGTCCTGCAGGAACAGCGTCCACCATTGCCGATTCAAATCAACATATAACCATGAATTCTCGCACCAAATCGATGGATTTATCATCTCTACCACATTTTTCTTGCCACTAAAATGGCAACTACTACATCATCATCCCAAAACCCCGAATTTGCCCCTCAATTTCCTCAACTATCTGGTCCACTTACATCCCCTCTGCCTGCAGGACACTTTCATCCTCTTGTGACTAGTGATTTTTTCTTTCGCACTCAAGATAGAAATCTATCTATCACCCAACTTTCCCGTTCCTCCCACTGCACTCTGGCACCACCCACATTTCTCCAACTGCCTTTTTCGTTACAAAAATCCAGACCTCCGTCGCAACAAATTAGCTTAACCGCTGCTTCCGCCCTTGCCGTTGTCGATAATCCCCGGCACGTGACGCCCAATCAATTACACTCCAGCAACTATCTGGATCCCGACCATTGCTGCTACCTGCTCGATAAAACTGCTAGCCGCCTGCCGCTGGCCTCTTCCCGCTGCTCTCCTACCTCCTCGTCCCCGCTGCATGCTCTGCTTTTCGACATGTCACTCAACTCCGAAGTGCTAGCCGCCAGAGCCCTCTCGGCGGTTCTGACGCCTGCAACTACGACGGAAGTGCTGCTCCTGACGCCCTCGCCTTATGACACAGACCATGACGAGAAGCCGCGGCCACATTTATTTGGCAAAGTCACGGGCTTGCTTCAGCGCACGCTTTCCCGCTCCAGAGAAAACTCCGTAAGTCTGTGTCTCTCCGATGCCACGGGCGTCACCGGCGCTGCCAGCCGCTCAGGAAGCGTGGCTAACTTAGTCAAATCACGTCTGCCCCGTTCGCCGCGTCTCACCAGCATTTCAGCTCGCCCGAGTCGAGTATCGCTCGTTAAGGAAACCAATCATGTTTCGCTTGAATACGACCCCATCACGCGCCGTAAGGTGTTGAACACCTACGAGATTCTTCGCGAGATTGGCCGTGGTGAGCACGGCCGTGTGAAGTTGGCGCGTGACTTGGTCCACGATGAGCTTGTAGCCATCAAAATTGTCAGCAGAAAGTCCAAGAAGGAACGCCAGCTGCTCCGCATGAGGAGACCCTCCAATTTGGTTGCAGGTCCAAACCGTCAGCATAACAACAATGAAAATAAGATCCGTCGAGAGATCGCCATCATGAAGCGTTGTGACCATAAGAACATTGTTCAGCTCAAGGAAGTGCTCGACGACATGAACCTGTACAAGATCTACTTGGTTCTCGAATATATGGATCGAGGTGAGATCAAGTGGAAGCGCAGAACGCCAATAGTCACACCGAGGCCCTTTTCGGATCCTGATGACCAGAAGCTCCCGTGCTGTGTAAACCAACGCAGTATTACTGCTAGTGAAGACAACGAATTGCTCACTGATGACTACTCTCCCAATCTCACATTCAGACAGCTGCGCCGTATCTTCCGTGATGTACTCTTGGGCCTCGAATACCTCCACATGCAAGGCATTGTTCATCGTGATATCAAACCCGCTAATTTGTTAGTGAGCCTGGACTATGTGGTCAAGATCAGTGACTTCGGTGTCTCATTTGCATCTTCACTCGGCTCTTCCGACGACGGAGAACTGTTCAATGATATGGAGCTTGCAAAAACGGTTGGAACACCTGCATTTTTTGCTCCTGAACTTTGTCAGACGAATTTTTCTGCGAGCTCAAGCACTGTGAACTTCGATTCTACAAAAATGATGATGACTCCATCTGGAAGCTTCCCGAAAGTCAATCATAAGATTGACATCTGGGCACTTGGAGTCACTTTGTACTGCCTACTTTTTGGCAAAGTTCCATTTAATGCGGAAAGCGAGTTTAAACTCTTCGACGTCATCGTGAATGAGCCCTTGGGTTTCCCTAGCGATGCTCAATCATTTAATTCGCCTCAAGAGGTCTCTCCGGAAGAGTTCGAAATGGCCAAGGATCTTTTGAGCAAGATGTTGGACAAGGATAGTACCACACGTATTGATATCCCAGACATCAAAGAGCATCCATTTGTTCTTATGGATCTCGAAGACGACGTCAAGAAACTAGACGAACTTTTCTTTTTTAATGCCAACTATGTTGCAGAATCTGATGCTTTAAACAACTTGGGCGACAAGGTTCTGCAAGAGGAAATCGACAACGCCGTTGTGGGTGTTGGGGCCCGTATTCGAAGCAACATCTTGAGAGCCATGAAGAACGCAGACAGTGATGCATTGCGTAAGCTCCTGTTGAAAATGGAATCATCCTTGAGTGCTACCTCATCAAGTGAAGACTCTTCTTATGTGGGCTCACAACTGAATCTTGTCTCGCAACTATTTCCCAGTGAGAATTCAGTGATTTTATCCGAAGCTCTACAAGAATCGACTCTGAGAAATAGTTACGACTATTTTGCAAAACAGCTGCCTCTTCCACTGCATCTTTCGCATCACACACACATCCAGTCGCATCTTTCACAACCTCCTCACCTGGTACCCAACCAAAGTCCGTTGCATTCTTCCAACGCCAGTTTTGTGAGTAGAGGATCGGTTTCCCTACGCAATAACCTCATTCTCCTGGATATCGAGAGCCCTTCATCGAGCAGAAAAGGGAGTGTATCAGGAATACTGGAAGCCCCACAAATTGAAACGAAGCGTAATGTTGGTGGCGATTTGTATTTAAAGAACCAGTCGGCAATTGATGCTTTCAAAGATATACAAGTATTGGATCAAAAGCGCCGTCGACTGAGTGTTTTCACCTCGTTGAGCCAAAGCCACAATTCTTCAGTTTCCACGCCAACGAAGACTTCTGAAGATTCTGAGATCCCTGCTAACATAGTTAGCAAACAGGAGAAACCTAGCAGGATCAAAGTGGGCCCAATCCGCATAGACAAATGCCGGCGCCCATCCTCAGTGATCTCCTTACCACTTACAGAGAGTTTCGCTTCATTGGATAGTCTTAATGACGACTACCTCTCCCTGAAATACATGGAGTTCCGCAAGCAGAAAAGAACTGATCCGGATCCTGGAGTAACCAATTCAGACTCCGCACTCCGTATAAAAGACGCCACAACCTCAATTTCAGAGAAGTTTGAGAAGTTTAATTTGGGTACACTGATGGCGGGTGCATCGCCTAAACTCTCAGAAGAGTTCAAGAGCGAGGACATAGCCCCTCATGCTAGGGGCTACAGTTCCTCGAGATCCCTGTCATTCTCCTCCGTGTCATCATCATGCTCCTCTGGTAGTGGTAGTGATAGCGATGAAGGAGGAGGCGACCTCACCGTCAATTTTATTTCAAAAGTGGCTCCCAAATCTCGGCCACCATTCCTTTCACTCAGCAAACGTGCTCAATCTCATGAATCCAACTTACCTAATTTGGCAAATCAGCAAAGTTCAAATTACTATGATGTGCCAATCGTTTTCCAAGATCATTTGTTAGAACTCGAAGATGTCCCTGTTGGTTTAATGGGTGCCCCCAGAGAGGACTCCGGTTTTGACCCTACAGACATGACTCCTACTGCCTCCACTTTGACTGGTCTTGCTTCTAGCGCTACTATCACTCAGGACGTACAGGGTTTGAGATTCCCAAAGAAAGCGAGTGCCCAAAGCTCCCCTCTTCGTAAGGAGATCACATCTGAATCTCCAACTGATTTAGGAGGATTTGCTAAACAAGACAACCGCAAAGTGCCAACTGTCACTGGATCTAGCCCTAGGCCCAATGGGTACTTTAATAACCATTATAAGAAGGAGTCGATCAAATCACCTTTTCCTCTCGCTAATCATTTAGAAGGTGACTTAGAGAGCCAATCAAAGCGTGATCTGAAGGGCCAAGCAAGGCCCACTGCATTGCGTTCCAACTCTATTACAGTGGGGTTGCTTCAGCGTGAACGTTCAGTGAAAGAAACTTAATCTACTTTGGTTTTATTTACGTTTGTGTAATTAAATGAAGTCAAGTGGAACACCCACTTCGGACTATTTAGTAACCAGTCACATCATTCGATAATATTTCCATTATAACCCATCCCTAGAACCAGATCCATCAAAATCCAATAAATAGTCAATAAAAAATGAAGGATCAAAAACCCCTTTCTGGTCAAAGAGAAGTTTATTCAGAGCAAATCAAGCTTCCGTTTAAGAACAGATAACCTGTTGCCGATGCTTAGAATAAACTTCTCGACCGTCTCCCTGTCACTACCATCCAATCTGGTAGCTTCTGATTTGGCATCTGTGACATCTTCATCGAGAAGTGCCTCCAACATCCAGATCGCAGTACTATAAGCAAGTTCACAGCCCTTCAAGTCCTCCTTGACCAACTCGTTGACTGCAGCTGTTCTAGAAATCTCAAGAGCTCTATCAAAAATCAATTTCTCAGCGATTATCCTGGAGGAACCATCAGGGTCAGACGAATTCGACACCACAGTTCCTTGAGCATCAGCATACGAAGAAGCCTTTACAGTTTCCTCTTTGCTGATACTTAACTGTGCCTCTTCCAATCTCAACTTGATATACTCACCTTTCTCCAAACACTCATTGAACTTCTCTCGAATCCATTGCACCAATTCATTGATTTTGATTCTTATCTGGAGATTCAATGACTTAGAGAGGCGCTGCTCTCCGGTCTGTTCATCAGTATCGTGGTGAAGTATCCACCAATCACTTGCAACACGCATTCCTTTCGCTAACAATGAGAGTGTCTTCACGTATAAAACAACACCTTCTTCACAAATGGTCTTGACCATCTTAGGCGGAAGTAAATCCACACGCTGAAGATAGTCATCGTCACCACCTTCCTCGGAAGGTGGAGAAGGAATTAACTGACTGAACTTGACATCAGCAAATAAATTGATTGCATGTGCCTTCGTAGCGAAGAATTCCAATTCTTCTAACATCTTTTCATCATCCGATAACGGTTCTGTTGCATGATCACCCAAATTGTGCATATTTGCAGCCACCGTGGAAGACGTTGGCAAGTTTAACTTGTGCAACAACAAATTATTAGCGAAGTCAGGGTTCGAGAAGTTCTCAGCAAGATTTCCCTTTCCACCAGTGCCAACAACATCAACTTCCTCTTGAATTGCATCGGCTGCAGGTGATGCTCCAAATAAACGATTTGAGGCGAGACTTATGGCCTTACCCAAAGCATTCGTGGGAGAAATTGAGATAGAAATTCTCCGATCACCGAAACTTGGCCGTCTCTGGCTCTCAGACGAACCTGAGCGCTGGGAATTCCTGCGCTGAAGGGCTTCCTCTCTGAAATCACCTGAGGCCAGTGGTTCAGTACCCATTCTAGCTAACTCATCTGCAATTGCGTTAACTTCAACTGCTCGTTTCTCAACCATAACGTAGTCTCTTTCGAGAATCACGTCTTCTCTGTTCTTGACATATGAGTGCAGCTGCTTGTCGGAGTATTTGAGTTGAATAGATTGAGTAGAAACACTCGGATCAGGACTGTTCCTAGTAATGATCAGCTTTATTTGTTCGTCTCGGGAATCACTCTGAGCCAATGGGATAGGAACATTAGTTTGCGTGAACTTCACTCTATCAGAAGACTTGATAGGTGATATGTACTCACTGATGAAGAGATTCTCATCCATTTCGGAGGTCTCCAAGGGCTCATCATTGCTTTCAAGTTCATTGACTATCAAAGGATTGCTGAAGAACTCATTGAAGGAGATACGTTCCGTTTGCTTGTTTTTCAATAATGACTTGATCAAGCTCTTCAAAGGCTCTGGAACCTGGGCAGAGGCAGGGAATTTTATGCGATCATTATTTCTTGTGATAACCTTCTCGAGCTCAATATGATTTGAGGCACGAAATGGAGGTTTCCCTGCGGACATCTCATAGAGCACTGCACCGACAGACCATAAGTCAGCCTTTGCATTATAGCTTTCACCGCGGAGAATTTCAGGGGCCATATAAAGCGGAGAACCACACAAGGTAGCCGCCAAGGAGGTAGACGGCAAGAACCTGGCAAAGCCAAAGTCCGCAATCTTCAAGATGGGTAATTCCCACAAGCCCTTGTAGCCATCTTGCTCGAACTGAGACCGGGAATGGACTGGGGGGCAGAGCAACAAGTTTTGAGGCTTGATATCTCTGTGGACCAAACTCTTAGAACGTAAGAACTCCAAGGCAGAACTCAACTGTTGTAGGAAGTGTATGACTAAGGTGGGATTCAAGCCGTTCGAACCCTCGGGAGACGGATACCTTTGCAATAAGGGCGAGATGACGGGATGGGTCTTCACGAGCTGATCTCTTTTGCGGATGAAGTAGGATAAGTCGCCCATGGAGCAGTAATCCATGACCAAGTGGAAATGTGTGGAAGTTCGGTTGTAGTCTAGCAAGGCGACAATGTGAGGATGTTTAGTGGACTTGAGAATGGAGATCTCAATCTCGAGATTCTCTAGAAGCTTCTTGGAGCGAAGCTTAGAACGTTCCACGCTTTTGATAGCCACTGCCTGATGGGTTTTGTTGTTTGTACATTTGTAAACCGTGGCGAACGAACCCTTGCCGATTTCTGGGCCGATGGTGTATGAGGCTGCAAGCTCTTGTGACATTTTGAAGGCAACAGAACGAAGCAGCTAACAGGACGCGGCTAATAGGATTAAAAGAGCCAATGCAACTGAATATGTTTTGGGAAGCGACGAGCCCAAGACGTTGATGGCTAAATTATAATAAGAAAAACACGACGCCACAAGGTGAGATGTAATCGGTATGAGTAATGTGGACCAGATCAACAGGGGATCCACGATACAGGCACAACTCACAGACAGTATATAGGGAGACCAGGGCGGCTGCAAACAAGGACCCTAGGAAAGATAAAAAGGGGCCAGAATCGCACTGAACCGCGAAAAGCAGCAGCGACGTATGAACAATAGGAAAAAAAAAATAAAAATATAGGAAAAAAGAGCGAAACAACTGCAAAAAGACAGGGGGTAGGGCGGCTAAGTGCGGTTGTTAGGAGTATAGTGGCAAACCAACAAAGCGGCCACAGAAACCACTAGAACAGAGCAACCAAGAGGTATATGAAGCAGAAGTCGAACTTTTGTCCAGTGATAGGCGCCAAAGAGCAGAAAGAAAATGTGGTAAAGGAGATTTCTAAGTTGGTTAGGCGTTGCTGGGAGATAAGATAAAGACACGTGAGGAAGAGACATGATGGGGGAGGGGTGAGTGCGGCAGTTCGGGAAGGTGGGAGGTACGGATGTGCGCACATGCGGAAACCACTAGTGTTTCGGTGTAGGTCTGTGCCAACTGACTGCAAAGAGTAGGCGGGGAAGCAAGACATGACTAGGATGACATTGTTTGTTACAATGTGGGAGGTCAGTAGAGTGAGAGGAAAAGGGAGGGGAAGACGCACCCGTACATCTGATGAAGTAGTGGGGCAATTTAGGTGTGGAGTGTGGAGCGATGAACTGTGGTGAGAGAAGAACGGGATAACGGTGGGAAGAATTAGATAAGGAGATTTCTTTCTCTCTTTCTTTTTTAATGACTTATCTGAAATAGTATTTTCAATTCTGTTGAACATTGCGGAGATTATTGTTCTCTAAGGTTTTCTTAGCTTCTCCATTTCCTGTTTGGTCCAATCTGTCACTGTTTATGTCATTATTGCGAGCAACTCTTGCTGTAGATCGTCTTTGGTATGCAGGATTGCACCCAATGAATACGAACGGGAATTGGTCTTCACAGCAAAATAGGTTTGAAGCTGAACTTACGAGAATTTTGCAAGAAATCCGCGATAATGGACCCATCTGGCTGCTTAACATGGTCACGCACTAATGGCAGGATGTTAGCCCATGCATACCAAGGAGCCATACAAAATCATCTAAGAGTAGATGAACCTTGTTTGAATTTCCAGCCGATATGCCAGGGAAAAATGTAACTGGAAATTCCAATACAATTTCATTTCAAAGAAATCCTCAAGGCCGTTTTAGAACGTATTGCCATTATGATAACTAGGTATCGGTCCAAAGCAAGTTGAGTAACTACCAATTAAAATCGATCACTCTGGTTGGAGGTCTAACTTGCGTCCTTGTTTGTTTGATATGATCCTTGTCCATTGAATGTGGTACGTGTCATTTGAATATCAATATGAAACAATCTGCCTCTCTATTCGATCAAAACTCTACAATTTGCTCCAGGTGTTATCTTGGAACATCCTTCTGGCATACAACCTGAGCTCACCTGGTCACCCCATTCCAAGCTTAAAGACTTCTCTCCACGTGACTATCCAATTATCTCCAAACACTTTCAATGTTCTGATCGATTCATCTTCGTTGGCACAATCTAAATCATTCAGCCTGAAAACTCAATTCTCTATCGTGGTAGCTTGTATAACATCTTAAACGTAAACTGCATATAATATGTAACACTAAGATTGCTAAATCTCCAGGTAGCGCTACAAAGATCACAAACGACCACGAATTCTCCTGCAAACCATGTTCGAGTCACTCGTGGCTACGCTTTTGAACCGGTTTCTCGGATCCTATATCGAGAATTTCGATTCAAAACAGCTCAATATTGGTATTTGGGGCGGCGATGTCTGTCTCAAGAATCTCAGACTAAAGAAGGAGTCCTTAGACAAGTTCAAATTGCCACTTGATGTCAAATTTGGTCACTTGGGTGAGTTGACATTGCAAATTCCTTGGTCTAACTTGAAAGGAAAGCCTGTTAAAGTTATCATTGAAGACGTCTACCTTTTGGCTTCTCCTATTATTCTTACTGAATATGATCCCGAGGAAGATTTCCAAAGAGAGCAGAAATTGAAGCAAGAAAAGCTTAAGGACTTGGAGGCCATCCAGAGTGCCATTGCATCGAACCAGCTGATGTCGCTGGATGTGAATAACGAATCATTCACGGAGAGCTTGGTCACCAAGATCGTGGATAACTTGCAAGTCACAATCAAGAATATCCACATCCGCTACGAAGACGACTCGGTGCTTACTGATAGTCCATACTCGCTTGGTTTGACATTGGGTGAATTGTCTGCCGCCTCCACAGATGAGAATTGGGAACCCAGTTTTATTTCCATCACAAGAAACCTTACAAGAAAGTTGCTTCTCTTGAAAAAGTTTGCTTGTTACATGAATACCGAATCTGGCACCATTTTCAACGAGGACCCCGATATTCTCTTACAAGAGTTGAAACAATATTTCTCTGCTCCTCCTCAAGATTACCAGTTCCTATTAAAACCTGTTTCTGGACAGGGCCATCTCTCAGTGCATAAGGATGGAGCAACCCTGTCGCATCCACATATCCGAGCTGAATTGTTTTTCGAGGAATTTGGCATTGATTTTGACAGTTCCCAGTATAGAGATATTTTATGGACTGCCCTGAAGTTCCACTGGTACCAAAAGACTTGGAAGTTCCGCAAGCTTCGTCCTAAAACAACCGTCGAGGAGAATCCTCGTGAATGGTTCCAATATGCGGCAAAATCGGTTCTCGATGAAATTCATGATAAGAACTATAAATGGAGCTGGGAGTTCTTCAAGAAAAGACGAGACCAGCGAAAAAAGTACATCGAGTTGTGGAAAAAAAAGTTGCTTAAAAGACAGCTCAGTCCAGATGAGGATGCTGAATTCGCTTCTCTTGAAGAGCAACTCTCCTACGAAGATATTAAGTTCTATCGTTCATTAACAAGAAGTGAAGTCCGCAAACAGAATTTGGTGGCTCCAAAATCAGAACAGCAGCAGGCTTCTGGTGGGGGCTGGTTCTCCTGGTGGGGTGGTGGTAAGAAGCAAGATGATACTATTGCTAGAGCGCCCACAGATGAGGGAGGGCTCGATTTGACTTTGACTGATGAGCAGAGGAAGACTCTTTACGAGACAATTGACTATGACGAGAATCAAGAACTCAACTCCGTCGATATTCCCAAAGACCGCAATACCATGGAGGTATTCATCACTTTGGAAAAGGCTGGTATCTCGCTTAAACCTGTCAAAAACGGACCTAGTCTTGCCGAGGTCGCTGTGGAGGGATGTACTACACAATTCTACCAAAGACCCGACTCTTTCTTGGCTAACTTTCAGATGAAAGAACTCAAGGTCGAGGATGGTACTGAAAAGACACTCTACAAGCACATTGTAAGTGTAAAACATGTCCATTCGCATTTACATTCAGAGAGCTCTTCAGAATCATCGTCTTCCAATGATGAGCCCTTTTTCCAAATTTCGTTTGAGAATAATCCATTGGATGGCAGTGCGGACTCAGTATTGTTGGCCAAATTGAAGTCCATGACCATCTTTTATAACTGCTACTTCATTGAGGAGATTATTAAGTTCTTTACACCACCCAAGATTCATCTTGATACTGTTGGTGCCATAATGAATGCTGCCGAGGCAACTGTTGAAGGCTTCACTTCCCAAACAAGACTCGGTCTTCAGTACGCTTTAGAGGAGCATAAGACAATTAATGTCAAGCTTGATTTGCAGGCTCCCTTAGTTATCTTGCCTCGTGACCCTACAAGTTGGAAATCCCCGGTGGCTATTCTTGATGCTGGGCACATAAGTGTAACGAGTGACTTAGTGGACAAAAAGACATTCGAAGAGATCAAGGCAAAAGAAAGCTACAGCGAAGCTGACTGGAATAAGTTGAACACCCTCATGTACGACAGATTCAATCTTCATCTTCAAGATGCCCAATTCTTGGTGGGCCCAACTATCAAGAAGACCATGGAACAGCTTCACACCGAAAACGTCAAACAGTCTGCGGTTGTTGTTGACAACCTTGACATCAAGCTTTCATTGGGAATCTCAATTTTGCCTGATGCTGCTAACTTGGCGAGATTCAAGGTAGGAGGTGAGATTCCTGGCATTAATGTCTCTCTTAATGATTTCCAGTATAAAACTATTATGGAACTCGTCGATGTGTTGATTCCAGATACAGATGTACCAGATGGCGATAGTGAGAACGTATTTGAATCCTTTGGGCACAATGTCGGCGCCAAAGAGATCTCAGACGTGGATTCCGATTCCGAAAAGAGCTTGACTGCTGGCCAGATTGCTCAGCACATGTTCGAGATGGACTTCAAAGTTGGCCAGATCCAAGTGTCGATTTCTCGTTGTCTTGATGCGATCACTCTAGAGGCAGAACACATGATAGACTTGGTTGGTGATTCGCTTAACTTTTTCTTTTACAAGACTACAACAGACATCCACGTCGATTTATCATTGACAGATATCAATGTAATTGACCACATTGAATCGTCTGGAGTGAAGGAATTCGAAAAGTTGGTCACTTCGAATTACTTCACGGAGGAGGATGAAATTGAGAGAAGACATGCCGAATTGTTCAAGGTTGACTATTCAAGAGTCCAGCGTATTGTTGATTTCCGTGGAAAGGAGATTGAGGTGTTCGACCAGGATATCAAAGTGGACATGTCTGCTGTCAAGTTTGTTGTTTCAAGAAAGTCCTATTTGATTATCTTGAACTTTTTACTAAACACATTCACTGACCCAACTCCAGATGCTACCGAGGCTGACCAGCTCAACCATAATGATTCTGAAAACGATGATTCGCCACAAAAGATCAATGTGGATGTCAATTTGGATAGTATCATCGTGGTGTTGAACGAAGACGGAGTAAAATTGGCCACAGTGCAACTTAGTACTGCTGATGTCAATGTATTCATACTTCCTGAAGAATTGGAAGTAAGTGGTAAGCTTGGAGCGTTGACATTGCATGATGAATCCAATCAAGGTTCCCCGAGGAACTCTATTTTTAGAAGTTTGATCAGCATTGAAGGTGACAATTTGGCTACTTTCAACTACAAAACCTATGACGCTGAAAAGAACTTAGAACCGTATCTGAGTTCTGTACAATTCAACTCTGCAGCCATCAAGATCAATTTCGTGGAGGATGCATTCGGTAAGATTTTTGCTTATTTGAGCAAGTTCCTGAAGATGAAGGCTATTTATGATAGTGCTCGTGAAGCGGCAATCAACCAAGCGAATCAAATTGATAACGCTAGCTCGATCAAATTGGATTTCTTGGTGCATGCACCTAAGATTTACTTCCCAAAACTTGTTGATCCGGAACATGACACATGTGACATGTTAATTGCAGAATTAGGAGAGTTGTACCTCAGTAACAAGTTCGAAACTATCGATGAAATTCAGCATAACTTCATGTCTGCTGGAATTAGGAACGTCAATCTTTTCACCAAGTTCCACTTCGATGAGAAGGTGGAACAAGTAGGGCAAATTTTGGACGATTTGGATATCTCATTTTTGATTGACTACGTTGAAAATTATGTTTCGGAGTTACCAACATTCTCCGTAACAGGAAAATTACCCGAAATTGATATGAAACTCACGGAGTTGCAATTGAGATACATGTATAACTTGCAGAATTCATTGACTCAGGTGTTTGAGATACCTGACGACGACGAATCTCTTGATGAAGTTGCCGAGGATGCAGAGAATGCCAATGCTGTGATGAAGTACCACACTGATGCTAAACAATCGAAGAACGTGTCAACACTGTCTCTGGCCAAGCATAGCGTTGACCACGAAACTGGAGAAGCTGCAACATTGGTCGATAGCCATCCTAAGCATAAACAAGTTACATTAGTGCTCGACATTCCAAGAATCTCTTTGACACTTTTCAATAGAACAAAAGGAGTCGCAACGTACGATGATAACAAGTTGACCCTTTTGGCGATTAATGACTTCCATATCGCGTTTGATATGACAGAGGATACACATTTTGTCTCTGATTTGACACTCGACTCCTTGAAAATCAAGGATGTGAGAGAGGGAACATCAAACAAGTTCCAGGAGATCATTCCACCACTTCAAGAAAATAAGAAGCAATTAATTGTCAATGCTTCCACAAACGGAGATGGAAACAGCAGAAGCACAACGGTCATGGTTACTGTCGAGAGCCCCAAGACAATCCTCGCCCTTGACCATATTTTCGAATTGCAATCATTTGCTGCGAAAGGTACAGAGCTTGACACTCCAATCTATGTGGGCTCAGACGATGAAGAATCGGATGATGATGAGGACGGACATTCTCAGATTAAGCCATATACAAACATTGATGATGCCACCGATACCTCTCCTTCGAAGGTTGGATTCTCAGTTACAGTTGTGGATCCGTCTGTTATCCTACTTGCAGATTCGACACGCCAAGATACTGAAGCTATCGTGTTCAAGATTGAGCATGTCTTAATTACTAGTCAAAATATCATATCACTTGCAGCCAATAAGATTGGTATGTTTGTTGTGAAAATGGACAATTTTGATGATCAGAGATTAAGAATTATTGATGACTTCTCTGTTTCCTTTGCTTTCGATGATAGGGGATCTAACCCTAACACCTTATTGACGAACATTCAACTCTCAGTGGACCCACTTTTGGTCAGAATTTCTTTGCGTGATATCAGACTTGCCACACAAATTGCGGAAAGAGCGAATAGTTTCTATGCCAAGGCTCAACAAGGTGATACCGTGCACGATGAGAATGCCGACTACAATATTTCAGAGGACTTCAAAAGCAGATTGTCTAGATACGCTCCTAGTATCATTTCCAAATTTTCTTACCAATCTGCTAAGCATGAGAAGCACGCTCTCACTCCGGACGTAATTGTGAAAGGAGAGGAGTTCAATGGAAATATAGGTGGTGCGAGATTAGTATTAATCGGAGATGTCCACGAATTACCTGTGATTGATATGAATGTCAAACCTTTTGAGGTGAAGGTTTTGAACTGGTCCACTGAGCTTAGCGCAGAAACTCATATTGAATCGGCTGTCAATATCTACAACTATGCTAAATCTACTTGGGAACCACTCTTAGAGCCTTGGCCTATTGCTGTGTATGCTTCCAAGGTTTTGGATCCTAAATCTAGCATCATAATCGATGTTGTTTCAAGAGAAATGGCCCAGCTTAGTGTCTCGTCTAGATCGATCGCTTTGCTTTCGCAAATTTCTTCATCTATGACTGTGGACGAGCTTTCCAAGCCTAGAGAGGAGGTTACTCCATATGTGATTAAGAACGATACAGGTTTTGACGTTGAGGTTTGGATTGATCGCCATGATGGTCTGAAAGACCAATGTACCAAAATTCCCTACAGTAATTCACAGAATTGGGCATTCGAGGATTGGAGGAAGATTCGTGAGAATTTGGATACGGATAACAATGCTGATATTTTGGGAGTGAAGCTTTTGGGTACTGAATTTGAGGAGATTCTCGACATTTCAGCTAGTGGAGAAGGAGAGGATGTCTTCACATTGTATCCACCGGTGGACGGAGTCCACAGTAGGCTCGTCTGTGAAATTACCTTGGGAAGTGATAATGTCAAGACAATCTTGCTCAGATCCACAGTCACAGTTCAAAATGACTCCGAAACTTGCATCTCGTTGAAGATGGTTCACTCTGATGCTTCCAAGGAAGTCGAGCTCCTTATTGAACCAGATGAACGAAAGTCATTACCAATTGGAAATGTTTATGATGGCAGAATGAAAATTAAACCATATATGGAAACTCAATTCAATTGGTCCTTGGAATCCATGGAATGGAAGGATTTGATGCTTGGAGGGACACCACTCTCATGCTCCTCAGTGGGAACGAGAGAGACTTCGTATTACTATTTCCAAGCAGAAGCTAAATACGACAAGGATGAACCGTTGACCAGTATTTATCCTCACATGACAGTCGTGGTGTCTGCCCCACTCGAAATCGAGAATTTGTTACCTTTTGACATCAATTTCCGTTTGTACGACAAGACGACCAAAAGGGACTGGAGTGGTAGTGTTTCCAAGGGCCTTAGCACATTCGTACATGTCATTACTTTGAAAAGTCTTCTTCTTTTGAGTGTGCAACCACAAGGATGCGGATTTGGCAAGTCAGAATTTGCAATTATCAATACCGTCAAAGGTAGCGAGTTTAAGCAAGAGCGCTACATGACTATCAAGAATGACGATGGGCAGACTGTGAGATTGAAAATGCATTATCCAAAGAATCACAACTCGAGAACGAACTTGAGGGTTGTCATTTACTCACCTTACGTTGTACTCAACAGAACTCGACAAAATCTCTTCGTTACAGAGAGAGGAAGATCATACAATTTTACCCCCATGGGCTCCAAAGCTGATGAGGCAAACATCCCTCATTTATTCTCATTCGAAAAGGACAAGGACAACCTGAACAGAGTTTTGGCCAGGTTGGGAGACTCAGATTGGTCAGATCCATTGAGTTTTGATGCCATTGGTCAAAATATTGGCGTGAAAGCCCCTGTTAAAGGAACACAATTGGGAATGAATTTTGGAGTTACTGTTGCGGAAGGTGAAGGAAAGTATCAACTTTCCAAGGTGATTACCTTTGCTCCTAGGTATGTTTTGCGCAACGCTTTGAAGGAGCCAATTATGATTGTGGAGAATGGCTCTACAAAGCAATTTGAGCTTGCTCCCGACGACTTAACACCGTTGTATAACTTGCGCCGGAACAATGCTACTACTATGTTGTTGAAGTTTGCTCATCATGGAAAGGCGTGGTCGTCACCTTTTGGTATCGACGAAATCGGACAAGTGTTTTTGAAAGTTCAAAAGGAAGGGTTCGGTCAAGTTCTTCTCAAAGTGAACATTATTACTGAAAATGCAACTGTGTTTATCCATGTGGAAAATGCCAACAATAATTGGCCCTTCTCGATCAGGAACTTTAGTGATTCCGAATTCTTTGTCTATCAAAGCAACCCGAACGTGGATCTGAACGGAGAAGTTGTCAAGAATGATGTCGATTACAAACCGATTTATTATAAGGTTCCTCCTCGCAGTGTTATGCCTTATGCTTATGATTATCCAAATGCAGTGGTGAAAGATTTGGTCATTCGGTCTCATGGAAGAGAAAGAGCTGTTAACTTGGCTGAAATCGGTAATTTGAAACCTTTTAGGTTACCTCCCACAGACACTGAAGATCAGGTCATTGTTGATCTCAATGTGGTCGCGGACGGACCAACTCAGTCACTTGTGATTTCAAAGTATGATCCATCTGTCAGTTTATACAAGATCCAAGAAGGATCTTCGTCGAACAGGAACTTGGCAAATCAGCAGTTTGAGGTCGATGAAAAGGACGAAAATTATCACACCAAGATTCTTACTCGATTTGAAGGATTCGGAATCTCGATCATCAACACTCGGAAACAAGAGTTATGCTACATCACTTTGCGTGGAGTAGAAATCAGATATAATGAGTCTGATTTATATCAAAACTTAAGTCTAAAATTGAAGTGGATCCAAGTGGACAATCAGCTTTACGGTGGAATTTTCCCTATTATCATTTATCCTACTGTTGTGCCTAAATCTGGTAAAGAAATGAACAATCATCCATCTTTTAGCGCTTCGGTTTGCAAAGTGAAGGACGATTCACATGGAGTATTGTTTATAAAGTACGCTACAGTGTTGCTTCAAGAAATGTCTTTAGAAATTGATGAAGATTTCTTGTTTGCCTTATTGGACTTCTCCAAGATCCCAGGTGCAAGTTGGAATGTTGAAGTTGTTGATAAGCTTTGCGATAACAATCTTGAAATTCCAGAACCTAAGAAGCTATCTGAGGCAAGCGATATATATTTCGAGGCATTGCACTTGCAACCAACATTGACCAACTTGTCCTTTGTGAGAACAGAAAGAGTGAATGCCGAAGACAGAACGTCTTCCCAGAACACTTTGATGTTCTTCGTCAACATGCTAACGATGGCTATAGGAAACATCAACGATGCTCCAATCAAATTGAATGCTTTGCTTATTGAAAATGTCAGAGTTCCTTTGCCAATCTTGGTGGAGTCTATTTCCACACACTATGGTCAATCGTTCTTCTACCAGATCCACAAGATCCTCGGTTCCGCAGACTTCCTTGGTAACCCAGTAGGTTTGTTCAACAACTTGTCTTCTGGAGTTCTTGACATATTCTATGAGCCATACCATGGATTTGTCATCAATGATCGTCCACAAGAATTGGGTATCGGAATTGCAAAAGGTGGGCTCAGCTTCGTCAAGAAATCCGTCTTTGGCTTTTCCGATTCGTTTGCCAAGGTTACTGGCTCTATTGCTAAGGGTCTCACTGTTGCCACTATGGATAGCAAATTCCAGGAGCGCAGAAGATTGAATCAACGTCGGAACAAACCTAAGCATGCACTTTATGGAGTTGCTTCTGGAGCTAATTCATTCTTCGAGTCTGTTTCCTCTGGTTTCACTGGAATTGCACAAGCTCCTATCGAAGGAGCAGCTAAGGATGGCGCAGGTGGCTTCTTTAAAGGTTTGGGTAAAGGACTTATTGGATTACCTACCAAAACTGCAATTGGTGTCTTCGACTTAGCTTCGAATGTCAGTGAGGGAATCCGTAATACTACCACGGTTCTTGATGCAGAGGGATTGGACAAGGTGAGATTACCGCGTTACATATCGTATGATGGCGTTATTAGACCATATTCTCAGAGAGAAGCTCAAGGTCAGTATTGGCTCAAGTCCATTGATGGAGGAAGCTATTTCAACGAAACTTATTTGGCTCACTTGGTGTTACCTGGCGAAGAAAAAGCTATATTGGTGACGTTCCACAAAATCATTCTCTTCTCCATTAACACCTTAAAGGTAGTGTGGATTATTTCCTTCGATGAGGTTGCCACTGTATCATTAGAGTCAACAGGCATCACTGTGATGTTGAAGAAGAATAGAGATGGACCGTTCATTCCAATTCCCGAGAAACGGAGCCGTCTTTTCCTTTATAGCCGGTTGAAGGTTGCTGTGGACAAGTTTAACAAACACTGCAAGGTTATTTTATAAGCGATTCTGAATGTTGGCCTTGGATTGATCTGCTAGCTTATTATCGATTTGTTAATCTTGCAGCTCAAAGAATAGACCCGTGTCTCCTGCTCTTTTCGGTAAGAGTTTCATGAATGTCTCTGGGCTCTCAAACCCACAATACTGGAACTTGAGTTTTCCGACGGAGACCACGCCGTCCAAAGTTTTGATCAACATTTTGCGGTCTCCTAGCTCAAACTGACCCGGCAGGGCGAGGTAAGTTGGAATATTGACTTCACAGATATCTTCTAAGATCACCTTATACAATTCATGTACACGCTTCTTTTTCTTCACAATATCCACCATTTTGTAGGTGTGTAGCGCCCCCAAAGCGTCAGAGGTTCTTCGAATTTGTCTGGATGTCTGTTTTTGCCAATCTATCTGGTACTTCTTGGGTGAGATTTTGGATGCTAAAGAGTAATGTTGAGAAGATTTCACCTCGAGCGGATCAATGTATTTCCTGGAAACAATGACATTCTCCAACAAATCTGCACCCACTCCAGCCAACCTCTGCAGAAGCAGCAGGAAATTGTCTTCTTCTTCAATGACAATTGGTCCAGATTGCTCGATTATAGCTCCATGGTCAAACTTGGTCGGATGGAGTGTCTGCACCGTGACACCGGTAGTTTTCTGATCGTCCATAAGTGCATACTGAATGGGCGAGCTTCCACTGTATTGTGGAAGAAGTGATGGATGCACATTGATACCTCCAAAGGTTGTTCTAGATAGAAATTCTCCGGGTATAAGTCTACCATAGGAAACGGCTACAGCTAAGTCATAACGAGACGAGATGTTCAAGATATCTTTCCCCGAATCTGCTCGCCACACTGGAAGATTTTGAGACGAAGCAAATTGTCCCACGGGCACATCCACGAAGGTTTTCAAGTTTCTTCCTGTAGGTTTGATGGATCTGGTGATGACGTCCAATTGTGCAATTAACTCCGGGTTTTCGAGCCTTAGAGCATTTAATCGCGCTAAAGAGGTTACTGAGAAGGCGTCCGAGCCGAAAAAAGCAAGTCGAAGCGGAGTCAAAGCCTTACTTTTCATCTAGAGTCTTGGAGTGGGTGGGTGTGTATGTAACATATGGAGAGAAGTAGTAGGAAGAGTCGAAAAAAAAATCAAACCGGAGAAACTAGCACAAACACGGAAATAATGTGGATTGAAACGATCCTAATTAATAAATAAAAGATCTTCTCCTATTTGAAATATCTTCTGGCCATGAACACCTGACGTCATGTCTTCCAGCCGTTCTATCTACATCATGAAATTGCTAATATGAAGGAAAAGCTTCCATAAATACTCTACATCAACAAACAACTCAAGAATACACCAGTTGCAGGGCACAATACCATGATATACTCACAGCTGATCGAAATCGCCTTGTATAAATTTCTTCTATATAGAATTCTTTTTTTCTTACCTTAAATTATTGCGCCAAGGCGTAGATCTTCACGGTAGGATATACACACCCGTGCACCGTGTCTTATTCAAGAGTTGGCCAACCTAAATCTGGCAATAACATTCAGACTTCGGGGGTTACTTTTCACTAGTGCTGTGTTTTCAGTGTGGAGGTTCTTGTGAATTTGTTGTTCTTTGGATCATTTTTCCCCCGCTAGCCGTTTCATCACTATAATCAGATATACATTCCTAGTGATAACTGGCAATTTTATTCATTAATATAGTTGGTCTTGATCACAGCCATCGATCCTGGACTTGTATCCATATAAAAGTTGAATAACCAGTTTGATACGGTTCAAAATCTCGAGTCTGACTCTATTTTTATTGTCTGGAAGTTTCTGCTTGAAGAAAATCTTGCCATTCTCGACAATTATTCCGAGATCCATACCTAGTCCGAGACTTACACCTTAATCTCGGAGGATCATCAAATAATCCCATCGGGGTGTTTTACACATTCAACAAGAACATATCTTGCTGCTTAGTCTCCGATTGAGTCCAATCCGGTGTCTTTCAAGTCGCCGTTTCTTTCATTTATTTCAAACTGATTGGTCTGACATCATAGTTTACCAATCTCATAGTTGCAAGAAAACTTTCTGCGACGTCCAATTCCAAATTCATTGCATCCACTGCAATAGTCATTAAGCATCTTAATCGAGTCCTTTGAATCATGCAATCCACAGTGTTCCGCTCCTTTGTCTTGCTTTCTTGCACGTTCCTAGGCCTCATCTGTGGAACCTTATACCTATACTCATCTTACAGTCCGCAATTGGCTCTGCGACTCCATTACCTGGCAACAGGATCTTCGTCTATCGCCTTATGTGGTAGTTTGGGCACGGCAGTCGTTGGTCCACTTGCTGGAATAGTGGTGGACAGAAATGGGTATTCTGCTGCACTTTTCATCGGAGGAGTTTCCATTGTTTTGGGATATCTCTTGTTGAAATGGCAGTACGACGCTCCATACTCGAACCTCCCATTCTCGTGCTTTGATCTCTTTTTGGTGGGGTGCGGCTCCACATTCATCAACTCGCTGTGTCTTAAATGTTGTGCTGTGACATTCCCAAGCATTCGAGGAGTGGCCACTTCGCTCCCTCTAGCGTTGTATGGACTCTCTGCCATGTTCTACTCCGTGGTGGCGTCTGTCTTCTACGCCGGTGATACCCTGGGCTTCTTGTATTTTCTCATTGTGTCGCTGATCATCATCTTTCTCATCTGCTGCCCTGCTATAGTGCAATGTGACAAAAGAAGATTCTCCAAGCGACAACGCACAGAGGTGGTGGAAATGACCACATTTGGACCTGAGCCGGTCGATCCTCTTGAGCTTCAAATGCATGGTGTTCACCATAATAGCGAGATTTCCGGAATGAAACTCCTCCGAACTCCACGTTTCTGGCTACTCTTCATCATCACCGGTGCATTGGCATCATTGGGCCAGATGTATATTTACTCCGTCGGATACATGGTAAAAGCGCTCGTGATTTTTAGCTACGAGCTCCCACCTGATGTGCTGGAGAAGGTTCATGCTATCGATATCTTGGTCCAGAACCAACAACAGCTCCAGGTGAGTCTTTTGTCGGTTACCAATTGTGTCGGGCGGCTCGCCGCAGGCATAGTCGGTGATATTGTCAATAAGAATTTGCGTAAGCCGAGAAGTTGGCTCCTTTTCTTGCCGTCTTTTGGTCTTATCCTAACGCAGGTTATGGCCCTCAATATCAGCCACTACGAGCAGTTAGGGCCTACGTCGATTTTGACAGGCTTTTTCTATGGCTTCACTTTCTGCATAATGCCAATTATTGTGGGTGACGTTTTCGGCATGGAGAACTTCTCGCAGAACTGGGGGTTGGTATCCCTCGCTCCTGTTGCTCCCAGCTTCTATTTCACAAATCTTTTTGGGAAAGTGTACGATCTGCGATCCTCCACGGGTGAAAGTGGGTACACTTCGTGTTTGCTTGGTGGTGGCTGCTACGACTTGGTATTCAAGCTTTCGTTGGGCGTTGGTATCTTGTCCCTATTGGCTGTTGCCATGTTCAACTTTGGTGAGAGGTATGTTGCCAGTCTGAATCTCTACGAGAGGCGGCGGTCGTCTGTATCCGTTAAGTGATCTAAGCGTCAATGGGAGTTTATAATTGTGAATTTGTATTTAGATATTCCACTAAGGTGACATCCAGATTGAACTTAATGACGATGATGTGTTTTGCACCCAAGTGCGACTGTCAATGACCAGAATCTCATCTACACTACTACATCTTGCACCAATATCAAAACTACAAGACACTTCAAGTACACATTTTACAGGATCTACATTGCCAATTGGTAGGCTGAGCAAGTTGTAGCAATAACACAATGTCAAAGTACGTACCTCCACGATCCAGAAAGGCGCAAGAGGTATCGACTCTGGAGGCTGAGAAGCGACGCCAGCGACAACTACGATTCAGCAAAGAAAATGATAAAGGCGATCAGAATGGGAAGACACAGCGGAAGAATTCAGGTGGCTGGGGCCCTGGTGGCCGTTCTGCTGCTCCACAATATGGCTTCGTGAGTCGAGGAGAAGATTCTCGACTTCAGCACAGTGAAGAAGCCCAGCGAGAGTATTTCGAGTGGATTTTGCAGACATTTGAAGGAGATAAGAGGACTGTCAAAGATTTTAAGGCTTCTGGAAGTATAAAAGGGGTCCAGAGCGGGAATCAAACGAGCCAGAAAGACCAAAAGAAGGATAATATAGTTGCAGACGGCAGAAGTACGTCCAAACAAGACAAAAACATGTCTGCAAGCGCTGAAAATGCAAAAGAACGAGCGACAGGATGCATCGATTCCACATTGGCAGCGTTGCGCAAACTCCGTGAAGCTATGCTCCACCAGGAGCCCACAGAATTCTCCGTGAAGGTCCACCTCTTTTCTGTCCGAGTAGCTGCACCGGTCGGCCACTATCAAACATACATTCCTAGCATTAATTACCTACTATCAAGTGGATTGTTGACCAGCGACGAGAAGAATGAAATCGCGACGCTTTTGGTTCTCCATGTATCTCACCATAATCATCAGGATGAAAAGGCATTCCGTATTTTCCAACAGTATCATGTGCAAGAAAAGAGCAGCCATTTATACTCGGTGTTAGTTGCATGGAGCACCGGTGACTTTTATCGGTGGCTTGCCATGTTCAATGGAGAAAATGACCCATGTATTTACTCGATCATGGCTGGAGGATTGTCCAAAATGATGGGTCATATGGTGCTGTGTATGACCCAAGCGTATTTCACGCTACTGACTCGGGAGTTTGAGGATAAGTTTCTCCCGAGAGGCATGCTAGTGGGCGAATTCTTGGAAAAGTATGCCCAAAAGTGGAAGATAGAGGAGGGCAGTGTGGTGATACGAGATCGGAGGGCAGGCAAGCGATGAGGGAAATTGGTTTAAAGAGATATAATGGGTAGAAGATGTAGAAATAATTTGATTTACATTGTTGGCAATGGATCAAAGCGTGAGTGTAATTTTTCTATCGTCACTATTTCTATATGTTATAGTGCACATAGTGGAGTAAGTCAACTTCTCAGGAAAGACTCTACTAACCAGTATGTCCGAACTCCCGGATTCCATCAGAATAGACGACATCGTTTCGTCCAAAATCGACCCGGAAACTATCTACAAGGAGCTAGACAGGTTGAAAGTCGAGGTCAACATTCTCCGCAATGACATGTCTCTTTTTGTCAAGGCTCTAGCGACCATACCTGACAACCACAGCCAACATGAATACTACAACACACTTGTGGCCAAGCTTCAGACAGTTAAGGCCAGCATCCAAGAGTATTGTGTCCAATATAACCGGCTTTTGCCGATCATCAACTTGGCGCTGATTAAGTTGGGCCACGAGGTGGAGGGTTCCAAAATTGGTGTTTCTCCACAGAAGCTCCCCAAGAAACGCACCAGTATGAGTAGGTAGTACGGTCTTTTGAGAGTCACTGCGAAGTGTGATGAGTTTCAATGCAAAGAGAGGGTAATCAGAAGTGGAAATGTACCTCGAGTTACTTGGTTCCACTTGAAAGCTCAGTCAAGCGGCCAATACCTTTCATATTTACTTCAGCACCAGATTCTGAAGTATTTGATCCCTTGAAAACTACTGTGCTAGACGCTTCCGCTTGAATAATTCCCCCAAAAGACAAGGGTATTGCGGGTATGGATGATTGTAATTTTTGCCATGCAGAGAACCATGGAAGGGTACTTAGCTTATTGTTTCTGGGAGATCTAACAAAGTGAAGTTTATTGATGGTCCTAAAGAGTTTCAGATTGGCAATCAGCATCAGGCTCTGACAGAAACTGACGACATAAGAGCTTTCTCAACATTAATGTTAGATACAGAGATTTGGTGGACCAAAGAGTATAGCTGAACCAACAAAAGATAATGAATAGACAATCTTGAAGTCTTCCAAAATATTACTATTGTAAACAAAATTATACGGTCAGTAAACACAGATAGATAATGGATAATGCTGAATGGTTCCAGAGAACATATGTTGTTACACCTAGGTCTAATACTAGCTGTACTATATCATCTTCAAATTCCTCGATCAAATCTTCGACTAAATAAAAAAAACTACCCATTCATGTAGTAAAATTCACTATAAACCTTCTATCAAATCGTGAATAAAACCTTAAATAAGTCTTCAGATTGTCATCACTAAATTCCCGATGGAATTCCGGCTAATACGTCAACGCGCATTTCAACAGAAATCTGTTATCATAAATCTACAACCATGAAAACATCTTGAATAATTGTTATTTTATATCTAATCCTCATCTACTCTAAAAACATCAACACCACAGAAATCCTTACTTCCTCTAATTTCTCTTATTTCTACATTATTCCTTTGCATAAATTTTCTTCTCTAATGTACAACATAATCCTAGCCATTTCCTCCATATCTCACCACAAAATCTTCAATTACCTTCTCACAATTAAATCTCCAACTTATTTCACATCAAAAACCCAAAAATCCACCCGAAAAAAACACTCCGTCAATATCAAACGAATAAACATCCTTTCCATTTCCGTCTCTCTCCGTCCAATCTCCATTCTCCAAACTCTCATGGGGGGTTACCCTGAACTGACTCATCTGGGTCCATCCGATATATAAACGTGCGAATAGGTGGAGGTGGATTCAACTTTTCAAACTACTCATACAAAGCAAAATGTCCGCCTTATTGAAAGAAACATTTGCCAGATGCAAGAAGGAAGGCAGAAATGCCCTCGTCAACTTCATCACCGCAGGCTACCCCACCGTCGAAGATACCATCCCTATCATGCTTGGAATGCAAGAGGCTGGTGTCGACATCATTGAGTTGGGTGTTCCCTTCTCTGACCCTATTGCTGATGGTCCTACTATTCAGGCTGCTAACGTGGTTGCTTTGGATAACGGAATTACCGTTCCTCAGTGTTTGGACTTGGTTTCACAGGCCAGAAGCCAGGGTGTCAACATTCCAATCATCTTGATGGGTTACTATAACCCAATCATGAAGTACGGCGAAGAAAAGATGATCGAAGACTCAGCTAAGGCTGGTGCCTCTGGTTACATCGTGGTGGACTTGCCTCCTGAGGAAGCCATTAAGTTTAGAACTACTTGTGCCAAGTACGGTCTCTCTTATGTGCCATTGGTTGCACCTGCTACCACCGATGCCCGTTTGCAAGTTTTGGGCGAAATCGCCGACTCCTTCATCTATGTGGTATCGAGAATGGGTACCACTGGTGCCTCCACCGAAGTTTCTCAGGGAATTGCCGAGTTGTGTGCCAGAGTTAGAAAGTTCTCTGGTGATACACCATTGGCTGTTGGATTTGGTGTTTCCACTAGAGAGCACTTTTTGACCGTTGGAGAGGCTGCAGATGGTGTGGTGATTGGCTCCAAGATCATTACCCTTTTGGGCGAGTCTCAGCCAGGCACCAGAAGAGAGGTCACTTACAACTATGTCAGATCAATCTTGGGTGAAGACTACAAGGCCGAGCCAGCACCTCCATTCAAGCCATACGAGGCTCCATCCCACGTTTCTGAGACTAAGGCTTTGTTGGAGGAGGCTCACCAATACAACCCTCGTTTCGGAGACTTTGGAGGCCAATATGTTCCGGAGGCCTTGCACACCTGTTTGGCTCAGTTGGAGCGTGGTTTCGAGAGCGCTGTGGCTGACCCATCCTTCTGGAAGGACTTCAGGGATTTGTACTCGTACATTGGTAGACCATCCAGTTTGCATAAAGCCGACCGTTTGACTCAGCACGCTGGAGGTGCTCAGATCTGGTTGAAGAGAGAGGACTTGAACCACACTGGTTCGCACAAGATCAACAACGCTTTGGCTCAGGTCTTGATTGCCAGAAGATTGGGCAAGACCAAGATTATCGCCGAGACTGGTGCCGGTCAGCACGGTGTGGCTACTGCCACCGCTTGTGCCAAGTTTGGTTTGTCTTGTACCGTGTACATGGGAGCTGTGGATGTTAAGCGTCAGGCCTTGAACGTTTTCAGAATGAGAATTCTCGGTGCCAAGGTTATTGCTGTCACCAATGGTACTGCAACTTTGAGAGACGCCACCTCTGAGGCTTTCAGATCCTGGGTATCTAACTTGGATGACACTCACTATGTGGTTGGTTCAGCCATTGGTCCTCACCCATACCCTACCTTGGTGAGAACTTTCCAGAGTGTTATTGGTCAAGAAGTTAAAGAGCAATTCGGTAAATTGAACGAGGGCCGTTTGCCAGACGCTGTGGTCGCTTGTGTTGGTGGAGGTTCTAACTCCACTGGTTTGTTCTCTCCTTTCGAGAAAGACACGTCCGTCAGAATGTTGGGTGTTGAGGCTGGTGGTGACGGTGTGGACACCGACAGACACTCTGCTACGTTGAGTTGTGGTATTCCAGGTGTTTTCCACGGTGTCAGAACCTACGTTTTGCAAGATAATGATGGTCAGGTCCAGGACACCCATTCTGTCTCTGCTGGTTTGGACTACCCAGGTGTTGGTCCTGAATTGGCTTACTGGAAGAGCACTGGTAGAGCTGACTTCATCTCTGTTACCGATGCCCAGGCTTTGGAAGGTTTCAGATTGTTGTCTCAGTTGGAAGGTATTATCCCAGCCTTGGAATCTTCCCACGCTATCTACGGTACTGTTGAACTCGCCAAGACCATGAAGCCAGATCAGCACATTGTTGTGAACGTTTCTGGTAGAGGAGACAAGGATGTTCAGAGTGTTGCCAATGTTTTGCCCAAGTTAGGTGACAAGATTGGCTGGGACTTGAGATTTGAAGATGATCCATCCAAGTAAATAGCGATTGAATGAATCATTTTGTTCTAAAGTGTAGGTTAAAGATATAAAAGAAACAGGAATGAAGCAAAGATGATCGCCCAAATAAGTACATGACCCCATTAGTTCTTAATTATTACTTACGAGACTGTACACTACTTCCAATTCATACTAACAATGACAGATACTATGGATACAAACACCCTATTAGCAGAACTAGCCAGGATACTCAACGTGACTGATATTGACGCTTCTACTCTTCAGCTTTGCACTAAGCTCATTGACCAAGGTGTGGATCCAAAGAAGCTAGCATCAGCCATCAAGAACATCAAGAATGAGACACAGTCTGTGGCTAGATAACTAGTGTCTACAACGAATGTAATGCTATGTCTATTATTATAATACATTTTATGCGAAGCCACCTTTCCTCTTCTTGCGCTTTTGGGAAGTTGGAGGGCCCGATCTGCGAAGGGCACCTTGGGAGGGCTGGGAAGATGGAGGTGACAGAGAAATGTGTAAATGTGCAGCCTGAGAAGGCTGGGACGCGTCCAAACGGATATTCTGAGACGAAAGTGGCTCGCTGGATGCTTTTGGTTGCGAGTACAGAACCTGCGTTGATGTCTCCAATGGAAGCTGAGAAGGTTCCAAGAGTGCCTGGGACTGTGAGTGAGAAGGCGTGGCAGATCGAGAGACAGACCTAGAGGCAGACTGGGAATTTGGCCGGCTTTGTACTTGCGACTGCGTGAGTGCACGGTGAAGAAGTCCGTTCCGAGACTTTTTCTGTTTTTGGGACATGGTCTGAGTGGGTTGTGTCCTGATAATAGGCACAGTCTGAATCTGCGAGGAATAGTTCAGAACCACCGGTTCTACGTCCACTTCTTGTGGCTGGTCCCATTCTTCGATAATAGAACGAACATCATCGCTGGCTCCTGCAATTTGTGCGTCTAATGCTGCTTGAAGTTGGTCACTTGAATCTCGACAAGCTGCCTGAATCAAGCGCGTTGCAAGCAAGATGGTTGTCATGTCCAAATTTTTTGCTCCTTTAAAAGTTTTCCCTAGCCGTTTTCGTAGGTTCTTTACTGTAATCGGATTTGGAGCAGTCGTCTTACGGTTGAAATTCTTCGAAACGTAGTCGACAAAGCTTTCCAAATTCAATCCCAAGGATTCGTAATGCTTTCCTAGTTGTTCAACCATATTGTCTAGTTGCTCAACATCCAGGATCCAGAGGGGGAAGTATCCTGCCACTGAAGCTAGAGAAGTCGGCACTTTCACCATGGTGTCCACCAAAGTTTTCACTGGACGCACACCGGAATCCTGGACTTGGTCGGAAAGTTGGTTGCCTGGATCTGGACTAGCTGGGAAGAACAACTCGATGTTGGCCCCAAGACTGCTTGCAAACTGCTGGATGAGATCGTCTTGATCTGTGTCATCGAGATGGCCATTTCTGATGGCTTTAAGTTCAAGAGGCAGAATCTCCTCCGTAGAATAGAGCTCAAAAGCCCTGACAGCCTCGCCGATATGGATTTTGGTAAACAAATCCAGTGGGTGCACTTGCAAATCTTCCTCATTCATATTATTCTTCTTAAACGCCTTCTTGCGTTCCCCACAAAGAGAGGAGAAGCAAACTTCGCCATTTCGTCCTTGTTCCACTAGACACAACAAAGTGCCTTTCCCCACCCCACTGAATGTCGACTTGAACAATGTAGCATCGATCAAATCACAATTGGCCCTAATATAATATGGGTCCCGAACACTGCACGGACTCTTACCAACAAAGCCAAAAGTGTAGATCATAATGAGCGGAGAGCACCTTGAGTACGCAGCACACACAAACGTCTGGTTATCTTCACATGGAACTAAGGAAAGACGGTACGAGGTGTCAGAGTCGGAAAGAAAATGTTTCCACGACACAAGTCTGCGCAAGGGCAATTCTTCCGTGAGTTCTGTCCATAGGATTTCTTTGGAGGTAAGGATAAAGGCGAATGGACCAGCCACCACCACATCCTGGATGTGTGACCACATTTGTGCTGTGATGAGTTTATTTCTTTCAAGGGTGTCTAACGCAAGCAGAAAGACACTTGTTCTAGAGAAGAGCAAAAGTCTGTTTGGATTCGACCATATAACCTTCCTCCAGTTTGAAAACTCCTCAGGACCCTTAGAGCCAGGGATGAGTTTTATTCTAGGAAGAGGTTCAATTTGGTTTGTAGCGTCTATCTGCCATATTCCAATGTTTCCATCTTTGTCTGCAAGGAGAAATTCATTCAGAACGAACGGGTTCACTTGTAGGTGGGCCAAATCTTTCCCATAGAGAATATCCGACTTAATGGTGCCAATTTTGGCTAACTCTAGCCGTTTTTCTCCAGGGTCATTATTCCACGAGTACTTTAGAACAGTGACATCGGTTCTTGTCCGTATAGCGAGCCACTTCGATGAGAAAGCCACCACCTGTAAGATCTCAGATGTGAACTCGCATTGGCAAGTATTCTTTGGAACACCCACCAACATTTTACCCAGTGGAGTCATTTTGAGCGAGTCGTCGTCAATATCGTACACCTGTTTTTTCCGGGGCATGAGAATAGTCACATTAAGCACATTAGAGATGTCTCCTGTCACATAAGTGACAGCTTGCATTTGTACAAGATTGGATTTTGCTTTGGGGAAACAACGCTGACCTCCTACCATGACCAGGTGCGAGAAGCCGCCAATACCGATTTCAAACATCTCCACCACCGAGCCTTGTACTGGATCATAAACCTTGGAATCTTGAAGAATAGCAGCTTCGCTCGTCAATGACCCTACAATATCCTCACTTACCGCATTGGTGTACTTGAAGAGATTGTTGTTGGGCCCAAATGGGGGCGGCAGAGCCTTTGTTTCTGGTTTTGTTTTGGGATGAATCCAGAAGTTCGAGTTCAATACTGGACTGAAAAGTAAGCCATGATTTCGAAGTCTGGGGAAGCGGACGACCGGCTTATAAGATGAGTCACCAGAAGCTTCGGGAACAACGATGGCATTTCCTAACACACCGTATGTTATTCGGGTACCCAAGTCCCTTTTGGCGGGCCACATCGATGATGGAAGAAGAGTTGTGCAGGAGGTTGGTGATGGAGTAGGTAAATGGATGAGGGAAGAGGTAATGGGTTGGAAAAATATGCAAAAGAAAATTATTTGGGGTCATTTATAGTATTGAATGAAGAATATGAACTTGGACAAACTATCAATTATTTGATAAGAAATACTTAGCATGATTTGACATTTTTTATTCTTACATATGTAGTATCTTGTCATTTCATACAAATTGATTAGTTCGTCAGAATAACGTGTGGGTATTGACTCCAATGTAAAGTTGAATGGAGTGAAAAAGTTATAATATAGACTTGAAGGATTAGATAAAATGGTGATAATTGCTGTGTTGGAATCAATAGGATTAGTGAATTTCTATTTGTATTATTTCAACTTCTTTTAGTTTTGTAGAGATGCATTCTAAGTATTTGGATGAAGTTGGTGAAATACTGCGAAATCAATAACAGACAACCAGTAACTATAAATCCAAATCTAGAGGAAAGTTCGTAGCACGGCAGAAAATTTACCTGCATTATTCATAAAAATTCTTCATAGTAATTATTGTTACCTTCTGGAAACTTTCTTAATGATCTAGCAGAAAGTATACTGCTCCACCTTAAACCTTGTCATTAACAGTATCTCACTACATGCTCTATGTGACTCTCACCATCTACAGAAAAAAGAAAAAAAAGTATCTTAAACAATTGACCAGAAAGAATAATCAAGGTGTGTTGTTACTCGAGATCATCAGCTTGAAAAAATTATGACAACATCTATTTTCCGGTTTAATTCCACATGAAATTTGTCGTGTCTTTCAAAGTCTTTATTCTCTTCTCATTTCCTCAATCTCACCATCTTCTCTCTCTCGCCATATCCACACAGGCATTCGCGTGGACAGAACCCCACCTATTCACTAACTGCAACCAGGAAAAACTTTCTTGAAAACAAAAAAAACTCAAGATCCCCCTAAAAATTCTTTCACCTCTAAAAAATTCCCTATAAATGCCATCATTTTCATCTCTTCCATTGACCTCCTACCTAAATGTCTCCAGACCCTCATACTGCACATCACGTCGCGGTCTCAAGTTACACGTAGCTCAAACCAATTTTCAACCTTCCACCAGCTTTTCTTCGTCTACAATGGCTAAAAAGATTAGGGCTCCCGCCGCCACTTCGGCTAAGCCAAATGCCCAAATTGACTTGTTAGACTTGGACTGTGTTTCCGAACCGCAATACGTTGCAGGCTCTACCAGAGAGTACTTGGTAACATCTGTGCCCCAGGAAATCACCACTAAAAGAACCGTGTCTTCCAAGGAGATCGTGTTCGTGGCCATCCTCGTGGCTGCTTCCGTGGCCGTCCGTTTGGCCCACTTGGAACACCCTAATTCCGTTGTTTTTGACGAGGTTCACTTTGGTGGCTTTGCCAAAAAGTATGTCTTGGGTAACTTCTTCATGGACGTGCATCCTCCATTGGCTAAGATGTTGTTTGCTGCCGTCAGCTTGCTTGGAGGTTTCAAGGGTGACTTCGACTTTGCCCACATTGGCGATATCTACCCAGACTCCGTTCCTTACTACTGGATGAGAGCTTTCCCTGCCGTATTGGGTGTGGCCACCGTGGTGCTCTGCTACTTGACATTGCGTGCCTCTGGTGTTCGTCCTGCCGTGGCGTTGATCACCTCCGCTTGTCTTTTGTTTGAAAACTCCTATGTGACCATCTCCAGATACATTTTGTTGGATGCTCCTCTCTTATTCTTCATTGCAGCAGCAGTATACTCTTTCAAGAAATTCGAGGTCCAACAGCCATTTTCCATCAATTGGTACCGCCTGTTGCTCTCGTGCTCTATCGCATTGGGTTTGGCCTTCTCCTCCAAATGGGTCGGCTTATTCACCATTGCTTGGGCTGGTGTCTTGTGTGCTATTCACATGTGGTTCCTCATTGGTGACTTGTCTGTCAAGCCTGCCACCGTGTGGAAACACGCAATTACTCGTGCATCTTTCTTGTTGGGTGTGCCTACTGCGTTGTACTTGTTGATGTTTTCAATTCACTTCAACATCTTGACTAATGACGGTGACGGATCTGCCTTCATGACATCGGCCTTCCGTTCGGGATTGAGGGGCTCCTTGGTGCCTAGATCCACCACCGCCCAGGTTGGTTACGGCTCTGTGGTTACTATCCGCCATGTTAACACCAGAGGTGGATACTTGCACTCGCATAACCATTTCTACCCAGCAGGTTCTAAGCAACAGCAGATCACCTTGTACCCTCACTTGGATGCCCACAACGACTGGCTTATTGAGCCATACAACTTCACTATCCCTGAGGACTTTACCCAGCTCAAGGACGGTGTCAAGATCAGATTGAAGCACGTTGTAACCCACAGAAGATTGCATTCTCACGACGAGAAGCCTCCTGTGTCTGAGAGAGACTGGCAAAAGGAAACTTCCTGTTACGGATATGAGGGCTTTGGTGGTGATGCAAATGATGACTGGATTGTTGAGGTTGTCAAACACGAGACTCCTAAGGAGTATCAGGAGAACATCACCGCTATCCACACTATTTTCAGATTGAGACACGCCATGTCTGGTAACTACTTGTTTTCTAGCGAGGTTAAATTGCCTCTGTGGGGATTCGAGCAGCAGGAAGTATCGGCTGCCTCTTCTGGTTACAGACCTTTGACCTACTGGTACATTGAGACTAACACTAACGAAAGATTACCCGAGAGCGAGAAAGAGACCGCAGGATACCCTAAGATGAGCTTCCTTGCTAAGTTCCTTGAGTCTCACAAGACCATGTGGAAGATTAACCAGGGTTTGACTGGCCACCACAACTGGCAGTCTGACCCTCAAGATTGGCCTTTGTTGATTCGTGGTATCAACTATTGGGGTAAGGACCACACCCAGGTGTACTTGCTTGGTAACCCTATCGTTTGGTGGACTGCTTCTTCTTGTTTGGTTGCTTTCATCATCCACGTTGCTATCTCCGTCTTGAAGTGGCAGACCGGCAAGGCAGTGGCTACCAACAAGAATGTATTCAACTTCAACACCCAAATGCTTAGTTACTTCGCTGGTTGGGCAATCCACTATGTTCCCTTTTTCATTATGGGCCGTCAATTGTTCTTGCATCACTACTTGCCATCGCAATACTTTGCCATTTTGGGACTAGGTCATGTTTTTGAGTTGGTGGTTGCATCTTCCACTAAGTACAGCAGACCAGCGTACGGTGCCTTGGTTCTCTTCTTCGTTGGTACCCTTATTTTCTACAACATGCTTGCTCCTTTGATTTCTGCCCAGGAATGGACTCAGGATGAGTGTGAAGCCAGCAAGAAGGTTTCTAGCTGGGACTACGACTGTAAGACTTTCTTCAAGAACAAGTTGGAATATCGCCACTACACTCCAACCACTTCTGTGGCCACTTCCACTTCTGCCTCTAAGTCTGTTGTTGAGACCCCAAGAGCACCTGAACAGCAAGCCAAAATCGTCGAGTCTCCTCAGAAGGTTTTCGAAGAGCCACCTAAGCCTGAGACTCACGTCGGTCAATTGCCTGAACACTTGAGGGGCGAAGACGAAGCTCCTCATGCTGAGCAGGAGGATGTTGCTACCCCTCAAAAGGATGAGGAAGTTCCTGCTCCAGTGGACACTATTGAAGACGCCGAGAAGGTTGGCAAGAATGAGGCTGCACCAGCAGAAGAGCCAGTTGTTGAGGCTGAGACTGTTGAGGTTGATCCTGCTGTTGAATCCGTAAAGGAGGTTGCTGAGCCAGTTGTCGAATCTGCCAAGGAAGTTGTTGAGCCAGTTGTCGAAGCTGCTAGTGGAGCTGCCGAGACTGTTGCTGAGGCTGCACACGAGGCTGCTGAACCAATCGTTGATGCTGCCCAAGAAGCTGCTGAACCAATCGTTGAAGCTGCCCAAGAAGCTGCTGAGCCAATCGTTGAAGCTGCCCAAGAAGTTGCTGAGCCAGTTGTTGAGTCTGTCACGGCAGTAGCAGCATAACCGGTGTCATGAATAACAATACAAACAATGGAGAGAAAATCAGTAGCCAATCAAGTAAATAAGAGTATAGTCATATACTCCAAACATTTAAAAAATTTGCAAAAAAAAAAAATACCACAAATGTGTTAATAGAAAAAACTCTACGAATGATAACCAAATTTTGCATCACAAACATTTTGATTCAATGTAATTTCTCGAAATTAACAGTCGTACCTGAGTCTATCTCGCCTGCGCACTGTAGGTTATACCATCGATCAAATGCGTTATGTAGTCTCCTCACTGTTTTAAACCCAGTACTGAAAACGTTCACTTAAACCTGCTCCAACGATCTCGGCATGGAAACAGAGCACTCGTGCAGAATCTGCCGTGGCGAGGCCACAGAATCCCAGCCTTTAATTCATCCGTGTAAGTGCCGAGGCTCCATCAAATATATCCATCAAGATTGCTTGATGGAGTGGCTCAATCACTCCAACAAAAGCACCAAACAATGTGACATTTGTAACACGCCATATAAGTTCCGGACCATCTATGATCCGAACATGCCCAAGAGGTTGCCGTTGGCCGATATCTGGCACAAGTTTACCCAGTCTTTATCCTCCACCGTGGTTAAGAACATGTCCATCGTCCTTTACGTGGCGGGTTTGATTCATGTGCCGCTCTTCTGGAAATTTGTCAGTCGAGTGTTTACATATGCCCTTGACGGCAAGCTTCCTTTACCAGACTCCAAGATTTCACATGTTCTTCTATATGGAGCCTACATCACCAAGGCTGCCAATGGTGAATACCTAGCGGGCTCACATACGTCGTTCGGGGACAAGTTCGAAGTGTTCTTCGTCAACACGTTTTTTTCCGGAGTCGTGGACATGTTGTTGTTCATTGTGATTCTTTTCGTGATCTTCATCGAGCATGAGTGGGCGGTGAGAGAAGAGGGATATACAAAGCTGCTTTTAAGGTATATTGGCAAGGAGCCACGGACGAAGCTCGCCGATCTTCTTGCACTGATGCTTCAACAGGGAGGCGAGAACGAGGCCGCACGCGAGTTAATGATTAATAGAGCACTTGAGGATCTACAGAATTTGCCAGATCTTCACAGGCATGAGGCTGTTCTACGTCGAGCATTGAACAATGGAGACCACAATGACTTGCTCCTCAATTTTCCTCAGCTTGCACCACGGGACGATCCAGTACCAGACACTCAGAATCAAGAAGCCGATCCGGCGGCCCAAGTCGAGAATCCACATGGAAATATAGACGGGACGGGACAAGGAGAAACGGACGCAAACGGCTTCAATCCCCACGAGGACAGAGTTGAAGCTGGAGAAAGAGAAGATGGAGAAAGAGAAGATGGAGAAAGAGAAGATGGAGAAAGAGAAGATGATGATGGAAACAGAGAGAGACCAAGAGAAATCAACGGGTTCCGCCGTTTAAACACGAATGTTTACGAACTCCTTGGCGAGAATAACGATGGCCCAAATTATAGAGTTCCACATGAAGGCGAGCCAGAGCACGCTCCTAGTGAGTTTGAACATGCACATCACGGCATTGCTCATAGACACAATGCTGACGATGACAGTGACAGCATTGAGCGTGATCCTCTCGAACATCATTTAATTGAGGAACAACCGGAACAACCAGAACGACCAAGACCAAATCTTAACGATGCCATCGAAGACGAAACTCCAGAAGAACTCGAAAGAAGAAGAAATTTGGCCGAAGATGAAATGGCCGCTGCAGAGGCCGCTAACAACGGAGACATCTTGGAACTTTTAGGTATCCGTTTTAACTTGATTACCCCAATCCAGTTGATGATCTTGGCGGATTTCGTTGTGCTAGTATTTTTGTTCGCTGTCTACTTGATACCTCACTTTATGGGTAACATGACGGCCATGGTCATTCTGGCGCTCTGGATTGGTACGTATGCTTTATTCTTGAGACCTATTGTGAGATTTTTGCCTGTGAGTACAACTCGGCAGGTTCTTTTACAGATTGTCCATTTGGCTGAGCAAAAGCTTCCATTTGCCTCCACCGCAATCTACATCTTGCAAGAAAAGATCATCAGTCCTGTTTTCAAACTCCTATCGGATCTAGGTACCTTGGATAGAGTGCAACCACCTACTCTCGTTGAACGTGTCATTTTCTTGTCAATTGGCTACTCGTTGGTTTGTGCAGCAGTTTACCTGCTCATGTCGACTTTAGTAGCTGGACAAAAACCTATAATGGGCACGGCTAGAAGAATATTTAAGGTTCTTTTCGAAATCGTGGCTACAGCGAAAGTCTTTACCATTTTTGCCATTGAGATCGTTATTTTCCCAGTATTCTGTGGTTGGCTTCTTGACTTTTGTGTTACTCCACTATTGGTGGACAACTTATATGTTCAAACTGAAAAGGGTGAGTCTCTCGTGCTCTTTTTCACAGCGAATCAGGACTTTTCAAACTTGCAATATTTTCAATCGGTGAAGTGGCTCTGGAACCCTTACATTCGGCCACTTCTATTCTGGGTGGCTGGTACAAGTTACATGTTTTTCATTGCCATGTTTGTTGGAATGGTGAGAAATCACATTTTGCGCCCCGGCGTCCTCTATTTCATCAAGAGTCCCGAGGACCCCAATGCTCGGCTAATTCACGATGCCATCGTGAAGCCATTTCTTTTGCAGACACTGAGAATCTTTTTGAGCGCAAAGGTCTATACTGCCTTTATTATTGGAGGTATAGGATCTGTCACCTGGGGTCTCAGATTTTTGGTGAACCCTCCAGTATCTACAGGCAAGGCTGGTGCCCTCTTGCCAATCAAATTCACAGGAATGATGAGCATTTTGCAAGCTTTGATCACTGTGTTGTTGCTTATCAAAGCAAAGCCGTTAATTGCAAAGTTTTGCAAATTATTCTGGACCCGTGCTTTCGCGGCCATGTGTCACAAGTTGAGATTATCCCACTTCATATTGGGCAATCCCGTAGCACAAGAAAGAGGGTCTATCGTTTACAGAAATTTCTTGTACAGTGTCTTAGGGCTTGAAGCGCCTGACTATACGCGTCCAGTGACCTACTCAGAGGCGTTGGAGATCTTCAAAACCGACGACTCTGTTACCGCTTTATTTGTTCCTGATGGATTCTATGTTCGTGCTCCATCCACTGATGATAATTCTCGAAAGTTCCTCAGGGGATTGTTTGTTCCTGTTACCAAATCTGACCAATTGTTACAGCCTGCTCCCGAAGTTGCCGCCGATGAAGAAACTGACTGGTGGGACGCAGATATCGTGTATGAAGATTCATACACAGTGGTGTACCAGCCACCAAAGTTGAAGCTCAGAAGCATTGCATTAGTCTCCATGATTTGCGTTTTTGGTGCTCTCCTTATTGTCACCTCTGCCATTTTGGCTATTTTGTTGGGACGTCCTATCAATCGTGCTTTCATGATTATTTTGGATTTCGTTTATAAAAGGTTGGGAAGTGAAGCGGCATTACCATCGACAAATACTGACTGGTCATTCATTGATATTAACTCTTTGACTATGGGTATACAGTTGGAGTTGGTTATTTTACTCTTCATAGACAACAAGATCGAAGGGGAAAACGCCATCAACTTAGGTGGTGATCAACAAAGACGGTTATTTGTGCCACCAGTGAACTTCCGTGCGGGCTTTTTCAGATTTCCTATCGTCTTCATCTCTAGCCTTGCTCCAGCACTCCTCGGAGTTCACCTACACTTGAATTATTTGACTGCCATCGAGAAATACTACTTTGGCACCGCAACCATCCAATTCTCCGGTGATTCATACAACTTTAATTACACCTGGCACGGTGTGTTACTCCATCTTATGTTGGCCCCATGGACACTTTTGCCCTGGTTTGAGTGTTTGTCAGTTGGTCAGTCGTTTGAGAAGCCGAAGTCAATAATATTTCGGACTGTGGGCAGCGCTGTGTTCGTTGGACTCCATCGTCTATTTGTCTTCGCACAGCAAAGTGCTGGTCAGCCAATCAGCGAAGTTGATGATATTCGACTCCGCATCTTCACGTTAGTGATGATAATATTCACCCGAGGAGCAATTAGTGCACGCCAGTTTGTGGCCAACATCACGGAGCAGATTAAGAATGAGAAGTATGTGAAGGGCTCAGCTATCGAGAATATTGACGGAGATGACTAGTAATTGTATATATTATGATGAATGATTCTATTTTACTCGCTTTCGTTAGAGTCGTTAAACAGCACATTGGCTGTGTTTTTCTTCTTGCGGCTTTTCTTCTCCTTCTTGGTTTTCTTTTCCTTTGGTTCATCCTCCTCATCGTCGTCGTCCGCAAAAAGCTCCTTCTCGTTGACGTTGTTGGTGTCGTACATCTTCTTCGCTTTTTCAATTTTGGCAAGCTGCTCTCTAATGTAATTCATTCTTCCAAGCTTCTGAGGATCGTTACGCAAAGCAAAAGGAATGTCGTCTATCTTAACACGCGAACGACCGTGCGATCTAGCAAACTGAAGTGACTCATGGGACAAGTCAGAGAGAAACTCCACAAGGCAATCTTCTAGACACTTGACGGTAGAATCTAGCGAGATGGGACCGTCACCCATAGCGTAAAGGATGGTTTCGATATCCTTGGTGAAGAGTCTTGGCCGCCGGCGCCTCCTAGGTGGAGGTAGTGATGTGGTACGGTAAGGATACATTGTATGATGGTTGAATATGCGGTGGAGGAGTTGTGGAATGGTTGAACAAGGGGTGTACGGGTGTACAGGTACATAGAGAAGTAGATCTGGGGAAGACAAGAAGAGGCTCTACTATATTTTCACGCTCTAAGCCCAGCTTTTAAATCTGAGTAGTTTTGTTTCTTCCCCTAAATCTTTCCACCTCATCCTTAGCCTTCTTTTCGATTTTGTCAGCTGATATCTTCATGTCTGCAGTGCCTCTTCAGAGATGATAGACTCTACCACACCAGTCGGCGGATCGGGAAGTCTGGAAAATTTTAATTTACCCTTCTTGAAGGCCCCAAGATATTCCTCCAACTTCCCTGCCGCCACATCTTCGGTAGACAACTTGTATAAGTATCCTTCTTTCTCAAACTGTGATGCAACTTCCTCTTGGTGGTTGTCCATCAATTTCAGATTTGTCACCACCAACAAGGGTTTATGTAAACGAAGAGAGTCCAAAATGGAGCCAGTGCCCGCATGGGAAACCACAATGTCTGCATCCGCGATGTAGTTGGAAATGTCAGGAGAGAAGGCAAATGCCAGTAAAGTGAACGATTTGTTAGCAAATGTGGTGACAGTCTTGTCGTTTGTCACATTGGTCAAATCTAAGTTTAGCTTTTCCACGACCTCGTGTTTATTGAGAGCATCAGAGAAGAATTGCTTGCTAAGGTTCCTTCCATTCTCGATCTGATTGCCATACTGGATGGCGATGCGTTCAAACCCCAAATCGGAGAGATGCAGAAGAAAAGTAGGGGACACCACATATTCGACCAATGGCTCGAAGGTCACCGTGGCGCCTGTAGTAAAGAGGACGGACATCTGGAAGGAGATATTAGCCGTGTTCTTGAAACCTTAGAAGACGGTCCGTAGATACGGGATGTACGGATGTGACAAGAAGGCAACCAGATACGTTGTAAGCGGCATTTCTTCAGCAGAATGTTAGGGTGTGAACGGTGGATCAATTCAGAATGCACATAACACGGGTTTCCGACATAGATGGTTTGAAATGGCGTCAGACACTCGTGTTTTCTGAAAGGGATAAATTTTGCATGAAACTCCCCCCGAGCCGTGGAGGCACGGATGTACGCATGTAGGAGCAGCGATATTTTCTTAGCAATTTGGAGATTGCTACGTGTCGAGAAATACCAGGTAGTGGGTTGAAATTCTGATTGCAAAGAAATCATTTGAGCAACTATGCAGTGGTCTGGGCTTCCAAGTCATGCTTGCGACGATTCTGGGAAGGAAAAAGCTTAGCCGTTGGGGGGGGGGGCTCGCAACAGTACCCAAAAAACCCAACTATTTCTGTGTGCAGCACGGATGCCCCCCCAGTAGGTTCCGAAAGTGACGGGCAGCGAGACGGCAAAATGGTGATGAAGCCCGAAGCTACAAACGGGTCGAGAAGATGCAAAAAAAAAAAACGATGGGAAAGCTGAAAGGACGATCGTGAACCCCAGAAGTTATTTGCCTCCGCTTATGAGTTCTACTTGAAATGGAATAGCCGCCGCCCCCTCGGCAAGCAAAAAAAAAGTGCAACCAGAAAATGCCCGAGGTGCGATCCCTGGACAAATGGATGGTTGACACATTACCCCGGATTCGGAGGCGCCTAGAGATGAACTCCGGGGCTCAGAGTGCACATAAACCGCCAATTTCGGAACGGAGCAGGAGGTTATTTGAGGTTGCTTGTCTGGGGTGCAGAATAGAGAAAAAGAAAGTGCGAAAACGGTGCGGAAATCCCAGTCGGCGTCGTCCACCTTATATAATTTTTTTTGTTTACGTCGTGGGACGTGGGCAAATCACCTCCATGCAAAGTTTTGCGAAAGTTGTGACGGTGAAAATCTTCAAGCGATAAATTTTCATTTGAAGGAATGAATCCTCTAGAAGTTCAAGTTCCAGCGACCAGATGTCCAACGGCCCGTAAACAATAAGAGATTACGTCGATTGACTCCACAAAAAGGAACAACCACTCGGATCAAATCACTTCCTGGGCGGACCAAACGGACGCTAATACCTCATTTTTTTTTTTTTTTTTATTTCGTCACAGGTTTCTTCTTTCTTAACTGGGACATGTCCTGCAGGAAACATACGGTCATTTCCAACTCCGAAACAGACATGACTATGACATTTGTAGCGCCACTAAGAAAGAGACGAAAGAAACGTATCTGGAGATGATGGAAGGATCATTTGAGATATCCGGGGACATTTTTCCGCTTTCAAATACCCCATGTTTCATGACTTTCACCCGTTAGAAAATCGTGTTATCCTGCAGACACTCTCGCCAGTAGTTTTTTTTCCCGAGTCAGTTCATATACTCCAGATCCTCCATATACCTGGCCCCCAAAATTTCTTCCCCAGACTTCCCCCTTGCATGGAGCTCTAGTGTTCTTTTTCTTTAAAGACCTAAAGATCGCAACATCTCGTCGCTACTGACTGCTACTGCCAACTAGTCACTTTTTCTCGTGAATCTGAAGTTACCTCCAGAACCATCGTTTGAGTCCGAGTATTTCCAGTTCCAGAACCTCCAAACGTACATTCTGAAAACTCACGAACTTCTTGCCAAATCCGCCTTTTAACCAAGCTACGAATCAAGTTTCGTTTGTCATCCAAAGTATCCGCCGCTTTCCGCCCACTTTTTTTCCTACTGGTCGAAACATGCTTGCCAACGTCTCGCCCAAAGACGAAAGAAGAAGCTCCTTGCTGTACTCGGGCCCCACGCAGCCCATACCGAAGAAATCGCTCCAGATTCGAACCGACAAGCCCCGTCCTCATGTCTGCACCATTTGTACTCGGGCGTTTGCTCGCTTGGAACACTTGAAACGTCACGAGCGTTCCCATACCAACGAAAAGCCATACCAGTGTGCCACTTGTGGCCGCTGCTTTGCCCGCAGAGATTTGGTGCTCCGTCATCAGCAGAAACTTCATCTGCAAATGCTGCCTGGTATCCGTCGGGGCCTGGTGCCGCTGGCCGCTGTTTCCGAGACTTCTCCTCCTCCAGGTTCCGACAACATCATCATTTTGCAACACAATACCAATGCCAAGGCGCCACTCCCCAACGGTCTGCGCATGAACTCCTATGGCGGCGGTAACCTGTCAGCACTGTCACCCTCACATGTCAGCGCGTCTCCAGTTGACCCGCAAGTGGAGAAAATCAAGCAAACTTACGGCTACCTGCTGTTGGGCGCTATTCCACTGCCAAAGACAACTTCAAGTCACAACACCCCATCTGGGACATTTGGAAAGGTTCCTATGCGCTCCAACTCTGCAGAACTGGATCCTACTGGCCTGGCAACTGCCCAAGTTGGATCTACTTTTACTCAGCAGCCTTCACCACTTAATGGTGACTCTCCGGACTTAAAAGAGAAGAAAAAATATCCCTGGTCATCTCTGGTACCTGATGCTTTGCATCATTCCAACTCTTACCGTCATTCCTCGTTTCTGGCAGTGCTGGGAACGTCTTACGCAAACGTTGCTGATGCGTTGTCCATTCTGAGCCACCAAATCATGGATGTGCCAACCCAGGTAGAATTTTCTACGCCACAGCTTACAGCAACAGAACTTGACGCTAAGGGATTTCTGGGACTTCTGGGACTTCCGGAGTTGGACCTTGGCAACTACGACCTTGATTGGTTCAACCAGGAACTTGACAATAAAAACGTGTCGACCAAGACATCAAACCAAGGAAATAATAACAGTGGAAAACTCTCTTCGACTCCAAACGTCTTCAGAAAGTTGGCTACCATCCGTTCCGAGAAGGATTTGGAACAGAACTATTTTGCTAATGATGTGGTGCTCAACCACCAGTACCACGATCCTGCTCATCCACACCACATTAAGGGAACTTCTGCCTACAACTTCGATGATGTAAGCCATATTGAGAACAAGCATGTTCCATCGGGCACGGGTTTTATTGATTTTGTTAATGAGCTCCATTCAGCCACTAATGGTGGAACTGTCGATCCATATGAGCAAGCGCGTACAATGATGGAAATGGGGATGGAAAACTCTGCTATTGATCAATTGGCTATGAAACAAGCTCTTCAATCCAACGCTAGTCCGGAATTCAATCAGGCATCTCAGAATCAAGGAAATGCTGCTGCCAGAAAACAGAAGCGAACTTCTAGTACTAAGAGAAATAGCCTGTCTTCATCAGCCTCCGCCAATGACTCTAAGCGCTATAAGACTGGCTTCGTGAACGATACCGCCGACTTGGATTGGCTCAAAGAGTCACAAGAAATCCCAATAATGAACGAGTTGTGTGCGTCCCACGATACTGGATTCATTGGTATACCCTATCTTGCCGATCAGTTTGAGCAAGATGAAGTACTGGACATGTTCAAGTTCAGACAAGAAGATTTGGTCAAACAGAGAAGCCACGTTGATACTCGTCTGTCCCCTGAAGGATCTGAAAGGCTGTCCATTTCATTCAATCGCAAACCTTCAAAGGCCCAGTTCACTATCGGTGACCGTTCAGATTTTACGACAGACTATCTAACAGATGGTCTCCGCGATGAAATGTATAAGCAATGCAACATGAAGAGCAAAGACTTCCCTTCATTGGAAGATTTGAACAATTATATGATGCTTTACGAGAAGGAGTTCAACAAATATTTTCCTTTCATTCACTTGCCTTCATTCCGCATTCCAGATATTGATAACCTGGAGAATATTCCACTTTTTTTGGCCATGTGTTCTCTTGGTGCGCTTTATTCGTACCATGATAACAATCTGATTTTGCTTTTCACTTTGTCAAAGCGCCGAGTTTACAACTTCCTCGAGAGAGTGATCACCCCTGAAAAGCTCTCAGAGAAGAAAGTTCCTATCATGGCTCACCAAAGTCTTGTTCTCCTAATTTTCATCTCAATGTTTCTCAATGAACCCAATATGGCTGAGAAGACTTCCCGTCTTATTAAAACCATGGTTGGATTGATAAACACGACCAACTTTCAAAATCCTTTGGAAATGTATTCGGCTACTCCAGATCCAATTACTAATCCGAAAAATGAGGCTTTGATCATTGGAAACTTTGATTACTTTATCATGGTACAAAGCAGAATCCGTACAATCAACACATTTTATCTGTTGGAGGTGGTTCGCAATACGTTGACTGGATTGTCCGTACCAATGAAAGGATTCGATATCTTTACTGGTACTCAGTGTGGTAATGATAAGTTGTGGTTTGCTGCCGATCATAAAGAGTGGTTTGAGGAATATCAAAAGTGTGGAATGCCCAAACTTGTGGAGTTCGCTAACAATGAAACATTGGTCGATTTGATGACCAATATTTATGATCAGCCATTCCCGCAATCATCTATGTCCATACAGAAGTCTTTGACCATGTTAATGGCAATTCATGAGAGAATTCTGGACGTTACTCTGAGAAGGTGCTTGGATACCACTGCTGGCTTATTGAAGTGGAGGACTAATACTCGCCCAGAGTTGGAGAATTTAGTCAGTGCGTGGGAGAGATTCTTTCACAGAAGTGGCGGCTTTGACGTTGTGAGTGACCAGAATAGCCATGTCTTAAGAAGCAAGGGTGAACTCCAGATGATCTTGCCATTGCTTGCACTAGCTAAGATGAGACTCAATGTGGACGTTGCACCTTTCATGGAGCCTGTCATAAGCAAAGACTGGACAAGAATGGAACAGCAACTTTACAAGTTGGAGGAAGATGTTGAGGAATTGAAAGCTGCTACAGAGCACGCCCTCTACATTTTGGACTTGTGGGCTCGAAACATTTCAGTCCTTCATAACCCCAAGAAGACGTCCGTGAGAACTCCAGTATACTTTGTTTCTTGCATCTGCGTTGCAGTGATGGTGCTTGCAAAGACCTTGAATGTGATTGAAAACCTGACTTTATTGAGCATCAATGATATGACGTTGTGGCTCAATGCTGAAAAGGTTTTAAGAGGTATTGAAACGGCTCTCACACGTAGCGAGGGTTCGTATGCCGATTTCTTGCACAAGCAATCACACGGAGTTTTCGACTACGTCTGGACAGAAGAATTTACGAGAAATGTTGAGAGAGTGATTCAGGCCTTAAACAATGGAGATAAGGATGGCGCCTTTCAAGTCAGGAAATGCAAACTCCTGGTTCAGGCGTTGAGCTTGGGAGTACGCATCCTTGCGGATGCTCCGCTCTGGCCAATAGCTATGGGGTTCGCCGAAGGCTTGAAAAACATGGCCTTGCAAATATTTGGGAAGGACACCAAGTAAGGATGTCGTTGATGCATGGATGCATGGTCAAACGGTTTACCCAAGCGAAACAGCGACAAGAAAATCACAAAAGATAAAACATAAAAAAAAATTAACCGAAGGAAGAAAGACCATTACGAATTATAATTTTGCCTATCAGGCCCCAGCTATTTATTGTCACGAATATATTTATTGCACCTCATAATTTCCAGTGTATCTATTAGAGTATCCAGAGTATAAATTCTATCCATTATCCTCCACATTTCGCACCTATCTACAATCCAAAAAAAGGAAAAAAAAGAAATCTCATCTCATCTCAGCATTTTCCAAACTGGCTCGTTTCACATTAAATCCCCTAGGGTTGCTATCCAATCTTGCCAGACTAATGACTGCCGAAAAACTCACGGGCCGTGCCCTTTATGACTCCATCGGGAAACCCAAAACCATCGTTGCACCCATGGTGGATCAATCAGAACTAGCTTGGAGAATTCTTCTGAGAAGATATGGAGCTGAGCTTTGCTACACACCAATGTTCCATGCCCGGCTCTTTGCCACCGAGGAGAAATACAGAAACAAGATGTGGTCTGAATGGGACGGCGATAACACCAGAGACAGACCATTGGTGGTTCAGTTTTGTGCTAATGACCCAGACTATTTGCTTGATGCTGCCAGATACGTGGAAGATAAATGTGATGCCGTCGACTTAAACTTGGGATGTCCTCAAGGAATTGCCAGAAAGGGCAACTACGGAGCGTTTTTGATGGACGACTGGGACTTGGTGTATAAATTGATCAGAAAGCTCCACGATAACTTGAAGTGTCCCGTGACGGCGAAGATCAGAGTTTATGATGACTGGGAGAAGTCGTTGGAGTATGCGAAGATGGTTCTCAGTGCTGGAGCCCAGTTTATCACCATCCATGGAAGAACTAGAGACATGAAGGGCCAGGCCACCGGATTGGCCAACTGGAAGGTTTTGCGGTACTTGAGGGACAATTTGCCTAGTGACCAAGTGTTTTTCGCCAATGGAAACATCTTGTACCCTGGTGATCTTGCAAGATGCACGGAAGAGGTTGGATGTGACGCCGTTATGTCTGCAGAAGGTAACTTGTACAATCCTGGAGTTTTCTGGACAAAAACAGAGGATAGAGAAAAGCAATTTGCACGCGTGGACAAGATGCTCCGCGAGTACTTTGAGATTGTCAAGGAGTGTCCCGGTGAGGCATCTCGTGTGGCCATGAAGGCTCATTTTTTCAAGATTTTGCATGCTTTCCTTAATGTCCATAAGGAGTTGCGTCCCGTTATTGGAAAGACCAGTGTGAACTCCGATTTCAGCGAATGGAATGCCATTGTGAAGCAGGTGGAGACGATAGTGGAAGAAATTTATGCTAGACCTAACATCGACGAGCTTGATGTGATCACTGAAGGGGAGGTGCAGCTGTGGGGAGGCAAGTATAAGGTTATTCCATACTGGAGATGTCAGCCATACTTCCGGACGGTGAATGGAGAGAAGCAGAATACGCGAGTGCTCAAGGTGGCTGCCAGTGGAGAGATCTCAGAGAAGAAGAATGAGGAGGAGGAAAAGGTGGTTGAGACGAAAGTTGAGACGAAGGCAGAAAAGCGTCCAGCAGAGGGAGATGAAAGTGCAGCCAAAAAGGTGGCTGTTTAATGGGATTTGGATGATGGTGATAAGGTGATGAAGATGTCACCATACATAATATGGGGTTATTTATAAATGGCCAAGGTTAGATTGAATATTCGAGGACATGTAGGTATTGAAACTTTTAGTGTAGATGACATGAATACTTTGAATCGAGACTTCACATTGATTGTGTTGCAAAGTCATTGTGAAAATCCAGATTCTCTGCCAGTTGGATATGCTTGTAGCAAAAGTAGGCGTAAGCGCATGGAAATAGAATCATGAGTAGGGTTGAAATTATAGTGAGAACCATACAAAGTTTACTCACGGAGACCATAGAAGGCTCATCCAAAGTAGTATTTGCCATCATGCCACACTATAGCACCATAGCACTAAAAATTCCAAATAAGATCTATTATTTCCGTATATAAATTTCGAAACCATTAGTAATTTCAAAAAATTTAGCCAATGCAATTAACCATAAAACTACACACACAGATAAATAATTGTCTAATTTAATCAGTGTCTCTGTCTACAGGAGGATGCTCCATAGTTTTAGACCAAGAAAGAAATCCATTTCCCTGGCCAAACCTCATATTATAAGATCTATCTCCCCTATTCTTGTTAAACATTCCATCTCGTATTTCGTAGATCCCACCCTTCTTTGCCAAAAAATTCTCGCTATTGATAACACCTCCAGGCATTTGTAATCTTACTAGTTAATTTACTAAGATTACCAACCACTACCGAAGTTGATTCCCAAACAAAAATCTATATAAAACTCCCAGCAAAAAACCCGGATCATTCAGCTAAGTCCTCGAAAATCCAACATCGTCCCTCAAGTCTTAAACCTGACACCCATTGAGTTTCGTTGCAACTTCTTATGAATCCTACTGACTTCTGTCTTTTATTCACTCTCATCTTCAACACCACTATGTCAGTTACAAGCATCAGAAACCACGCATCGTCCACGGCCAGATCGGCCATTATATTTATCCACGGACTCGGAGACTCTGGCGAGGGTTGGTCTTGGTTCCCCCAGGTCATCCAGCAGACTAACATCGTCAAGTCTTTTCCTGAAATCAACTTTGTGTTCCCAAACGCTCCAACCATCCCTATAACCGTCAACGGTGGCATGAGAATGCCTGCGTGGTTTGACATTTACGAGTTCGGCAACCCTAATGCCAAGCAGGACGTGGATGGCTTCTTGAAGTCTTGTAATGTGTTGAAGGAATTGATCCACGAACAGATTGAAAAGCACAACATTCCCGCAGAGAGAATCATCATCGGTGGTTTCTCCCAGGGTGCTGCCATCTCCATGGCTACATTGGCTTTGTTGGACGTGAAGATCGGTGGATTGGTTGCACTTTCTGGCTTCTGTCCAATTACCAAGACCATTGCAGAAAAACAGAACAAATCAGGTACAAACCTCAACACCCCTGTTTTCCAGGGCCATGGACACGTCGACCCAATCATTAAGTTTTCCTACGGTAAGGACACCAGCGAGTTCTACCAATCTTTGGGCTTCACCAACTGGAAGTTCCACGATTATCCTGGAGTGGCCCACAGCACCGACAACAAGGAGCTCGTGGATGTAATCCAGTTCATCTCGCTGATCTTAGACTAAACTTTATATTATGCTTTTAATTCCAATAATTTGAAACCGTTTTCTCCAGTACTTTCTCTGAATTTCTTACTACTTTCGAAGGTGGACCTGCACTTATCCATTTCAACTTGTTAACTTTCTTGGTCACAACCAACGCCATCTACAATTCTCCCCACAATGGACTCCTCGGGCTCCGGATTTCTCCGTATCCCCGGCTTGATGGCACGATCTTCGCCTGCTCCAGAATTGTCTCCAAAAGACAAGCGTTATTGGCTCCAAATCGAGAAGGCATTGGCGAGCTTCGAATCACTCACAGAATGGGCAGATTACATTGCCTTTCTCTCTCGACTCCAGAAAGCGTTGCTGTTTGCTGATGAGCCAAACAGCTCGGTACCGTGGATTCCTCTAGCAGACCAAGTTCTGGCCAAATTGGCCGCATGTCTCAATTCCAAGCTTCCTAATGGTGTTCACCAGAAGGCTATTTCCATCTATGACTTGATATTTTCCAAATTGACGCCTCAAGTTCTCAATTCCGAAATAAGTATATGGCTCCAAGGCACACTTCCCGTGCTTTCGTATGGATCCATGCAAGTTAAGCCCCAGGTGTTGGCTCTATACAAAAACCACTTACTTGTACATTTGGAGCCTGCCACACTTAAGACTATCACGAGACCATTTTTACTTTCGCTTTTGGCAGGATTGGAGGACGAAAACTCGGAGGTTTTCGCTGACATCATGGTGCTCATAGACTCGTTCAAGCAGAAACTCGCCGATTCTCCCCATTTCTGGCAGTCTCTTTTTCTCTGTATCATCACCAGCCCCGAAAAACGTATGGGGGCACTCAACTGGTGTTCAGCCCGCCTTCCGGTGCTCGCTGCTATGAAAGATTCGAACGGATCCAAATTTTCCGTCGAGGCGCAGGCATGTTTAACCCCAGATCTGGGTTTGTTGGTCAGAGCCTTTGCTACAGCTCTCGATACCCACACAACGTTTAATCCAGCCACAGATGTCATTGTCGTACGTGGGTTTTTTGACTTGTTGCTAAGTAACTTGCCATTATCGTCAGAGGTGATCGCCTCTATTATTTCCCCGTCCGATAAGGAATTGCTCATCATGTCATGCTGTAAAGTAACACTAAAGCGTGACATGAGTTTGAACAGAAGATTGTGGGCGTGGCTCCTAGGACCTGAAAACTCCGAAGAGTCTTCTGGCGAGTCTAGAGTCAACTACTTTGAGAGAACCGCAGCTCCCATTCTTGAGCGTGGCCTTTTAAAGCAAATCAACAGTTCAGAGCATCTGGATCAGATTCAAGCTCTCAAAATGTCCCTTTCCTTGATTTTGGACCGCTGGGAAATCAACCAGCTTCTCACCCCGAGAATCTTTGTTCCAATTCTTGAGGCTAGTTACAAGGCATTTAAACTAAACTCTCCAAAATGTCGTGAGGTTATCAGCGGCGCCAAGGCGTTTTTCGATGAGGTGGAGGCCAGCTATATCTGGAATTACATCACTTGTACGCTCATTGCAGGCTCTGCGCCTGAGAATTTGGAGATGCTCGAGTATCTTTTGCACAACTTTCATTTCCCTGAAGAAGAACGTGCTATTCACATCCCCTTGGCCATTTTATGTTTACTTTCCAACTACGAATTGGCGAGCCGATCTGTCTCAATGTTGGATTTACTAATTGAGTTGCGTTTGCCAAATTCGTTGGCACCTTTGGAATCGCAGGTAGATCTCGATTCCTATAACAAAGACACTATTGTGCCAGCAGTCAAGGTGTTCTACCAGAATTTAATTTCTGACGACTCAACTCAGTCACCTTTTGCAGGTTCCACTTTGACCTATCTTATAATGAACCTTCTCAAAAATTGGTACGTGGAAAGTGTACAGCAGAATGCGTTCAGTATGAAGCTCTCGTCTATATTGAGTGATTTCCTCTACACCGTTCCCAACGAGAATCAAATTGAACCTTTCGCTGACCGTGCTCTAATTGATTCCGTTCTTGGCTATCCATTTTATAAATGGTCTTTAAATGAGGGATTGGAAACCGATATGACAACCGTATTCGGAATCGTGAATTTGTGCCGCTATTTTGCCAAGATAGCCACTCCTACCGAGAAATCAAAGATTTTGAAGATTGTTTTGTCGAACTTGTGGATTCCGCTAGTGACGTCCTACCCTGCCAATTACCAGGTTGAATCTGTGCGTCACATTTTCGATTTAGAAATTTGTTTCGATATTCATCAAATAGAAGCAGGTATTCTTCACATGCTCTTGAGCACACCCAGTGAAATTCGTGTCAAGTCATTTTACAAGCTTTGGGTTCATTCGGCAGATTTAAGTGATGCTGAAGTAATCCTCGCCAATCCACTTCATGTTGTTCTTGATGATTTGATTGCCTCAGATAAAGGTAATGCAATGTCTGTTCAGAAATTTGTTCACAATGTCATCACCGATGGCTCTGCTGGAAGATTGCTTAAATTAATCACTGATCCACTTCTTGTGGCACCCTTCATGAAGGCCCAGCATACTGAAGTCAACGCTCATGACGATTTGACACTCTTTGCCTACAATTTGGAGACGGTGTTGAATGTCACCAGAAGCAATGAAAAATTATTGAAAGAATCTTTCAATCACGAGTTTGTCGTCACAGAAAGTTCGGAGAAATTTGAATTAATAAAATCTAATCTGTGGGATATCTCGAATTATAAGTCTCTAATTGTTTGCATTGCTCAGAAATTCTTTAGTTTGAAGCTCTCGACTGAAATTTTGAATGACAGAGAAAGCCTTGCCAGCTTTTTGAGCTGTACAACGTCTGCGCTCGACCTTTACTCAACTCTCATTACAGGAAGTGAAACTGATTTTGAGACCCATTTCCACTTCTTGATTGAAAAATGTTTGTATTTCATCCAAGAATTGCAGTCCATTCCGTTTGAAATTGAGCTAGTGCAAGCGAAGTACATCAAGTGTATCTTGCATTTCTTGAATACAGCAAAGTCGATGAATTTCAACCTCAATCTTTTGCACATCGACGAATCTTCCAAGGATCCGTTGCTCGTGAGGTTTATTGTGCAAGGTATCACAAAGTGCCAGTCTTCTACATTGCTAGAGAAGTGGTTTGCCCTACTTACTTCCTCCATTTATCAATTTAATGAGTCTGTTTTCAGCGTTATTTTGACTCTCAACGACAAAATCATTGAAAAGATTAAAGGCTACATGGAGTCCGTTAAAGTTTTTGATAAGGCAACCGAAATGACTGATCTTGAAGCATCTTTGAGTATTCTATTGAACGGTCTTGAAGACCTCCTTTCCATAAGTCATTCGTACCTCGTGACATCGAACCTTCGTGCAAATGCGAAATCCCAGACGTCCAACGGCGATGCTGGTTTTCTTGGAAACGTCATTCTGGGTGTTTTCCTGATCGAATCACCAAGTCTCAGGACCGAAGTGCAGAATAAACTTTATTCGATTTTGATATCTTTTCAAGATGCATCCAAGGTTGCATTTGATATCTGGAATTGGGCAGATTCGAAGCCTCCAGTTCCAAAAGACTGTAAAGTGGCATCTGCTAAGTCCATCACTTACTTGGCTAATAAGTTGAAGTTTAGATCGAGAAAGTTGCTCGAGGCTTTATGTGAACTTGAACGACAAGATGTGATAGAGACAATCATTGAGAGCCCTTGTGAAACTGGCACAAAGGTCAAGATCTTGCATGTTCTTGACAGTGGACGCTCTCAAATCACACTCCCCCATATTTTGAATTCCATTATTACTAGGTGCTATCCGCACTCATTGGGCGAAAAGCAGTTGTCATCAAAGACATCACTGGTGACAGAACAGGAACTTTCTGAATTTCTTGTTCCCTACTATGAGTCAATTGATCATGATACTGTGGACGACATCTGGGAGAATAGCATAAGCTTTTTCAGAGAAGTATTATCGCACCCAAATTACTACAAGAATCAACTTGTTTCGTACTTATACGTGATCAAAATATTATCACTTAAATCTAACACCAAGAAAGTTGGAGACGGCAGGCGTAACAACAAGGAGTTGTCAACCATCTTCTTGAGTATGTTAAGCGCTGCTACATCTAATAGAGTCAATGAAGGCGATAATGCAAATGACGCAGAGTCTTCTGATGCATTTTTGCTGGAGTTGACAAAGCTTGTGGAGTACTTTGGAGATATTTTGCAAGAGTCCGACAAGACCAATACTGCAGTTACAACCATCATTTCTTCAATTATCCAACCAAGTGTGAAGGTGAAAGCTAAGATCACAAACGAACTGATTCTTGAACTTATTTGCTCGATTGGAAGGAGCTACCCCAACAAATCCTGGAAGCAGTTTGTTCAAGATGCTTTTATGGACAACAACTTTTTTGCATCGAAATACTCACTTCAGAAAGGATGGCAAGATGCAGTGGCTATCTGGATTTCCAGCGACAAGGAGAAGTTGACAGATTATATCGCCCGAGTTACTCCCTCTGCACAGGCTTCAGCTGCCAATATATTTATCTGGAATGAGAATTCCGAGGTGGAGGACCGAATTTTCATTCTCAAGCGCATTACATACTTGATCTTGGTTCTTCCAGAGGATCTGTTTGCAAGCATCTTGGACGAACTCTTTTCACGCGTCAGTGCAGCATTGAATAGCTCATGCCCTCCATTGTACAAGAGTGAAGCATTCAATCTTTTCCGAGTGATCTCTCTCCGCTTCAACGAAATGCAGTTGCTTCCTCACTGGCTGTTCATAATCCAAAGCTTACAGGAGGTGTTTGTCGATACCGTGGCCAGAGTGTCCAAAGATGCACTGTCTTTTTCTAAAGAACAGTTGAAGCTTGTTCTCTCTGCTTGCAAATTGTTGGACCAGCTGCTTCTCATTGGATCGGACGAATTCAGTCTTGGAGATTGGCAATTCATTGGCACCAGCTCCGTGACAGACACAACACGGAACCGGTCACTCATGGATCAGCTTGCCCAACAAACCGAGATGCTTCTCACTAAAGAGGATCCAATTGCTGTTTCGCACCCAATTACAGAACACGAGGTTGCACCACTATTGACTGGGGTACGCAGCATCCACCATATCGCCAACTTGAAGAAGTTCTTTGGCCTGTTGAGCTACATCTGCTACGAGAGAACCTACGGATTGTGCACGGCAGACATCTCTGCATGCAACCAGGATGCGTTCGAAGATTTGTATGTCTAAGTTCAAGTAGATTTTGGTTTGCAGATTACTGAATGCACACTGAAACATATACTCGCGAATAGACTCTTATATCAAAATACACATACAAATGCCTCTAGCCAATGGAGAGCACCACTCCTACGTGGCGCATGGCACAGGTAAATCAAGAGAAGTCTCAAGTGAAAGTGACAGCGAGTTTGAGGATACCAATATCGAGACGCCTGTAGCGCTACGGGAAACATCAAGGTCGTTCGGTGAAGGAACCTATACCAGAACAACGACTACGATTCCCTTGAAAAATGACTCAACGAAACATACAAGCATATCTACGCCTACGCGGGCAAGAAAAAGAAAGGCTCTGGTATCGTTTTCCGACGAAGAAAGGGAACTCATACGGACAGAAAAGCTCATTTCAGACAACAACGAGTTCAGTCCTCATGGAGAGGTGGGTAGTCCGGCCAGGCGGATGCGGTTGACGAGCTTGGAGACTCTGGGGCCATTGCAACCGTCAACTTCGGAACGGCAGAACTTTAAGAGACGTTCTTTAGATAAAGATATTGAATTCGATGTCTCTGATACAGATCTGCCGGAAAAGGGCAACAAAAGTGTGGGGAACATCCCAAAAAACTCGGTTCGGTACGATGAGTACAAACAGACGGTTACTAAGACTCCACAGCGGCTGTCGCCGTTGAGAAAGGAGATCATCCCATCGTCCAGCAGCGTGAAGTCTGCAGCGGAGCAAGTGGCAGAAGAAATCGTGACAAGTGGAGCTATCCGGTTGAAAACGGCGAAGGAAATCATCGCCCAGATCAACAGCAGTATCGATAAGATGAGGGAAAAGGAGGGAATTTTGGTCAGTGATGATTCTGATTCGGATGAAGAGATTTTGCGTCAAATAGACTCGTTTCTTCCATCCAGAAAAGATGAGACCACAAAACTGGAAGCTCCAATGAAAATTGTACCGAAGGAGACAATACCAAAAGAAAATACTTCAAGAGTTGTCACGACTCCGCTTGGGTCGCCTTCTAGGGCAGGTGATTACCGTTCAATATCTTCTCTATTGGCTTTTAATGAGAGAAAGGAGGCGGAAGAGAAGGAGAAGTTGAACCCATTGGACATGCACAGTACATCCAAAGCTCTGCCTGTTCTCCTTTCTCCCAAGCCGATCTCCCCGAAATTGGCAACCATCACCGGTGACGAAGAACCCGAAACCCATGAAATAAATGGTGAATTTGAAAACGAAACCGAAACCAAACCTCGAAGCTCCAAAGTATCTCGAAAAAGAGCTTCAGCAACCAATAGAAAACTCTCAGGCAGGTACGCAAGAGATGTTCTCCGCAAACGAAAGCTAATCGAGAAACCTGGAAAGTACGAAAGTTGGCTGTATGACAAATGGGACAAGCTCAAGAGACTCGTGGAGCTGTCTATTCCTAATAAAGTGATCATCAATAATCCCACCGTATTAAAGGAACTCGGGTGCAAGGACAAGGAAGAGCTTGCACAGCGGATCGGATTTCTCTCTCGTAAGAGATGAATCAACATTTACGAAACTGTACCATAGCCGAATGTGTATTATATGTATAAAATGCAAAGGAGGTGCTAGAACACCTTGGAGAGAATGTTTTGAAGATCATCACTGTTCTTGGCCTTCTTAAAAGCCACGTCGGCATCTGCACGCGTACTAGTGACATCACGCTGGTCAAAGGTTCTTTTAGCCGCCTTCTTGTCTTCTTTTCCTTCAGCTTCGTTGGCTTTCCTCTTCTTAGTGATGTACTTAGACTTTTCCACATTGTTAACAAACGTCTTGTTGAGTTTAGCCTGTTGCGAAACCTCCAAAGCCAATTTGGACTGGCGAATCTCATTCTCCTTTGCAATTTGCTGGGTCAAGTCGAACCATTTGAATCCAGACAAGTATTTGATATTGATCACATCATCATGATAGTACGACGACTTCTTTCCTCCCAAAATGTTTCCGTTCATGGTTTGCGCACAAAGCTTCGCATCCTTCTTGTTGACAAACTCCACCCAGCCTTCAGTGTACTTCTTCTTCTTGTTTCCGCCGTACTTTACTCGTTTCAGGTAAGCAGATGGATCCTCAGGCTTCAAGAACACTCTATCGAGCTTTCCGAACCGCGAGAGCACAGAACGCAACTTAACAGGCTTCATATATGGTGGAATGCTCGACAAGTAACATACACCGGTTTTCTTAATCTTCTTTTGCTCTTTAGCAAGCTGTTCTGGTGTCAATCTCTTGAGTTTCTTGGATCTCGACTTCTCCTCGCTCACCATGGCAGAAGTTTCGTCAAGTTTGCCAAAAAATACGTCCTCGTCATCTTCAGACTCCTCATTTTTATCATCAGCATCTTCCTTCTCGGACTCATCGGCACTTTCGGCGTCATCATCGAATCTGGACGAAATGACCTTCTTTTTCGTTTGGAAGACCTGCTCCTCCTCGTCATCGGATTGGAAATCGTCGTCAGAGTCATCGGCTAATTTGGAAGTCTTCCTCACCTGGGGCTCTTCATTGTCGCTTTCAGAGCCCGCGGACAAGATGTCCTGAACTTTAGTATTCTTAGACATTATGGTTTGGTGGAGATGAGCATCGAAGGTTTAGATAAATTGAAGTATCTGCAGGAAAGTATTATGAGAAATGATGATTAGAAGGATGGAATATTGAAAATCATTTAATTGATAGTGACTATTTGTGATTGAAAGAGATAAATTAAGGTCGTTGTACGAAACAGTACTTCATTCAAATGTATTCAAATAAGTCTGTTTGAAATTCAACGGCAGAGAAGTTAATGTGTACAACTTGACTCAGTGGATACTCACATTTTGAGCCATTCCGTGAAGAATAGAAGATCACAGTGAAATATTGGAAGTCAAATGTAGAGGGGCCCATTTGAACTTTGAGATTAGGCTGAAATTTTCTTGGTGTTATTGTTGGTAGAAATATAAGAGCATGCCGGCTATACCTTTATAGTGGAAACTCCAGTAGCGCATCTGCCATTGGAAATGTCTTTGACAATTGAAACTCAAATTGTAATCATTTCACATATTTTTAAAGATATTCCCCACTAACGACTTTTCTCGCAGTTCTCTTCATTTAATTGCCTTCTTTCTAGCGACTGTAGATATCTGATGAGTAGAATTATAGCTGTCACCACATACTGGTGACAGTTCAAACGATCAGTCATCGACCAATTCAGCGACCGCCGAACTATTTATAGATTCAAAATTTGATAAAACCCACTTACAAACTTCTGAAGTTCACTTGCATCAAATATTTTCATTGGCTACTAACTGAGTTGGTACAACTTAATGGCTGCGAAAAGAAAGATATTCAACCATATCAAACTGTCTCCTTACACGACCACAACGGTCATCAACTATCAAAACTGTTTCTACTCAGAACTTTCTTTCACTACCTACAGTGCAATTAAATCAATTGTATCAATTCATATTCTCTATTTACTTCTTGGAGTCGTTGGCAGCAGTCTTAGCTCCCTCGGTGGCACCAGTGACAACCAGGGAAACGTACTCAGCAGCGTTGGCAACCTGCTCCTTAGCACTCTCAAGGTACTCGCTGGCAGTCTCAGCCAAGGTAGCACCCTGCTGCTGGGCATTGGCGTGCTCCTTCTCAACAGCAGCCTTAGCATCGTCGTGTCCAACCTTGGCGTTGTCAGCAATAGACTGACCGAAAGACTTCTCCAGGTTTGGAACGTTTCTGGCAGCAAAGTTGTCAACAGCGTCAGTAACGGTCTCAGAGCCCTTCTCCAAGATAGACTTCTCGCTATCAGGCTTGACAGCCTCGGTAACTTTGTCAGTGAATGGTTTTCTTCCTGCGTCAGACATGATTATTTATTGATGATGATGATAATGAGAAGAATTGTGGCGAGGGAGACCCTCTTTATATATTGCCACAGATTACACCGCCACAGGCTAGCAATTGAAAAGGACGCTGTGCATATTCTCGCAATAGCAACCTAAGACAAAAGGTCTGTGGAGAAGCCATAACTAAAGCGAAAAGCAACGGGGTTTCGAGATTTGACCATCCAGCCAGTGGATACAGACCGTCTAATGTCTAGTTTTGGTGTTCTAAGTTCCCATTTGAGCTTCTTCAATTCACTATATCTTTCATGATAACTCGTAGATTGGTGAACTTGCTTGCTACTGTCCTGCATTCAGTCCTTTCACTGCCATAATTAGATTGCCATTGGGCCCGCTTAACTCGCCCAACCGTGACTATTATGTGCTGGCCACAAGCTCGATGACGTGATTGGCTGTATTAGGGTGGAAATGTGTGACTTGGTCCTCCATGCATGGTGAGGTTGGACTCAGGCACTGGAAACTGGAAAATCCCCCACATCTTGTCCTACATATCATGGAGAATTGGTTGCTACTGCTGCTAGACACAGGGAAAATTGAAAATAGTCTGAAAGGATGGTGTTCTAAAAGATTCTTTCGAAGTCTTGGAAAGTTGGATTGACGGAACTGACGGAATTTACGAAATTGTTAAGAATATTTGTTGATGGTCTCCAACATAAGTTCAATCATGGCTTGGTTCCATTAAACTTATGCTCTTATGATTCTGTTGAATAAAATGAAATTGGGAAATGAGTTAGTTCAACTTCGTTTTGCTTTCAAACAAATTTTCAAGATTTAATTATTTCCCACTTTTTTTTACTGATTCAGAATTATCGACATCGGTAGTCTCAAGTTACCATATCCATTTCTCGGTTTAAATTCCTGCAGCTAACACCAATGATGATGGCCATCGCTAATTATCCAGGAATCGAAAAAATCCAAACCAAGCAAAAATCATGGCTAAAGGAGGGTCTGTGACGCAGTCAATCGACCAGAAAATCTACGACTTGATCCATGAGTTGCTCCAGGAGCGTACGGAGAAGAGCAAAAAGCAAAACCCCGACGAAAACCCCGATCTGCTTCTACATGTAGCATTAGCTCGAGATCTTACCTCTTCGGAGGTGGTTACCTATGTCCAAATCCGGGACTTTCAGCTCAAACGAATGAAGAGAGCCATAGTGGAGAAATCTGTGGATGTGGTGTTGAAATTGTGTCGTGATGACGAGGAGGAGGAACTCGCTGAAGTGATCAGAATGAAAGATGAACACGATCTAAAACTCGCTGCTCAGGCCGATAGCGACTTCGAAGGAGTCAATGCCAACGATCTCATGACTGTCAAAGACTCAAATGCCATGAATAAGTCGCTCGTTTCGATGTGGGAGAATGATGCATCGAAGAACTCGGAAAACGACGAGAAAAAGTCCAAGAAGAGAGCCAAAGACCAGACAAAGGCTGTGGTCAAAGTTAAAAAACCTAAAATCGACCATACACCACCAACATCTAAGCTCTCATCGTTGGGTGGTCTCCAAGCGATCACCACACAGCTCATGGAGTTGGTTGGGTTGCCAATCTTGCATCCAGAAATCTACCAGACCACTGGAGTAGAGCCTCCTCGTGGTGTTTTGCTCTATGGACCTCCAGGATGTGGTAAGACCACCATTGCAAATGCGTTGGCAGGCGAATTAGAGGTCCCGTTCATCAACATTTCTGCCCCATCAGTTGTGTCTGGAATGTCTGGAGAATCGGAGAAGAAACTTCGCGAGATCTTTGAGGAGGCCCGTTCCATTGCCCCATGCATCATTTTCCTTGATGAGATCGATGCCATTACGCCCAAAAGAGATGGTGGTGCCCAAAGAGAGATGGAGCGCAGAATCGTCGCTCAGCTTCTAACATTGATGGACGAGTTGACCCTCGAGAACACTGACGGCAAGCCTGTCATTGTCCTCGGAGCAACCAACAGACCAGACTCGTTGGATTCAGCATTGCGTCGTGCCGGCAGATTTGACCGTGAAATCTGCTTGAACGTTCCAAATGAAGATCAGAGATGTGCCATCTTGCAAACCATGACTTCCAATTTGAAGTTGCAGAACGATGATTACTTCAACTATAGAGAATTAGCAAAGATGACTCCTGGTTTTGTTGGTGCTGACTTGAAGAGTTTAGTCACCGCGGCTGGTATTTCGGCCATCAAGCGTATCTTCGAGAGCTTGAGTGAAATCGAGGAGGAAATCGTTGCTAAAACTGACAACATGGAAATCGATGGTGCGGTGGTACCCACCAAGACAGCCAATTTGAATTTCTCCAACAAAACTGAGGAGGAAAAGTTATCTACCATCCAGAGATTTCTCTCCAAACACCCTAGTCCACTTTCAGACGAGCAATTGGCTCCTCTTTGCATAACTTACGAGGACTTCAAAACTGCCCTACCCACGATTCAGCCTACTGCCAAACGTGAAGGTTTTGCTACTGTTCCCGATGTCACCTGGAAGAACGTGGGAGCACTCAGTAAGGTGAGAATGGAAATGCACATGTGTATTGTCCAGCCCATCAAGAAGCCCGAATTATACGAGAAAGTTGGTATCAGTGCCCCTGCTGGTGTGCTTATGTGGGGTCCACCAGGATGTGGAAAAACCTTGTTGGCCAAAGCAGTTGCAAATGAGTCTAGGGCCAATTTCATTTCGGTAAAGGGCCCAGAATTGTTGAACAAGTATGTGGGAGAATCGGAGCGTGCAGTCAGACAAGTTTTCCAGAGAGCGAGAGCTTCTGCTCCTTGCATTATTTTCTTTGATGAGTTGGATGCCTTAGTTCCCAGAAGAACAACGTCATTGTCTGAGTCCAGTGCACGTGTGGTCAACACGTTATTGACAGAACTCGACGGTTTGAACGACAGAAACGGAATTTTTGTTGTTGGTGCCACCAACAGACCTGACATGATCGATCCAGCCATGTTGAGACCAGGGCGGTTGGACAAAACGCTCTACATCGAGTTGCCAAGTGCAGATGAGAGACACGAGATTTTGAAGACACTCACTAAAGCCAACCGTACTCCACTTGCACTGGATGTAGACTTGGAAGCAATTGCCAACGACCAGCGATGCAGAAATTTCTCTGGTGCCGATTTGTCGCTGTTGGTAAGAGAAGCTGGAGTGTTTGCTTTGAAGAAGAAGTTTTTCAGTGGCCAACAGATCCAGGAATTGGACGAGTCTGGCTACTATGTTGCAAATGAGAACGATAACTTTATCGAAGTAACGAACGACGATTTCTCCAAGGCACTCTCAAATATCTCTCCTAGTGTGAGCGATAAAGATAGAGCTCGGTACGAGAGATTAAATCTGCGCATGGGATGGGGAGTGATCCAGGAGGAGAACAAGGAGGAAAAGAAAGAAGAGGTAGCATAAGGGACAGCATAATAGAATTGAAAAGGAAGTACATGTAGAGGACAAGAATCCCGTAGGAGTCACGCAGCACGAGTAATAGGAGGTACTGGAACTCCAAATATGGAGAATTTAGAATATCATAGATCGATTACTTGAAATAAAAAATAGAAATCATTTCATCAGAATATATAAATTCCACATCCGCCTCTTCAATCATACATTACAATGTCAACTCAATTTCTCTCTCTGTCTAGATGCTAGTGTGCATAGCAAACATTTTGCACCCATCGTGTCGTCCATCTAAACATCGTCCTTTAGTCATGCTATCCAGGTGCTTTCCCAGAACATTTCCTCGATTCTTTTCGTCTTATGCCGTGAACGACGGCTCGCATCTTGGAGATGCCTTGTCCAAATCTATCGAGACTGTTCCACTCGCATTTGACAAGCACGAGTCTCCCACGGAATCAATCAAATCACCGTTGATTTTCCTCCACGGGCTCTTTGGCTCCAAGTCGAACAACAGAACCGTTGCTAAGCTGTTGGCTGAGTCCATGGCTCGTGATGTCTACTGCTTAGACTTGAGAAACTTTGGGCTGTCTCCACATGCGAAACGTCTCGACTATCCATCTCTAGCTGCGGATGTTGAACGTTTCATTGAGGAGGAGAGCATGCCACAGAAACCTATCTTGATTGGTCATTCTATGGGTGCCAAAACTGCCATGGCTTTGGCTCTACGTCGTCCGGATTTACCCAAAATGATTGTTTCGGTCGACAACGCTCCAGGATGCCTCTCTGCGTCCGGAGGGCCATTTGGGAAGTACATTCGCCAGCTCAGATACGCTCTTGAGGTCAAGCAGTACACAAACATAAAGGACGTGGACGCTGAGTTAGCCAAGGTCGAGCCATCCAAAGAAGTTCGTCAGTTTCTCCTAACCAACGTGAACAGAGGCAAGAAGCACGAGCCATGCACTTCAAAAATTCCGCTACAAGTAATTGGCGACGCTGTAACTTCAGGAAACATTGCTTCGTGGCCATACGACCCGACTGTGTCCAGATGGACAAGGGGACCTGCGTTATTTGTGAGAGGAACTGAGTCCAAGTATGTTCCGGACGATGTTCTTCCAGACATCGGTAACTACTTTCCAGATTTTGAAGTAAGGGATATTAAGGCGGGCCACTGGGTGATCAGCGAGAAGCCACAGGAGTTTATGGAAGTTCTCCGTGAGTTTGTTGAACGAAAGGAAGACGACGAGTAATCGTATAGAGAATTTAAAACTAGACTTTCGAAGCTAGGTATCGTAATTCGCACCTAATGTATCTTCTATCTTCTATCTTCTATCTTCTATCTTCTATCATCGATACTTCGGCCTATCTCTTGTCTATACATCGCTAGTCTTGGTACTTTTGGTCACATCATCATAGATGTCAAACCGTCTCTGGTAATGAACAGGAATGCCGGTTCTGGCAGCTGGCAACAACAGCTTATCAAGCTCAGCATACAAAATTTCCTCTCCTTCTCCTGCCTCAGCAATGATATTACCCTTAGGATCAGCAACCAAAGAGTGGCCGTAAGCCTGGTAACCGTCTCCACCAACGTCTCTTGCAGGACTACACAACACAGTGAAGATCTCGTTGTCAACAGATCTGGCCCTGGCGAGTAAATGCCAGTGCAAAGGTCCAGTGGTGGTGTTGAATGCACCTGGGTAGAACATGGCAAATGCATTATATGGCAGTCTCAGAGCAGCCATAGCCAACTCTGGGAACCGGATATCGTAGCAGATACCCAAACCAACATTGCCAAAGTCTCCTAACTTGAACACTGTGGCCTTGTCTCCAGCACTCAACGAGATCAGCTCCTTGAAGGTGATTCCATTTGGAATGTCGATATCAAACAAATGTGCCTTTCTGTGCTTGGCTAAGATCTCTCCAGTAGGACCAAATGTCACTGAGGTGTTGAAGATAAGATCATTTTCACCTTTCTCTGGAATGGAGCCTCCAACAATGAAAACGCCATGCTTTTTAGCCAATTGAGACAACAAGGCGGTGGACTCGCCATCAGGAATATTCTCAGCATACTCTCTGAATTTGTCCACGGCATAGGGAGAGTTAAAACATTCAGGCAACATCACCACGTCGATTTTTCCAACTGTGGAGTCCTTGATTGCTGAATCGACGAACTTCTGGACCTTCAAGAGGTTGGCAGCCTTGTCGGCGCCCGATTTCAATTGGATAAGCGCCACCTTAAGGTTCTGGGCGAGGGGGGACTTGAGAACCTGGGAAGACATGGGAAGTAGATAATGGATTTGATGATAGACTCCACACTTCGCGAATTCTGGGCCAAAGACGATTATATTTCAAACAATACTGGAAAAGGAAAGAAAGAAAATGGCTTAAAGAGATAGGAAATGAGATATAAGACTTTAAGAAAATTTTCAAAAAGGGATTATTTGATATTTTATTGAATTTGGGAGGGGCTGACAGTTGGGTATAAATTGAGGTGAGGTAATCTAATGGGTGAGAAGATGACTAATTAATAGATTATGCATATATTAAAGAATGAAAGAGAAACAATTGGAATTAATTTCTCATATCAGATTGAACTATATTGTACCTTTTATAGGTCTATTTAGTCCAAGTTATTCGATTCTTCGAAATTTACTATCGATCTAAAATCACCATCTATTAACTATCTGATATCTACCACGCACCTACTATCAACCTATCAACCACATGTCCAACCACCTATCGATGACTCATAATAGTTACCACATTAAAATTTAAACTACAGATCTTTCCTAGCAATATGTAATTAATATATTTTTTGCTTATACGATGACCTTCTCGTTTTCCTTTGAAGCCCTCTTGGACTGAACCCATTGTAAAATAACAAACACAGATCCTAACAAAACTCCACACCCTGCAAGTCCCATTCCCATATAAAAT
>Ga0160505_100070_pt1 | contig 81388 bp, 46 predicted proteins | sample DIDeMG_FD_108225 | JGI IMG/M metagenome (GOLD analysis project Ga0160505, IMG submission 108225) | Enriched chicken feces microbial communities from UW Madison campus, WI, USA - DID2874_E49_Stillage MG | ecosystem: Host-associated > Birds > Digestive system > Large intestine > Fecal ... | reverse complement strand
AGCTTACCAATCGTTGGAAAGTCGAGAGAGAAGCACGAGTACACGATAACGAACAAGCTAAGAAACGACTCCAGCAGTTGGAGGAGGAGAATGAACGTCTACGGAGCATGCACTAAAAATTCTTTGGTGCTTGATTTGGACAAACAGGAGATTCCGCAGCCATTAATGTGATACGATATAGGAAATGGAGACAATATCTACAGTGAACAAGGACGATAGAGGAGAGCCAGCGGAGTCTAATCAATAAGAAAAAAGAAAATTAACCGGAGACTGTTAAAGAAAAAGAAAATAAGAAAAAAAGAAGAAAGCTTTCAATGAACCCAAATGATACTCGATTTCGGCCCCTAACAATCATGCTTGCTCTGAAAAGCCTGAGATTTCCAATTCCCATTCTCAAAATCCCGTTACTAATTCCAACCACCTAACAACACTTCCAACTCAAGAAAAAATTTACACACCAACTAAGCAGAAATCAATGGTGAGAAGCACCTATCCTGTCTCCTTCTTTATCCTACTAGTTTCGTGTGCACCCGTACACCATCCCATTCCTCAGTGTAGGAAAATTTTTCAAACTAACTATTTGATTCATCATTAACATGGCTGAACCAAGTTATGCAGACCTCGAGAAGGAAATCTCGTTGGACGATATTGACTTCTCCGACTTGGAGGCCAAGTATGCCGTCAACGCCGACTTGGGCTTGGAAAATTACGTCGTGGTGGATGGAGCTCCAAAGGCTCCTCTGTCCAAGGCTCCACTCTTGGAGAAGGTCTTGAGAAAGTTCTTGAGCAAGGCCGGTGAGGTCGTGGAGGGTGACGCTGGAGTCTACCTTCCTATTGAGAACAACATGACCAAGGGATACCTCTTCGTGCAGTTCAAGACTCCAGAAATGGCCACTGCTGCAGTTCAACAATTGAATGGTAAGCCTTTGGACGCCAAACACAGATTGTTTGTCAACCGTTTTTCCGACATTGAGAAGTACTGTGCTGACGGAAACGTTCCTACTTCGTTCACCGAGCCAGAGGTTCCAGAAATCAAGAACCACGGCTACTTGAAGTCATGGTTGCAAGACGAGGCTGGTAGAGACCAGATGGCTTTGCACTTCTCAGAATCCGTTGGAGTTTACTGGTCCAACAAAAAGAACGACCCCAAGGCCGTCACCGAGCCAAGAAAGGGCTTCACTTCCAAGTACGCCAAGTTCTCGCCAAAGGGTACTTACTTGTTCTCTATCCACCCACAGGGTGTTCAGTCTTGGGGAGGTGCCTCTTTCGAGCGTATTGAGAAGTTTGTTCACCCTCAGGTACGTTTGATTGACTTCTCTCCTAGTGAGAAGTACATGGTGACCTTGTCTCCTTCTCCTATCGAGCTTCCAACCAACCCAGCCGAGTTGGAGGCTTTCCCATTTGGTCCTGAGTCTGAGGGTCACAAGTTGGTGATCTGGGACTTGGCCACCGGTGAGCCTGCTAGAACCTTCGCCTTGCCTCCTCACTTAGAGGGCCAAAAGGAGATGCCATGGCCTTTAGTCAAGTGGTCTTTCGATGACAAGTACTGTTGTCGTCAAGGTCCAGATGCTTTGGCCATCTACGAGACTTCTACCTTCCAATTGTTGGACAAGAAGTTGGTCAAGATTGAGGGTGTTGTGGACTTTGAGTGGGCTCCTGCTGGTGTCCACCTTGCTGGTTCCAAGTCTGAGACTGGTGAGCACGTTTTGTCTTACTGGACTCCAGAGAGCTCCAACCAGACCGCTAGAGTCGCCTTGATGCAGATTCCTTCCAGGGAGGTTCTTAGAACTGTCAACTTGTTCCAGGTGTCTGACTGTAAGATGCACTGGCAAGATGAGGGAGAACTCTTGTGTGTCAAGGTTGACCGTCACACCAAGTCCAAGAAGACCATTTTCTCCAACTTGGAGTTCTTCCGTACCACCGAGAAGGCCATTCCTGTTGAAAAGTTGGAGTTGAAGGACGTGTGTATCAACTTTGCTTGGGAGCCTAAGTCCGACAGATTCGTCACCATCAGCAGATTGGATGATGGTAACAACAACCCAGCTATTCCAAAGAACACCGTCTCCTTCTATTCTTCCGAGCAGTCCAAGGGTAAGAGCAACAAGTTCAAGGCTATCAGCACGGTTGAGGGCAAGCATTCCAACACTCTTTTCTGGTCGCCAAAGGGCAGATACGTTGTTGTGGCTACTATTGCCAAGTCTTCTGGTGAGTTGGAGTTCTACGACACTCAGTTCGAGGATGACAAGAACCCTAAGAAGAACGAGGTTAAGTTGTTGAAGACCGAAAAGTTTGGAGGTATGACCAACATTTCCTGGGATCCATCCGGAAGATTTGTCGCCGCCTGGTCCTCTATGTGGGTTCACAGCATCGAAAACGGTTACAAGTTGTTTGAATTCACTGGTAATTTGTTGAGAGATGAGCAGACCGACCAGTTCAAGGACTTCATCTGGAGACCTAGACCTAAGTCGTTGCTTACTGCTGCTGACAAGAAGAAGGTCAAGAAGCAGCTCCGTGAGTTCAGCGCCCAGTTTGACGAAACTGACGCCATGGAGGCTGATGCTGCCACCAGAGAGGCTATTTTGTTGCGTCGTAAGTTGTTGGAAGAGTGGAAGGCTTACAGATCCAAGCACGTTGGTGTCAAGTCCGAGGACCACAATGTGGAAGCCGAGATTGTTGAGGAGATCAAGGAGGAGATTATTGAGGAGAAGGAGGAGGTTGTGGAGTAGACATTGTATATTAAGAGTTAGATATCAAGTGAATGTAGAGATGATATTGAGTTATGATCGAGTGCTAGATCAGAATGTTGGATCCGAGTATTGAATCTGAAAATTGAGTCCGTAAATCTGGGTAGATCACTACATTTTGGTTGAGCATGGCTGAAATCTGATAATCTATACCTGAAAAGATTGACCAGTTTTCCCCTGTGTGCCTATTTCAACTCGAAAATCCAAACCTTACAACTCTCAACTACTTCAAACAATGTCAATCCATATTATTCTATGTACAATCAGCCGGCCTTCGTCTTCAACTGGAGCCCGTGCCACTTGGCAATCTCGTCCTTCAACACTTCATTCACCAAGCGATGCTGCTTGATCATCGGAATACCCTTGAACTGCGGACTCTCAACAGTAATAGCGAACATGGATCCACATCCTCCAGAGACATCTTTCACGGCCAAATTGGAGGGACTGAAGTGCAGCTTGAGAATGTCGTAGATCTTCTGTTCGTACTGCTCCATGGGAGGAGCCGATAATAGCCTGACTCCTCTGAGTATGCTGGTGCGAGCTTGTGCGAACATGGATATAAGTTTTTGGTTTTGGATTGGCAAATGAAGATGAAGGTTAGTAATGGGAGTGTGTAGGCGAAAAGATGCCGAAGGTGGAGTAGAAGATGAGAAGACGTCAATAAAAAATTGTGTAAGTTAGAGATACGAGAATTTTGAGAATTTTCTTGCTATTTATATTTCAACAGGCTTTTGTCAATTATAGATTTTTTTTTTTTAGTTTTTTTTCTTATGTTTGCAGTCTTTGTAGGTAGCCATAACTCTTTCTCATATTCATGCATATTCATTCCTATACAGTGTCCTTCGATACTTGAAAGGTTAATGAAGCATGTGGACTCAGAACAGAGACCTCTACTAGTAAAAGAGTAAATTGCAATTTTTTAATCTCTGTTTCTTGATAAGTCTTTCTAATTTTCCTTTATTGAATCTTCTTCTCGTATTTCTTCCCACCACCTCTCATTTAAATCTTCTCGATCTCCAATTCTCACCTCCATACATTCCAATACCCCAGATATGGTTTCTTCGCTTCGAATTGTCGTCTGCGGAGACGAAGCAGTAGGTAAGTCCTCGCTCATTGGCTCTTTCGTCAAGGAAGAGTTTGTTCCTGGACTCCAAGGTGTAATTCCGCCAGTGACCATCTCTAGAGATGACTATTCAGTCAGAGACTCAACTTCCGATGGTGAATCGGACGGCGACAAACTGGACCTCCGCAGTGTATCTAAATACCTTCCCGATACAACCGTGATCATTGATACGCTAGCATCGGACCATGCTGCTGTCCACAAAGAATTGAAGCAAGCAGATGTCATTTTATTGGTTTATCTGGACCACTACACTTACGAGCGGGTTTCGCTTTACTGGATGCCTTTCTTCCGTGCCCTGGGAGTCAATTTGCCCGTGGTGGTGTGTGCCACTAAGAGTGACTTACTGAAGGGTGTAGACAAGACCATGGCGTCGTCATCGTTCAAGCAACAGAACGCAGAGGAGTTCTTGCCTCTCATTAACGAGTTCAAGGAAATCGAGGCGTGTGTGCGTTGTAGCGCCATGTCCAACACAAACGTGGTGGAGGCGTTCTATCTCTGTCAGAGGGCGGTCACACATCCAATTTCGCCCATTTTTGACTCAAAAGAGGGTAATCTTAAGCCTGCGGCTGTGGCTGCATTAAAACGGATCTTTTTCCTATGTGACGCCGATCAGGACGGCCATTTAAACGTGGATGAACTTTCTAGGTTGCATCAGAAATGTTTTGGAAGAGGCATTTCCGAGTCGGACTACGCTGACATTGTCAAGAAGGTCAACTCGGTGATCCTCCCGGATATCAATACTCGGGGCGAGAATTTGGGCATCTCCGAAAGCGGATTCATTATACTCAATAAAATTTATGCTGAAACAGGCCGCCATGAGACAATCTGGGGTATTTTACGGGCGTTCCATTACACCAACTCGCTTTCGCTCAACGATAAGTTTCTCTTTCCCAAGGTGGACGTCAACAGCAACTCAAGTGTGGAGCTCAGTCCCGCGGGATACAAGTTCTTCGTTGATTTGTTCATCAAATTCGATCGTGACAATGATGGTGGTCTCAACGACACGGAATTGGCCAATCTTTTCCTTCCCACCCCCGGAATCCCCAAACTCTGGCAAGAATCACAGTTTCCTTCTTCAATTGTTCGAAACGAAGAAGGTTATGCTTCCCTTCAAGGATGGCTAGCTCAGTGGAACTTGACTACGTTCCTTGATCACAAAACGACGCTCGAATACTTGGCCTACCTTGGTTTTGATGACGGAAACTCACTCAGGGCCATTCGAGTTACTAAACCTAGAAAACACCGCCAAAAGCAGGGCAAGATCTACAGAGGAAGTGTCAACGACAGAAACGTGTTCAACTGCTTTGTACTTGGGGCGCCCAAATCAGGTAAAACTTCACTTCTCGAGCTGTTTATTCGTGGTACTTACAGCGAGGTTTATCTGCCCACCATCAAACCTCGAATTTGCGTCAAGGACATTGAACTTCGTGGAGGAAAACAGTGCTACCTCATTTTGGAGGAGCTCGGTGAGTTAGAACCCGCAATTTTGGAAAACCAAAGGCGGCTTGAACAGTGTGATGTCATCTGCTATACGTACGACTCTGCCGATCCCGATCTGTTCCAATACTTGGTGGAGTTGCGAGAGAAGTATTCCAAGTTTCTTGATGAAATTCCCTCAATTTTCGTTGCACTTAAGGCAGATTTGGATAAGCAGCAGCAACGGTCGGACATAAAGCCAGAAAACTACACCCGAGACTTGTTTCTCAATTCTCCACTTCACATTTCCAGTGCGTGGACTACTTCGCTACATGAACTTTTTATACAATTAGTGGATGCGGCAAAAGTTCCCAGCACCGCTACTCCAGGACTAGAAACACAGACGGACTCTTCAAATATGGAGGATTTTAAGCATGTTCTTGTTGCTGGCGGAGCCATAGCAGTAATGGCTATAGTGTCAGTGTGGATTTGGCGAGGAGCACGAACCGTTCGTTAATGACGTGATGAGCTTGACACGACCGCACTCCAGGTAGTTTTCTAATTTTTCTCGATGCGCATCTCAGCCATCTCCATCCATTTTACTAATGTCGGAGGAAAAATTCAAGTCCGTCACGGTCTCCAAACCGATCCCAAACACATATGACTTGGGTAACTTGTCCACCTTCGATCCTAACCCATTGGAGAATGACAAGTTGAACGACCCAGAGCAGAAAGAGGCATACTTGGCCTCGGTCACCAGAGACAACCTCCAGCTTCTAATCAACCAGGTTTTGTCGTTGCCTATCAAGACCACCACAGAAACACACGGATCATCTACCGGTCAAGACTCGACCATGACGCTCATACAGTTGCCCGAACCATCGACACCTTTGCCAAGAGAGAAGGCTATTCCTAAGGCTAAGGCAGCCACCAAATGGGAGCAGTTTGCTGCAAGAAAGGGAATTAAGGCCAAGGCTAAGGATGGTAAGATGGTTTACGATGAGGCCACAGGCGAGTGGGTGCCTAAGTGGGGTTACAAGGGTAAGAACAAGGATCTTGACAACCAGTGGTTGGTTGAGGTTGAGGACAAGGTGAAGGGCACGGCCGATGAGTTGGTCGACCCACGTAAGTTGAGCCGTGATGAGAGAAAGAGATTGATCAAGAAGAACGAGGCCCAGCATAAGCGTAACGTTCGCAACCAGGGTTAAATGTAACATAGGACGTGGAGACACGAGCAATAATACAGCAAACACGAGATGAGAAGTAGACGAGAGTGGCCAGTTGCCAGTGAGACGTGTAGTAGAATATGCCGCAATACCTTTTTTTTGGGGGGGAGGATCCTTAGTGACTAGTTGAAATGACCTCTTATGAAGCTTACTGAATGGAGCCAATCTGGGAAGAAAACTTTTGGAACAGAAATAGAAGCTATTTGACAGAAAAATTCGAAACGGAGGTATGCTGCCTTTCGGGTATCTACTTGACGTCAACCCTAAATTTCATCGAAGTCTTATCTCCTACGTGAAGTCCCTCAAGATTCAGCCAGTTCTATGTAAGCAAACCCTTCACCCACAAGGCAATGTTACTCTAATAAAGACACCCATCAAGAACGCAATTACTTAGATATTTAGGTTAAACCAAGTACGAATGAGTCCATTCCGGTCCCCGTTATTGATGCCTTCATAAATCACTTGTTATTCTATAGCAACCCAGAACTACAATCATATACTTACATATAGTGACTTACGAAATCTAGTCAACCAGCCAGAATTTCGACACTACTCCACAATAACCTCCTTCATATCTTTTCCTATTTCCGCCAATCCAGCATTCCTTCCCAAAACCAGCTATTTTTACTTCATTCATCACATCCTCTGTGCACCCCACATACTTTACATACAAGAGAGTATTAACACCCATAACTATCAACACCATCATGGCCGAGAATTACGACCCGGCTCTGTACGGCCCAATGATAGACGTATGTTGTGATGAAAATTTCCTTTCCTGTAATTTTGCTTTACCATTGTAACTAACAACTAGGCAATTCTTAGTGCAGCAGATCTAGAGAAGATCACCGTCAAGCGAATTCGAAATGCTCTTCTGGAGCTCTTCGCCATTGACTTGCTTCCTCATAAGGTATGTATTTTTATTTGACAATAGTTTTCAACGTGTTACTAACGCCGTGTTCAGAAGGAAATGAACGATATGATTCTCGAAAGATACTATAAGCTCTTGGATGAGCGAGAAAGTCCAAAAGGACCCAGCAAGGAGGAGATTGAGCGTCAGGATAAGCTCATGGCGATTCGTTTACTGAAGTCTGATACTGTGGGGCCCATCACGCGGCGAGGTGGACCGACTAAAGTGGTGAAAAAGAAAACCACTCGAAAAGCTACTCCTAACACGGCTTTCAACGCTGAACATATACTTTCGCTGCAACTACAGGCAGTGGTGGGAGGGGCACGTATGAGTCGGCCGCAGGTTGTCAAACAGATATGGGTGTATATCAAGGAACATGGGCTTCAGGACCCTAAGGACAAAAGGAAGGTCAAATGTGACGAGAAGCTACAGGCGGTGTTCAAGAAGCTGGTGGTCGGGATGTTTGAGATGAACAAGCTTCTAGGTAACCATTTATACAAGGATGAAGACTTGGTGGATGGGGAAATCAAGACCAAGAAGGTTGAAGTCAGTCTGAGTCTGCCGGATATTGTGAAGCGAAACGGCACGAAGGTGAAGACAGAGGATATTGTGAAGCCTGAGGACGACGAGCTGAGTGAGATGAGTGATGTTGACGAAGATTAGAATGAATTGTGGCATAAAACGACTAGTTACTTGACTATTGGATATTTAACCTTTGCACTAGTGACTCATGGAAGCGATGATGTTGAACGTCATCAGTTATATCTCATTCTGTGATCACTACTAGGGATCCTCGAATGAAAGTCGTTCAAATGTTCGTTGTTCATGTTTCACCAGCCTCTGGTCTCAGCTTTTAATCTCAGATTCTGATCTTTGTTTTTGATCACATTTAATGGTTTCATATGCTACTGCTCAAAGTCAAGATGTCAAACCGAATGTCACTCATGATCAACGAGACTATGAACTTTTCCATTACTGTCTGGATTTCTGATCAATCATAAATGCTAGACCAGATCGATTCAAAATCCTTCATACATGAAGGTCTACAAACGGCTCAGGCTAACCTACTGCTGTTCTTCACTTCCGCAATCCACTACATTTCTGCAAACACCAACTTCACCCTAATTTTGCGATTTCATTTGTCTTGCTTGCTTCATTCTAATTGCGGTCTTTCCTCTTTCTTCTACTCCATCGATTATCGACCTTGCTCTTCGTATTCCGTGTATTATAATCTATATTGGTGGTCTCCACAATGTGCACTCTCATAACACCAAATCACTTTCTTTCTCCATGATTCCCAGTAGTATCCCCAAAGCGCTTCGACAGCAGCCGACATCTCGTTCTCATAGTCTCATGTCCACCGTCGCCGAGGATAAGCTGTACTCCTCAGTGGATGAGTCGCTGGTGTATGAAAGTGTGTTAAAACTCATAATTCTCGAGTACATCACGGAAGCTAGGTTTTACAAGCCCATTGCTGAAGACTCCAACCGCTTACGTCCCACTCAAACAAGAACTGATGTTCGAAAGTCTCGTCTTTCACGCTTCGAGCCCGATCTGCTGCTTCCGCCGTCTCTCGTGGCTGATTTGAAGACAAAACTCAACCAAGTCGCCATGAAGCAGACCACCAATTACGATGACCTCACGAGGCGGCTGTTGCTTCGATTCTATGGGGATTTACTCGATCCACAAGTTTTGAACGCCATTAAAAACGTCAATTCACTTGACATTCTAATGATGAAGTTTGTCTCCGCGTCAAATAAGGAAGTGGTCAAGAACGGGCTGATTCCCCAGGAAAAAGTCAGCTCAGTGGTGTTTAAACAGGCCGAGCTGTTCGTTCAAATCATGATTCTGTTGGTGCGGAAAGAGAAGAACTCGGATGCCTTGGTGGCCAAGTTGGAGGAGCATATGGCGTCGCTCAAACCTCAAGCTTCGCCAGGAAATCTGCTACTGCCCAATCCTACAGGTTCCAACATAAAGTACCCACAACCATCTTTTCGTGTCTCCGACATGGACCAGGGTGGCATTAGTTTGCTTCAGGAGCTTTTTGGCTACGATTCTTCTAAGATTCAGGCTGATGTGGATCGCTTGAAAGCACTAGTCACCCCGAAAGCTTTGCATAAGGATGTCGAGCAGGTCTTGTTCTACATGAGCAAAAACATTGGTAAGCTTTCGCCGGATCGTTTTTCCTCTGAGGACGCTTATCAACTGTGGAAACTGCGAGAGACTACTATGTGCGAACACCTCACCAAGAAGTATACCGTTCTTCCCACACAGAGACTACTACCGCTACCCCCCATGCCTCCTGGTGAGGAATTCTACATCATGCCGTCAAATACGAACATCCAGCCCTATTATGTGACACTTTTGAAGCTCTGTCTCATAAACCACCGCAAGGAGCTCGATATTGGCTTTGACACCCCAGAAGACGTTCTGTTGTTCTCCAACCGCTCTCGAGAGTTGCTTAACCTATGTGCTAGGGTGTGGAGAATTGACTATGCGACACGAGCTGTGACTCTCTTTGTTGCTGCTCACATGTCTGGCCTACTCGTTGATCCGCTTTTTGCTAACGGAACCAATGACTTGGGTCCAATTGATTTGAAGACCAGCACGAGTGTCTTCCAGACCTGCAAGAGATACTTAGACGATGCTTCACTCGATTGGGAAGACAAGCACTCCTGGTGCTTGAAGGACCAGAATGAATGGGTCAAGCACTTGGGCTACACTTATAGCGAAGTGTTCTTTGGAATCAAAGACTGTTTAAGTGCAATCTTGAGCAAGACTATGAAGCCAAAATTTGGACCATATTTGGCATTTCTTGGCGACTTCGTAGAAAGCGATTCGTTGTTCCCAGGAGTTGCGGAAAGCGGCATTACATCTAAATGGGAGAGAAAGTTGAGCAAATCGCTAATGAAAACCTCGGAGATTTCTTACGCAGAACTCTTGACTCAGTTACCCCGTGATAAAACATTGAGCATTATTCACATCCTCGATACTTCTGACACTTTGGTGGAGAATATTCGATTGCTACAGAAAAGATACAAGCACCCGTTGCTAGGATTTCTCAATATCAACAGAACCTATGCGGATGTTGTCACGGGGATGTTTGCGGCTGATGCTCAAAACATGTTGAAACACATCGCTGCTCATGCCAAAGCTCGAGGAGAATTCTTGAACTACGGCGATGCACTTGAGGCATACAAGTCACTTAAGGAAATCAGAAATATTCACATGCAAGTGTCAAAGTCTAAGTTTGTCTTTGACCTTGAGAAGTTCTTCTTCCCGTACCTTGAGGATTGGGTAAAAGAAAGCACTGAAAAAATCAAATCGTTTGTGGTTCAGGCTGTGGAGCAGGATACTTTTGAACCAATCAACCTTGAGGACGACTCCAAGAAGTATAGCTCCTCAGTTCACGATATCTTCACACTCATCAAGCATTACCTCAGCATTTTAAAGGATTTGGGAGCAGATGATTCATATGAGCTTGCCAGGATATACACTTACTTGATTAAAGGAATCAGCGAATCTTGTTTATTCTACGCACTGCTGATTTCTGATATTATTGCAGAAGATCTCAGTCAGAGCAACACTAGAAGACCAAGTTTAACTGTACCAGCACAAAGTGGATGGCTCGCTGAAGTCAAGAGTATTGTGTCTAATATCCAGTCTTCGAACAATCAAATTGTGGAAGAGCCATTTAACTTTACGCCGAGAACATGCATCGGACTTAATAACTTGAGTGCTGTGACTAAGCAATTGAGTATTTTGGAAGAACGTTTAGACCCTGTTAAGGTGTCTGGGATAGTTTCGAAACACAACCCTAAGTCTCAGAGCTCATACACTAGTCATGTTTTTTCCGTTAGAGTTGTGAAGGCTGAAGATCTCAGATCACCTTCTGACAGTACCACCATCCGCCCATATTTGACACTTATAGATACTCAGGCTAGGAAGACAATTGCCAAAACCCAATCGTTGGACTCAGTAAACCCGGAGTGGGATGAAGAATTCGAAATCACTTTACCTGCGAATTCGACAATTACTTTATCTGCAACGGTATGGGAAGACCGTTTCGGTACCCATGGTGTCTGTGGACGTGCATTGATGCAGTTACAGCCTCGGAAATTCAAGCACGATGGTATTCCCCAGGAGATCTATCTTGATTTGGACACTCAAGGAAGAATTCTAGTTGAAATCGCAGTGGAAAGTGAGCGCGATGATGCCATTTTTGCTATGGGTAGGGCTCACCGGTCACTAAAGAGAAGTCAACAAAGAATTACAAAAATGATTGTTGGAAAGTTCTCAAGCTTCATCAAAGAGTCAATGTCCAGACAAACGTTGAAGTCTGTCTGTGGAAATAATGGCAATCTCAAGCCCACTGAGGAACAGATTGATCAAGCCATGGCTCCCTTATACAATTACTTAAACTTGAACTTGCTGGTTTTGGCTCAATATTTGACAAAAGATCTTCTTCTCCTGGTGATGCTTGAGGCATGGAATGTTGTGGTATCAAGTGCCGATGAACTTTTACTTCCTAGGCTTGCCAGTGCAAGAGCCATCAAACATTCACTTATTGGATATAAGAGTCGAAACCTGTCAGGCACAAATCAAAAGCTTGGTTGGCAGTCCGCTGTTTCCACTGCAGTTGCTAATGTCACTAATTCTATCAACAACTTTGGTTTTGGAAAGACACTTACCAATAATGAGATTGAGACTGTAATTAGCTGGCTCAATTTCTTGTGCTTTGATTTCTTCCACAATGAAGGAAACGGTCCACCAGTACATGAATTGAAAACGGAAAAGTACCAATCAATTTTATTGATCCCAGTTTACTACGATGCGGAGACTGAGTTTCTCATGAGTGAAGTTGAAAGACTCTCGCCTGCTTTTCTTCAGACCTTAAGGGATAAGAACAATCTATATGTCCATCCTGATGCTAATACTGCCAATCTTCGGAGCCGAGCAGGGTCAATTGCCAGAAGTCTGACAATCCGTGCAAATGCAACAGCCGAGGCTAGAGCCAGGGCTGCAAAGGAAGCCAAAGAGTTGCTGTCAGACCCTTTAATCGCGCAAATGTCTGCTGAAAACATCATTCTTCGTTTGCTCCTTGTTCGGGATGAAAAGCAGTTTGTTGTAAAGAGAATGGAGCAAAGAGAACGTTTAGCTCACACCATTGCTACAGAAAGATTAGCGAAGGCTGCCGCTGAAGGGACATTGTATCGCTAGGTTCAAGCTATATAAATTGAGTTTACATTACTTTGACTCTCACTTATTAATTAATCGTACATAAATTTAAAAGTAGCGAGTTGACTCAAATTTTGTTCCCTTGGTTAACTGCTTCAGAGCCTGGTTCCGATGCAACAGTTTGCGTTTCCCCAGCAACGCTGTTATCCTGGTTGGATGCATCTTCCATGGTCGTGTCATTGGCTTCCTGTTGAATGGTGGTGTCATTGTGCTCGTTGACGACAGTGGCATCTACATCAACAGTCATATCGGCAGCCTTTTGTTGAATTCCCGCGTCGTCATTCTCGCCATTTTTATCGTTAGCCTCTGTTGTGGCAGAATCGGCATCTTTTGATTGATCTCCAATACTAAGAGACTTATATTCCTGAGCGCCCTTTTTCAAAAGAACTTCGAACCTCTCATTGGACTTTGCCCTTGTTTCAGTATCTAAATGAGCACCCCATCCAGTTTCAGAATCGTCCAATAATGTCTTGAGTTCACTGAGTTTCTCTTCCTTGGTCTTGGGTTGTTCCTTTTGCTTCGAGTAGACTGAATTAGCTGTGAATTCATCTTGTCCGTTGGATTCGAAGAATAAGCGGTATGAGTTCTCACAAATAGACACTTTAAGTCCAGGAGACGCCTTACCTTCGCATTGCTCTTCCTCAACTGCCTCAATGAAACCCTTATGGAATGGCATATTAATCTTGGAGGCAGGGACCCCCTCTGTTGGATGTGACATGACGTAAGATGTAACATAGTAATTGTAGCTTTCCTCGCTGTTGACATGGTCACTGATCGTCAAGTCGTCCAAGCTGACAAACAGAATGTTCACTCTGTTTTCTGATTCCTTGAAGGTGATCTTGAACATATTCTCGTCATTGCTCATCAAAGCTCTGACTTGCATACGGTATAATATCTGGTCTTTAGCTGTTGACGAAGGGCTGTTTCTGTCTTGCTCAAACAAAACCACCATCTCTGATGTCTTAGAATCTGTCACCATGGTATGCATATGTTTGACCAAAGACTGGACAACCTTATCCACTGTGTAGCACTTGTACGCCTTATTTCGATAGGCTTGACGCAAGCTTTCCTCGAACCATTGATGTTCAATTTCACCGTCCAAGAGTCTCTCAGCCAAAGAGAGAACTTGTCTGTAGCAGTCCTTAGAACCGTCAATTTCCACACCCATGTCCTCCAACTGGTGAGAGACCAAATTGAGATCCTTGGCAAATTGGGGAACTTGGCGTGAGCGAATCTCCTTTCCTGCTTTCTCATTCATCCCCTTCACCTCCTCGAGACGCTCGTAAAGTGTTCTGAAGTGACGGAAGAAAACATAAATGGTTGTGTTGCAGAAGAAGTTGAATTTACTGCGCTTTTCTTCTCTGCCGACTTCAGCGATTGAAAACTTGGAAGAAGTGGTACGTATCCACAACTCTCCTGATCTTTCAACTTCATCTGCAAGATCCGGCTCTTCACTTTCACTGGCTGGCGAGTCATCGGGTTCTTCTTTTCTAGACTTTGATTGTTTCTTCAAAACGTCACGCAACAAGTCGGTTTCGCGATGACGTTTCTTAGAAACCGAAGGTTCGGCGGATCCATTCGTCTCAGTGGACTCATTTGCATCTTCATGCTTCGAATCTTCGACTAGAGTGGAATCAGCATTTCTTGCACCTAAGGCGGCTTCAATGGTCTCGCTAGGAATTCCGAAAAACAAGCCGATGAAGTGCTTGAAGAATGCTCCTAACTTTTCTCTGTCATTAGCAGAATAGTTTGAGGAATGGAAAATGTAGAACTCAGAGAGTCTTAAGATATCAAAAATCACTTCGTTATCAGAGAATGAATAATTCAATTGCTCTTGTGACTTAGGAGTCAATGGATGTACTCTTTTGTTCTGTTGCTCAACCTTGACAGTACTGATCTCACTAACTAGCTGCTTAGCTGTCAATAACTTCTTGTCAGCCTGCTTGAATGTCAAACCCAAATGGTCCAAAGATTTGTAGAACACCTTCTGTTCCATTTCTCTCCAAACTTTGTTCCATTCTCTCTGAGCTCTCTTCCACTCTTCGTCCTTCTGCTTAAGTCTCTTCAAGACAACTGGCACAGCGACAGCGGGATTCTCGTGCAAAGCATCAATAACTTCAAAACCTCTATCCTTGTCATAAATTTTACGAATGACTTTCTTGTAGATTGTTTGCGAAGCATGTCCCAAACCTGGAGGAAGCTTGAAGCTTGCCTTTTGCTCTGGGGTCATGTTAGCAATTCGGTTGGCAATAGTCTCCAATGTTTGGATAGTTCTCAAGTTGGCCTCCATATGGTAGTCGAACTCTAATCTCTCTTCTTCAATCTTGAATAGTATTTCTTCGTATTGGTTCTTTCTGTGAGAGATAAATCCAGAGTCCTCTGAAGCCCAAGTTGGGTGGCCTACCCATTCGTCATTCAAGACTTCCCAGCACATCTCATCCCTTCCAGAACAGGGCATATAGGTTTCGACCTTCGGAAGTTGACGGTAAGAAGGACCGTAGGCCTTACACAACGAAAGCTCTAGTTGATGCTTCTTGAATGTGATATCCTCGATATGCTGAGTCTTCTCCTCGTAGCCCACAAATTGCTTGAACCAGTTAAGCAAGTCGAAATGGTTTTCACCGAGAAAGGAGTCGACCCTCTCTACTAACGTGTCCTTATCGATAATATCTTGTGAGTACAAGTTCAAAATCTTCAAGAACTCATTATAAGTTTGTTTGTTTCCAATGGCTCTCTTCACCTTGTCAAAGAAGCCAAGCTCCTCCAGCAACGAGGAAGTCTGCCCAACTGCAGTAGGAGGAACTGGCTCGGGAATACCAGGGACCAAAGTTGGATTGACTTTAGCATTAGTCTTGACTGCTCCAGAGTAAACTGGAGTGCCAGACTTCTGTTTGGGAACTGCGACTGGAGGGCCACCACGGACGCTCGAGAACTGGGCTTCATCATTGTAGTTGTTTTCGTAGGCAAAGTTCTCACTCTTTTGGTGTCCTTCTGGAATCATCTGTCCACCAAGACCGACTTCCTGAGCTGTTGGCATTTGATAGTTGTTACGGTACTGTTGCTCTTGACCCACAAGTGGGGCACCTCCAGCGTTAGGCTGGAAGTTGCCCAAAGGAGGAAGCTGTGCAGACCCGTTACCCTGGAAGTAGGGAGGTTTTTCGCTGTGAACGTGCTGGCCTGCTTGCGCCAAAATTTGTTCCTGGTGGGGAGGTCTGGGTTGCAAGTATGGCTGTGCACCGCTATCAGGCAAAAACTGCTTAAAGTCGTTGAGAAGATCAGGCGAATTAGCAAACAACTGGGTCACCTGCTCGTAAACTTCGCCAATGGGCTTCTGCTCACGCTGGTACGTTTGCAAAATCTCCAAGAACTGCTTGTAGATATCTGGCTGGTTAGCAAAGCGCGTCTTAATCTTGTTCACATATGAAATGGCGTGGTTGAACTCGATCTGGCCACCAGCACCCTGTGGAGGTTGCTGCTCATTGGGGAAAGGTGCAGCTTGCATTGCTGGGGGCTGCTCTGCGCCCCATTGTGAGCCATAAGGAGCACCAGATATATCTGGTCTGGTAGTCGTTCCAGTAGGTGTGGTGACCCTGATAGGATTGGGATCCATTGGATCCAACGAGCACTCAATCCGGTAACCTGGAGGCAAGAATGTGTTAAACCCTTGGATCAAGTTGGGATGGCCACGAAAAAGCGACGATACACGGTCAATGACGCCAGGAGTGTCGATGCTCTGAGACTTGAAGTCCTTCATGATGTCCAAGAAGTTGTTGTAGACGTCAGCCTGGTTATAGAACTGAATCTTGACCTGGTCCAAGTATGACAAAGCGTCCTTAACGTTCAACGGTCTGTATGCACTGGAAGTAGAGCTTCTGTTCATTACGCCCTGGGGAATGGACGCCGAACGCTGTTGGCCACCCATCAACGGCGACCCTTGCAGGGTTTGATCTGCTGCCACCGGAGGCTCCGACTTGACTTCTTTCTCGCCATTCGCAGTTTGCTGAGGCTGCGATGGAGGTTTGGGTTGCGTATGTGTCTGCACTGGCGACTGCTGCTGCTGCTGCTGCTGCTGCTGCTGTTGTTGTTGCTGTTGCTGCTGCTGGGGGACCTGTTGCAGTTGTGGTGGCTGCTGCTGCTGTTGTTGTTGTTGCTGCTGCTGCTGCTGCTGTTGCTGCTGTTGTTGTTGCTGCTGTTGTTGTTGCTGTTGTTGCAGTGGTAACTGCTGCTGGGGTAACTGAGTCTGGTGATCCTTTGGATGCTCTTGGTTTGTGAGCAGGTAAATCGACGACGTTGGCAGATGCGAGCCGAGGGGCGGGTATCCTGAAACGTGAGGTCTGCGATCATCTGCCAGGCTGATCGACGGGATGGTGAAGACGTGACCTGGCGAGTTACCGGCTCTGTTGCCCAAGGCGGGGAGCGACGTGAAAGGTGCAAATTGCTGACCTCCCGCCTCCAACGTAGCTGGTGGTGGCAAAACAGGTGGATTCTGGCGGCTAAAATGGTTAGTTGATGTATTGAAGGGTATGGCTAGGGCATCCAAATGGTGGTCTCACAGTTTGTGCAAATTAACCGTGGAAAACGATGAGTGAGCTACCAAGCCATTTCAGGAAGAACCAAGCGCCAGATGGGGATGCAAATACGTACTTGAATGGCTGACCCAACGGGATTCCCTGGTTAGTCCAGTGGTCGTTGGGGTTCGTCATTGAGGTTGGTGTAAAGCTGAAATAACACGAAAAGTGGAGAATTTATGGAATGGGAAAGACGGGAATTTTTTCCACAATGTCAAGGGGTCGGCAACAAGGAGTCCGAGGATTGGTGTGGTTGTTGGCGGGAACACGGAATCCAGGTGCTGATATCGAGATCTGTGGAGGTTGAAAGTTATTCGATGAAGGTCAAATTGGATGTTGGTATCACAGTGAGTGCCGGGTAACTGGTTTGCTTGTGGGAAGGGTGGTTTTCTGCAGGATGGCTAGTGGTGGGGCATGAGGAATGTCGCGTGTTGGTAAGTGTTGCGACAATGTCGTGGCTACCCCAGGACATTGAGGGGGTAGCATAAAGGATGAATTTTGGGTTTTTGGAATTTTTGAAAACTGCAGGATGTTACTAGGATAGAGGTGAGTATGATTCTATGCCTGATTTTTGTCTGGTAGATATGGTTGTGAAGTTACAGTGGTGGTGATTGCGTTATTTTCCGAGTCCCGTGGGTGCGCAACTTGTGCCGTGTTACCGATGGCGCCACGTGATTACTCTTGGTCCAAGCCAGCGATTTGTAGTCAGGTTGATATATTGATAGGGGAAGGTGTAATAATTAGTGGTTGAATTTTAAAGTTTTGTAATTGTAAAATTTGGAATAGTTTCTACTCTTGTATGGTATGTTGAGTTTTGATTTCCAGGTACTTCTTATTTTTTTTTCGGTTTCGATTTCCAATCGGTTCATGTTTCCACACTCGGTATTCCACTTTTGTCAAGAGAGCGTTTGAAACTCCAATTTCCGTAAATCAAAAAGATTCACAAAATAAGCCAGAACTCTTAAATCTTCACAATCTACAACTGAAAGGATCGATCCGAACACATCAAGATCCTTCCAATCCCATCTTAACTTATTCTTTAAGTTGTATCAAATGTCAAATATTCACCTCCACCTCCTCTTTCTGCAGTACCTACTCCAAGTGAAACCAACTACAACCTATTAATCATCGGCCAGCATGAACGCCCCAGATAGATTCGAGTTGTTCATTTTGCCCGATGGCGTGGAAAAGTATGTGCCTCAAAAACACCCTTGTCGTATATTTCGCCCATTTACTAACTGTCCAGAATCAAAATCGTTCCCGACACCAAAGTGCCCAATGCTGCCATCATCAAGATCGAAAGAGAAGACCACACGCTAGCCAACTTGTTGCGTGCACAGTTGGCCAAGGATGACAAGGTGATTTTCGCTGCCTACAAGGTTGAGCACCCATTGTTTGCCAACTTTGTGTTGAGAATCCAGACTGAAGACGACTATACGCCTCGTGAGGCGTTGAAAAATGCATGTTCGAGCTTGATTTCCGAGTTGGATGTGCTCAAGACAAAGTTCAAGGATGAGTGGGCCCTTAAGTCCTTGCTTAATAACAACGACGATGAGTTGTAGATGTCTGTACCATAGTATTATATAAGAATAGTCTACTGGATGAAAGCAGTGTGTGTTTCTGCGAAGTAACCAAAGTTTTCGTAGAAATGCCTTGAGGCTAGATGAAATAAATGATTGGTTACTTGTTGGGTTCTAGCCAACTGTATTCCCATTTCACTTCAGCAAAGAGTGAATTCCACTTGTTATGAATCCAATACAGTCTGCCGAGCTAAGTCTACTTGCTACACACTCTTCGTATGACGTCGATTAATGGAATATTAATTGGTTATCTTGGCCCTTACTGCTGCTTCAATCACAGCAATCTTGGCCATGCAATCTGGAACCTCCGTGTGCAAAAAGTTACCCTGCTCCAACACCAAAATTAATGGGTGTGTCAGAATTACACGGTTAGGCGAAACATGCGTGATGGCCAACCCGTTCTTGGAAATGCACAACTTGTGGTGGTCCTTGAAGTTGAACTGATATGTGCCGTTGGTCATCTCAAACATAATATAGTCGCTGTTACGAGTGTACCGGTGGAGGAATACCGTCTCCTTTCTTTCCTCATTTTCACTCACATTCGACAAGTTGCTGTTCATATATTTGGCAAAGAAGTCCACAATTTCAAGCTGTCTACGAGCTTGAGAAGGTGGGTGGGCAGTAGAGTTTTCAATACATGCCCAGCCTTCGCTCTCGTGATGGATCAACTCCAAGAATTTATCGCTGTTATGGAGCTTCAAGATGGTGTTCTGGTCGTTGAATAACACTCCAATGTCGTCGTTGTTCATCTGGTACGAGAATCCGTACTTGTTCGAGTAGTCCACCCATTTCGATATAAGCGTGGGGTTCTCGCATGTAGGGAGCTCCTTGGTATCCAAATCAAGACTGTCCTGACAGTTGACAAGATTCTGGAGGCGTCTCATGTTGTGGGCCGTTTCACGAAGACATTTGTCCAACTTAACAATGGTCTTTGTGAACTTAGAGTTAAAGTTGAGCTTACGGAGGGATCTGCCAGCATTTTGTCCCACAAGCGCACTTGGAACGGCAATTTCCTGGTATTTTGAGCGAGTGTCGCCTGGAGACAATGATTGTGGTAAGACTGTGCGAGGCTGGTCGGATTGTAAGTCTGATTTCAAGATCTGAACAGGGTTCTTCAGTTTTGGCGTATAGATGCCGGCCCTGTTCTTTGCATTGGTGAAGTTGAGAACACTCTGGGCCTTGGAATGGTCGAAAATGCCCACGGGAGTAGCTGTCAATGCCTCATCCAGAGTTTTAGCTGGGAATGGACCTTTGAACCATGGGTAGTCCAAGATCTCGTTGATGGATGGCCTATTCAAGGGGTTTAAGCTCAATAAGTCCTTGATCAAAGTCATAGCTTCCTCGGAGATAGGCTTGTCAGCAGGGAACAGGTACTCTGTTTTCTTAATTCTCTCGTAGATGACATTGACGTCCTTGGCCTGAAATGGAGGCTTTCCAACCAACAAGGCATACAACATGATTCCAATGGCCCAGATATCCACCTCGAACGAGTGGCCGGTGGTCTTACCACCCAAAACTTCCGGGGCAATATAGTTTGGAGTACCGCAGATGGTGTATTTTCTGGAGTCTGTGGAGGGCAACACCGAAGCCAAGCCAAAGTCACCAATTTTCAAGTTCATGTCGGGATCGAAGAAAATGTTGCCGAGCTTCAAGTCTCTGTGAATGACTCGACGGGAATGCAAGTACTTAACAGCACCAATGATCTGGACCATGAAATAACGCACTTCTGGTTCTGACACCCTCTTTCTTGTCTTCAAAAGCTCCATGAGCGATTGATTGGGACAAATCTCCAAGAGGATGTAGACATTGACGTCATCTTCGAAACAGTCGACAAAGTTAACGATATTCGAGTGCTTAAGTGATTTGTGGATCTTGATCTCCAGTAAGAGCTTTGTCTTTGTCTTCTCGTTCTTGATCAGTGCCTTGGCAACGGTTTTGGCAGCATATATTCTGCCACTGGCATCCTTCATTTGGAAACAACGGGCAAAACCTCCCTCGCCCAAGAAGTTACCTCTACGGTAGTCAATACCGTTTCTTGTTCTGACAATAGACGGTGGGGTCTTACAGAGTGCCGAAAGCTTCTCCTTTTTCTTCTTGGGTTTCTCCTGTTGTTGTTGCTGTTGTTGTTGTTGCTGCTGCTGTTGAACCTGTGCATGGTTGTCATGGTAGAACTGATGCTGGTTCTGGTTCTGGTTCTGATTGTGATAGTAATAATCGAAGCCCGGGTCCTTTCTTCTGGTAGACTTGATCGGAGTGGTGGTACCCCTATTGAGGTGGCCGTTGTTAAGCGGCTGCAATGGCTGGGAACGCATGTTCATGATGGTATTAGTGGTAGACGGATGAACAAACGTCGTTCAAACTAGGCGAAATTACCTGTGGAAGGACGAAAACGTATTTATATGTATGTAGAATGGATTGACCTAAATGGGCAATCGGGATATATTTTCGTTTTGGCAGAAAAAGAACAGTGGGCAGGGAACGGCTTCTTGGTGGGAAAATTTGCATGGGCCCTAGCATTATGGTAGTGCAAGGTGTTTACAAAGCCACCGCATTGAGTAATAATGATGGAATTAACTATTTACAAATGCAACCAAACGAGCCGTCCTGCAGAAAACACCAACCTAAATATCTTGATGATGGCAATGATCCTGGTACTAAAGGAGCCAATTGGGTAGAAAAGAAGATAGAAGTGATAAGAACTCAATGAAAATTAATTATTGATCGTTTTTTCACATTTGATCCATGGCTTTTGAGTGTGAATACCTTTAATGATGTGAATTCGACCTTTCTGCAGGACACATATCCACCCGATGGGGAAAAGTTATGGCATCAACAAACAAACACCCTAAAGTGGGCGCTGATGTCACGAAGAATTAGTGTATCTGGGCAGAAATTCTAAAAGGGGCTCATACGTTTTCGATGTGCTTGACGATAACATCACATATCGAATCACATATCGATTGAATGTAGATACATGTCATTAAATATTAATCGTGGAGTTGATAATTGATGAGTGCACTAGTGAGACTAGTCAGATTCACACAAGAAACAAGTTAGGTAAGTGCGTAGACGAAGTAATGTACCACACAACGATATAACTTATTCAATCGCGCTAATCATTGTTTCTAGAAGTTGAAATTGGCTTCTGTACTCGGTAGCCGAGGCTGTTACATTTGATCTTGAAATTGGATACGTTCCAGTGCACGCTTAACGTTCCGTCTAAGTGTGCGACTAATGGTCTTCAAGTTGACAATTGTAATGTGAAACCTTCTAATTCTAGACACTTACATTTACCCATATATGCATTTTCTCAATATCGGTATCTTTGATTTCTATGAGTATCTACCAGTATATAATTTTGCATAAGTTCCGGCTTTCCAATTTTTATTTGACTGCTTTTGCCCATCACGCAATACGTTGCGATATGATTAATGTTTACGAGAGAAGGTTGTCAAATGAAGAAACCCAAACAATAACACCAAATGACGAGACGATAGAGAAAAGCATCTGCAGATGATCGACTGCATTGTCACATGTGATATGATTCGTAATTGGTAACATTTGAGAGGTTGTTTTAACTCTGCCGAGTTGAGTGCAATCTAAGTAGACCAGTCCACGATGTTGGGTGTTCAGATGAATCCAGTTATGATTTATTTAGCCACATCTTAATGACTCAGAAATGAACTTATTAACTTGCTGATTTTTAATAGTTGTTTACTTGATCGAGATCGATACAGCAACTTTGCAACCTTCACATTGACACTACTTCCAAATTGAAGGAATAATTGGAAGTGGACATGTTCTCTTGTGATTTACATGTCAGTTAATTCTGTGTTATCGAATTGGAGTGTTTGTTTTATTGATGATCATTTTAGTACTGAGAGAGTTTTAGCGTTGACGGCTTTATTGGTAAATGGAGCATCCAACCATGCTCAGATTCATAGAATCATCAAACAAAGAAAACCGAAATTCAACTGGTAGATCACATTCATCCCTTTGCTACAATCGCTGCTCTGGTTCAAAAGTTTTCACAGGGAAATATGGTACCATGGTAGACTCATGTACCGTCTTAAATGAACATAGTTACCCAGCTCGTGAATGTTTCTGGACAACAATTTGGGGTATTTGCCCAGTTAAAGGGAAAGGACTCACAGAATAGAATCATAGATCATCAATGAAACGGTATGTAATACAAGAACAAATCGAAAATAACTGAAGCATGAGTGGACTTGACCTCGGGAAAGAATTGAATGGCAACAGGTCATTTCCTAGTAAATCACTGGGGGTAGCCTCATGCTTCTTGGTGCTCATTCATGAACTTTACTTCTCATTTTTTAAACTCCGTATATTAAATGAAGAAAGAACTTTCGTTATTTATGCCTTACATGACCGTCCTCCCGATTTTCATGGAAGTACTTCCTGGCTTCTGCCTTTGTGGGAAATTTTTTATAGTTCTGCCATGAATAGCCAGACGTTACCCTTTGGCAATTATCGTAATTAGAGAACACTCCGGTTTGGCGGCCCCTGATAACTGCGTAGTATGGCATGATCGATTCTAGTTTTCACTAAACGACCTGGAGAGAGATTTCGTCAATTTATATGTCCCTTAGTTCCAGTCTACCACCTTCGACACCTGTCTCGATCATTTACATCAGAATGCTTATCAGTGCTTCATTTTGTCAGAGAACGCAATTAAGAATCTTGGAAAATATCCCAAATTTATACACTGGAATGCATTCAAAAATGCTGGCATGCCTCAGCGTACCTTATGGCACTCTGTAGTACTTCAGGATCATCCTTGATTTGCATTTCCATGCATAAAGGCTGCTTTCTCCAATTGTGAGAAAAAATTGCTTACCATGAGAGGACCATTGCGAGAGGATCTCAAACTAGCCTTCTCCAGATTCACACATCAAGGGAACTGTTAGCTAGAATTTCATCTCATTCCTATGTTCAAGAACCTTAAATTGTCAGAAGATTACTTTAAATGGTCCCAATAAAATGAAAGTCTACAGTGAACTCAACGCAATTAAACAAAAAAAAAAAAATAGATTCAAGCTACACTTTATCCTATCATGCTCTTTCAACTACTTTCCCGAAGAATAATACCAAATTGATCAAAAAGATGGTCTCACTGCATGGTCATCTTACAGATCTGCAATAGGTCTACCGCAAGCATTGAGCAATTCCACGACAAAAGAGGGTGAACGCCAAAGAAAAGAAAAAGCGGGGAAGCAATAACACAATAATTAAACAATACTTTCCAGTTTCTCCATTCCTCAAGCTTGGTAGTTTTTCCCTTTACGTCAAATTAGACACGTCCTGTCTCACCTGCACACACATCTTAGTCGTGTCTATCACATAAAAGTTTAGATGACCCTCAAGGATTTTTCCCTTTTAACAACCTCCATCTCCACTTTGCTGGCTGAATTTCCATTTCACCAAGATAGTCTTTTAGTGGCGAGTTTGTGTCTTGTTTGAATAACCAACTCAGTTTTTCTCAATCTCCTATGAGTGACTCGGACGAAGTTGCTCTTGCCAAATTGCCTGACCAAAGCAATGGTTTGAAAGACGAAAATGAAGAGGCACCTTTGGCTCTGATCAAGGCAAGTCCAAAGAAGAGAAAATCTAATGGATCTGCCAATGGTGAGCCTAAGAAGAAAAGGAAAAAGACAATCAAAACTAAGGTTAAGGCTGAAAAAGTCGAGGATGTACCTATGACTGAGGTTGCAAATGGTTCACAGGGTTCCCAAGACGTGAAAGACGTCAAGGATACGGCGACTCCAAAGCCTGAAGACTCAGAAGATGGTGATGACTATAAATGGTGGGAAGATGACAAGTTTGGTGAAGGTCCAGAGAGATGGCAGACGTTGGTACACAATGGAGTGATTTTTCCTCCTCCATACGAGCCATTGCCTTCTTACGTCAAGTTGTACTACGACCAGGAGCCTGTAGATTTGCCTCCTGCTGCTGAGGAGGTGGCTGGATTTTTTGGTGCCATGTTGGAGACGGACCATGCAAAGAATCCTGTCTTCCAGAAGAATTTCTTTGAGGACTTCTTGCAGGTTTTGGAAGAAAGTGGAGGTTGCAATGTCGAGATTCTGGAATTTGAAAAGTGTGATTTCTCCAAAATGTACGCCTACTTTGAAAAGGTGAGAGAAGAGAAGAAGAACATGAGCAAACAGGAGAAGAAGAGAATTAAAGACGAGAGAGACGCTTTGGAGGAACCCTACAGAACTTGTCTCTTGAACGGACGTAAAGAAAACGTTGGTAACTTCAAGGTAGAACCTCCAGGACTTTTCCGTGGCCGTGGTGCACACCCCAAAACAGGTAAGTTGAAGAAGAGAGTTTATCCTGAAGATATCACTCTCAACTTGGCTGCAGATGCCCCAATCCCTCCAGCTCCTGAGGGCCACAGTTGGGGAGAAGTTAGACACGATAAGTCGGTGGTGTGGTTGGCCATGTGGAAAGAGAACATCTCCGACTCGTTCAAGTATGTGAAATTGGCAGCTAACTCGTCGATCAAAGGTATCTCTGATATGAAGAAGTTTGAGACTGCCAGACGTTTGAAAGATCACATCGAGAGAATCAGAGCTGACTACAGAAAGATGTTGAAGGACCAGTTCATGCAGAACCGTCAGATCGCTACTGCCACTTATCTTATCGATGTGTTTGCATTGAGAGCAGGTGGAGAAAAGGGAGATGATGAAGCCGACACCGTCGGTTGTTGTTCGTTGCGTTACGAGCATGTAACTCTAAAACCACCAAGCACTGTCATTTTCGATTTCTTAGGTAAAGATTCCATCAGATTTTATCAGGAAGTTGAGGTTGATCGCCAAGTTTTCAAGAACTTGAGAATCTTCAAAAAGGAACCCAAGCAGCCTGGTGACGACTTGTTTGACCGGATTTCTCCTTCAACGTTGAACAAGCATTTGCAAGGTTACATGAAGGGCTTGACAGCTAAAGTCTTCCGTACTTATAATGCATCTAAAACCATGCAAGACCAGATGGATTTGATTGAGAACGAGGGCACTGTTTCCGAGAAGGTGATGAGGTACAATGCAGCCAACAGAACCGTGGCAATCTTGTGTAATCACCAGCGTACGGTAACTAAAGGCCATCAGGGATCAGTTGAGAGGATCCAGGAAAAAATCAAGGAAATGGAGTGGCAAAAGATTCGTATGAAGCGCATGATCTTGCAGCTTGATCCCAGCGAAAGGAAGAAGAAACCAAAGTACTTCGAAGAAATTGACGACTTGACTAAGGAAGATCTGATGATGATCGTACATCGGTTGATCGAGAAGCAGAAGGAACAGGCGCAAAAGAAGTGGACTCGAGATAACGAGAAAAGAAAAGCCGAGAAACAAGAGTTGTTGGGTGAAGACGACTTGCAAGAAAAGTTGGACAAGATCGAAGAAACCAAAAAGGAGTACGAAACGGAAGTGGAGACAGAGAATCCCGAAGTGCCCAAGGGATCGACGGTTGCCAAATTACAATCACAGATAGAAAAACTCGAAAACCGGATATTGAATACCAGCTTCCAGTTGAAGGACAAGGAAGACAATAGTGAGGTGTCATTGGGTACATCCAAGATGAACTATATCGACCCACGGTTAACAGTAATGTTCTCGAAGAAGTTCAACGTTCCCATTGAGAAGTTGTTCACCAAAACCTTGAGAGACAAGTTCAATTGGGCCATCGAGTCGGCAGATGAAAATTGGAGGTTTTAGTCTTGTATTATAGATGCTGTTTAGGATTATATTCAGTCGCATTGTATTGTTTTGTCAATACAGTTATAAAATATTCACCGAGAAACTCCCGCCTTGCAGAAACCTCGAATATTCTGCACAAACCTGTCGTATATACCATATTTCAGCCACATGTGCCTGTTGGAGAACGCCGGTGATCTTTCCCACAATTCATCAGTACTTTAGTCATTGGCGACGGAAGAATGCTGGACATTGCATCAAGTTTTTCCGGTGCGAACTATAAAGGGTAGCCTTCTCGCACCTTTTTAATTACGGTACTTTTTATCCCCTTTTCTAACTTTTCCTCACCTTGTCGCCTAAGATTGACACCATATTAGCCTGCAGTTAAGTCGATCGGAGACGTTCTGTCGCGCCGTAGGCACCCATAACAAACCACGACGCGCTTAGTACGTACGCGGGGCTCTTTATATTACAATCGATCGCTTCTTTGTTTTCTCGGTGCACATAATTCATTTACTTGCTTGATTTCTTTCTTTATTTGTACGCCGTTTCTTTAAAGCGCACCCAACTTTTGTCATTCCTTAACTATGCGCTTTTCCTTAGTGCTTCTCGCGTTGGCTGCGGTGTCCACGTGTGGGCCATTACCTCAACGAACTGGTATTGTCCATCACCATCATCACCACCACCATGCTAAGCGGGCCCTTGAAGCTCGTGCAGACTCGAAACAGACCTCCCTGACTTCTCTGACTTCTTCCACTACCACTGTGTCTGGTCTGTCTCAACTGTCTCTGTCTAAGGTGCTGAATACCCTGAATCTGCAAACTTCGTCCAAGTCTACGAGTGACTCTAGCAGCTCGTCTGCTTCGAAAACTTCGAAATCAAGCATTCTGACTACTTCTACGGAATCTACTTCCTCATCCAGTGATACCGACAAGCTTCTGGCCATGACTAGCACCACAGGCATGCCTACGGTTCTGACCAAAGCACAAACCACTACAAGTACTTCTTACTCGTATTCGATATCCGTGCCTCCATCTGAACAGACTGGCTCTTATGATAAGAATCCTTACGTTGTGAACTCGCTGGCTCCCGACAACATCGTTTTCATTGGTGTCGGCGCTGCGACGGGAGCATTATTGTTTGCAGCCATTGTTGTCAGAATTGCTTCATGGTGTATCAGTCGCAGAAAAGCCAAATTGGAGAAAGAAGTGTATTTTCACAACTACTCTCATAAGTTTTCATCGGGAAGCAGTGTGGATTCTGCCAGCTTCCTTTTGGGAACTTCTTCTCAGCTGTCATTCTTTGAGAAGAGCTCCAACTCCTCGCTGAATATGCTCGAAAAACAGTCACTCAACTGGGATGTCAGCGGTCAAGGTCGCACTTATAGAGACATGCTGGCACACATGGAGAGGCGTGGGTCCATGACTTTCGGGCCCGTGCTTGAGTTGATGATGACAAGTTCACGTTCCAATCTTGAGCTTCCAATGCTTCATTCACAAGAGACCAGTCTGCGAATCCTGTTAACTGCTCCATCTGTTCTTGACATGCCAGTTTACGCTGACCTGCTCTCGGATTCGAGGACTGAGCAAAGAAGTGAACCACGGAGTGAGCTGCGGAAAGAGAGACCTCCTTCACAATTGCTCGATGAATTATTAGAAGGCGTGCACACCTTAGATCCTGGGATGGGTCACAAGTAGGTCACCTACCCTCATGAGCATTTGTCACCATTTTTTAAACCACTTGACGTGGTTTGTGTTATTCATGTGACACCTCTTTGCATACAATTATTAATTTCAAAGAACATTTTCATGTTTCTTACTCCCGCACCCTGTAGACTAAAATCTCGCAGCGCGTGCACATCAATATCCGGTACGATTTGTTCGTTCTGCCGGCCCGCACTTGTATAAAAGATTGTTTTTACCAACCTCAAAACCTAAATTTCGGTCCAGATGTCAAATGCGTATTTTTGCGTCTTCATGTCTATTGCTTTCATAGTTGCTTTGGTAATCGGAACTGACAATTTGCTTAACCTTGAAGGGGCTATCGCCTCTATCATTCTTGCAGGATGCCAAACTATTTATGATGCTTGGCATCCTATTGTGTGTGAGGAACCAACGAGTACGAAGTGTATCAACCTAAGACGCGGCCGTGTATTTGTTCTGGTTATCTGTATCTTATCAATTGTGTTTGTTGTAGCAAAAATTGTTTTACTCAAGTTCAGACAAAGGTGAGACTTCCCCTTTCGAATTCGATGGGGTTCTCATTTCGGTTTCATTTATATATAGATATATATATATATTAATACACATATATACGAAAGTCCACTGACATCCACGAATTCTGGAACGGGGTATTCGAATTTGGGATGTTGGACATGCGACTTTCTCGTGGGAAATACCGTATCAAGACTCAACCAAGATCCCCGGACGATTCGTTTAACTGAGAATTAGTTCCTTGCGAAGCTCATTCAATTCGAAACTGTTTTCTATATTTGAAGAACTACAAAACCTCCCAAATAGCCAACATTCAAGCTTATCTCTCTGCGTCACTTCCTCAAGATACAAATTTAACCCCAAATGGTCACCACAATCTTTAAATTTCAACGCAAAGTCGTTCGCAAACCTTTTAGATTGAATATTCCCTTGCTGCAGCTGGTGTGTGATCCATCTACACTCTAAGTGTACCCATTAAGGAGCCGGAAAACCACTACACCGCGCCATTCAAGATTGGCTAGAGTCCCCGCCCCCGCAATTGTCATGGCTTCCGCGCATGCTCTGTGCAGCGCACTCCCGTCACTCCTTTCTCCCGGTGTCCAGCCAAATTCACTGACGATATCCACGGGTCAGACTTATCTTGTCTTTTCAAACAAACCACCAGTTTAAATTCAGCCGTCGCAATAAACTTCTATAATGTTGAGAGCATCAATTGCACCTTTGAGATTAGTATCCGTCCCATCCATCCGGGCAATCCATGGATGTGCCAGAGTACTTGCTAAGAACGACTCATCCACCATCGATTCGTTCAAGCTCCCATCTCAGACGTCAATTAACGAATGGGAGTTCAAATATGACTTCGTGCCTAAGGTTGCGCAACCAAAGATCCCTCCTGTGAGTCCTGAGGCTGTGAAGCAAGACATTGCTCAGACCAAGAAGCAACAGGTCGAGACCGAGTTGTTCAACAAGGAATTGAATTCCTCAGTCAAAGTTGAGGCCAATAATGCCGCCGTTGTTAGTGGAGGTGAACAAGTTGGTGCAGAGGTTGAGTATCTCCAGGATAAGGGATCTGAGCCTGTGGACTCTTCTCCGAAGACTCGCATTGGAGAGTCTCAGCCAAAGAAGACCGCTAACCATGACAATTACGTTCAGTCGTCGATCAATCCTGAGATCAACCAATCCACTGTTGTGAGTCTTGACCACGACAAGGAGGTTGACCATAAAACCTCGGATGTCCACCACGCAAAGGTGGTCGATGATGTTGAACACGACCACGAGACCCAACAGGAACACACTGAGACTTCTTCTAGTGGCGCAGCTAAACTTTTCGCCGTATTAGGATTGGGAGGTGTTGCTGGCTACTTTTGGTTTGGAGCTCCAGAGAAGAAAAAGTAAGTGATAGACGGTGCCCCAATAGATTAACAAGTGACGAATTGTAGGGACAAGAAACCTGAAGAGGCTTCTGTCAAGCATGAGGTACCAAGAGGAATCGAATCTCTGAAGAAAGATCAATATTGGAACCTTAGAAAAGACTATTCAAGCTCTGGAGACTTACTACTCATAAGAGATACTCTACTCACTTTAGACTGAGTTTCAGTACCCAAGACACACCCTCTATGATAATCTAAAAATCGGCCTCAAATCCCAGAACATCTACATCATTTCTCCGGTGTTAATAAATATATTGTTCTTTTTTTTATGTATATACATGAGCCGTTTAATAACGACGAGCAGCCTCCTGGCATGCCTTCAACTGCTGCAAGTAGTAGTCGCAAATTTGCATGTTGCCGTCGTTCTCCTCCAAACATCTAGTGAAGGATCTGGCGTCAACCTCGCACGATCTACCCTGCTCTTGTTGGTAGCTCTGTTGTTGAGCAGCCAACTGCTGAGACTCAACTGGAGCAGCAGGGGCGGAAGAGCCGCCAAACATGGAAGTGATACCGGCACCCAAGGTGTGACCGATGGTGGAACCGACAGCGACACCGGCAGCAGTAGAAGCCATCTGGCCAAACAAACCTGGGCCCTGCTGTTGGGTCTGGGGATGAGACACCGAGGTTGGATGTGGGTGTGGAGCAGCTGGAGCGTGAGGAGCTGCAGCGGTATGAGCGGATCTAGATTGCGTTCTCACTGGAGCGGATCTTCTTTGTCTAGCCATTTTTGTGTTGTAAAGAGAGAGAAAAGGTGGAGAGAATTTGGCTTTATATAAACTTTTTCTTAGTGGCGAGCGCCATGTCGTATGTCGCCGAAGTTATGAAAATGTCGCGCGGTGACCATGTGGAGCTTCTGGAGACTTCTAATAGATTTGAGATACGAGTTTGAAATGAAAATATAAGATATGAAGTGGATCTTAGAATAAAAGGTTATTGACTTACTCGATCAATTGATGGCAATTGGATTTGAAATAAATATTGAAAAGAGTAGAAAAAAGAAATTTCAATAATCAGCACTGATTAGTGATACTAAGAGGAAGAAGACTTAACCATACTGCTACTATTGTAATTTTACTTTTGAGAATTAACTTCTTGAAGAAAGAGAGGAAATTTGAATTTTCAATTGTCTTAATGATGGTAATTTTCTTTACGATTTCGCAAATTCATGTGTTTCACTGACACTAGTGGTCTTGTCTTCAAGTTGTAGCCCAATAGAGTTTTGAAATGATTGATTATATTAAGGTACATCGGGACTTACGGTGGATGCATTAGCATAGTTTTCTTTGGAAGAGTGGGAACTTCAACTAAGGCAAAATCTGAAAATACAGAAAGTATGGCTGATGTGATGGTGTTGTGAGTTGACCAAAGTAGGGCATACCGTTGCGAAGGGAGCAGAGATGCAACAATCCCACTTGTGGTGAATTTGTTGATCAAGATTTAAATACAAAGAACATTTGATGTATTCATATGCTTTCGATTGTTAGCGGTTTGAGATTTATTAATGGTGTCTAAGTTATCTATTACCACTAAGTTGTCCACGATATCTTCCACGGCATGTAAGGTATTCAACTCGTTGAATGAGCCATGATGCCATTGTTATCCATTCCATACATTGTATTTGATGTCTTATTCAATGAGCCTTGGTCCTGCTCCGTAAACGCCTTAGTAACCCAAAACTTTTCCAATCACTGGAGTCATGCATTATATCCTGGCCCCATCACAATGCGTTCATACAGCTCAAGTTAGATGCCTCACCCCTTCAATCTGATAATAAATCGTTCATAAAATTTATCTTAGGAGAACCTTGAAACAATCTGCTCTTAAAATAACATTGAAAAAACATATTCCTGGTTCCTCTGTTGTGTCTTGTGAGCACTATTTGACACATTATGTTCAAACATTGCAAAAATCGAAAACATAGAAAAATTCAACTTTTATTACTCAAATTCCCACCATATCTTCCTCTCCAAGTCTTCACATACTCTTATCTCTATTTTATTCACAGACTCTGTGCCTGTTATCTCCCCAAGCCGAATCGGATCACCTCTACTGCATACTCTCCCCCATCAACTATAGATCCAACTACTCCAGAATCTCCAATTCATGGTTGGCCACATTGCTCCATCACGTGTAACTCCCAAATTCTAATTATCACATTATGATTCTGCAAATATTCACTCCGTATGTGTACGTGTCCGTCCACAGCTGCATGTTCACGTCTCTACGGCGTGCATCCACATCCAATAACCAGACATACTACCAGACGCTCCAATTGCTGCCGCATGCGTCATTGAAAGAGATCAAAATGCAATTCAAGAAGCTTCTGATCAAGTTCCATCCCGACCAAAATGCACATTTGAACGACGAGGAGAAGGCAGCGAATAACAATAAGTATGTGGAGATGGTGCAAGCCTATGAGACTCTCAAGGACGCCAAAAGAAAGCGTGAGTACGATGCGACCCTCACGGGCTCCAGAAGCTCACAGGGTTATCACTCGCCACGGTCGAGTGCCTCTGATTGGCACAACAAATATTATGGAGAAGCAAAGTACTATTCTCGAGGAGGAGCATCCACTAGTCACACTTCAGCAAGTTACAATCCCAGACGAAAGGTTTACAATGCATACAAAGGGCCGGGAGCAGATAAACAGGGCAATTTTTCAGGAGAGCACAGAAACTATGGTGATAGAAATGATGTACCGCATTTTGATTATAACGAACATCTCTCAAAACACCTAAAGTTCGAACAGAGGATTTACGGCAAGCACATGACAGATGCAGAGCGTGACGCCATTATTAGGCAGCTAACCCGTGACGGAAACGTAAAAAATGTTAGCGAAGAGTTAATCACCAAGCACCTAATGCGAAATGCCTCCAGATCTGGACCCCCACGAACTGACTCATCGCAAGGATCAGCTAAACACAGCCACTACATGTATCAGAAGTACCAAGGCACACAAGAGGAAGAAATCACATTGGGGATGAAAACAGCGTTGATGTTGGGAGGTGCAGGGTCGGTTTACCTATTGTACCATGCATTGCTAGCATGAATAGTCGAATACGTCGGTATTATAGTATATAAAGAACAAAGAGGGAAACAACGAACCGAAGCGTTCTCTCCAGTCAAATGCAGGGATGTTAATTTTCTATGGCCATTAACGGTCGACTTCGCCGAACACCAAGTCCATGGTACCAATGATGGCCACAGCATCGGCCAACAAGTTACCTCTGGCAATGTGGTCGAATGCTCCCAAGTGAGCGAAACCAGGAGCTCTAATTTTACATCTGTATGGTCTCTCAGAGCCGTCCGAAACAACGTAGACAGCCATCTCTCCCTTAGGGGCCTCAATGGCCGTATACGTCTCACCTTGAGGAACAGCGTAACCCTTGGTGAACAACAAGAAGTGGTGAATCAAAGCTTCCATATCCTCCTTCATTCTCTCTCTGGATGGAGGGGCAATCTTGAAGTCCTCCACCTTGATAGGGCCCTCAGGCATGTCGTTAATGCACTGCTGGATGATTCTCAATGACTGTCTGAACTCCACCATTCTGCACAAGTATCTGTCGTAACAGTCACCATTGACACCGACAGCCACCTCGAAATCCACCAATTCATAAGCATCGTATGGCTGAGACTTTCTGATATCGAAAGGAATACCGGAACCTCTGAGCATGACACCGGACAAACCGTAGTTCAATGCGTCGTCAGCAGTCACAACACCAACATCCTGGGTTCTGGCCTTCCAAATACGGTTGTCGGTAACCAACTCCTCGGTCTCATCGATTCTATCACCGAATTGGGTAGCCCACATATAAATATCGTCCAAGAGACCCACAGGCAAATCCTGCGAGACACCTCCAGGTCTGACGTAGGCAGCGTGCAATCTGGCACCAGAGACTCTCTCGTAGAACTCCATCAACTTCTCTCTCTCCTCGAAACCCCACAAGAATGGAGTCAATCCACCAACATCCATAATGTGCGACAACACGGACATACAGTGATTCAACACACGGGTGATCTCACCAAACAACGTTCTCACGTACTTGGCACGCAATGGAACCTCCACGTTCAACAACTTCTCCACAGCCAATGCGAAAACCAACTCGTTGGTCATCATAGACACGTAATCCAAACGGTCAAAGTATGGCAAAGCTTGCATGTATGTTTTGGACTCAATCAACTTCTCGGTACCTCTGTGAAGCAAACCGACGTGAGGGTCCGAACGCACGATCTCTTCTCCGTGCAACTCCAAAATCAATCTCAACACTCCGTGTGCTGCTGGATGCTGAGGTCCAAAATTGATGGTGAAATGTCTGATTTTGGTGTTCTGTCTGGCCACCTTCTTTGGATCATCGTCACGGCCCCACACCATGTCGACCTCATCCATGGCCTCGGTGAAGGTAGTCTTACCCAAAATCTCACCTTCAGAAGAATACCTCTGGGCTGGTTTACCCATGGCGTTGGTGAATGGCTTGACAGGGTCGGTAGCGACACCTGCTCTGAGGGCAGAAACCAGTGAGAAGAACCGCGCTGGCCGCTGGGCTCTGGCCAAGTTTCTGATGGAAAACATGGGGATGTTAGTTTTGGTGAAGAAAAAAGTTGTGCGTACTTGACTTAGAAAAAGCCAGGACTTCATTGGTTGGTGCGAAACATCCGTACACCAGTTGAGGCCAGTAGGTTGAAGCACCTGGGCGAAACGGACTTTAAAAGGTAGCTTTGAGTATGTTATGATGGTTTTGGAATGTTGAAGGTATGTTAGAGCTTTCTGTGAATTTTGGAGTATTTTCAAAGTGGTTTGGTGTGGTTTTGGTGTGACATTTGTGTATAATGGTGATTTTAAGTACGAAGTGCTGAAGAAGTGAAGAAATGAAATGAAATCACAATTGAGATCAAGATTGGCAATAAGGACAGTGAAATTCGGACTACAGGACCAATTTATGAGATTTTGGCTTTTCACAACAATTTTTGGAAAGCAAAGTGGGAATTGGCCAGAGATGCTGAATTTAATGTACTGCATCCAACACACAATGGATCTTTCGCTTAAACAAGTTGAAAGGGATGAAGGCCATGGCTGGATTATTTAAAGAGTTTACTGGGTGAATTGAAGAGATTGAGAAGTTTCATATGAGTATGGCACTCTTGTGTATTACAGTCACCTGAGCAAATCTGTATAGTATGTCTCTTCGAGTCCAATAATGGGCATACCAATTCTACACTTGTGTCATTAAGCAACTGTAATAATATGCAAAGTGATGAATTAATGAGAAGCAAACGCGAGTTTCCTTCAAACAGCTAAAATTCACATTATTGATAATTTTAACGAATATATTAATCACATGGATCCATCTTCATGTAATTTGATGCGGTGGCTCAATGGCAGAGCTTTTGATTCCAAATCAAAGGGTTGCAGGTTCGATTCCTGTCCGTGTCAATTATTTTTCCAGTCTTGAAGATCATTAACAATCTTTTTTTTTTGTTTCTCCACCCTTCATCTCCAACAATGGCCAAAAAACCAAAGAAGGACCAAACTCCTACCCCGGAGCCTAAGGATACCAAATCGAAAAAGAAAAACTCCAAGACAGATCCTCCACCTCAAGATGGCCCTGCCAAACCTCAACGTGGATTAGCCATCGGAGATAACTTTGGATGGACAGGAAAGCTTCCGGCCACACTACTTTACGAACATTGCCAGAAACAGAAATGGAACAAAGTGGTTTTTGATATGCGCAAAACCTCCAAAGGATTCATTGGCATCGCCGATCTCAGCTGGGAAAACCCGAAGACCAAAGAGGTGGTTCATGTTAAGATGTCGCCAGAAACTGACTTACTTCCGCCTCGAGAAACCACTAATGAAGCCAGACACTTTGCCGCTACCTATACGATGTACAGATTGAATTATGTTAAGAACTTGAAAATGGTGCTTCCTACTATTTTCAGAGACTACTGGTCAGATCTTGAGAAGAGGAGACTTGAAACGTTGAAAAAAAGTAAGGCAGAGCACGACAGATACTACAATCCCAATCCATTTCAGGTGGTTTTGGACGAAAGAGCCGAGAAAGAGGCCAAACAGAAAGAGAGACAGATCAGAGAGAATAACGAGGCTAAGGTCAAGAAGCCTAGCGCAAGCATTGCCATTGTGGGAACCAAAACACAAGATAGAAAAAGTCAACTGGCACTGAAGGTGACGAAACCAAAGATCGCGAAGCAGTTTCCCACAATTGGTAGAAAGGCATGGGAGAATGCACCATTTGTCGATTTTCCCACCGATGTGAGAGCATCCATAGAGACTTCCATCAAACACCACATCAAATGGGTAGAGGAGACCGCTCACAAGTCAGAAAATGCAGCAGAGTGGCTGTCCCAGTTGGTGAGCATCGGCTTCCGACAACTACATGTCGAAGAGGCCCTCTCATATACTTACACATTCACCGACGCACTCGAATGGCTATTATTCCACATCCCCGAGGACGATTTACCCATGTTTTTTACCAAGAGAGACGAGGACTCTGGTGTGTCGCTCAAGATCTCCACCAATATCCAGACAGAATACCTTCTCCAAAGACTTTCCCTTTCTGGGTTCGACAAGGATGAAATTCATTCGACTTTGCTTGATAATAATGGTGATGAAGTATTAACATCTATTGCATTGACGAATAAAATTATTGACTACACTCCAAAACCAACTTCTCCTCAAGGTGATGAGTTCGATATGTGGCTCATGGAGCTTGAAGGAATTGAAGCTGTGGGAAGTAACAAGGTGGAGTTCACCGATGGGTCTAGAAAAGTCGCATCTATTTTGTTGAACGTGGCCGGGGTAGCTCCTGGAATGCTCCTGGTGAAATTGTTCTTCTCTGAGACCTACCCTGTGAATTTTCCGGGTATCTTCCTTGTAGTCAACAACCAATCGTTCAAACTTGCGAACTACATCAAACTATCCATTCTCAGACAATTGCTCACTTATGTGGACGAAAACAACTTATTAGGAGAATGCTTTCTTTACTCAATTGTTGAGTGGCTCGAGCAGAATATTGCCAGAGTCATTGAGCACCCAGGCCCACTTTCATTACTTGGAACGTCTGATAAGGAAGAAAAAGCCAAAACTTCAACGAACGTACAGCTGAAAAAAGTGAAGAATAAAGGAAGATCGATTGTTCTTCTGCAAGCAGAAATCGATTCCATGCGTAAAGAATACAATGAACACAAGGGCTCCTCAGCATTGAAAGACTCACTTGCAAGAAGAGCCAAGTTACCAGCCTGGAAGAAGAGAGAGCAATTAGTGCAGGTGATTAACTCTAACAAAGTGACTCTTGTCACCGGAGAAACCGGTTCGGGTAAGAGTACTCAGATTGTTCAGTTCATCCTTGATGATCTCAATTCAAGAGACAACTTTTCAGGCACGATTATCTGTACCCAACCCAGACGTATCTCTACCATCGGATTGGCAGAGCGTATTTCTGAGGAGCGAATTCTGACAGTCGGTTCTGATGTGGGATACATAATCAGGGGTGAGAACAAGACTCTGAAAAAGACAAGGCTTCTGTTCGTTACCACTGGTGTTCTTCTCCGTATGCTCCAAACATTCCTAGCATCGAAAGACGATAATGACACCTTGTTTACTAATCTTGAGTATATTTTCATTGACGAAGTGCACGAGAGATCGGTAGATAGTGATTTTCTATTGATCATTCTCAAGAAGATCATGAATAAATTTCCAAAATTGAAGATAGTCTTGATGTCGGCCACAATCAATACGGAAACTTTCATGAATTTTTTTTCCACTCCTGTGAACCATATTCACATCGAGGGTAGAACCTTCCCAATTGAAGACCACTATCTTGATTCCATTTTGGAGAACTTGGATTACTCAATTACCACGTATGAGGGCCAAATCATCAAGCCAAAAGCAGATTCTCATTTCTTCAAGAGCGGTACATTAAGTTACGAGTTGATCTCCCAACTCTGTGTTTATGTTGACGATAAGTTGACCAGCGAGCGCAACACGGGCTCTATCTTGATCTTCTTACCTGGTATTATGGAGATCAACAAATGTATTCGGGCTGTTGAGAAAGAATTTCTGAAATCGGATAGTTCTTGCTGGTGTTTACCATTACACTCTGCGCTTTCTTCGAAAGATCAAACAAAAGTCTTCAGAAATCCTCCAAGAGGGTCGAGAAAGATTGTTGTGTCTACCAACATCGCTGAAACATCTATCACCATCCCTGACTGTGTGGTTGTGATTGACGGAGGGCGTTCTAAAAGTGTCTTTTTCGACTCGAGAGCGAATACCACCAGATTGGTGGAAAACTGGTGTTCAAGGGCCGAAATGGCCCAGAGAAGAGGTCGTTCGGGTCGTATTCAAAACGGAACCTGTTACCATCTATACACCAAGGAGACAGAGACTGGGACATTAGCACAACCAATTCCAGAAATTCGTCGTACTCGTCTTGAAAATCTATTCTTGGTTGTCAAGGCCATGGGAATCAATAAAGTTGAAGATTTTTTGAACAGTGGATTAGATCCTCCAGAGGCCCAATCCTTGAGCAAAGCTAGAAGCATGCTTGGAGAGATTGGCGCTTTGACTATTGACGAAGAATCGGAGAAGTTGACACACTTGGGTAAGTACTTGTCTTTTATTCCAACGGATCTACAATCTGGTAAGCTTTTGCTCCTAGGGTGTATTTTCGGATGTGTGGAGATTTGCTTGACCATTGCTGCTGTTTGCTCAAGTGGAAGTCCATTCCTGAGAAATTTCGATGTCAAAGACGAAGTTAACAAAGCTAAATTTGCCCTTGGAAGGAATCAAGGTGATCTTCTTGCCGCTGCGTTTGCATTTCATGAATGGGAATCTTCACCTAGAGAATTGAGAAAGAAGTTTATCGCCGATAATCATCTTTCTTACTTGACATTGCAGGATATACAGTCGACTAGGGCACAATACTTGCTGACGTTGAAGGAAATAGGATTTGTGACTTTCGGGTATAGCGCAGATAGGAAAAACCGCTACAACGAGAATAACAGCAATTACACTATTGTTCGAGCCATCATCACCGGATCTTTCACTCCTCAATTGGCTAGAGTGCAATTGCCGGATCCGAAATATGCTCAAACTTTGGTTGGAGCAGTGGAAATCGACCCAGATGCTAAATTGACTAAGTTCTGGATCCGAAATGAAAAGTACATTGAGCAAGCCAACTCTGGTGGACCGATTGAGGAACTTCCTGCAACCCGAGCATTTATTCATCCGTCATCCATGCTATTCTCGACGAATTCGGGGGCTGTTAATATTCCAGATTTGGAGGACCTCACACTTGAAGACGGATCAGTCGACCTTCAAAAGGCTAGGGAAAACTTCGACTTATCACCATCTGTTAATTTCAACTCAAATGCCATGCACAAGGCTCCTTTCGTTGTCTACACTTCTTCGAACCAGACTTCCAAATTGTTTCTCCGAGACATTACCCCCACAAGTACATTGGCAGCACTTTTGTTTGGAGGTGATATTCTGTATGATTTGGGGTCTATCACCACTGGTAAGAAATGTCCGGGTATTGTACTTGACCAATGGATGCCAATCAGAACGTGGTGTAAGAATGGAGTATTATTGAAGCGTCTCAGAGTTCTTCTTGATCAAGTGATTGAGAATAAGTTGTCCAGTCCTGAAGTTGAGAAAGCTCAAGGGGATGACGACGAGATTTTGAAGATAGTTGCTAATGTCCTTACTGTGGAGGTTAAACTGCGCTAGTTGAGGTTTACGACAACGGGGATTCGATCGGAAAAAAACAATTGAGTGCTTCTCAATTAACGGACTTCGAATTTCCATTTATTTCATGGTGTAAAACTACCATATCGAGAATGCCTTGAAATATGTCAATGTACCTTGTCTCAGATCTGAACTGCATCCGAAAGCTTCGTTAGCAACACTTTACGATAACGTCACGTGCCATCAGATCATCGCAGCCATGCTTACAAATGATCCACGATAGATATAGCCCATTGCTAAGCCAGATTGCTTCAAGAATATTAGCATTTTTTCTTTCCTACTTTGTTTCCAAGTCAGAACTAGTTTTGAGTTATTTTGGATAGTGAGAATCCTCCTCATCAGCCACAGTATCTCACATATTTGACGATGTCAATTCGCAACCAACAAGATCTAGAGTCCGAGGAGCTTCTACCGAGTTTGTCGGACAATAAACCAACTCAATATGGAAGTTTGGTCGATTCAGATTCAAACTCTTCTTCCAATGAGCTTGAACCACTCAAATCTGAAGAAGCACTCGGTTTGAATGTGGACCTCGAAAACGACGATTTGAAAGATTTACCTAAAGCAGTTAGAGAAACTGTGCCATTGACAGACGATCCAAATATACCTGTATTGACTTTCAGGTACTTTGTGCTTTCCACACTTTTCATCATTCCTGGAGCTTTCATCGACACTGTGAATTCCTTCAGAACTACATCAGCAGCATATTCCATTTTCTTTGTTCAAATAGCTGCCCATTGGGCTGGCAAGTGGATGGCCAAGACTCTACCGGACCGTAGAATAAATTTGGGTCTCTTCTCATTTTCACTCAATCCTGGACCATGGTCAATCAAGGAGACCGCATTGGTCACCATCACAGCCAAAAGTGGAGCCACAGGAAACTTAGCAACCAATGCCCTAGCTCTAGTTGAGATATACTTCGATACGAAGGTTCCAGCATGGGTAGCCATAGGATTCATGTGGTCCATTGTGTTCATTGGATATTCTTATGCTGCAATAGCCAAAAGAGTGGTGAGTTATGACCCTCAGTTCCAATGGCCACAGTCTTTGATGCAGACAGCCTTACTACAGAGCCAGAAGAAAGCCGATGGAACAAGAAGAGGCGGTTCTCAAATGCGAATTTTCTTCATATGTGCCGTGGCCCTCTTTCTATGGCAGATGTTACCGGAGTACCTCTTCCCCATGACATCTTCGGTGGCGTTTTTGTGCTACATGGCTCCAACAAACCATGCAGCTAACTTTATTGGCTCGGGATTGGGAGGAATGGGGTTACTCAATTTGTCGTTCGACTGGGCTAACATTACATCTCTGGTGATGTTGTATCCATATTGGGTACAGGTAATCCAGTTTGTTGGTTTCATAATTGGTGCTTGGGTGTTGATTCCATTGGCAAAGTGGTCGTCACTCTTTTCGTTCAAACATGGACTCATGTCTAATCGTTTGTTCACCAATGAAGGTATGTTGTATCCAACAGACAAACTTATAACTTCTGAAGGACTCTTCAACAAAAGAGCCTATGAATTTTACGGTCCAGTGCACCTTGGATCGCAGAGGGCATGGAACATGTTTTCGGATTACGCAGCTTACGTCTCTGGAGTAGTGTGGGTGGTGGTTTTTGGATGGCTGCGTCTCAGAGCCAGTTTTGGAGGTCGAAAAGTGACTTTCAATGATCGCCTCAACAAATTGCACAGAGCATACAGAGAGGTCCCTGGATGGTGGTACTCGGCACTTTTCATGGTCTCGGTAATTTTCTTGACAGTTATCTATCGCAGCGGATACCTTTTCATGCCATGGTGGAGTGCGGTGATTGCCTTAATGGTTGGTTCGGTGATTGTCACTCCACTTATGTGGTTGTATGCGCTTTCCAACTTTCAATTGCCCATTGGAACTTTCAACGAGTTACTATATGGATATTTGGTTCAGGATCTATCCGTCAAACATCCAGCAGGAGCCGCATTCTTTGGATGTGTGGCTGGAAATGCTTGGTACCGGTCCCAGTACCACTTGGAGCTGATGAAGTTGGGATTTTACAACCATATTCCACCGACTTTGGTCTTCTTCTCCCAAATATATGGAGAGCTCATCGGAGTTCCAATCAATTACTTGAGCTTCCGGTGGGTGATGAATTCCAAGTGGGAATACCTTACGGGAGTGAAGACAGATCCACTTCACCAATGGACAGCTCAGAGCATCGTCACTTACCATACAAACGCCATCCAGTACGTTGTGCTTGGACCTAGAAGACTTTTCGAGAACTATCCATGGTTGCCATATGGGTTTTTGGTCGGACTTGCTGCTCCATTGGTGATTTTTACTCTCCATAAAAGGTTTCCAGCTAGCAAGTTGCAATTTGGACTCTGGAACACAACGGTGTTTTTTTCCACCGTGAGCCACTTTTATGGGAATGTATCTACTGGGTACTTTTCCAAGTTCCTTGGTGGAACCGTTACCATGTTCTACGCTTACCGGTACCGCAACCAGGTATGGAGAAAGTATAATTATGTTGTTGCCGCTGCACTAGATACAGGGTACAATTTGGCATTGACATTCACTTTTGTGTTGTTCACGTTGGGAATCAGTGCACCCGTGTGGTACGGAAACGATCCACGGAGTGTTGAACGGTGTTTTGCATTATAGAATAGGTAAATTTTAATGAGCAGGTAATAGGAGAAACTAACTTTGTAGTGAGCACAACATGAAAAACACGAAATATGAGCAACAATGCTGCAACACATCGATTGAAAGAATGTTTCAGCAAAAGAGATTATAAGGTCACTCTTGTCAAATAGATCTCACCAGTTGCCAAGCATAAGAAGCTACATCCGATTATTAACTTCAGCACAGGCAAAATATCAAAAACAATTAAGACAGAAGAAAAGAAGAAAATATAAACTAGAAAAAAAAAATTCAACAATTTCATAATGATAAGAAGTAAATTGTATTTGAATGTCTTAGTCAATGATTTATTCTGCTGCTATTAGAAGTATGGTTCATACACCCGTACACCATAATCTCACATCGAGTGAACAATTCATCAATACATACTTCACTCCCATTCCTCATCATGAGTCAATCACCAAACCCCAATCAGCAGAATATGATCCTGATGATGCAGCCAGCGCAGGTAACGCAGCTTGTGGAAGCATTAAAGGAGGAATTAGCTCAGGGGAAGGCTGCAGGCGCTGACACAGCCAAAGCACGTCAACATTTACAGAAAGCTAATCAAATCAAGCAAGTCTTGCTAAAATACCAGCAGCAACAGAGGGCTCAACAGGCACGTGCAAATGGACAAGCTGGTGCCACTTCTGGAAATCAGGCACCTCAGGGCCAGCAGATGACTGGCATGGCCGCTGGTAATCAAATGGGAACAGGTGCTCCAGCTGCTACAGGCGCGCAAGCATCGTCAATGGGACAGCAGCAATACACAAACACGATTCCACCCGGATCGGGGCGCCAGGGCAGCCCTTCGAGCATGGTGAACACAGGAATGGGCGATGTTGCCCAGGGACGTCCAACAACAGGTGCAACATCCGCCGCGGGATCTACGGGAGCCACGGGAGCCGCGGGAGCGTCAGGTGTCACCAAGGAGAAATATGACCAAGTCCGTATTCGTATTCAGGATTTGGAGCGTAAAATTCGTGCCTTGGAAACCAGTAAGCGGCCCGATATGAAAGAGGAAGAAACTAAACAGATTAATGACCAGTTGAACGAGTTCCGCCTCAAATATAGCCAGTACTCGAAGTTTGCGCTCTACATGCGCAATCAGTTGATGGAGCAGTCCCGTGCAGCCTCGCTGACTGCAGCAAGCCCTGCACCCCGTGCTGGTTCTCCTGGTGCCAACATGGGTGGTGGAGCTGCCGTGAGCTCTGCCCCTCATAACATCAACGTGCAAGCACCACGGGCAGCAGCCGCTACCACTGCTGGATCGGCCCCAACTCCAGCAACCACCAATCCAGCCGTAGTGGTTGCCAACGCCAATGCAACAAGCAGTGGTGCACAAGACACCAGCAGACCAGCGTCAGCTCAAGCTTCGGGTCCACAAACAGGCGCAGGAACCCCCAACAAGGGTCTGAGTGCGTCCCCACAGCCTAAGGATGGTGCAGGCGTGCCAGGCGTCAATTTGCTGGGTATTACAAAGCCCAGTGTCCCTTCGCTACCCATTCTGAGCACAATCAACGTGAATCCTCCAACTCCAATCACCTTGAAACCTGGATCTAACAACATGCGTCCAACCTTGGCTGGAGGAAGCGCCTCCGGTCTTGGACCCATGATGGGATCTCCGGCAATTGTGCGCATGCCCACATTTGACATGGCATCCACCGGTCCTATCCCTGACAATAGCGGACGGGTGCTCACAAAAAGAAAATTGACAGAATTGGTCAACACTATCGGCGCTGATGAGGGTGATGGCAAAACGACTATTGATGGTGATGTGGAAGAGTTGCTATTGGATCTCGCAGACGAGTTTGTACTGTCAGTTACAACTTTTGCATGTCGTTTGGCCAAACACCGTAAGACAGAGTCAGTTGATGTCCGCGATGTTCAGTTACACCTCGAGCGTAACTGGAACATTCGTATTCCAGGCCACGCCATGGATGAGATTCGTGGAATGAGAAAATGGCAGCCCAGCTCTTCCTACAACCAAAAGGTGTCTGGAGTGGAAATTGCTAAGGCTGTCAACGGGAACATCAACTAGGGTCTGGAGTATAGAAATTAATGCCATGTATTTTTAAGATTTGCGGAGACTATTAAGAAAAGCGAGCAAGTGTATGTGTTGCAAGGGCTATTCGTCAACTGTGTACTTGCCATCTACTTCACGTAAAATGCCTTGTGTTTGCCAGAAACGAAGTGCTTGTGATACCGCATATTCCGCCATACCTGTAACCATAACGACTGTCTGGATGGACAATGCATCATTCTCATCGTCGAAAACTTCGATCACTGTGGCCTGAGCAGGTGTCACACAAAAGTTGCGAGTACCTGATTTCAAACTGAGCTCGAGTTTTACTGTTCCAAGAGAAGGTATGAGTTTGAGACCGCGACCGTTTCGAAGTTGAGTGAAGTTCTTGTGGTAGTTGTCAAATTTGGCCTGAACTGGAACATTGAAGTAATCATTCTCCGACAAATTGTCACAGACCGTCGGCCAGTACATCTTGGAGAGAACTGTAACTACGAAGTCATCCAGGTTGATATTAAGGTTGAATGTGTCGCTGTCGTGGATATCTTTGACCATCACATCCAAAGTAGAAAACTCGTTAGCTCCAAAGCGAAGTTTCAAAAGTTCCACATCACGAATTATGTCTGCAGCTGAATATTTGTCCCACTGCAAAAGTCTTTCACCGTATAAGCGAGTGAACTCTTCAACAAATATACCAGTCAGCGGGAAAATGGATAATAATGCCTCCACCACATCTGACACTTTATTCTTCTTGAAGTCTGGTAAAGCATCGATAGGATCAGGCACCCAATTGACATCAGTCAAGTCGTCTATAGGAGCAGGAGCCAGTTTTTCGTTCTTTTGAAGCTCGCGAGCCAACTCCACTAATTTATTCCCTTCGTTCAAATCGATCATTCCTTGCACCAATTGCAGAACCAAGTCTGTTCTGGTTTTCAAGTATCGTCTGATCGGACGGGCCACTTTGTCAAGCAAGACTCCTGTTGGATCTATGAGTAAAAATGACTTGATTGTTTTGGAGTAGGTGAGAATCACGTCCTCGGTATTTGACCCCAGATGTAGTAATCGTAAGTTGCACTTCTCGATGAAGGCATCCACCAAAGCCGAGCGATGGTGGGTCTGGGAGCCTGAGTAATCCAAATCGAACACCAAGCATGAGTGGAGTTCCAGGAGAGCCATCTCGCTGGTTGGGAAAGCCACCACAAGATCATAGATTTCGCTGGTACGTAATCTGATCAATTCATCGTGTGAAATACGAACGAGCTCGCTGCTGGACGAGTCGGTGGCATTTAGGCAGCCTTGGACAAACGACGGATAGAGTTCAACACGGACCCATTCCTGGATGTTCTGAAGAACGGGCACACTCCATGTTCCAGCAGCCATACGGGAAACATGAATGTGGATTCGCTGAACGGTGATTTCTGCCATGATTGTCTGAACTAGATCAGACATTCCTACTGCTGCAAAAGTCGCCAAAGGAATGGAGGTGTCTGCTAGAGACGAATCGGACAAGTGAGCACGAAGATCATCCACTACTTTCGGCAGCAGAAGATAGCGAGCGAAAAGCGAGTTGATTCCTCGAAGAAATAGCTCCGCTGCTGGCTTAGACAAGTTCAAATATGCACTTTGACGAGAATAGTACTTGGACACGCTAGCTACTTCAGGCAAGATGTCACCAATGGCATTTTGGGTCACTATTGGTGCAAAATGGGCATGGAACTGCAGTCGAATGGAATTGAGCCAGAGACGAACAAACTCTAGCTGTGCAGAAAGCTCCTTAAGGCAACTTCGAGCAGCTGCCCGCGTACGAGACAGTGGTTCTGTCAATGGTTTCCCAATGGGATAGTATGGATCAAGCCAATGTAGAAGAACATCGAGATCGTTTTCTATATCAGGAGAAGAATCTCCAAGAAGGTCATTCAACGTTAGTAGTGTGGTGTCATGGGCGATTGCGAGAGTCGATAGAGGCACGGTTGGGGCCATGAAGTGGAGGTGAACGAATCTGATAAGTTTGTTGATGTGGTGTGCACAATGAGTAGAATGAATGGAGTAGGTCAAGGAGATGCTATCTTGGATGTGGTAACGCAAATTTTAATCAGGTTTTTCAATCTCGAAATGTTCTCTTCTTGAGTTTGTATGATCAAATATTTGTGAGTGTTTTGGTGATATTATTTTTGCTGACTTTAGTATAATTGTAAATTCATTGTAGATTCAGGTTGGTCAATCAAGTGTTGGATACTGCAATACATAAACAGCTACTGAGAAATTGAGCATAATGGAAACGTAAGCGGGTATTATGATTTCATTGTTTGATTGCTGAAATGTGATACTTTGATAGCGGTTTTATTTGAAGTATCTCCTGGTACACCAAGCACTGTTCTCAGGATATAGTAGATCCAGAACTCTTAAATTAAATCATAGAAAATTTGAACTAATATTAAAAAAATGAATTGCTGAAATCAATTACTTCCTCAAATTCTATTCAATCCTTCCAATCTTTCATTCATCTGAAATGAACACAATATAATATACATCTAAGCTCATGCGACTGAAACTACTCGCAGTCTCTCCATAATAATAAATACACCAACCACAACAAATTCTCCATTTCCCAAAAAGTTCTCTCTCTTCAAAGCACCAACGTCGTAAACTCCTTATTTTCAACATCTAATAATCTGATCATTTTTCATTACATTTTTCCAATTCCTTCTCCTCTATTTCCACTTTTCATTTCCCACCATCAACACTCTAAACTCGTATCCTGCACACACTGCCAGTGCTTTTTTTCCCATCAAACTGATTGGCCTAAATCCCCCATCCAACCTATTCATCCACCATGGCAGAAGTAGAGAAAAAGGTGTATCCAGACTCCACGTACAAGTGGCCTACTCCCTTCGTCAACTTTATTAATGCCAGCGCATACCCTAAATGGGAGCCTGTTGACACAAAAGCAAAGACCGTCCAGGTGTTTAAGTTCTCCTTCTACTCCACTGTCGGCGCTTACGCCTGGTTGTACTTGTGGAAGAGAACCACCTTCAAGATCGGCTTGCCATTGGCTGTGTCTGGATTTGCCACTGTGGCCACTGCCACCAAGGGTATGATCACCAACTTGAGAGAGAAAAACGATGGCTGGAACACCTTCTGGGCCGTTGCAGCAGGTAACTTGGCCTGTTTGACAATCGGCTTCAAGCACATGCCTGTCAAGCACAAGGTGTTGGCCGGTGTTTCTGGTGCTGTGTTGACGGCTGCTATTGAGCAGTTCACGTGGGCTCAGTCTCCAAGTTTTGCTAGCAGAGATGTGAAATTCGCTGCTGCCAACACAGGCGACGAGTTGCCACAGCAGCAGTTCTGGGATGTGTGGAAGAGAAGACCATTGTCGCAGACCGTGGAGGCTTTGGGAGAGGGAAGAGGTATTTTCAAGCAGTAAACTAGCATAGGCACACGCCAATCTCGGACCGATACGTACGGTAGTTGAATATATTACATATAGCGAATTCTGTAACACATAATATTATTGTTAAAACAAAATGTTGAACACGACACCAACCTACTAGTTCATTGACTACTATGACTTTGATCCCACTTCGATCACTAGCGATATCAACTGATAATTACAGTACCAAATTCAATAACGTTTTGAGAATCTTTGCTCGATTTCGGTTCGTATCACTTTACTTTTATGCATTATCTTTTAATTAAGTACATTAATATTATTACTAGTTCCTTATACATTGGTTTCTATTTACAAGATTCGTCCTCCTAACACGCCTTATACGGATACTCAAACTGGTTGACCTTTAACTTCCACAACTTCTTCTTTCTCTTGGTCCCAACATGCTCAGCAAACATCTCGTCACAGTACTTTGCCTTCCACTTTCTAATAAACAGAGGATCCCACAACTCACTGGCAATTCCTAAGTCCTTACAACATCTCATCAATGCGTTACTTTTACAACCCTCGAGTGCCGTAGTCAACTTGTCTTCTCCCCCAAAATAATCCTGTTCTCCTCTCGCCACAGAAACCAATCTTCCCTGGCAAATAAGCGCATATTCACGACTAACTTGTTTTGGAGTAATGAAAGTTTCTGTTCTGGGCGCCAATCCCCAGCCACCAGGGCCAAATGCGCGGTTCAAAATACGTCTATACTTGATTTCTGGCAAGTAAAGGAGCCCGTCCGGTTTGATTTCGATGTCTTCGTTGGCAATGGGTGCTAAAAGCACGTCTGCAACATCTTTGGTGAACGGAGCCAGCCCAAGTCCATGAAAGGAATCGGACCAATTGATTCCAGTTCCCGTGGCCTGCTCGATGAGTGGAGTGTCATGGAACGAAATTCTTTCAGCTATTTTCGATTCTGTTGGTTCAGTTTCAACGGTTTCGTCTGCTTCTTCCACTTTAACAGCTTTCTTGACAGGGGAAACGCGACGAACCATAGTGAATGTACGGGTCGAAGAAATTGAACGTGGCCGCATCCCAAAAAGGACACGAGACAACTCTGTTCTTATCATTTTGGATGGAGTTGTTGATGTCAAACACGAGTAAATGAGAGATAATGAGTTTGTGGTCACGTGATGTTCTGTTGAACAGTATGAAGCAAATTTAAGTACAAAGTGAGAAGTTGAAAGGATTAGAAGTTGAGGTCGATAATCTGAAGAAGAGAATAGGCTTCTTCTAGTTGAAGAGGATTAACGTATTGAAGAAAAGGTTTTGGATGCCCACAATTGAGAGAGTTGAAGGGATTTGACATTCTAATGCTCTCAAATGAACAAAATAAAACTTAAGACTTGAATTAGATATCCACATGAATATGAATACAATACGAGGTTGAAATTGACAAGCAAATATCAATATTATTGCCAAAGGACCCGAAAAGTAATACATATCGTTATGACACTACGGTCTGGCAGATAACATACTTTTTCCAAGAGATACAAGAAATACAAGAAGTTTAAGGAATGAATATTCCAGGAAATTCAAATAACAATTACCTTTGAATTCAATAAGAATCTGCTGCTTCCAAATACGTGAATTGCACCTCCTAAAAAAAGTAGCATCCGCACATAAGCACTGTCAAAATACCCAGATAATAACACTAGGCTATTAATACTGCTGACTACTCTTGTTTAATTCGCGATCTGCAACGTACTTAGCCATCAATGTGTACTCGATGAGTCAATGCGAAACCATCATAATGTTAAATATTTGTATATTTTGCCACCTGTATCTTTCCACTTTACTTCTTGTGCATTCATCCTCCTTCAATCACCACTCTATTCTATTTTTTACACAACTTACCTATTTCCTCCAACACGCTTGTTTATACTGCAGATAAGCCGCACCGCCATGTTTCCTTTTTTTTCTTTCCCGATTGCTTCTATGAATTATCATCCACATCTTCTTTCTGCTCACTCAAAGCACTTTCTTGCATTCCTCCCCATCTATCCCATCATACATTCGCTACCATGCACTTATCATCTTTGTGGCTCCTTCTAGTGGCGTTTGTCGCAAGGGTCGCCGCAGACGTTTCCATATCCACACCAAAATCTGGTAGTTCCTTCGATGCCTCCGGTGGCTCTGCAACAGTCACTGTAAATTGGGGCGACGACACTGACGACTCAGACTCGTCCACGTCGTTGGATAAGGTCACCAAGTACGCCATCGTTCTCTGCACGGGATCCAACTCACAGATCAAACCTGTCAAGTCACTTACAACCTCATTGCCTAAAGGTTCAACCTCGTATGAGGCCGACATATCCAACTCTTTGGGTCCTAACGGTGAGTACTTCATCCAGGTCTATGCACAGTTTTCTTCAGCGAACTCTTTCACCATCCACTATACCAACCGTTTTCAATTGACGGGAATGACGGGTGCGACATCCGATTTCACCTTCAGCCCTGCGTTGTTCAGTGTTACCGGAGAAGCACCAACTCCCCAGATCGCTGTAGGTGATGGTACCGCTGTCTCAGTGAACTCGGCATCCTTCACCGTTCCATACACTTTGCAGACTGGAAGAACAAGATATGCTCCAATGCAGTTGCAGCCAGGTACCTCAGTGTCATTAACGGCATACTCCACCAGACACGCTACCTCGGCTTACACGCCATACACTTCGCTCAGCCCTTCGCCCAACGTTTACTCGACCATCACCCCTGGCTGGAGTTATACTGTGACCTCGAAGTTCAACTCAGCAACCGTGGCTGCATACCCAACGTACTATTACCCAGCATCGTCCAGGGTGCAGCAGGCCAGCTTGAGTGCGGCTAACAAGAGACGCTGGCTCGATTAGGATATATAATAAAGGATTGGTATTAGACATTGTAGGTCAAGAAAGAGGTTTGAAATTAACAACTATCGTGATGAGTCAATCACCCTTTGGCTTTCGGTAACTTTATATCAATCTGAAGATTGGGAAGATCTGTGGTTTTATTTTGGGAAGTATTGTCCAATGTTCAGCCAGGCTATCCTTCAAGTTACTATGTAGTAAGTACTTCGACACCATCTGGATGAAAAATACTTGTTTTTTATATGGTTTGCGACAGAAAGTAATTCATTGAATCCAATCTAAATGAATTCTCTTTATGAAATATGCCTCATACAAAAGATTCACGTTCATATTCCATACAATTTCAAAATTGCGTGCCCATGTACGTTTGTTCAAACTTCATCCAACTGGATCATTTCATGTGTTTCTCCTCTTAACCAATTTCGTATATACCTCCTCACTTATATCCAATTTACCGTTCATCTACATCTTCATTTCTCACACCTAATCTCCATTCTGTTATCGTTAATCCATTTCACATCAATGTAACTCTGATCCATTTCATCCTGTCTCCAACTTTTATTTCTGTAGTCGTCTCTCACTCATGCCAATCAAAGCACATCCATGCATCAACCTCAAAAAACTGCAAATATTCCATATACTCAGTAAATATAATTATGGCCACCTTAATGCCACCTCCATCTTCGTTCTACTATCTTTTTCTTTTTTTTTTCATCTTCTAATCTAAAAATTCTACTCTGACACCCCCTGTCTTATATACAGTCCGAGACTTCAGACGTGTCGCCAAAAACCAATAACACATACTCAACTAAATCTGTTGCACTTCACCATGTCTTTCCCCGAATACAACACGTCGTCTGCGGCGTTGCGGAAACGGAAAACCATCAAGAAACTGATCAATTTCTCCGTAATGATTGTTGGCGAATCCGGCCTGGGCCGCTCCACATTAATCAATTCTTTATGTGGTGGAAACTCCATAGTGCCTACATCGTCTACGGCCACCCAGGACGCCTTCACGAAAAAGTTGACACTCAGACACGAGAATGTCGAGTTGGAGGATAACGACGGTCACAAAATTTCCTTGAATATCATCGATACGCCCAACTTCGCCAACGCTATTGACTGTGACGAAGATTTCCGTATAGTGGTGGATTTCATCAGACACCAGTACGACGAGGTGCTCTTGGAGGAGTCGCGGGTCAAGAGAAATCCAAGATTTAAGGATGGGCGTATTCATGTGTTGATTTACTTGATTAACGCCACAGGTCATGGACTCTCGGAGATTGACGTTAAGTTCTTGCAACATGTAAGTAACTTAGTCAATGTGATTCCGGTCATTGCTAAGGCAGATTCCTTGACTCCATCGGAGTTGAAGTTGAACAAAGAGTTGATTTTGGAGGATTTGGTCAACTACAACATCAACTATTATAAATTCAATGAGTACGAGTACGAGGAAGACTACATTGATGACGAAATCATCGCCTACAACAAGTACTTGAATCTGTTGATCCCATTTGCGGTGATTGGCGCCAACAAATACCAAGATGCCGGTAACGGCGACGAAGACGACGAGATGTTGAAATTGCGGGTGTTGAACAACGCTTGGGCGACGCCTATCAACGTGGAAATGCCCGAATTCAACGATTTCACCATATTGAAAAACGTTCTTCTAATCACTCATTTGAATGAGTTTAAGGAGCTCACGCATGACGTGATCTACGAGAACTACAGAACCGAGGCATTGTCCGGAAAACAATTCCAATACAACGGAGACCAGAAGGACGCACTGATTGCTGGCGAGGAACAGTCGGACTACGTGGCCAAGGAGGAGCAGATCAAGTTGGAAGAGGAGCGGTTGAAGAAGTTCGAGGAGCGTGTCCATCAAGACTTGCTCAACAAGAGAAAGGAACTTTTGGAGCGGGAAAACGAATTGAAGGAAATCGAAAAGAGATTGCTTGCTGAGGGCTTGAAGTTGAACGACGAGGGCGAGGTCGTCAAGATTGAAGAGTAATACAGACTATGAATACAGACTTAGTATGTATTTAACTTTTGTGCGGGCTTATATTGCTTAATGAAATAAACAACACTCATTTATGCCAGTTGGTACTTGGCCACTATATCGTTGAACTTATCGTTCTTGTCCTTCAAATCCACTAGCAACTGGTGGTCTGGTTCTGTAGCGTACAATTGCTTCAATAATGAGCCCACGTTGGCTCCGCCGTTGGTGAGGTAATCGAAGGTAATTTGGTTAGCAAGCAAGTCTGCATTGCCGTTTCCCAGGTAGCCCAACGCCGTGATTTGGTTCAATAACTCCTTGGCCTCGGGGAAATGGTTCAACTGCAATGTCAACGCAAACAACACGTTCAAGATGCGGAACTTGCCTTGAGGATCGTCCTCGAAGTCCGAAGACAATAACTCGTCGTAAAAGTAGTATGCGTTACTGATGTTGTCGGACTCACCCTTGATGGAAAGGATCCAGCTCTCCAACACTTGGTAAATGATGCTGTCTCTGGCAGAGTCAGGGAACTTGCGGAAGCTCTGATAGATCTTGTTGGCCTCCGAGAAGTTCTCCTTGATCAAGTACAACTGCACCAAAATCAAGTATGGCTCCAACTCGTGGAGGTTGTTGTTGCTGCTGTTGGTGTAAGAGACCAACAAGTTGATGGCGGCGTCGATGTCCTTCTGGAACTTCACCGTGTACAAGGCGGTTAATACAGCCTGTAATTCGAAGTTGGCCACCTCGATATCTTCAAAGTAGGTGGAATCATCGGTTCCAAACGTCATCAAATCGTTCCATGCCTGTAAAACGTCAAACAAGTCATCATTATCGGGGAAAAGCAGTCTGCCTTCTTCTATCAACTGCGATGCATCCTTTGCTAAAGCCACCAACGATCTGACCTGGAATTCCAAAACCTTTAGCTGGTTTTCTGGCGAAAACAGATCCAACGAGTAAGAAGCAACCTTGTGGTGCTGGTTTGTATAAAACTGGTTTCTGATGGTGTACAATTCACCGGAATCGTGGAATTCGTTCATGGTTAATTGTTTCGTACAACTTGATGTGTTGGTTTTTGTTAGGCGACGTGTACTGGTGTACGGGTGTAAGAATGGGAATTTCAACTCGAAGGCTTGCTTACACCTCTTTGAAGTAGTACACCCGTACACCATATTTGCACCCATCCTCGCAATTTTTTATTAGTATAGTCCATCGCATCTCTGTAATGACTGGGCCAACGTCTATAAACCAGGAAGCAGTATTTATTGGCGCCAATAGACAAGGTTTTGTGGCCGATACAATTCCAGATTTGGTCGCATACGGAGCAGGCTGCAATGTTGCTCTCTGGAACCCCTTATCTGCGGATAAGAAAGGTGTCTATCATACATTGAGTCATCACACCAAGGAAGTCACCTGTGTTCGGTTTGTTCCTGATTCGGATCTTCTCATCTCGGCTGGAGAAGATGGAACCATCAATATTTGGAAACAGTACCTTGAAAATGGTCAAATCAAGTACAAATTGCACCAGTCTATTCATCAGGAAGATTGTTCAATCACATGCATGGCAGTGAGCGACCAGATTGTTGTCACGGGCAATTCGTTGGGAAACATTCACATTTGGCAGCTCATAAACGGCTCCTTCGAGTCTGTCCATGACTTCAAAGTCAAGTTCAACTTCTACCCCACAACTTTTGCATTGCAGAAGATCCACCAGCGATACCTTCTAGCCGTTGGAGGAACTTCCAACAACATTTTCATTTATTCATTTGATGTCAATGCTATCAACTTCTCCGAGTGTGCATCGTTGGCAGGTCACGAGGACTGGATCAAGTGTCTCTCGTTCGTCACTGAAAAGGACGGCTTGGACTACATTTTGGCCAGTGGTTCTCAGGACAGGTACATCAGATTGTGGCGGTTGCGCTTGAATGAAGCCATTGATGACTCCGATGAGGATGATCTGAAGCTCATTCTTTTGTCCAATAAACAGTACAAATTCGCATTTGGCGAAGGAAGAGCAGCGTTCAGCTCCGAAGCATTGATCATGGGTCACGACGATTGGGTCACCGGTTTGCAATGGAACCCTTCATATACTCGGAAGGACAGCAAGGCATCCAAGAAGTTGCAATTATTATCGCTGAGTGCTGACACTGCGTTGATGATCTGGGAGATGGACGAAGAATCTGGAATTTGGATTTCAGTTAGCAGACTTGGAGAACTTTCTATCAAAGGTGCATCTACTGCCACAGGAGCTTCGGGTGGTTTCTGGTCGTGTCTCTGGTTCGAAGACTCCACTTCGGGCACTCAGTACATCTTGGCTAACGGTAAAACCGGTTCTATCAGAGTGTACCATTCTGTCGAAGGTGCAGAAAACACTTGGGAGGCTTCTTTGGGTGTCACAGGTCCAGTGCGTGAAGTCAACGACTTGGTGTGGTCAGCGGATGGTTCCTATTTCATGCTGACCTCTTTGGACCAGACCACCAGGTTGTATGCTCCATGGAAGATTAACAGAGACACAGAAACCATAACTTGGCACGAATTTGCCCGTCCTCAAATTCACGGTTATGACATGATCTGTCTTGATAACATTTCACCTACAAAATTTGTATCAGGCGGTGACGAGAAGGTGCTCCGTGTGTTTGAGATGACACAGTCTATCAGCGCAATGTTGAGCAAGTTCTGCGGCATTGATCTCGCTGCTGAAGATAACTCCGTGTTACCGGAGGCTGCGTCTTTGCCTGTTTTGGGATTGTCAAACAAGGCAGCCAATGAACAGCTTGAGGCTGGAGAAGCACAGCAACGTGAAGAAGACTACGAAGGAAACCTTGAGGAGGGAGCAAACGAGAAAACTGATTTGCTAGCATCCTTGGATGGCCCACCTCTTGAAGACTACTTGCAAAGACACACACTTTTCCCCGAAATTGAAAAGCTTTACGGTCATGGGTACGAAATCACTTGCTGTACGACATCACCGAATGGAAAATTGATTGCGTCCGCCTGTCGGTCGAACTCTTCTAAACACGCAGTCATTCGAATCTTCAACGTCGAGAAGGAGTACCAGCTCGTGAGCGAAGTGTTGAAGGGCCATAACTTGACCGTCACCAGTTTGGAATTTTCTCCAGATGGAAAGTATTTGGTTGCTGTGTCTAGAGATAGACAATTGTCATTGTGGAAAATCAAGAACGAAGCAGAAGGCACATTTAACTTGGTTGAGCTAAACCCCAAGGCACATACCAGAATTGTATGGGACTGTTCGTGGGGTCCAGAATTCCAGGGAGAGAGCTTTTTCGTTACTGGATCGAGAGACAAATCTATCAAGTTGTGGCATGTTACAGATAGTGGAGTAAATGCTGTCTCCGCTATCAAGACAGAAGACGCAGTTACCAGCATTACATGTTTCCAGCAGCAAATCATCAACAACCTACTAATTGTAGCTACTGGACATGAGAATGGTCAGGTTTCGTTGTACTCCGTGAACATGAGTGATGAGAGTAAGAAATTTGAGAAAGTGGTAACATTTGACAAGGAAATCTCGCCCAGTGGACGAGTTGGAAAACTTGCATTCAGCAAGAAATTACAAGAAGGAAAATTGTTGTTGGCAACAGGAAGCAGTGACAACTCTGTGCGGTTATACAGTGTAAGCAAGGAGGCACTTATATAGTGATGATATGTTGAGGTTGAGGCTGAGGTTGAGCTTTGAGCGTTGAGCCTCGAGGGTTTCGCAGCCAGAAAGTTGGGTTGCGCACGACCTGGAGAGGACAAGTCAAAGGCACTCAGTGGTTAGTGATAAAGACACACACATAATATACAAATATAATGGCTGACAAGTACCCCGAGTTGGACGTTCAGGCCGATGACAATGACTTCGATGGCGACTTTTTGTCAAGAGAGAAGGAATTGGTGGGCGACGAGTTCAAGACCGAGCAAGACGTAGACGTTTTGGCGGAAAGCGACGACGAAATCCAAGAATTCAAAGAGCAATTCCCGGAGGTGGGTGAACCAGACGAACAAGTGGCAGTACCAGTTGACGACGAAGACGATGAAGACGAATTTGAAGGCTTCGGTTCGGCACCTCCTGTGTCCAAAGACTTGGGAGAATCAGAGCCATTGAAAGAATGGAAAGAACGCCGTGATTTGGAGATCGACGAGAGAGAAAAGGCCAACGAAAAGAAGAAGCAAGACATTATCAAGTCTGCGCAGCAAAACATCGATGACTTCTACGACAACTATAACTCCAAGAGAGAACAACACACTAAGGAAGTGGAGGAGGAGGAGGAGACGTTCTTGGCCAAGAGAGACGATTTCTTGAAGAACGGAACGTTGTGGGATAGAGTCAACGAGTTGGTTGACGGTGTCGGCGAATTGCCAGAGGATGGACGTGATAAGTCCAGATTCAAAGAGTTGTTGTCTAAGTTGAAGGGCAAGGAGAACGCTCCGGGAGCAGCCGGCTACTAGGTAGAGAATAAAAGTTATGTTCGATAAATATGTGTAGATTTGACGAATTTGCAATGACCCGCGAGGCAGTATTTAACATATGTGTTGACTTGAAGGTCTTGCAAATCAGCCTCTGACAAAATGTCTGATCAAACCAATCTACAGATTCAAAAAAGAGAAGCTTCCAAGTTATACCATTTGTCCTTGGAATTCAGAATAAATCAGCTCATGAGTCTGTCGATTCCTCTCATCATTGGCACCAGGGCAATTCGAGAGCACTCCTCAGCATGTGGTCCGCTCCTGTGCTTTGTGACGTAATCGTTGAGGTTCATAAGTTTCCACACACCGTAGCACATGATTAGTGACTCAATTCTCTCCCAAGAGCCAATCTTGAGAATAGTAAACCACGGATGGTTTTCCTTGACAATGCGCCACTTAGACAACACAATCAACCGAAAGAGGTAGATGTTGAGCGCATCCATGAACGAGGAAGGGAGTCTTCGTATGTTAGAAGGTCCGTCATCTCCTTTAATTCTGCGATAACCAAACGACGGAATGAAATCCATTGAGTTCGCAGCCATAGTAGCAAATGCAGCAACGAAACCAATAGCTTTTATGTAATTCTTGATGAACAGCTTCACGTCAGACAAATAAGTACGCCTGAGCGCAGGATATTTGGTCAACATAGGCGCCGTGAGAGCAAGTAGGAACATGGAAAGTATGTTGGGACCGTAGATGAAGTTGGCAATCTCGTTGGCTTTATTCAACACATATGCCACGTAGTTGCGGACAATTTCCTTGAGGCCACCAGTGCCTCTGTAAGCATCATGCTGCAACTCGATATAGTGGGCAATGAAGCGCAGTTTGAACTCAGTGAGTCCGAAGATTCCAATCAACATAGCATTATGTTTCACGTATGCCTTCAAAAGCCCGAGCCAGTTGAGTGTCTGCGAATTGACCCCCATACTGAAGTTGATCCAGATAGGGTTGAAGATCTGCGACTTGATGGAGCTGGACAAGTATTTCTGGTTCAACTTGTACTTTGTGGGTGTAAGGTAATTGGATAGCAACTGACCGAAGAGAAACAGGTAGATGAAAAAGTGTTTCTTCTCGTAGAGCCTTCTCACCCACAGATCCTTTTTGTATGAGCTGAGCTTGAAGTAGCGCGTGGTGGACGGCGATACGACGATGTTGGAGCTGGGAGGATTCAATTCCCCATAGTATGTCATAAAGATGTAGAGCAGGAGGTAGTCCTTGGGGATCCGTACATTGCTGGACACTGCCGAATACAAAAACCCGACACTGAGCAAGTTCGACAACTTGCGGACACGACGGTCAACGGTTTCGGGATCCTTATGTTTTGGTCTGATCCATTCTTTAAGTAGCGAACGGATGGTGGAATTCAACGAGAGAAACACCGACCACGAAATGGGTTTCTTTACTCTAAGCAACAGAAGCAACACGAGCCATTTGACTGCACGTGTCGGGCCAGGGTTGGAGGGCTGATAGAAGTATGAGTCGTCCATGAAGATAAGATATGGTGGGAGTGTGTAAGAGTAGGTGATAGGGCCATGATTTATGGAGATTTGTAGTTGGAGATGAAGGAAGTTAAAATTACGACTGGCTAATAGTATATTTGATTTGATAAGCTTTTTGAATCTATGTTCTTATTTCTTATATTCATGAGAATTTATATTATCTACGTTTTATAAGGTCTATTCACGGTTACTGCGATCAATATTTGGTCATTGGTTGCGGTGCGGTTTTTACTATTCACGGACATCTGCCTCTATCAAACCAAATAAACCAGATCAATTAGAAAATTAAATACAAATTGTCAATTAAAATAAAAATGAAAAAGGCAACAATAAAAAAAGCAGAAAAACTACACTTCCTAAATACTTTTCAATTTTATATCGTCCTCTCATGATCCATCCTTTACCATTCCCCCTCAATTTCTCTTTACCTATACACCTACACCTTATCATACGCGCACCAAATCAAGAATCAACCAACATGGAAGCGTCTGAGCTACGTAAACTCACGACGCCGTCGCCCCAGTTAAAACATTCCACCATGTTGTCAAGGTCCAATTCTCGCTCGAAAGGTATCAACTTCAATACTGTCACTCCAAGTCCCCTCAAGACCGTGAACGTTACTCATACTTCAACAGACACTCAAACGCCTCTGCAGCTGGCCAGAATTCACAAGGATGGCCCGGTAGAACGTCACAGAGACATAAAAGCACAGCAAGGTTTCCAGTATGACTTTGTTCTCCCACTGGCCGAGCAGCTTAAGGGCCTTGATGTTGATGAACAGCTACGACTATTAGCACTCAAAGAGATGAGTGTGGTAGAGATCAAAGACGGCATTTCCAACTTGAGAACCAAGTTGAACGACACAGAACGCGACTTGCGCCAGCTCCGTGAAGTCATTCAGCGCTCGCTTTACAAGGAGATGAACGTAAACAGGCCCCCAAGGACTCAAACACAGAAAACTGCGTACCAGGGAAAAGCACGACGTCGGAACACGCCAGTAATAGATAACGACTCCTCAGAGATGAAGGAGAACCAACCACCTGACCAACTGTCGAATATATGGTCCAATTTATCCAAACCCATCACATTCATCCAGCAAATAGACACCATGCTACTGAATGAGTTTGAGAAGTCGTTGGGCGCTGACCAGCAATCAGGACACCCGAAAACAAACAAGAAAGACTATGTAAGGCAGAGGAGGTTAAGTAAGGTCCCTAGAGATGAATCAGACCGCCATTTATATGATCTGGATCCATCTCCTCTCAAGGATCGTTCAAACTTCACCGGAACTAGCAGCTACTATCAGCAATTGCTCCAATCTTCGGAGAGCTCCGAGGACATGTTTCAGGCGGTGTCTACATCTTTATGGTCGTTTGTTAACGATATGAAAACGAACATGTTGGCTTCGTTGAATGAACAGACTGAAGAGTCAGAGAAATCGACACCAAAGTCAACACCGCTCAACCTCAACGATCCGGTTAAATCTGACGAGATATCCGTGGATATGTTGACTTTAAGTGACGAAGAAACGTTCAGCGGAGAGGAAGAAGTTGATCTAACCATGTACTCGTCCATGAGACGAAATAAGGACAAGAAATCCTAATATCATGAATGCATTGTCTACACAAATTTTTACCTCTAGAGCCCCTGCAAGCCCTTAATCAAGTCAGAGTGTTTGGAATCCTCAGCCTTCTTATCAGAAATGTCTCCCACAGACCTCAAGTCCTTCAACATGATATCCTTCAACTTGTCGAAATAGACGTCCTGCAACAAGTTTCTGATGTTGTACTCGGCTTTCTCCACCAATTGACCTAAATTCACCAAATGTGCAACCTCAAGTGTTCCTCCCTCAACACTCAATGTCTGGGTGGTTTCCGTCTGTCTGGTCATACTGCCTGCCAAGGATAAGGAGCTTTCTCCAGATTGAGAGTTCTGCAAGTCCAAGATCACGGAGGTGGTGAGCTTGTATGTGGCCATGGTGGAACTTTCGGGAACGATCTCAAACACGTGGATTGAGTCCCATTTACCAGACTTGTCGTCGGTTTCCTTCTTGAACAAAACAACTCCTGCAAATCCCTCCTCCAAGCTGTTGGCTCCTTCGTCTTCGGCAGTATCCCACAAATAAACAGACGACAATCCACTGCCCTCATAGTACAAGTCTCTGTAGATGTCAAAACTCTCGTTGGCCTTGACTTCTAGCTGTCTCAATGTAGCCGACGGATAAGGAGACTCGTCATCTCCAGTAGCCGGGTAGTATTCGTTGGAAAATGGCGATCTGAACAGATCTCCGTCTCTATTGTAGTCACAACATAAGAATTGCTTCTTTGTCTTGCCACAAACAGATACTTGCAAAGGAGTATCCACAGAGGACAATAGGTCTTGAGCTAACTCTTGACCTTCTTCATCGTTGGAGCTCTGGAGAACTGTGCAAATTGCAGAAACATTTTTGGTGACTTCTCTCGGGTCAAGACGGCGTAAGAGCTCGAGGGAGGCATCGAATTTCTTTTCTGCCAGCATGTTTTCTGATACAATTGTGGAAACCGTTCTGTAGACGTCTTGTTAATATGATTGGAATGGAGGGAGGTACGGGTGTTATCCTTGAACAAGGTGGAAACAGTGAAAGGAGGCAATATTTTCCATCAAAGGGAGCGGGCTAAGGGGGTTAAAGATTATCATTTGAAAAGTGAAGTATAAAATGTACTTCGAATCGATTTTTAAGACTCGAAGGAGAAAATCAAGTGGATCTCATGACAGGTTCTTACAATAACTATGGCTGCGAATATACTTAATTTTCTATTTTAATGACTATTGAAGAGGAACTGAAACATGCACGATTAACTAGATGGAACGTAGTCAACACCAAGACGTGGGGCGTTAAGGATAATTCCAGTGATAACACCAGAAATGATACCGGCAACGGGCAAGGTAATGAACCAACCCAAGTAACACCAAGTCACCATTCTCCAGTTGACACCTCTGATGTCCTGGTTACACAAACCAACGAACACAGTAGCACCAACGGCACACTGAGTGGTAGACACGGGGATTGCCAACTGAGTGGCCATGACGACAGTGATAGCAGCACCAAACTCAATGGCAAAACCTCTGGATGGAGATTGCAAGATCATCTTGTTACCAAGAACACCCATGATCTTATAACCGAACATCCAACAACCGATAACCAATGCACCGGCAGTGTAGATAAGAATCCAGATTGGTGGAGTGGCCTTTAAGCTGTGGTCAGACCACACAAGGTAGACAGTGGACAATGGACCAGAGGCGTTGGCGATATCGTTGGCACCGTGGGCGAAAGACATGGTACAGGCAGTGATGGCTTGGAGCAAAGAGAACAAGTATTCGATGTTGTTATCGTAGAACTTGGACTTGGCGTGCATGTTCTTGACACCGTGACCCAAAGCACCTTCGGAGTTGACCTGGTCAGAAATAACATCCTTGGTGAAACCGTGAGAAACCATCAACCACAAAAGCAATGGCCATTTAGATGGACCAGCCTTAAGAAGAGACAACCAGTACTCGGAAGTCTTTTGCTTCTTTTCTGGAATAGAAGCAACTGCAACATCACTGCTAGAGATGGAGTGCTTGGTCTCATCTACAGCGTCGTCCTTGGTCTCTTCATCAACAATAGGAATATGGTCCTCAACACGACGACCCTCATAGTAGTCGATGGTCAAGGTTTGTCCAGCTGGCAAAGGTGGGATGTCATCGGTAGACTTGAACCAGTAGACTGGGCCCCTGAAAACATCGTACCACTTGATTCTCCAGTCCTGGTAGTAGATTCTTCTCTTGACAACTGGGAAAATGAAAACCATGTAAACGATGAAAGCTGAAGCTCCGACACCGAAAATAGCACCGACGGTAGCACCAGTGGACAAATCGTCCAACTTCAACTTTGGAGAACCCTTCCAGACGATCAACATGGTCAACACAGCGAAAGTGACAAACACCAATGCTGGAACCAAAAACAATCCGTTTCTAAGACCCTTTCTGTTGTCCTTGACCTCCAAGACTGTGAACTTGACGAAAAGGAACATCACTGAGGCGAAAGCACCAGCAATGGCAGGAGCAATAAACCACGAGGCAACAATCTGAGAGAATCCGTCCCAGCCCCACTTGACGTGGTCAGCACCCTTGGAAGCAATTCCCACACCAATCACGGCACCGATAATAGAGTGAGTGGTGGAGACTGGCATACCAATGGAGGTAGCAATGGAAAGCCAGATAGAAGAACCCACAAGAGCCATGGCCATAGCCAACATAAGCACAGTAGGGTCATTCTCGAATGTGTCGGTCTTGATAATCTTTTTTCTAACGGTATCGGAGACTCTGTTACCAACCAAAACGGCACCAAGGAACTCCATGATGGCAGCCAAAACCATGGCCTGCCAGTACTTCAAGGATCTGGACGAAACCGAAGAAGAAAACGAGTTTGCAACATCATTGGCACCAATGTTGAAGGCGTCCAAGAAGGCGAAAATCATCGCAATAGCGAAGATGTAATCGAATTGATGGTAGTACAGCATGTTCGATTAGATTGAAGCTTGATGATGATAGTGAAAAAAAAAAAACCCCCACCATACTGGACCTCAGAACGAGTTATATACTTTGACACTTCCCACGGGGCATAATCACAGTGAATTATTACAGCGCCTGGCAATATACCAAAATCTTTAAGATTTTTCTTGACCAAGCCGTTAACTATGAGGATGGAATGGGTGCAAAAATGGCGATATGCAAACCCTGCTCTTGGCACTGCTGGATTTCCCCTTGGCACCCACGTTGCCTTCGGGTTGTACCTGTCAAATTGAAAAAGAGAACACTGTGATATGTGAGTGATGATGGGCCATGCATTTGTCTGCTTTTCGCTTTCCCAGCTGCTCATGTTGAGATTATAAATTACGGTTATCTACGACCATCTCGACAGCCGTACATTGCCTGTAGTCATACGAGGGTTGAAGCCGGAATTAATGTGGATAAGCCTTCTGCAGGAGGTCGGGTCCTGCCACCACGTGGGTGATAATTAGAAGCAAATCAGTAACTGATCGCATGGTGCTTAGTGTCATGATCAAGGAAACTTGGCAGAGCCCGTGGTCTTCCAGAAGATCTCGATGACAATTCCGTCCAGCGCTAATTACGTGGATCACGGACTGGTACTCAGTGAATAATCGATGGATTTCGCAGATGGTAAAAATATGAATGTTTCTACAAAGATGTGGTTCAAATTCAAGTGACCCTAATGCGGCCAAACTAAGGAAAAAAAAGGAACAACATGTTATCACAGTTAACAATATCGTCTTACGGTAAGAAGTTGCTTATTACCAATAAACAATATCTCCTAACAGTCACACGTCTGTGTTCGTATTATTGGGGGACATTGACACGTTTTGTTTCTATTAGCTTATAGGCTTCTCTACATGACGAGGCAATTGTAGATGTGCCGTATATGCTTCGGAATTAAGGTAGTCACGGGGTCTCGTGAATTGGATACGATCATCTCAATCGAAATATTCATCTGAAAGCTACTTGGTTTAATTAATGTGCCCATTATAGTTTTTTCTTGTCTGATTTTAACTCTATACTCCACGTGAGAAACGTGAGACGGCCTGGAATTGCTAATTAGAGGATAATACTGGAAAAAAGAATAAGATCCACTAAAAAGAACCTTGGAATTTCATGATATAAATAACGTGATTCTAGAAATATTGGGCCATCTGATAATTATGTGGAACTATTTAGTAATCTTTATATGCTTTAGCCTGATCACGTGACGCAAGTACTGTGACTGACTTAACGTGACCCAGTTCACGAGATTAAAAGAAACATATGCCTCACCATAATTCCCCACTTCCAACCGAATCTACATTCTAGTTAATACATTACCATTCCAATACCAACTTACTGAAAACGTTTGGAATTTCATCAAATTCCTAACCCTATCATCCCTCTCCTTCAATCCCAATACTTATCCTCCCATTTCTCAGCCAATAGCACACTCCCATTAGTCAGTCGCAGGAAAGCACGTGATCTGGGGAACATTATTTCTCGGATGCGAGAAACGGACTTGGTCATACAAGTCTTCTTTCTACTAGACATTTTCACCTAATCACCATGTTATCATCCACAAACACCATACGCATGTCTTCGATTTCCAGATCGGCATTTGCATCTTTGTCGCCTTCATGTGTGCTTTCCAGATCCTCCATTTCAGCCATTCGGCTCTTATCCTTCAAGACATTCCCAACCCCAAATGAGAATGCCTTGAAGTTTGTGTCTCCTCAGCGGCAAATCTCGCCCTTGGAGAACAAAACCTTTGAGTTCTCCACATCCATGCAAGCAGTCCACTCTCCTTTGGCCCTCAAGCTTTTCAGAATCCCGGGTGTCAAGTCCGTGATGATTGGACATGATTTCCTTACAATTAATAAGCAGGATCACATCAACTGGGCCAACTTGCGTCCCGAGGTGGTGGACTTGCTCGATGCATTTTTGACAGAGAACAAGGAGCCTGTCATTACCAAAGAGCTCTTGGAGCAGGGCACTACGGACTCGCTCACGGCCAGTGAGGACGATTCTGAAGTCGTTGCTATGATCAAAGAATTGATTGAAACTAGAATCAGGCCAGCCATCCAGGATGACGGTGGTGACATTGAATACAAGGCTTTTGACGAAGAGACCGGAACTGTGTTTTTGAAGCTTCAGGGTGCATGTAAGTCGTGCTCTGCAAGCGAAGATACCTTGAAGTCAGGTATCGAGGGAATGCTTCAGCACTACATTGAGGAGGTCAGAGAGGTTGTACAGATTTTGGACCCTGAAGAGGAGATCGCCAACAGAGAGTTCGAGAGACTCGAGGAAAAGTTGAAGATGAAGAACCAGTCGGCTCCTCCTCCACCACCATCCTTGTAATAGCCAAATATCTGAGTATTGGGCATTGGGGACTACCTGGATTATAGGGTCATATTTATTGTGCATTAGTTAATTATTGGCGTTTCGATTTTAGCGGGCTGTATTACAGGTTACATAATTCAATACAACCACTTAATAACTACTATTTGTATTGTATGCGTTTACTATGATACACTTATTTGACCTTGTCTAATGACTCAGCCACTTCCCTTCTAATGCGTGCCAAATCTTTTGCTCCCTCATACCGAGCATTGAGCTCCTTAAGTAGTCCATTGTCAATGCACCCCTTGGAAATCACCAATCTCACCTCATCATACAACTTTGCAAGCCACTTGTGGGAGAACTCGTGCCACTGCTTCGACACCTGGTTGAAGCCAAGAACCCATCCCAAACTAGTCACTGCAATCGCTGTTTTAGCCTGGATACCAAACCATCCATATCCAAGTAAAGAGAGAATAGTAAACGGAAGTTGGTAGTAAATGAACGCACTCATGATAGTTGCATAAACAACCAGCTGCACTTCCAGCAGAATTCGTTCATTAATTAGATTTTGTTTGAATGCATCCAATGGGTTGGATATAGAAAATGTGTCAGGATACTTGGCGAACTTCTGGTCTTCCAACCGAGCAACCACCTGTCCCTTGACGTAGTTGTAAGCAGAGATACTCTTAGGCATAAAATTAGCCATGAAGTAATCCTTGAGAGCATACTCCACATTGTCGTTTTTCCAGTATAGCATCCACCACCGGAGCTTTTGCAGGAAGAACTTGTCTGTATTCGGGATGAAGTCCTTCTGGAGCTCCGCATGCATACTGCTGCTGCAGTCAATCAAGGTGTGAAGGCGGAGATCATCGTAGACGTTGCGAATATATTGCTCCAGGATTGTGTTATGAGAGATCTCCTCTCTTATGACATGGAACAGCCAATCTCTCAAGTTTTCTGTCCGCAAGAACCACAGCAAAAACTTGTACAACTCGAGAATATTACTTTGCTGCAAATTGTCAAAGTAATCTGAGCCAGCCTTAGAGCCCTCCGCAAAGTACTCACGGACTCCCAGGACCATCTTGTGCGAGTTAATCTTTACAGCATGGTGAGTAACGTTATAGTGCATATCGAATGTCACTGGCGACACCTCCGAAGACAGAGGCGAATACTCAGGATTGTCCACGACAGTCACAAGAATTTTCTTCTGAACATGTCGAGGCATTGCATCCATCAAGGTGGAGAACTCGTTGGATACATAGATGAAAAAATGACAAACATCTACTAGTTTCGACACATCTGAGTCTCTGTTGACCTCAAGGAGAATCAAATTGTTTGGTTTCGAATCCAGTGGGTCAAATACCTGGGGAAATTGTGAGCGGTATGCGGCGCTGAGCACGGGAGACTCAGCGGTGATCTTATTAGTGGTTCTTTGGAATGCTTCAGGTAGTAGTAACTCCACCAGTTCATCCGAGGAGAATGAGACCATGTTGTTGATGTCACGCGGCCGTGATTCCAACGTTTGAAACCACGATTCACTGCCTGAAGATAACGGGTCAGCCAAGAGAGCCTCCAACAACTTAGACGACTTCTTGATCTGCGGGTTCTCATACACTATTCCCACCAACAAGTCCTGGGTATGGTGAATATTGCGGTACAACTCCAAGTACGTCTGAATGGTGGCATATGTGACCTCGTCTTGGGGGTACCAACGCATGTACTTTCGTAAACTCTCGTGGATGTGATCAATCTGATGTGTCGAGCCATTGGAGACATCTACGCCATTCGAACTAGACGACGAACTACTTGAATGTCTGAATTGGCCAACTGCACGCGATAAAAACGGCGTGGTTCTCCATGACGGTATTGTCCTGGGTACTAACCTGATGACTTTATTCATAGTAGTAGTTCCCGATATCGCATTGGCTGATGTGAGTGCAGGTGTAGGATGGCTACCGGGAGAGACAGATTGTTGATGAATTAGGGTGGTTCTACTAATATTTCATAAGGATTTTTTATTTATTTTTTGATTATTCAATTTGCATCTAGAGAATAAACCATAATTTGAAACTATGTATTTATTTCCAAAAGGTCTTATCCAAATCCATACTAAATGTAGCCTTATTACCTGGTATCATCAATTTAATATCCATTGTCGCATAGTCAGTATTATTACAATGAATGGTCGCATGCCAATTATAAATGTTACCACACTTCCGATAAAAGTTCCATTCAGTAATCGTCAATTGTCCATTGCTCATATTGGAATTCAGAACTGATACCCATCATTTTCACTCTGCATGCATTCACCAGGGCTATTCATCATCACCTTATACCCTAGTCGCACTTTCCTACTACTAATTCTTCCCCAGGTTTCTCTTCCACTATGTCGTTACAGGCCGACCTTCCCGGTCCAAAGTCAAAATCCACCAAGATATTGGGAGCTTTGAAAAAGTATGCATCGTTTATCGGTCCGGGTGTCATGGTTTCGGTCGCCTACATGGACCCAGGTAACTACTCCACAGCTGTATCGTCTGGTGCTGACTATGAATACAAGTTGCTTATTGTGATTTTTATGAGTAATGTGTTTGCAGTGATCTTGCAGTGTCTATGTGTTAAGCTAGGTACCGTCACAGGGCTTGACTTGGCGGAAATGTGTCGTTTGACGCTTCCATGGTGGCTCAATCTCTTCATGTACGTTTGTGCTGAATTGGCCATCATAGCCACGGACTTGGCTGAAGTGGTGGGCACTGCCATTGCTTTAGAGATTCTCTTTAATATCCCCCTTATAATTGGCGTGTTCATCACCGTGTTGGACGTGCTTATAGTGTTGATGGCATACCACAAGGACGGAACTATGAGGCAAACCCGTACGTTCGAGATCATGGTCAGCTTTCTCGTGGGTGCAACGTGTGTGTGTTTTGTGGTGGAACTCTTCAAGTGTGACTTTGCCCCTGGTTCATTGGGCCGTATTGCTGAAGGGTTCCTTCCTGTCAATTTGGATATCTTCAAAGAATCGAATGCACTTTTCTTGAGTTGTGGCATTGTGGGTAGCACCGTCATGCCTCACTCCTTATACCTTGGCTCGTCGCTTGTCCAGTCTCGTTTGAAGGACTACGACGTCAAGAATGGCCACATTGAGGGAACCGTCAATTCCGACGGTGAGTATGAGACCCTGTCTTCACTGGCCACCGTAACGTCGTCGGACCCATTGCCTTTGACTCATAGCAAGTTCCTCCTGATGTCAGACGGAACGAGCTTGGCAAGAAAGTACCGTCCATCTTACGGAGCCATCAAGTACTGCTTGACTTACTCTTATACCGAGTTGGTTCTCTCTCTTTTCATCATTGCTGTGTTCGTCAATGCTGCTATTCTCATTGTTGCGGGCTCAACACTTTACGGCAAGCCTGATGCTGATGACGCAGACTTATTGTCTATCTATGAGATGTTGTCGCATTACATTTCACCCGCTGCTGGTTTAATTTTTGCCTTGTCAATGCTCTTCTCGGGCCAGAGTGCCGGCATTGTCTGTACTATGGCAGGCCAGATCATCTCCGAAGGCTTCATTAACTGGACATTCAAGCCTTGGGTACGTCGTATTGTAACCAGAGTTTTGGCTATAGTGCCTGTGGTGATTGTCATTTCAGCCTTGGGTCGTGAAGGTGTGTCGACCATCATGAACTTATCACAGGTTGTATTAAGTTTTATTCTTCCGGTAGTGAGTGCCCCATTGATTTGGTACACTTCTTCACGGAAGTATATGACTGTGTATGACTTCTCGCAAGTTGAATCCACTTCTACAGACGAAACGTCGGCACTTTTGGAACACAATGCCACTCGAGGTTACAGACCTGAGGAGGAGTCCCAAGGCGTGTTCTCGAAGGTAACGTTTGAAAATGGTTTCTGGCTTAACGTGGCTGCAACTGGTACCTGGTTGATCATCACCTTCCTCAACATCTACTTGGTTTACCTCTTTAGTATTGGCATTGATGTATAGATTCAAAATAGCATTGATCTATGGATTTCTCACAAGTATCTATTCTTTTTCTTGTAGGGCCCTCTGATGCCAGGTAATCTTCCTGTTTTGCCGGCAGGTGCCATCTTGTTGGTCAAGGGTGCTGGTAGCACACCGTGGTAATCATTGAGAAGAACAGGTAACTTCTTGCTAATTCTCAAAGCGAACTCGCTCAGCTTGGTAGCATCGGATGTTATCAAAAGCGTAACCAATTTGAGAATCTTCTTGTAGAGGGCGACTTCGGTGGACGTAGGGTCTGAAACACCTACACGCAAGTATCTCTCTTGACGCACCTTATTCAACTTCAACAAACTCGAAGAGATAATCCTCTGCAAATCACGCGGCGTTTTCACAAGCTCTTCTTTCTCAGCTTTTAACAATTGCAACATGCTGACAGTTTCTGGGCTATATCTAAGAATGTTTTCGAGTTTAACATTACCATCGTCAACGGTAGGCTCCTCCTCGACTTCTGGTTCTGAAACTGCAGTTGGCGCCTCTGCCACAACTGGAACACTCTCTGTGGTCTCAGATTCAAGACCTTCGTCATCCAAGATGTCTGATTCCTTGGCAGCCAAGTAGTCTCTTCGGATTTCATTGATTTTCTTGCGTCCGATGTGGTTGAGCCACACAGACGTCTTGAGTTCTTCACTCAAAACTGAGCCTCTCAGGTCAGTCAACGGTCCGAAAGAAACGCACTGACTCTGTTTCTCGAACACACGTAGGTCGTTAGAGTTGACATTCTTCACCAATGTCGAGTCAACAGGTGGCTTCAATGTTTTCTGCTTGTAAATTAACCACTTAGGTGCTTCAATAGTATACCAATTTGGATGGAAGAAGCTATCCAAAACCTGAGTAGGAGGCTGGTTAGGAGGTGGAATCTTGGAGGAAAAGCCACCAAAAGCCTTGATGGTACCGCTTTCGCCAGCAATCACATGTGGTGTGCCCACAACCTTTGCCAACTGGTATGGACCAGGAACAACAGTGTTACGAGTGTCAAGAGCAGATCTTCCCACAAGACCGGTAAATAATGGCTGAACCACGGTTTTAGTCGCTGGAGGTGTTGGCTGGCTGCCATACAAGCTGTGATAGGCTGGAGCGATGGGCTCTTCGTACTTATGAATCTGGGTAATGACCTCGCCATTGGTGACGGAGTAACTGGTGGAAATTCTTTCGAAATCATCGGATAAAATGGCCAAGGTCTCGTCATCAGGGGAGTCGGTCTTCAACTTGATGCCCACAGTGCCAACCTCTCTCAACAAAAGCTCAGTAGTGAATTTAAAGAAGAAGTCGATCTCCTGATATTCGGTACATCCAACAGGAAGCTGTGATATCTCATGACCAGCAACCAACTTGATATCATGATAAAGCTCATAAGGCGTCGAATACTCTTTCTTGTTGAGTTTGTCGTGAATGGACACCTTGGTAACCTTCGGTGTGTCGTTGATATAAGCTTCGTAGTTTTGAAGGATCAAATCGGGGTTTTTCTCGTGGAACTTGGTGGGAACGATGCTTCTGGATAAGAGACCTTGCGAATCAGCGTTCTTGAACACAGCCGTGAGATCTTCTAGTAGCGGTTTGAGAATGCTAGCTTGATATGTTAGTATTTTGTAATATGAGGTAAACAGGGGTCAAAGACGCGCAGAAAGCGCGAAAAAATCAGCAAAACTCATATATGGTCACATAATTATCCCTAAATTTCTATAAAGACATACCCTGCTTTGTATGTTTCATAATTCTGGAGGTTATTATATCCTATAGTTGTTTTCGTTTTTTTGAACTTGAAGCTGGGTGCGATAGTTTATCTGCAGGAACACAATAAGCAGGTTGGATTATGCCCATCAATATCATAGATCTTCACTTCTATGCGAATTGAAGGAGGTTTTTTTTTTTTGTTCCTGAAATTTCATATGAAAAAGATGCATTTGGTTCTTTTTATCCGCTTGGTCACGCTCATGTTCACTACATGCTCTCCATTGTAAATGCTAAATGTATTAAGTAGAGATGTTAATCTGCGAACAAAAGTTTAATCTCTTCGATTCGCTGCTTCCGACGCTCCTCCTCTTCAACCTCAACGGCCTCTCCCATCATTCTCTTTCTCTCCTGGATTTTTAACATCTTGGTCTCTATGCTGTCCTTGACAATGAACCGAACGACCTTGACGTTTTGAGCCTGCCCAATACGGTGGATTCTATCAATAGCTTGATCTTCAATACTTGGAGACCACCAAGGGTCCATCATGAATGCTCTATTGGCGCATGTCAAGTTCAACCCAACTCCTCCGGCCTTAAGTGAAAGAAGTAAAATGGTGATTTTTCCATCTGCTGGCCTTTCACCCGAAAATTTCTTCAAGATCTTCTCTCGCTCAACCATGTTCAAACGTCCGTCGAATTTGTAGACGACAAAGTCATCTTCGTTACCTTCGCCAATTGTCTTTAGCTCATTCTCAAGGATATCCAAGTACGACGAAAACTGCGAGAATACAACAATCTGTTCACCAGGGCATTGCTCTTTCAATAACCTCAAATGGTTAAGCAAGGCGTTAATCTTAGTAGATGACTTGTCTGGATCATGATAGAACAATTGGAAGTTATAATGACCGTATGGATCGTCCACAATTTCCTTAGTGTGGAACCTTACCTCTTTCTTAGAGACATCTCTCTTTCGAACCTTAAAGAGTCGGTAACTGGAAATTGGATGGCGACAGTCAGGACACAAGGGCTTAGATCCATTCTTAGTCTGGAATTCAATATGCTCTTGGAGACAGTGGAAGCAGTACTGATGGCCGCACTCGGTTACTGTTAATTCACCTATGGAGATTGGCGACTGCGTGCAAATTGAGCATTCAGATTCATCTGGATTGACTCGCTTGTATAAAGAATACATTGTTTCCTTCAAAGTCGTTTCAGATGTAAATCTCTCAGCTTCTGCTGGCTTTTCAAATGAGGAAAGTTCCTCTTGCCACGAGTCATCAAGTTCTGAACTCGAAGCAACCAACTCCGGATGGCAACAAACCTGACGTAAGCGAAGAATATGAGTTAAAATTTGCGTATACTTCTTCAACAAATCTCCACTCTTCATTCCCTCCTTGAAGGACTGATGGGCTCTTGATTTGAAGAAGTCGTAGAAGAGTTGTTCTCTTTTGCTGAATTCTAGTTCTTCGATAACCACCTCTTTTTCAGGTAGGTCAACCAATGGCTGGCCGTTCTTTTGCTTCATGCTCTTTGTTCTTCTCAAAAATATTGGCTCAAGAATGGATTTCACAACATCCAATGTTTGGTTGAACTTCTTTTGTTCGAAAGGGAGTGTCACAAACGTTTTCCAGTACGAAAAATTGCTCCAAGGCTCAAGTCGCAAGAATTTGACAACAGAAAATATATCGTCAAGCCTATTAACAACGGGAGTACCGGTTAAAACCCATCTCCTTCGCAGGTCTAACTCGTGAATAGATTTGGCAGTTTTAGTGTTTCTGTTTCTGATGGTATGGCCCTCATCCAATACGATTCTGAAGAACTCTACCGAAAATAATCCAATTTTTCGGAGCTTCCCATTTTCGTCCCGTCCTTTGTTGAGCCTGGTCCACTCATTCTGCACCGTGCCGTATGTAGTTAACACCACGATAGGAATATTTTCATATCGATTACACAAGAGATGAGACAAATCTGCCTGAGCAGAATCTCCATAGTAAACGAAACACCTGTGGTTTGAATTATTGTTCGATCTCTCAAATTCACTTTTCCATTGCGATAAGAGTGACATCGGAACCACGATCAAGGTTGATTTAGATGCATAGCTCCTTGGAATTGGTTTCTCGACATTAGTATCGTAAGGAACAGAATGAACTAAAGACAAGGTCAGGATGGTCTTACCAAGACCCATCTCATCAGCAAGAACACCACCTTTTAAAATACTTTTGATCAATGGCTTCTCTCTCAGGAGCTCACCATTGTATAGGTTGGCGTAGAAAAACTCGTCATCATTAGTGGCGACTTCCTGTGAGGGATCCTTAGGCCACCTGAAGCTGCTCCACAAAGGGTCCATGACTCCAGCATCTTGGTTGCGAATAGCTTGCTTATTCTGTGTAGAAAGGACCTCTCCTTCGGTTGTGGAAAGTCGCTCGAGCACATCCATCTCCTTCTCACGAGCCAACATCCAAGAAAGACCATGTTTCTGGTAAGGACGTAGCTGGAGTTTAAAGTTTTCGGATGGTGGAGTGGTCGTCTCTGGCAAATTCTCCAAGTATTCGGATTGTTGGTTGGCCATATAAAACTCTTTCAACTGATCCAAATTAAGCTCTTCAGTAGGGTTTACCGTATCTGGAGCCGGAGTACCTGAAGGGCTATCAAGATCAATGACATTTTCGGAATTTTCACTCTGCGTTGCCTTGTTTGTTGGTTGTAACAGAAGCTTGTCGAACATTCGAGAAATAGATTTTTGTTTGAGATTAAGGGCAGCTTCTGCCTCAGAAACATGGGTGAAGTTAAACGAGCCAGGAGCCACGGTCTTGCGTCGCTTGGTATCTTGGAGATCTTCACTTCCGACTAGCATGGCATGATCTGCAAAGGTGTAGTTATTGAGGTAGCATTTGATCTGAACGTAGAAGGGATCACCTATTGATAGACGGCTTCTGGTGTCCATGATGACCGAAGCTTCAAAATTGGCAAGACCTAAGTCAATGAGTGGGGAGAGAATCCGTGTGATATCTTCAGGTAGTCTTCCGATCTCTCTGCTGCCTGCGTCTTCTGCTGTGTATAGTCTAATAATGGCTGAATCTCCGAATTTGGCTGCCACTATCGACGATTTTTTGATCTTATTTGGAATCAATCTCTTGACCTCGAGCTTTTGCTTGTATGTTAATGGTCTCAAGTACGGTCTAGTGGCCCAAGCCTCAACATCTAAAGCTCCAATGTATCTCTTCCAAGAAGCGGCCAATTTTGTCTCTGCGTCTGCCTTTGCTTGTGATTTCATTCGTTCCATGAGACGATCTATTTCTTCCTTATCTGGAATCGAATCGTCTTTTTTATCCTCCTTTTCATTCGGTGTTTTATTTTCCTTTGGAGTATTAATTTCATTCGAGATTCCGTTTGCCTTCTGGGATTCTTGCTCGACTTCATACTCAATACCATTAAAGTATTCTGTCGATGCTAGATGCACATAGTTTGGCCTATTGAAGTATTTCTTGTAGAGGTGCTGGAGGTCTTTTGTCGACGCGTCGCCTATGATAGATAGTAGCTGGGACACGAAGAGATCGTAGCCAATCTGTGACAAACTTGCGGATTCTTGCGAACAATCTGAGACACTTCGACCACTCAGATTACTTCTTATATCATTAGTCCTTTCATTTCCTCCATTCTCGTGTACTTCATCTCCGTTTTGCCTCTGACTCTCACTGTTCTCAACATTCATCGCACTGATCTCATACAAGTCATCATCGGCCACGAAAAGCTCGTTTGAATTCGATTCGTTATAATTTCCCTCCGAAACAGCTACCTGCTTTATTGTTGAAGTCTCCAGACTCGGCTTATCAATAGCGAAAAACCGTCGTTTCTCGACCATCGTGAAGTTTCAAGTAGTAGAGCTTCGCGTACTTCTCCACATATATGCATGCACGCGAGATGATGGAGTAGTTAGGCAAGATTTGTGAGAATCACCATTCTTGGTGTTAAAAATTATGAAGTTGTTAGGAAAACATTTGTTCTTATAAATTCTCAATTCAAATCTGAAAGTCTAATTTTACAAATGTCATTTTCTGACGGTCGATGTGGATGGAATAGTTCATGTGGATGGATATGAAAAGTTCATATTTTGGGCAATGCGATCTTCCACGATAAACCATTCAATATATATTACATTGTTTTGTCTGAATATGTTTGAGCAGCCCTCAACAACTCCGAGAATTTTTGAATAGATATCAGCTATACACAGCTCAATGAGCCACTAGCTCTATAGTACAGTTAAATAAGGAGGCACAGCGTGTTCATCATGCTGGCCATAACACTTTCGCTGACATGGTGCTTGGAACACCACAGATGTAGATTCAGCAATATTAGTGACACGCTGTCATCTTCAACACTTTCCTTCTTGCTCTCCTGGAGCACTTCCATGTATTCCAAAGTGAACAAGATATCGTCCTTTCTGAAGCCCGTCCGAGAAGCCAATTCGGCCAACGTGACACTATCACGTCCTCGAAAGTCATTCAAAAGCACAAATGCCAAACGTTTGGACCAAAAGCCAAGATAGGCCACTTTTCCATATGGAGATAAAGGAAATTCAGGTCCCAGCCACGTTTGACCAGGCGTGGCCCCTGCCAAAGCATACAGAAACTCAATTAGTAGAGATCCAAGCCCAAGACGCTGGTAAGGAGGGAATATACAAATACATGCGAGGTTGTTGTCAGCCTCCCATGAGTTGACTTCTTTAGAGAAGAAGCCCATGGGTTTTAGCCGTTTTCGAAGAATTGACCCGGCTATCTCGTCATCGTGAACATCATAGCCATAAAGAATGTAAAAATCAAATGCCTTTACGTTGTAGTACACCGACTTGTCGTCGAGAAAGAGCTTTCCAAAGAGAGCAAGATTCTGACAGAACAATTCGTGGCGAAAGCCTCGAACTTTCTTGACAAGATATGGAGCCTTCATGTCAGCGTAAAGCAATTTGCCTAGTGGCGGAAACGGGTGTGCCAACTGGCAAACAGACCGGTGCTGGACCATCTTGTTCTCATTGTCAGTATATTTGAAGCAGAACTCACAAACATGGAGTCTGTCGAGCCAAAAACCTTCCAGAGCAGCCGCAGAAAACTTCCTTTTGGCACCAATGTTCTTCGCTAGCGTGTCGATTCCGAGTTCCAGATCACCGTTGGCTAGAAAGTATGCACTGTTTCCATACCAGGTGTTGAATTCGTAATCACCAAACGAGACTCTGTTGATGTTCCGAGATTCAAGCACTCCATACTCGGTATCACGAGGAGTTTTTCTCCGTGAATGAGGTTTGGGCAGCGGCAATGTGACACCTTGTGGAGAGATGGGATCCATGGGTGGAGAATTTCAGGTGTGCAGACGGCTTGAGTATGGAGATGGGATGGGAGATGAAGATGGGTAGATCCAGGAGGAATGTGAATGTTTGATGATAACGGAACAATTGGGTGTGAGGTACAATGAATTTTTCGTCTTAGATGACGTTCGGAGATATTATCTATTGTGTCGTGTTAAAGTGATGTCGGTGCTACAAGTATTATTATTGTTGTGGAAGGGCTGGGAACCGTTTCAATATTTATCCAGACCCTAATTGTAGAGGATATAACTGAAAAAAGATGGATGAATGAAAAGCCTTGGAAATTCATAGACAGAGGAGAAAGTTATGGAATTGCGTATTATTTTGTTTGAAGATGTGTCTTCATGAATAATGCCTTACATGGCCATGATATTAAAGTAGCTTAGAGAGATCTTGGAAGACTGCGAACATTGTAGAGTGATCTTTGATTCGTTATCTTAATAAGTAGATTGAATAATGAATCCAAGAGACTCTCAACAGTTTGAATTTTACACCCCAGACGATACCTCATGTGTTTCTTCTCAATTATAATTATTTGGCATAGTCTTCCTCAATAGAAATGATCGTGTTGACAAGTCCATTCAGAACTTGAAATTCACCCAAACACTAACAACCCAAAGAATGTTTCTACTTCTTCTACAACCATCCATCAAGCTCCACTGGCTGTGTCTCGATAAGTCACTGTTAATATTCGAATCACGAATCTCGTGTATCTTCAATAATCCGTAAGCTGAGCTTAACACCATAACTTTTTCAATTGTCGATAATTCAATACATAAAATAATCATAAACAAAACTTTGAATGGTTTCTCTAATTCTTTCCTTCCCATACCACTTTCTTGAACAGCACCATTCTAATTTGTCGAAAGTTTCAATTTCTCATTATCAATACTTCATACACCTCAATCTCACAATCAAACGCGCTACCAGTAACTCTTTCTATGCCACCAAAGGGTTGGAGAAAAAACGCAGAGGGAAAGTTCCCTCAAAATCCCAAAGACCTCGAGCTCGTCTCCATCGATGAGATCTTGTTCCCTAAATCCACAATCTCCAAACTAGCGAAGATCATCACTACCAGCGACAATGACTCGTCCATGATTGTGTCCAAGGACTCTTTGCTTGCGTTGCAAAGATCAGCAACGGTTTTTGTGTCACATTTGATGTTCCATGCTCGCCAGGTGGCCAAGGATGCTGATCGCAAGAACGTCAGTGCTCAGGACATTCTCCAAGGACTAGAAAGAGCTGATCTTTCTGGGTTTATTCCTGAAGTAAAGCAGAAATTAGCCTCGTATGAGAGCAGCGTGGAGATTAAGAAAAAGCAAAAGGCTGAACAGAAGCTGGAGAAGGCTGAGGATGCCGCTGATGGCCCTGCTGCTAAGAAGTTGAAGGATAACGACCAACAGCTGGTGATTCCAGAAAATGCAGACGACGAGGAACAAACGGAGGAGACAGACGATGAGGTTGATGAAAAGGAGGACTTGGAAGATGTACAAGATGATGATGGTGATGATGGCACTCCTGCTGCCAATCCAATCGCTCTATTGGGACAGGAAGAAGAAGAGCTTGAGGGTGACAAGGAGGATACCGTTGGAGTTGAAGAGTCCAGTGACGAAGACTAAGATACAAAAGGAGGTTATAAAATGTATGATGCTATAGACGCCATAGACTAGAGTAGATTAGAGTAGGCCCCAATTAGATAAGAGTTGGTCAGTAAAGACCAAAGATGAGAGAAGATAATAGTCTAGCACCGTCACTATCGTAAGCACTGCTGAAACATTGGATACCCACATTCAAAGCCAATGAAAAAGTATAGAAGTAACACAATGAGACCCAGGAAAATCGCGATAAGCTTAACATTAGCCCACCACATCTTCCTCTTGATAGTCTGCGACCGTTTCTGGAACATCAGTGCAGACGACGTGAGTCGGTCTGTTTGGTCCACCAACGTGCTAATCTTGTCACCACGATTAAGGATCTTGTTGATATTGTCTAGCATTAACAGTCTGACCTCGTCTACCTCCTCGTTGGCTGCCACTAGCTGATTGGGTGTGATGAGTTCAGAACGGGAACCTGTTCCGTCATTCTCATCTACGCTGCGATTGACGGCCCCGTAGTTGTAGATTCGCAGATTACTGTCATATTGCATTTCCTCAAACTTGATAATCTGTGTCATGTAAAGTTTGAACTCGCCCAACTTGGATTTAGCCAGTTGCTCGGCCAGCGCCGACGAGGTCGTAGATGCGCCATTTTCTGAGACGGTTGCAGCAAGATCCTGACGGAATTCAAAATATTTATCCATGATCTTCTTCAATACCGACAAAACAAGCGTTTTATTGACATCCTGGTGTGCTAGCGTGATAACCGTGACCAAGTCGTTGCTGCCATCCAGATTGTGGAGAGTTTTCTTCATGAAATAGAGCAAAAGCGAAGTCTTCGTCACAGACGCATCCGTGTACGCCAGTATCAGGCCTATGAGTGTTTTGGACGAGTTTATGAGGCCAAGCTCCAGCGAGACCAACTCAGAACAGTTGAGATTGGAGATGGTGCTAGCAAGTTTGGCATTTTCTGTCGTATAGAGCGTGCTCGAGTTGAGGGTGAGCGTGGTGAAGATGACTGTAGTGTTAGTGGAAGCCAATGGACGACAGCACATCCATACATACGTTGCTTTTGAATATCTTTTATTGGCATGACTGGTTAATGTGGTGGTATTTGAAACATGACTGCGAATTGAGTTGCACATTGCCTGCATGACAGGTTGCTTTCAGTCAAAGCAAGCTAGAGAAATCTTGCTATTTGGAAAGGGATGGGAATAATCAGAGGTCTGTATGGTTTTAGAGAACTATTCAAATATAACTTGTTTTAGTTGATTCTGGGTTTGCCTCCATTTTATCCTTTCGAATCTTTTTCCTAGGATTATGACAATGATAGATAGAAAATGGACATGGCTATGTAATTACCCGGAAAAGTATGTAGAAACAAATACATAGTATTACATACATAATAGAATTTATTATTAATACTAAAATTTCCTCAACTTTCCCAAATATATATTCTCCGCTACCATTTTATCTACCCTCTTCTCTCCACATAATTATTGCAAACTGCAGGACCATCTCATCGCTAAAAAAGTATAGACTTCACAACCATCAGCTACCTTGTCCAGGTGCACTTCTCCAGATGGGTAAATATAGAAAAAGATTCAACGAGAAGGCCCGTACGGGAATGCTCGCCAAACAGGCAGCACTTAAAAAGGCCAGAAACAAACAATTCACCCGCCATTTGGAAGATCACTCTGAAGCTCCCAATGATATCGATGAGCCAGTGGATCAGCCAGCGGAGGAAGACTCTAATGCTGAAATATTGAAGCCTATGTCTGATAAGGAAAGAGAAGAGCGGAAACGGAAGCTTGTTGAGCTGCTCTACTCAGAGAATGAAAAGGAATCCAAGATGTCAAGAGCTAAGAAGAAGAGATTGGACAAGTACATCGAGCACCAGCTTAAAAGAGAAGAAAAGAAGGTTTTGTTGGAGAAGCTCGCGGGCACAAAAATTGACACTAATATCCTTGCCCCATCCAAGCTTCTAGGGACTGGAAAACAGACCAGAAAAGAGCAGATGATCGAAGCTATTGAACTTGAAAGACAGGGACGTGGGGATGAGCACACTAGAGAAATCTTGTATGAGGAAAGAGAAGTGAAAGATTGGCCAGAAGGTGGCCAGTATAGTGATGGTTTCGACGAGGATGATGGCAGTGATGACAACAACGCCAGTGATGGCAATGATGGAGAAGAATTCCCTTCCACAGAGAAGTCCACATTCGTTGATTATAGACCACAGAAGTTTGGAGGTTCTGGCAGTGGGTTCGGATTCGCAAATTTGCAGAAATCGGATAAGTCAAAGACGACAAGCAAAAAAAAGTACACTTGGAGACTCAAGGTGGAGAAGGAGGAGAAGAAGAGGGCCAAATTGGAGGATGAGAATGACTTTATTCTGAGTGATGAAGATCAAGACGAAAGTCTTGGTGACGAGAATGAAGGAATTGCAGAGAGTGATGAGAGTAGCGATGAGAATGGCTCTCGTGACGATGCTGAAGAGAGTAACTCTGAAAATGATTTGGAGAGTGAATCAGAAATCGCTTCTGAAGAAGTTAACTCGGGCGAGGCTTCAGACCTGAACTCCGAATCGGGAGATCTGGATAATGAATCAGAAGAATCAGAAGAATCAGAAGAGGAGTTGCCAAAACTTCTTCAGAACGCACCAAAACACACCGAAAAGGGTCAATCATTTAAGGAATGGGCAGAAGCTCAAGTTCGTAAAATCGAGGGCCACCAAGAGATGGTTTTACCTGAACTCAGAAAAGAAATCTTGGACAAGTATGGTGAAGGAATTCATGACGATGAAATTGTCTCTGAAGATGAGAATGCCATTCCCATTAACATGGATTTGCAAAGAGAAGCTTTCTACGTTAATGTTACTAGATCGCCAGAAATCCAGCAACTGAGAATGCAACTTCCAGTGTTCGGCGAAGAACACAGAATTATGGAGGCTATCCATCACCATGACTGTATTGTTCTATGTGGTGAGACTGGTTCT
>Ga0160505_100068_pt1 | contig 83845 bp, 45 predicted proteins | sample DIDeMG_FD_108225 | JGI IMG/M metagenome (GOLD analysis project Ga0160505, IMG submission 108225) | Enriched chicken feces microbial communities from UW Madison campus, WI, USA - DID2874_E49_Stillage MG | ecosystem: Host-associated > Birds > Digestive system > Large intestine > Fecal ... | reverse complement strand
TAGAATTAATAAAAAATGTAAAAAAAATTAAAAAAAAAAAAAAAAAAAAAAAATGGATGTTCTTCTATTCTTTCAAAGACTTTATTACTTCAAACTCAACTAATCGGGACCCTCATTTCTCAAAATTAATAGTTGATACCTAAGAAAAAGCTCTACCTCCCTTCAAGAAAGTATTCTGTATGCATGAATGTCTATCAAATGAGACTTATCTATTAGTACTAATCTGTTTCCGAGCTTTAAGTGGAACTAGTCTATCTTTAAGGACATCTAGATCTCAAAGAATACTTCAAGCAGGAGTATTGGTTATTAATTTTCTGATTGAGTCTCCAGGTGACTTCCAAGCGAGAATGGTATAAAGTTTCAACTATTTTAACCAAGAGATGTTGCTTGGAGAAGATGATTTGAAATACGTTCTTCACAATATTTATGATTCTACAGCTGCTTCCTCGGTTCTTCTAATTCCAATAATGTGTGAATCCGTGGAGAACAAACAATTCGGGAGGTATCTGAACTTCTCTTTCATCCGACATTTACTAATCTCTCTTCGAAATTTTTTCTTTATTTCTTCTAGCAACTTAATTGTGAAAATTTCTTATTCTTCGGTTGAAAGCCTAACGCTGCCTTATGAGGTCATCTAGTTCTCTAGTTCCAAATCGGTGTTCAAAAACACCGTTACCGCTTCTATATCTTTGTTTCGACACTTTTTCTTGTTTCTACCACAATTCTATCTCTCCTCGACGATTCTGCCTCCTTCCATAAGTTTATATCTTCCGGGGCTCTGTATTATATTGTCCTATGTTAGAAGATCATCAACTGCAAGTCTTGCAGGATCTTCTCCATAGCATCTCAATGATTGAAGTTTTATTTGAAATGGTATACATTCGCATACACCATTCTTCTGAGGCAATCTGAACAGGAGAGAAGGTATTGGACGGAATGATATCAACTGCAGGGAAATAAGGCGGAAGGTAATAGCTTTGTAGCAATGTTATTGCCAAATGCTACCTCCATTAGAATACGTGAATGCCAATAACTTAACACTCATTGACTATACTCTGACACTTAGCAATTATTTGATTATGATGTTCCTTGCCAGCCTGATTTTAATCCAGTTTCAATTTCTTAGAGAGCTAAAGAGAGAGAAGCGGTTACAGCCATCGTTAGCCTAACACTTCCGTAATGGGACATAGTAACAAGTCTCTTGCTACGAATAATCATTCATTACAAAAATAGAACGAAATGACTCCAATTTAAGCACAAAGTACCACCTTAAAAAATTTCACTGCATTGAATCCAACTCCGTTGATCTCATTCAACGTGTAATCAACACTTTTTGCCACCAGAATCTCTAATCGAAGTTTGGGCTTGGATTTTGTTAGAAAATGATTCTAAATCCGTGAGATGATCACGCCGCCGCGCGATACGTCTCATGTAAGAGATGACGGCATGGCGTATCATAATCGCATCCCCAGCCTGGATATGATCCCTGTGCTCGGAGCCGTGGGACTAAAACGGAAACCCTCAGCAGATATACGAAATCTCTCCTATTGACGGAGTTATCTCTTGTGTATGGAACATTCTGAAGCATGAGAGGCATGGAAGCATGAAAGTGCAGCAAGAATAACGATAGTAGCTATAAAGAAGATTGATACTCACCAAAAAAGTCACCCATAGAATGGTGATGCGGAAGATTCGAACTTCATCTGCCCGTTTGCTAATGTATGGCGGCAAAATTCCAAATTAAGTCGTTGCGATAATCTCTTCCAAAACAATAAATGGCAAAGAGTACCAGCATCGGCGCACGGCATAAGCATTTCTTGTATGGCTCCATCGATTGTGTCAATTAGATGGTATTTTCAGTCAATTGTTAACAATTACTTTCACTTACTTTTACAATTGCTTCTGTTGGTGTAATTCTACGAGCCTTCGCATACTCCACTTAATCCTGTACTGGTTTCTATAGCCAATAGCGACCTCACTAATAAGCAAAGATTAAAAAGATGTGAATCAGCATAATGGGGTCTCCAAACCTATTGTCCGAACTCTGGAATTCTTATATCCTTCGATGGCAAAATATTTGGGATTCGGCGCCGTCTACCCTGTGTAAATCTTTCGCGCAATACCGTAAACCACACATCATATAAGATACGCTTGAAGTACCAATTCATTACCTGTTAACACATGCATAATTCAGAGAAGCTCGAATCTTCGAGCGATTTGGACGATCAGCCTAGAAAATATGAAGATAAGTCTTCCCAAGACGTGTCACCAGACATAGATTTTCATAAACCAAGACATAATGACATAGCAAGTCATTCAGTCTCCAGTGAGTCTGCCTCGACTCCCAAACTTCAAAGAAGACTACTTACACCGTTGTTGCTGAAGAAAGTACCGCCTGTGCCCACGGATGATGAAAGGAAAGAATTTCCTCGTTACTTGAATCCTTATGTGTGGACGTTCTTTACGTGGCTCTGGCCCTTGTTGAGAGTTGGCTACAAGAGAACCTTGGAGCCCAACGACTTCTACAAATTGAACGAAGACAACCAAGTACAGACAATGGCAGACCGCTTCCAGCGAATATTTGCGATCAAATTAGCTGAAGACAAGGAGGATTTCCTCAACCAAAGAATTAAAAACCGTGGGGAAACATTAGCAACATCCTCGGTGCCTAGAGAAGTGGAATTATCGGAGTATACACCTTCCAGCACACTTTGCTTCAGAGCATTCTTTGCTACCTTCCGAAACCAGTATACTTTTAGCTGTATATGCATGGCCCTAGCATTAGCTGTTAGCACATGTAATCCACTCCTATCCAAGCATTTGATTCAATATGTTCAGGAGAAAGCAATTATCTATGATTTGCCTGCTGGTAAGGGTGTGGGATATGCACTTGGTGTATCTGCAATGGTGCTCGTGGGAGGTCTTCTTGCCAACCAGGGTTTCTATTTGTCTATGATTACAGGTGCTCATATCAGAGGTGTGTGCACCAAAGTGTTGATGGACAAGTCGTTCAAGCTCAGTGCTAAGGGAAGAAAACAGTTTCCTCCGTCGAAAATAACCTCCATTATGAGTACGGATGTGTCTAGAATTGATCTCGGTGTCGGATTCTCCCCTTGGTTGTTTGTTTTCCCTGTTCCAGTGGCTATCTCCATTGGTATTTTGGTACACAATTTAAAGGCTCCAGCCATGGTTGGTGTGGGTATAATGTTTGCTTTCTTGTTTTTCGCGGCTGGGTTGGGAATGATGTTGTTCGTATTCAGAACCGAAGCGACCAAACTGACCGATATTCGTGTCGGATACATGAAGGAAGTGTTGACCAATTTGAAGATGATCAAGTTTTACTCGTGGGAGATTCCATACTTCGGAAAGATCAAAAAGACCAGAAAGAGAGAAATGAATTATTTATTGAAGATGGAGGTAACTAGGAGTGTCATTATCTCTGTTGCATCTTCTTTAACTTTGATTTCTTCATTCGCAGCATTTATGGTTCTTTATGCCACTGCATCCCCATCTAAGAGAAACCCTGCAGCGATTTTCTCTTCGGTGGCTCTTTTCAACTTATTGGCTCTGGCGTTCATCGTGTTGCCTTTATCGATAGCTGGTGCAACAGATGCATTTCTTGGCATGGTGAGAGTGGGCTCTCTATTAGCAGCAGAAGAATTTGAGCCTGACCTTGAACGTGAGACAACCTTGGAAGAACAGTTGCTGTTGCAAGATCGTAAGCTTGCCCTTGAGGTGAAGAATGCTAGCTTTGAGTGGGAAGTCTTTGATTTGGAGGTAGAAGAAGACGAGAAAGACTTAAAGAAGGATCTATCCAAAGAGGAGAAGAAGGAGAAAAAGAAAGAAACTAAGGCCAGAAAGAAGAGAGCAAAATTGAAGAGACAAGGATTGCTCAAGGAGGAACCTGTTGAGAAGCTTGCCGCTTTCGAGCTCAAAGAAGTTGATTTCGCCATAAGACAGGGAGAGTTTGTGGCTATCACTGGATCTATTGGCTGTGGAAAAACTTCGCTATTATTGGCGATAGAGGGTTTGATGAAGAGAAATTCCGGCTCTGTGAAGATCAATGGATCTTTCGTTATGTGCGGAGTTCCATGGATTCAAAACTCCACTCTAAGAGACAACATCCTTTTCAATGCCCCTTATGACGAAGCTTGGTACAAGAAAGTTGTCTATGCTTGCTGCCTACAAAGTGACATAGACATGTTGCCAGCTGGAGACAGGACTGAAATTGGTGAAAGAGGTATCACTCTTTCTGGTGGCCAGAAGGCGCGGGTCAGTTTGGCGAGGGCAGTATATGCCAACACAGATATCATATTGCTCGATGACGTTCTTTCCGCTGTGGACTCGAAAGTTGGAAAACATATTATCGACGAATGTGTTCTCGGAATTTTGAAAGACAAGACCCGAATCTTGGCCACTCATCAGCTCTCCCTTATTGGATCTGCCAATAGAGTTATGTACTTCAACAGTGACAACTCCATTTCAATTGGCACAATGGAGACACTCCGGGGTACAAATTCTGGCTTCAAAGAACTTATGGAGTTTGGCCAACGTAAGGCAATGGATGAAGAGGAAAAGGAAGAAGAAGAAGAACAAGACCCATTGGCTCGCGAACTAACTACACGTAGTGCTTTCTCGGAAAAGTCACTATCTGATCCCAACAGTGGTAAATTGATTACAGAAGAGTTTAAAAATGTCAACGCTATTGGTTGGGAAACCCATCGCCAATATTTTGGAGCTGGAGCAACTGGCTATAAATTCGCTTGGAACATTCCTGTAGCTTTGATGGGAACAATTCTTTCAGTTTTTTTGAACATCTTCACCAATACCTGGTTGTCGTTTTGGGTTGAGTACAAGTTCAAAGGTCGTGGAGATGGATTTTACATTGCCATTTATGCTGTTTTGACATTTTTGGCAGTTGTTTCGATGGTGGCTCAGTTCTCAGGGCTCATCTACATTATGAATCGTGCGGCCAGAATTTTGAATATTCGTGCAGCAGAGAAGATTTTGCATGTGCCTATGTCTTACATGGATGTCACGCCAATGGGCAGAATAATCAATCGTTTCACGAAAGATACAGATGCCTTAGACAATGAGATGGGAGATAAAATCGCCATGATCACCTACTTCTTTTGTTCCATTTGCGGCATTTTAATTCTTTGCATCATTTATTTTCCTTGGTTTGCAATTGCAATTCCGTTCATTGTATTCATATTTGCAGCCGTTGTGAATTTTTATCAAGCTTCAGGAAGAGAAATCAAAAGAGTAGAAGCTATTCAACGTTCTCACGTTTACAACAACTTCAACGAGACTCTTACGGGTATGGACACTATCAAGGGGTACGATAAAAGTCTGGTATTTCTCAATAAAAATGTCCATCTTATTGACAGAATGAACGAGGCTTATTACATCACGGTTGCAAATCAGAGATGGCTTGATGTTAATCTCACGTTCTTGGGCACTGCATTCGCTCTCCTTATTGCATTCTTGTGTGTTTTCAGAGTTTTCAAGATCAGTCCAGCCTCAGTTGGATTGTTGTTATCTTATGTACTTGACATTGCTGGAATGGTGTCTATGTTGGTTGTTGTGTTTACTGAGGTTGAACAAGAGATGAACTCAGCTGAAAGAATAATAGAGTACGCGTACCATGCTCCACAAGAGGCTTCCTACATTATTTCTGAAACTTGTCCGCCTCCTCTGTGGCCCCAGGAGGGGCAAATTCATTTTGAAAACGCTAGTTTGGCCTACCGTCCTGGTCTACCACTTGTTCTCAAGAACTTTAATGCTGACATCAAGCCACACGAAAAGATTGGAATTTGTGGTCGTACGGGAGCAGGCAAATCCTCAATTATGGTCGCACTTTATCGTATTGTGGAGTTAAGCGGAGGAAAAATTGAAATCGACGGAATCGACATCAAGACTTTGGGCTTAAACAACTTAAGATCCAAACTTTCGATCATTCCACAAGATCCAGTCCTTTTCCGTGGAAGTATCAGAAGCAACTTGGACCCCTTTGATGAACGTACGGATGATGAGCTTTGGGATATCTTGACCAGAACAAGAATTATTGAACAATCGGAAATCGAATTTGTCAAACTTCAGTCAAAAGATAGCAAAGATTTGCACAAGTTCCATTTGGATAGAGAAGTTGAGGACGATGGAGGCAACTTTTCTTTGGGAGAAAGACAATTGATTGCTTTTGCAAGAGCCTTAGTTAGAGGATCCAAAATTTTGATTTTGGATGAAGCTACTTCGAGTGTTGACTACGCAACAGACAGCAAAATCCAAGAGGCTATTGTCAAAGAATTTGCGGACTGTACTATCATGTGTATTGCTCACAGATTGAAGACGATTTTGAATTACGATAGAATTTTAGTGATGGACTATGGAGAAATCAAGGAGTTTGACACTCCGTGGAACTTATTCAATTCTAGAAAAAGTATCTTCCGTCAAATGTGCGAAAAGTCTAAGATTCTGTCACTGGACTTCGCTCGCAGATAACTGGGGCTTCTTTTTTTTCTTTTCTTTTTTGATTACTTAGAATCAATTAGCTGGTTGTTAGATCGTTATGATAATTAAAATAAGTTCAATTACTCGTTTCCGTATTAATCACAAAGGATAGATGAACGTCTTATCCTCCAAGTCTGTTAAATCCAAAGTAGCAACATCAACTTCCACCTTCTGGCCAGATTCGTCCTCAACGTATCCAATTCTGTCACCTTCCGTCAACGCCGCCAATCTTTCAGTGTTTCTTCTCTTCAAGATGAACCAAACAACACCAATTAATGAAGGTGCAATGGTGAAACTGAGAACAATTTGCACGATCCATGCTGGCACGTAACGAGGAGCATCACGTTCTTGCCAAAGTTGGGGCGAAATGATATTTGCAATCGAATATGCACACATTACCATTGCATTTCTTGTAAGTCTCTTGGAATACGAAGCTCCAGCAGTAGAGGCAGCTAAACCAAACGCACAAATCCATGGTACACCGAAGGACTGGGAGGCCAAGCAGATAGCAGCAAGAACACCGATCGAATTATGAATATCGAGCGAAACAGCAACTACTGACCCCACCCAGGCAGGAATAGTAGACCAAAGAACACAGAAGCAAGAGGTATTAGGGAATACCCACATGATGAAGGTAGCAAAGAATGCCCAGATAACAGAGTAACCAGCACCTGCAACTGTGACCAAAGTTGAGTTCAAATTAGAGATTCCTCCCATTTCCTCGTACAAAATTGTTTGTTGGTAAGGTAAATTGTTTGCCAACTGTTGAAGGAGAAAGAAGCCAGTAATGAGCCACGAAACAGGGTCCCTCAAGGCCTCCACTGCATGGTGCTTCTTGAAAACCTTCTGTTCAATAGAGTTGAGCTGTGTTCTTTGAACTCTTCTAATTACCCACACTTTTTCTTCGGTAGACAAGAATTTAGCAGTAGCTGGGTTGTCTGGGTAATAGAACCAGATAAATACACTCAACAAGAGAGTCAAGCCACCAATGATGATGTTCAAAATTCTATAACTCTTGATAGAGGAGTTTGCGTAAATGCAACCGTAGGCAATGAATCCAATAGGAATTGGAGAGGCCATGCATGAAGCATAGAAGACAGGCTGAGTGTTTGCTCTTTCGTTTTTGGTCATGAACATACCATTAGTTGTTGTCAAAAGTGGAATAGCCAGAGCTTCAGTGAAACCCAAGAAGAACCGAAGCATCATTAGGCCCGGATAGTTGTAAGCTGCACATACCAAGAAGATAAGGACCGACCATACAACGGTGATACCAAAAAGAACCTTGGAAAGTGGAAATCTCTGGAGAATGAACGTTCCAGGAAATTGTCCAACAAAGAAACCAACATAAAACAAAGTGTTGATGTTGTTATATTGGTTCTGGTGAATATTAGTTTCTTCCCAAAGTCCTAAGATCGATGAGTAAGACAAGGTGGCTTTGTCCATGTACATGATCATGTTAACCAAGAAGGTGAGTCCAAGCACATGGAACATGACTTTGCGGGACAATTTCTTGTCTTGTTCTGGAGTGATCTCAGGAACTGAAGCATCGTTCTCCAAGAAGAACTTTAATGTATCGTCAGCATCATGGATGTTAACCACCAAGCCATGTGCAGAGGCTCCTCCACTGGCAGTATCAGTGGAAACTGGGGTATCCTTTTCGTGCCAAATCTTTTCTTCCGTCATGATTGTTGTTCTAAGAATACCTGGGGTCGGGCTGTTTAAATAGATAAACTCTGTATGATCAGCCACACCTGGGTGAATATGGTTTATCAGCACGGGATTGCACGGGATTCCTAACCAGACAAAACTGGGTGGAGCTGTCAAAGCTGTCAACTTTCTTAGGATTTGCGTCTGTAGGAACATACATAGGAATCCGGGGGTTCTGGTGGATTCATTTAACGAGAACGAATGGCAGAAAGCCTCCAGAGGTCAGAACCTACGAAAACATCTTACAAAACTGTGAATTTTCGATGAAGTGATGACATTTGTCGCAACCTGTGTGCATAGTATGATGCTAACACCGAATCGAGAATTACGAGGTACACATGCTTTTGACTGGATATTCTGTATATTGAGCATTCACTTATGGTACATTATCATAGTAGATGAAACCTCAGGGAGAACGGTTCAAATGTTTATCCTCGCAATACCAAGTATCATAAAGCTTTTTTTAAAGGGGGGGAGGTGGGGAGGTGTAAAAGCATCAAAAAAGAAGTTGGAAGATTGCTAGCGGCATTCAATTTCCTAATCCGGAAATCCTGCGAGAAAATCGATTTGGAAGTCAATTTCCGCGGCTCAAATAGGTATTCCATTTCCGCAGACGACTAAGGCGATGAGTTTATGACTATTCTGGTTGCAAAGCCCGAGATGTCAATTTTTAGTTGAGTCGATCCCTTTGGGCCGACCAACTTTAATAATCACAGCCTTATCTATGCCGTGCCTGAGATAACTTCTACATAAGATGGTGGATCAGATTTTTTTCTAGTAGTCTAATTTTGATTCCTAGCAGGAGTAATTTATCACATTAGTCTGCTGTAACTCTTGAAAATTTTCTAACCATTGCCATTTTCGCAAAACGGTCAAGGTTCAAGGCGCTAAAATTAAACCCGTCGCTTACCCAAATTAGTTTTCCCGACTGTGGCTTTTGTTGCCTTATATACTAGCCGTTTCTTCAATGGCCACAGTTTTATTGGTCGTGCTCGGACATATCATGGTTGACTCCGTCGATCCGTAAGTCACATCGTAAATCTTAAAATGATTCTGATTGTTACGCTGTATAGAACTCGGCCCAATAGTTGCTGAGGTAAGCTTGTGTTTTCACCTTGAGCGGTAGGGGCTTCCGTGTGTGCCTTTCAAGTCTAGTTTTATCTACTTAATCCTATGGATAGGTGTTATTCCATTTTTAATTCACACAATCGTAGAGTATAGTTGAGTATCTTTTTTTCATGGTCAGTAAGACACGCTGAATAAGACTTTCTTGGTGTTGCAATACTATGGGTCTACTAGGATCTCTCAATACAAGTATTTTCATTTTGTATAGCTAAGTTTTCAATCTTATGAAATGTGGCTCGTGGACTCGAGTCATTGTTTGTGGATTTTCGTTAACTGTTGCTTCTAATCAAGTTGACTAGTCACGAAAATCTCCTTGAAATCAATTGACGAATCGGCTTGATTTTGTGCAATGTAGTTAAATTACAATTCATCAAGCATGGAAAGGGGACTTTCTTTAACCTCTAGAAGTTTTGCCTTTAAATGTGTTCCTAATGAAAAATATTAATATATTAATGAAGTCTTTCTGGGCTGGAGAGTGACAAATTAATAATTCAATCTGCGGTATCAGAACTATCCTGTGGATTTATTTGAAATCACACAACCCAAGTCAATCAATTCATCAAAAATCTCTACCTCTCTCCACAGTTTCTTTATCATGGTGGATCATTCCACCATCCGAAGTCACGGTTCTACACCCGTGCATCTCATACCACTATAACAATCAAGTGAACATTGATGGATTGGGTCTTATCACTGACCCAAGTGTTTGGCGGCTGCTGCTCTAATGTTTTCCTGTTTGAAAAGCTTCTTAACGATGCTAAAGAATTTCCGGATTCTCCCGATATAGGCTCATTGGTTACTTTTTGCCAATTTGTTCTGGTAGCGTTGGTTTCAGCATATCCACTTATTGACTCCCAACACTCATCATGGAGGCGTCTATATCTCCGACAGACTCACATTCCTATAGCCAAACTAACTTGGATGGTCGCTTTGTTCTTTGTGGTTTCGGTGCTCAATAATTCAGTATGGAGATTTGGTCTTAGTGTTCCAATTCATATTATGTTTAGATCCAGCAGCACGGTGATCACCATGACAGTAGGTTACTTTTTTGGAGGAAAGCACTATAGTCGGATCCAAGTACTTTCTTCGATTTTGGTCAGTGTGGGTGCAATATTGGCTATTTCCCTGCGAAATACGGACCGTCTTGAATGGCTGATTGATAACGTGGACTGGCGATTTGCTTTTGGAATCCTTGTTCTCTCCACTGCCTCAGTACTAGGAGCATTTTTGGGTATCTACACAGAGAACATCTACGCCAGATACGGCAACCATTGGCAAGAAATGCTATTTTACACACATCTTCTAGGGATTCCGCTTTTTGGTATTCTCGGAAGCTCCATATTCCACGATATAAAGACCTTATGGTCCGCAGGATCCAGGATAGTGCTTTCCAAAAACTTCTCGTTGACAATTCTGGAGCTGATGGCATATCTCTTACTTAATTGTGTATCTCAGGTGATATGTGCTCGAGGAGTCAATTATCTCTGTGGAATTGCCTCCTCACTCACTGTCACCATAGTGTTGTTGGGGAGAAAGTTCGTGAGTCTTGCCCTTAGTGCCTACGTCTTTGGGAATCACTTCAATAAGCAAGGTTACTTGGGTGCTGGAATTTTGGTGGTGGGTACAGTTCTATATAGTATAGCCACTCTCCAGCGTAAGCCCAAAGTCGACTAGACAATAAATCTAGAACTCGAATTTACAGCATTCCATTTATTAACGATACTACAACTATAATGTAATAATTTAATAAAAACCAGTTAACCAACACCTACGTATGTTGTATGTGTGTGCAGGCTTTTGAACTCCAACTTCGCCAGATTCTTCTCCCATGTTTAAACCGGCAACCAGAGAGCCGGTAGTGGGATGTATTCTGCGAGTGGTGTTCAAAAACAACCTCCATGGGTCGTTGGTCTTGAACGAGCCAAAACTTAATTCGGTTCCGATCGATAAAACCAGAAACATAGGAATCATTGCTCACATCGATGCTGGAAAAACTACTACCACCGAGCGCATGCTCTTCTACAGTGGAAAAACTCAAAGAATTGGAAACGTCGACGAAGGTGATACTGTCACCGACTACCTCCCCTCGGAACGAGAACGTGGAATCACCATTCAACTGGCAGCCATCTCAATTCCATGGAACAATCATAAAATTAACATCATCGACACACCAGGACATGCTGATTTTACATTTGAGGTAACCAGATCACTTCGTGTTCTTGATGGAGCTGTCACTATTTTGGATGCCGTGGCTGGTGTAGAAGCACAGACCGAAAAAGTGTGGAAACAGGCTGGTAGTTTAGGTATTCCCAGAATCGCCTATGTCAACAAGATGGATAGACCAGGAGCTGGTTTCAGTCGAACAGTTAAAGAGATTGTATCAAAACTTCAAACCAGAGCCGTCTGTGTCAATCTTCCATACTTCAAGCAGACTGGCAACTCGGACCCGGTTTTCACTGGAGTGCTCGACGTAATCTACGGTAAGCTCTTGGTGTGGGATCCCATGACCGACTCCAGTGGGAAATCAGTTCGTGCAATTGACTTGGATCCTCAAAATCCTGATTTGGCTCCATTGTTTGACGTGGTGGCCAAGAGTAGAGAATCTATGGTGGAGACCCTTGGTGAATTCGACGAAAAGGTGATCGAATCTTTCTTTGAACACGAAGACTATATGAAAGTTCCTTCTGCTATCCTTCAGGAAGCCATTAGGAACGCCACCATTAACAACCAAGTAACTCCTGTGTTGTGTGGATCAAGTTTTAGAAACATCGGCGTCCAGCCTCTTATGGATGCTGTTGTCAGCTACTTGCCATCACCTTTGCAAACTTCACTTCCCGAAATAACGTCTTCATCTTCGAAAAGAGTGGGTAAGAAAAAGAAGAGAAGCACTGTCTCAGAATCGATTGAAGTGCCAGTGGAAATGGACAAAAACAAAGGCTTGATCATCAACAAAAATGGCAACTTGACCGTTGGTCTTGCCTTTAAGGTTACCACCCATCCAGCACGGGGTGTCATGACATTTTTCCGTGTGTACAGTGGAAAGTTGGCCTCCAACTCTACGGTGATGAACACAAGAACTGGAAAGAAGATCCACTTGAGAAAACTCATGCTTATGCACGGAGACGCTCCTGAAGAAGTTCTGACCATTTCAGCAGGTAACATTGGTGTGGTTGCAGGAACCGATGACGATATAGTTACTGGAGACACGTTTGTTTCTCAGGGGGTAACGCACTCCAAGTCATTCAACGAGACAGAGAAAAACCTCACATTGCTACCAATTGTTATTCCTCCGCCGCTTTTTAATTCAGGTATTGAACCTGCAACTGCTGGAGACGAACGGTATATGAACGAATGTATCAAGACACTTTTGCGTGAAGATCCCTCATTGCAAGTTCATATGGACGAAGATTTGGGACAAACCGTGTTGAGTGGAATGGGAGAGTTACATCTAGAGATTATTAGGGACAGATTGGTCAACGATATGAAGGCCAAGGTTCGACTTCGTGATGTTGCTGTCTCGTATAAGGAAACAGTATCCAAACCAGATGGAAGCATTGTCACCGTCACATCGGCAGAGAATCCTGATGTGTCTGTTTCCGTTACTCTCGACTCCTTTGAAGGCGAAGCAGGGGAATCGGCGTTCGCTGAAGAGGATGGAGCAGTACTTTTAGATCTGGACAACAACATCATCATTTTGGATTCCAACGCTACTCCAGAACATATGATTAAAGCTGTGGAAGAAAGAAGGTGGAAAGCAGAGCAGTCGTTGGAAGAGCTTCAAGATACACTTATTCAGGGCTGTGCAACTGGGCTCCACATTGGGGGACCCATGTTTGGACTCCCTCTCCATTCGTGTGTGATCAGAATTACGAAGTGGAACTTCCCTGTGGAAGACAAGAGCGTTGCTCCAGCAGCACTTCTTGATGTTGGAAGAAGAGCAATTACTAAGGCTGTTGGAGCACTAGATGAGAAACCAGGAGAAAATTTCTGTGTTTTGGAGCCACTTATGAATACCAGTGTTTATGTGGATTCAGATGTGTTGGGAGAAGTGGTTCATGACTTGAACAACCGATGCCAGGCCACCATTTTGTCTATTGATGACGAGGCCTCCGACTCGTTGGACACTCAGAGTTGGGCCCAGGACGAGGCCGAGAAAATTTTCTTGCCAGACGACTACACCATGAAAAACATGGACCGAGAGATCAAGAACAAAAAAACGGTTGTGGCTGAGACCCCGTTGAAAGAAATGATCGGATATCTTTCACGGTTGAGGTCGATTACACAAGGAAGAGGCATGTTTGACATGCAATACCAGGGCATGAGACGGGCCGTGAAGGCCAGGCTCTCGTCAATTAAGAACGAGTTTACGTTTTTATAATGTACATAGGATGATCAATACAAGTTGATGGGAGGTTGAAGTGGTAATCTGAGTAGTCACCATTGTTGCTGAGATATGATGTTCCCTGGGTGTAACTTGGTATTTGTCAACTAGAAAGTTGTATGAACATTTGAATTAAACGAATCATAGTTTTAGTGGACACTTGATCATCAAAGACGAATTCAGTAAATTTCACTCTTGAGGGTGTTGACATTATTTAATATCTCCCTTTTTTTTTTGGTTCTTCTATCATTATCTTTCATTTCATTCTCTCAGCACACCTATTCATTATTGAATCTTAACATGTGAACCGTCACGACCTTTTACGAGCTATTCTGTAGATGAAACATCACACATCTATTGATTAGTTCACACTCAAGAATGTTTACTGTTTTAGCTTCACTAGTCTCATTAAGTGTCAAATTATCGTTTAATACCAATTCCTAGTTTGATTGCTCCATTAGCATGCACTCAGAATAGGATTTCCTTCTAAGTCAATCTGAAACTTTCAAACAAAATCTATGCGTACAAAACTTCCCGTAACCTTTCTGCTACGAACAAATAATTATGAAGTATTATTATATATATCACCAAGTAGAAAGTGCGATCACTGAGCATGTCAACTGTGAGGGCTTGCTTACAGAGGTACTCAGTAAACCTCTTCTAATGATGAAATGCTTCTATGAGTTTCAATCAAGTTAAACAATGAATTATTATAATAAACCCAAATTAATTGTACACCTATCTTTCTTGAAGAAGATTCCCCCAATAGAGTTGTCCCATTCTCTGGTCAAACCTTTTCATCTTCACCACAAAGACCCACGGATCCCGTCTCTAATGGTAACCAAAGATCCTTCGTAAAATCCCCTTTAAACCCCAAAACAGACTTTTATCAATTGCTAACCTGATATTGAGTCTTTCTACCTCAAATACAATCTCTATGATCAATTGTTTCTCTCTCAGTTTCGCAGCCATTCGCAAGCCAATATTCATGTGACGGGCGTGCCCTCACCGCTACTCCACCTAATCTTACCAGATCACACTAATCACCTCAACCTAGCAATGTCGGACTTACAGGTGCCTGAGCATATCACTCATGTTGTTTCGGCGGAAACTGCAGTCCTGGAGGAGGGAACCACCTCGTCATCCTCGTCATTTGTCCCAATTGACTCGGTCCAGGATGCCATCCAGATAATTGACGAGAATAAGCAGTTTAACCACAATATCTTGGATTATATCACGTTGACATCTCGGCTGCTGGCTGACCACCGTATCATTTCTGTGTTTGGTTCACAATCCACCGGAAAATCGACGCTTCTCAACCATTTGTTCAATACAAACTTCGATGTCATGGACGAGGTCAACCGTCAACAGACCACTAAGGGTATCTGGTTGGCTATCAGTCCCGGAGTCAACAACCTGGTTCCTTCTGGTACAAATATTTCTCTGAACAACGTGTTGGTGATGGATGTGGAAGGAACAGACGGAAGAGAACGAGGGGAAGACCAGGACTTCGAGAGGAAAGCAGCTCTTTTCGCCTTATCCACTAGTGAGGTATTGATCGTCAACTTGTGGGAAACACAGGTGGGATTGTACCAGGGTGCTAACATGGGCTTGTTGAAGACTGTGTTTGAGGTGAATTTATCACTCTTTGGCAAAGCCAAGCTTCACAACAACGACCATAAAGTCCTCTTGCTTTTTGTGATCAGAGATCACATTGGAGTTACTCCCTTGGCATCTCTTTCGGCAACAATCACCCAGGACTTGTTGAAAATCTGGGACAATTTGAACAAACCTGCTGATGTGGCCCATTTGGCATTCAGTGACTTTTTCGATTTGGCCTTCCACACTTTGAGCCACAAGGTGTTGCAGAACGATAAGTTCTTGGCAGACATTCGTTTGCTCGGTAACAGGTTTGTGGATCCAACCGACGAGGGGTTTTTATTCAAGCCTTTCTATCACCACGACATTCCAATTGAAGGCTGGACCATGTATGCTGAAAACTGTTGGGAGCAGATCGATAACAACAAGGACTTGGACTTGCCAACACAACAAATCTTGGTGGCCAAGTTCAAGTGTGACGAGATTGCGTCGCAGTGCTACGATGAGTTCTTGACAGTTTTCTCAGAGTATGAGAAATCGACCGTGGATGCCTCCACCACTCACGATTACAAAGATGTCGGCTTAACTTTTGCTGACATGAAAGATACAGCTTTGGAGAATTACGATTTGTCTGCTGCCAAGTACAATAAGTCTGTCTACAACCAGAAGAGATTGGCTTTGGGCGACAGAATCAATGTTAAGATACATGATCTTTTTACCATTTTTGCCAACCAATTGTTGTCCACTTCTGTCAAGGCTTTTTCATCTGGGTTGAGCAAGAAATCTAGAAGTGGAACGTTTGTCCAGACGGTGGAGAAGTTGACTGTGTCCATCACCAATGAGTACACTGAGTCACTTGCTCTACTTTCCTTAGACGGACAATTGGACATCCAGCCACATATTAAAGCTTTGCAAGAGGAGGTGGCTAAGTGGGTTACGAAGCAGCAGGTTGTGGAGTTGAACGGGGTAATTTCTAAGGCGTTGAAGAGACTTAATAATGCATTGAGCACCACCATTCTTGATGAGATCTCCAATCCCACTGAACAGACCTGGGACAGAATCACCGAGAGTTTCGAATCCCTCAGAAAAAATGCTTTGGCCAGATATGAGACTGAAAATGGAGATCATGACTTCAGTTTGGGTACTGATGCACAAGTGAACGAAATAGCAGTACGTACGTTCACCTTCAAATCTTGGGAATTGTTTGATTCTTTGATTCACAAGTATATCTCCAAGGAAAATCTCTTGAACATCTTGAAGGACAGATTTGATGATAAGTTCCGCTACGATGATAATGGGGTTCCTAAGTTGTACCAGAACGCACATGAATTGGAGGCCAGTTTTGGGGATGCCAAGTCTCATGCAATGAAGGCATTCCCAATTTTGACACTTGCCAAGTTGTCCAATGGTACCGAGCTCAAACCACCCTTTGACGTCCACAACAAGGCTTTGAAGCGCAAGTACCAAAGTGTGGATTTTGGAGCTCAAATTGAGGAACAGGATGAAAGCGAGGACGACAGCGATGACGACGATTCAGACAAGCGTTTTGCAGAGATCATTTCAGAAAAGGATAAAGCCGATGTTTTGACTAAGTTTAAGAAGGAAATCGATGCCAAATTTGTCGAAACCAAACGTTCCATTATCCAACATGTGACTCAAATCCCATACTACATCTATTTGGTAATTTTGGTTTTGGGGTGGAACGAGTTCATGGCCGTGTTGCGTAATCCCATCTTCTTCACTCTCTTGCTTATGGTCGGAGCAGGTTTGTATGTGTTGTACCTGATGAACTTACTTACTCCAGCATATGCGGTGGTGCAGCAACTTGTGGATGGAGCTGTTGTAGTAGGTAAGGAGAAGCTCCGTGAGTTTCTTATTGACGATCATCAACAGCACGGCCGCAACATGGCTAGAATGGCCGGTAATACAGCATCGGCACCAGGTTCTGAGGCGACGGACATTGAGCTTGACGACTTATCACCCGCAGAAGATTCTAGTTAGCATATGTTTGATTCTAGTTACTACGGGAATGATCGTATGAAAAAATTTCGTCATAGGAGATAATGGTAAGAATTCCGTGAGGGCAACTTCTACCCCAGAAAAGTACAATGGATAAACTTGTAGCAATAGGCAACAAATACAACCTGGACATTTGGGTGCGTCCACTGCAACGTTACCCTAAGATTTCATCTCTATTGTGGCGCGTGCAACGATAAGTGACCCAGCCTGATCTGGCCAATTCTGCCACAACACGACCAGTCTAAAGTAGCCACGGCACATCAAACCCTTAGAAAAAGAATCTCCAGCCAAGATCATTTTGGAAAAATAAAATAAAAAGAACCCCCTTTATCCACCAACCCCCAACCCCACATAAATTGCAACATGGACCGCAATGCAACCACAAAATGTCCTGCAGGTAGTGGGACACTTCCCTCATACTACCCACCCGCATAATAATATTGCAACCTCGCATTCCACAGAATGAAACTACAACACCGTCGGGATTGTGAACCAAGCTTATTTGTTAATCCTGAACCCCGAGCCTCGAGTACTTATTGCTTGTTATTTCTTCATTCTCGAAACATTTTTATCGTTTCAGTTTTACTCCACTCGTGGCCCATCTTCAACCAGTTTCTGCTTGCATATCACACTTTACGAGACTCTGTCAATGTTCACTATGGATTCAACCACCCTTCTGGCCCAACTGAGTCCCAGCACCTCGCTTTCTGACTCAGACTCTGCCACAGTGTTGACTCAGTCGCTCAATCTCTTCACCAGATCGGTCAGGCCCGCCGATTTGGACACACATGCCTCTAAGATGGCCGAGTCATTCAACGAAGCCTTGGTGGATGGTTCCGTGCTCACCATGCTTCCAAACTATATCATAGATCCCACCGGCTCCGAGCAAGGAGACTTTTTGGTGATCGACTTGGGCGGATCGACGCTTAGAGTGGCGGTGATCTCCATCAGTGCACCACAGGAAGGTAAAAGTCGTCAGGACAGGATTCTGTTGGTCACCTCGAGAAAATGGCAAGTAGAGAACTCCAACAAACATGTGGATGAGCAGTTTTTTGCCTGGATAGGTGCCAATATCAAGGAGACCCTCGATTCGCAGTCAGTGCTTCTGCTAGACTCGGTAATTAACACAGGAGTCACCTGGTCATTTCCATGTGAATCCACCTCCTACAACTCTGCCAACGTTCTCTACATGGGCAAGGGCTACGAGGTGGATGAAGCGGTATTTGGCCGCAACTTGAAACACTTGCTTGAGACCAGTGTATTGCAGCATCATGGAATCCGAATCAATGTGGAATCTATCATCAATGATTCCCTCGCTGTGTATGCTGCGGGCTGTTTCATCGATTCCAAGACCAAGTTGGCCCTCGTATTGGGTACGGGCCTCAATGTATGCTGTCTGTTGGCAACACTGTCACGGATCCATGACCTGAAGCACTTAGCAGCCGAGGAAAGGTGTCTATTCAACTCAGAAACATCGTTATTTGGCCGTGAGTTGATTTTGCCATTTGCCAATAAGTATGACTCTATTATCGACCCACGGTTTCTGTCGGTGCCCGATTTCGCTCCCCACATGACGTTAGATCCTATCTCGAACGACATCTTCCAACCCTCAGAGCTCTTGGCCTCTGGTAGGTACTTGCCTGAGTTGGTGCGGTTGGTGTTATTAGAGATGATGCAAAAGAATGAGATCTTTGCCTCACAGAAAAAGGTGGCTCTCCTCCTTAAGGAGTACGAGGGCGTCACGGGTGAATTGGTGTGTTTTATCAACGAGTGTGACGACTATGACCAAGTGGCTGCGAAAATCGAGACATTCTACGGATGGACTGCGGGTCTGGTGCTCGTAAGCGATGTGGTGTCGTTGAAGCTTTTGGTGGAGGCTGTGATTCGCCGGGCTGCGTTTATTGTGGCCATCTCCATCGTTGCATACATCAAGTTGTTGGCCCTTCACAACGGTGAGTTGCGTGATGAGGTGATTACCATTGGATACGTTGGCTCTGTTATGGCATACTTCAATCGCATGCGTGAAATGATCAAAGACTACGTGAATGAGTGCTCGTTCACTCAGGATTTGGGGATTCATGTGGATCTTCAGGAGGTACACGAGAGTTCTGTTGTTGGAGCAGCCATTGGAGCTGCCTGCCATACAAAATAAGCATGGGTTATAGAATAGCATGGGTAATGTAGAGCAATTGCTCACGGTCTGGTAGAGTCTAATACATTTTAGTTTTAAAGTTAAAGAAAGTTAAGGAAAGCTAAGGACAGTTGAGAGATTGCATCTTTGAATGTACATTGATAGAGTTCGCTTCTCAAACAAGATACTCTCGTATCCCTAGCATAATCTTAAGTTGAGTTTTTTGTTCAAGTATCACAATGGATTCTAGCAAATGTCCATGGATCCTGATTACACCAGCATGTGGAATGCTATCTCAAAATTATGACCTAAATGACTTAATCCTAATATATCAGACCTCTATCCTTATATTATCCTATATCACAATTTGGCATTCAATCCGGCTGCTGCATGGTCACATACAACAAGTACATTCTTATGGTCTCGCAAGTACGAAGATGGGAACTGGGCATCGTTGGCCTTACCGAACAACGTCTTCTGGAGCGCATACTTCTTGTTTGCACCCAACACAATGATGGCAATCTCGTCTGAATTGTCCAAAATGGTGGAGATTCCTACAGACAAAGCATGCTTGGGCACCTTAGCTGGATCGTTATCAAAAAAGCGGCTGTTGGCCTCCATTGTACTTTGAACGAGATCAACTCTTCTAGTTTTGGACTCTCTCAGAGATCCGGCCTCATTGAAAGCCAAATGGCCCTCAGGTCCCAATCCTCCCAAGAAAAGGTGAATACGGCCATATTTCTTGATCTTGGCCTCATAGGCTGCACATTCCTTGTCGACATCGGCGGCAAGACCGTTCAAAATGTTGATGTTCTCCTTTGGAATGTCCACGTGGTTGAACAATTTGTCGTACATGAAGTAATGGTACAGCTGGGGATGAGTGGGCTGAAGACCCAAGTACTCATCCATATTGAAGGTCACCACGTTGGCAAACGACACTTTTCCGCTCTTATAGGCCTTGACAAGACGTGCGTAGATTCCTTCAGGTGACGATCCCGTAGGAAGTCCCAAAACAAATGGCTTGGATGGAGTTGGAGCAAAGTCATTGATCTTGGAGATGATGTAGTTGGCAAGATAAGACGATGCGTCGTCAGGCGAAGAGAAAATGGCTTGTTTCATATTAATGTGTGTTCGGTGTAGCTGAGACACAAACAGCAGCAGATGCGGCAATCTTATATGGAAAAATGCTAGCTATTCTGGTGGAATTACTTGAATGCTTGGTGATGAGAAGTAACGTTGTATTACAATGTGGGGGTTATCGAGTGACTCAATGCAACGTTGCAATGTACCATTGAGGATAATGTGATCCTGCATCTAGTCTAAGAACTGATTGTATTAGAGGTTGCAACTGTAACATTAATTTCTACTACATGCACCATCGATTGGTCAGTAACATGGACATCTCCACCCTTGGGTTGTATTTGAAACTCTTTGTCTTCGTCTTTCCCATATAAGCATAGCGTTTCATCTCCTGGTTTGAATTTTTTTTTTTTCCACCAAACCACTTTCTTCAATTCTTAACTTCTCTTATCTATGCTCAGACTCACCAATTGCCATCTCTGCGATAAGGGCACCATTGTCCATAATGCTGACCTCTACATCGACACAAAGCTGGGAACGATTGTGGATGCTCCAAAGTCCAGTTCTAATGTCAGAACCATTGATCTCAAGGGCAAGATCGTGGCTCCAGGCTACATTGACATCCAGAACAACGGAATCTACGGATTGAATTTCAGTGCATTGAACGAAACTTCCACGGAAGCCGACATTGCCGAGTTCCGGGCTTTTTACAAAGATGTGATGGCCAAGTTTTTGAAAACTGGAGTTACATCCTTGTGTCCAACCGTCACCTCCAACTTCCCGGAGGTGTACCAGAAGGTGCTTCCTATCTATAAGAGAAGCAGATCTTCCGCCATGAGCGACTCTTTGGGTGCACATTTAGAGGGGCCCTTCATTAGCAAGGCCAAGAAGGGATGTCATCCTGTGGAGACGTTTGTGGATGCAGAGAAGCACGAGCTCTCTGAGATTTACGGTGCAGCTAACTTGGTTGAAAATGTGGCCATTGTCACAGCAGCACCTGAGATTCCCGGAGTGCTTGATCTGATCCCCGAACTTCTAGAATCTACTGACGTGGTGTTTTCCATTGGTCACACTTCTACGGACTACGCCACAGGTTTGAAGGCCGTCCAAAACGGTGCATCGATGGTGACTCACTTGTACAACGCCATGCCCCAGCCACACCATCGTGATATCGGAGTGGTGGGCTTGGTTACTTCGCCACAAGCAGGCACTCACACTCCATATTTTGGACTTATATGTGACGGAGTCCATGTGGCTCCATCTATGTGTGTCTTGGCCTACCGTGCTAGTCCAGACAAGTGTATACTCACTACTGATGCCATGCACTTGATTGGATTGCCAGATGGAACATACCAATGGGATAAACAGAAGATTGTTAAGACAGGAGCCTCGCTCTACTTGGAAGGAACAACCACATTAGCTGGTGCAGCCACCGATTTGTCGGTATGTGTTCAGAATTTGGTCAAGTGGGCCAATATCTCGTTGGCTCAGGCAGTTCAGACGGTGACAAACAATGCAGCCGACTCTTTGCGCATCAAACACAAGGGCTACTTGAATGTTGGATGTGATGCTGACTTAGTTATTTTGGATAACGAAGGAAATGTCGAACAAGTGTTTAAGTTGGGAGTTCCTGTGAGATCCGAGACTCGTCTCAGTGCATCTTTGTAAGATATTTATATAATTTTGACAATTGATATATGTGAAATGAGATGTACTGGAGCCAAGGGTTGAAGTATGATGAATAGTTTGAAATTTTATGAGTACTTGCTGATGTAATTGGTGATACCATTGGTATGTAACTTTAACTTAGTGAAAGGGGCAGAATTTTATCAAAGTAACAGAGTTCAACTCTGATCATCCTCATTATTCATACTAAATATTCAACTGGAGCAAAAATTTGTAAAAAATCTTCAAAATTCCACAACTATCAACCATGATTGCGAAAAATGAATCCTAGCCTTTTAACATAATTATAGATTTCACCCTTATTCGTACCATACATTCTACCATCCCAAATCATCAAAAACCATGCTTTACCCCACTATTTCTTCAATCTACTACTCTTTCACTCAACTGATTTTTACTCAACTCCTCCACAATTTTCAACCCTTCCATTCTCCTCTTATCACGATCGGCCCCGACCGGCCGACCGGCACTTACCCAATCTGGCGATTGGGAATGCTCATATAACCCACACTAAAACGGTATAAAAGACATACTCCGTTTCTTTCCATCTATTGGTCAATTTTCAATTTTTTACCCTCCCAGTCTATTCTTTCTATTCAGACCATCTCAAATCATCACTGACCCCGATGTCTATTGCATTTCACCGCTTATGTGCTCCTCAACTATGTCCGAATCGGAGTAGCATCATCAATTCCACAACTGGCTTGTTTGCAAAACGATTTGCTTCAACATCGTCCAGAAGAGTCGTTGAGCACTCCCATTACGATCTTCATGCTTGGCCAAAGGCCAAAAAGCCGTCTCCGCACGAAATATTCAACATTCTAGGTGGTGAGGGAGATTTTGCTAACCGCCAGGAATACGAGAAATCCGTTAAATCCACCTACCAGAAATTCGTGAAAGTGTACCATCCGGATGTGTGCTCTAACCACGATGTGGTGGAACGCGGACATTCGTTGCTGGTGGAACAGAAAAGACAAAGGTTTGATGATATCCAGAACGCATATGAGATCTTGAGGGATCCCAGCAAGAGCAGTGCCTACAGAAAGTACCAGACAACATCATGGGATGACTACCAGCGCGGTAAAACTGGCTCTTTTGACGCGTACCGCATGGCCAACGCCCACAGAAAGAAATATGCCTATGAGAATGACCCCAAGTTTTGGCACGCAGCAACCTGGGAGGATTATTACCAGATGCGGTACGGTCGGGCTGCTCCAACACGTGAGGAGTGGGAAAAGAACAAATGGAATATATTGTGGAAGGTTCTAGCGGTAGCTTCTGTGGTTGTAGTGTTACAGATAATGTTGGCACTCGAAAGAACACATGAGTTCAACAGGCAAACTCGCCTAATGAATTTGAGAGCAAATGCTGATCTCGCGGACGCATATGATAATTATGGTGAGAGCCGCAGTCAGTTCCAACGGATTCGGAGGTTCTTGTTGTATAGACGACTGGCCTTGGAGTCTAGAGACGACCAGGAACTCAGACAGGAGGAATCAGACATGTTGACAAACTATGCGAAGCAGCGGGTGTCAAAATTGGACTAGTTAGTTGGGAATGGTGTTGATGCTATTTTGCATGAATCAAGACGTTGTAAGGTGGTTATTATCAAGCCATCACTTATCCTTCAATGTATATTATGCGCCGTTAATTGTGTTAGAACAATCGAGTGCTGAATCCATCCTCTAACAGTGATACTTGATCCGTATTTTATATCAGGTTGAATCCTCATCCTGTAAGTCCAGCTCTTCTTCCTTTCTTTTCCCTTTTACATTCTTCAAATATACAATGATTGTCAAGATCTATCTGAAGGAACCAGCATCCATTAATGTCAATCTAGTGACTTCATGGTAGAGTGCTGTGTAGGTCAACAATGCACCAGTTACGAGTCGAGTTCCTATCTATTGTGATGCACCAAGAGACATGTTTTTAGCTGTTTGTCGTTAGTGAGTTCATGATTTTATTGGTCAAGAAGTTGTAGTACGGAGACTTCTCAGTTTCCAAGTACAATACCAAGGTAGTGAAAGTGTTTATCAAAGGATTTGCGCCACTTGAAATTGAGAAATGCCATAATTCAGATCCGTCTAAACTAACATATTTGAACCAATGAGAGAAATGCCAAGTACAAGTTTGATTGAAATCCATGCTCAGATTTCAACCAGAAATATTAAAGAATAGGCTTAGATGAGTTGCAGCCAATTGAAGAACTTATGATTGACCTGTAACTTTCAATTAAAGTATCTCAAGCGCATTCAGAACCACACTATATATGATAAAAATCAAAAATCCAACTACAATCAAGATATATAGTATGTTAATTATGTTTCTACATTATCTTTTCTTTCTGACTCAAGTGCTTTCTGCACATAGCTGTCCAAACTCCTAATGACAACCAATGACCTTCCAACCGATCTGCTATTCCTTATAGTGCATATTTAACGAAAGCGATTGATATATTTAATGCTTGGGTTCTTTCTGATTCATCTTTGCTTGTCAATTTCTCTAGTCATGTAAGCTAATCGGGGCTTCCATGACTCATGGTCACGTGCGCGTTCTATGTAAATGTTCAGCGTCCAACCTTCACTTCTCCACAATTCATTCACTATGGATTTCATGAAACCAGAAACCGTTCTAGACTTGAACAACATCAGAACCAGTCTTGTTCGTATGGAAGACACAATTGTGTTCGACTTCATCGAAAGACTGCAATTTTTCTCTTCTCCCTCTGTGTACGAGAAAGATAAATACAAGATTCCAGACTTCAGCGGTCTGTTCCTAGAATGGCTTCTTTTGCAAACGGAGAAAACACATTCGCAAGTCAGAAGATATGAGGCTCCTGATGAGACGCCGTTCTTCGCCGATCAGTTGCTCCAGCCTTTGTTGCCCTCAATTGAGTATCCCAAGGTTTTGGCGTCCTACAGTGACGAAATCAACGTCAACGACGAAATCTTGAAGTTCTACGTGGAGAAAATTGTTCCAGAAGTGTCATGCGGTAGTGGAGACCAACAGGAAAACTCAGGATCTGTTTCCGTGTGCGACGTAGAGTGTTTGCAAGCACTTTCGAGAAGAATTCATTTTGGAAAGTTTGTGGCCGAGGCCAAGTACAGGGCCGACCCCGAGCTTTACAAGAAGCTTATCGAGGCCAAGGATGTAGAGGGAATTGAGGCCAGCATCACCAATAGTGCTGTGGAGGCCAAGATTTTGGAGAGGTTGAAGGAGAAGTCTGAGGCGTACGGAACTGATCCAAGCTTGAAGTACTCTCAGTTGGAGCAGCTGAAGGTGAAGGCGGATTTGATTGTTAGGTTGTACAAGGAGTATGTGATTCCACTCACTAAGAAGGTAGAGGTGGACTACTTGTTGAGAAGATTAGAAGATGAATAGATCATGATGTGACTGTATTAATGGATGTTGAGACAAGTGGAAAGTTTCGAAGTTAATGAATCTCGTGTGGGAGGATGTGAGGTAGTTTAGATTAAACTCGAGAGGTTTGCATTGGGATTTGCCAATGCTTTATACAATTCGATCGGTATTAAATGATAACGTGTAAGTATGAGAGCATATTGTTTTAGTATGGACTCGAGCAAATTAGTGTAGTAGGTGCTACAGCATTTTGTTTCACTAAATATTAGACAGTATTAGTTCAGTAGAAGTGACATTAGTTGTGGATGTAAATATGTTCGATAGGAGTAAATACACTGAAAGGAAAAATAGCGTATCCATTGTCCATAATAGTTGGCACATTCGCGATCGCCTACAAATTAGACTATAAAGGTATTGGCATGCCATTATGAAGATAAGAATTCTGCGGATAATCTAGTCACACTCATTCATTCAAATCATTCTGGAATTGACATAAATTCACCATACTCAGAAAACCAACCATAGTAAGACACATAAATACGATACAATTTCTCATACATTCCCCAAAATGTCCTTGCGATTACGCCCGATTACCTCGATAACTTCCACATGCTAACGAAGTGCATCCAAGACCTGTTTTCTGAAATTTCTGTCATTTGATTACTTTCTGATAACCGTTTTTTCCCGATTACTGCAACTTTCATCTTTAGTTTTTGATTACTTTAACATCCAATGTTTCACGACATCACCCAAATCAACGACTTCTTTTTCCATTTTAATTGGTGTCTCATAGAATAGAATTCCCACAACTCTCTCAATTATTTCTTCTCATTTAAGAAAAAAATAATCAATTCCCCAAACACGTCCCCATCTCACGTGGGGACTGTCACAATTTAAACTGTTGATACCATGTGGTTGCACACGTTTCTGGGTTGTTTCTGCAGGACAAATCGCTATGCATACCATTTGCACCCAAATATATAAACGTGCCCGATTAGCGACTTTATCCATTCCCGTCCCCATTTCTCTAGTAAAGAATATATTCTCACATATGACAGACGTGTTTTACGAAATTGGTCTGACCAAACTCTTTGTGGGCGGGTCCGTCACCGTGGTGGCCCTAATGGTGCTTTCGACCAGAATCAACAGAGCCATCCGGTCGTTGTTGGTATTTGCCTGGGCATGTTTTGTAAAACCACTTTTGACCAAACCAAGATCGAAACCACGTGAACAACAACAGGCGCTCGAGCAGTTCTACGAGAATCAGGCCCACGTTTACGACTCCACCCGTCGATTCTTGTTGAAAGGAAGAGAGGATTGCTTGCAATTAGCTGCTGCTCATTTGCCTCAGAAGAAGAACAAGGTGTGGGTGGATATTGGAGGCGGTACCGGTAAAAACATTGAAATGATGAACGATATCTTGCCCTTGGCTGACAACTTCAAGGCGGTGTACTTGGTGGACTTGTCTCCATCACTCTGTGCTATTGCTCGCCAACGGTTTGCTGGCAAACCCTGGGCCCATTTGGTCAAGGTAATGGTGGCAGATGCGTGCGACTTCACCATTGACTACGAAGTGGTCGATTTGATCACGTTCTCGTACTCTTTACTGATGATACCTACCTTCAATTCAGTTATTGACCATGCAGTGGACCTCTTGGAGAAAGACTCGGGTATTATCGCCTCAGTTGATTTTGGAATCCAGAGCAGAGACACTTCCGTGGGTAGAATCAACACCGTTGGTGGCCTTGTCAATAGAGATATTCCGTGGGTACTTAGAAACTTCTGGAGAACGTGGTTCGAGGCTGACAAGGTTTTCTTGGATTCGGCCAGAAGAAACTACTTGGAGTACAAGTTTGGAACCCTCAAGTCGCTCAACTGCTACAACAACACCTTGGGTAGAATTCCTTACTATATCTGGATTGGCTGTGACAAATCTCGCTCCCACCTGTTGCTTCACAGAATCAACTGCCTTGCTACCGAGTCGCCATACCTTGCTCCGTCCGATGAGACTCAGCGGATTGAGTATGATGCTCCAGTTTCTAAGGGCCACGAGGCTGCATTAGCTAACTTCCGCAAAAAGTTGCCCTTCCCTTCTATCTACTACCAGAAACAGCCATGGAGAGTGTACTTTGACGAGATCAACGACCAATACCACCAGTTCAAGAACCAATATATCTATGCTTTTACCTGGGAGGATCCTCGTGAAGATCACAACATCTTGAAGTTCTCGAGTCAAGACACCGTGTTGGCCATCACCTCTGCCGGAGACAACATATTGGCCTACGCCTGTTTGCCAGATCCCCCACGGAAGATTCATGCCGTTGACTTGAACCCATGCCAAAACCATCTCTTAGAGTTGAAGTTGGCTGCTTTCAAGAGCTTGTCTAAGGACCAAATTTGGCAAATGTTTGGTGAGGGCCGTATCAAGAACTTCCGCAAGCTTCTCCTTTCCCACTTGTCGTCCAACTTGTCGTCCAACGCCTTCCAGTACTGGAACGACAAGGGAGAGAAAACTTTTAAGGGCAAAGGTTTATATGACACCGGATCCACCAGGTGGGCGTTGCGTTTGGCCAGTGCCGTATTCTCGTTCTTTGGTATCCATGATTCTATTGACGAGCTCTGCAATTGTACCAATTTGAAGGAACAAATCAAGATCTGGAACTCCAAGGTCAAGCCAACCCTTTTCAATCCGTTTGTTGCCACTCTTCTTGTCGGAAACCCAATCTTCTTATGGAAAGCGCTCGGCGTTCCAGCCAACCAGGCAGAGTTGATCGGTGACTCTGTGTTGAAGTATGTCGTGGACACCTTGGACCCAGTGATTAGTCGCTCGTTGATCTCCACCGACAACTACTTCTACTACTTGACATTGAAAGGCAAGTATGCTCGTAACAACTGTCCAGATTACTTGACTGACAAGGGATACAAGAACCTCACCACTCCACGTCGTGACGGCACCGCCCCAATCGACAACATCCGACTTCACACCGACACCTTGAACGATGTGTTTGAACGTCTTTCGCAGAAGTCCATCACCATCGCCATTATCATGGATCACATGGATTGGTTCGACCCCAAGAAGGAAGACGCCAAGGCAGAGATCATGGCTGTCAAGCACTGTCTTGTCCCTGGAGGACGTGTGATGCTCCGCTCGGCAGCTCAGTTCCCTTGGTATATCAAGACGTTTGAGGCTTGTGGCTTCACTTGTAAGCCTGCTGCCATAAGACATGCTGGCGATTCCATTGACAGAATCAACATGTATGCTTCCACGTGGGTGTGTACCAAGGCAACAGAGCCCAAGAGTGCCATTCCCTCGCAACGTCGTCGTATGAGCAGCTTGAAAATTTGAGATAGAATCTGTACCTATATATTCCGAATAAACAGCCATATCACATCATCAGAGCTAACCACATCATCAGAGCTAACATTAAATTGTCAATCCCATAATTTCTTCTTGGATTATCGGAACATCTTGCCATCTCCCTCTCCTTGGGTCCGCCACTTCGACAGAAATGCTCCACTGCTCTCGAGTCTATAAAGTCTCCAAGCTTCTCTGATGTGTTCTGGCTGTAGAGGCATGCGCTGGTCACCCAAATATTCCAACTTCTTGCTAGGAGCCTCGAAACAGTCTTCGCCTGCTGCCAATCTTTTCAATGTCTCGCGTTTCTGCTTCTTCTTGGCCTCGATATCAATTATTAGCTGTGCCTTGTACTCTCTCTCCTGAACCTCGAAAGCTTTGGTGATGATGTCACCCAACAACAGCTTGGAGAGACCAGCCATGACAATTGCAATATTTTGCGGGATGGAGTGTCCCAAGATACTGTTACAGATCTTCTTCACTCCAGGCTTATTGACAGCCATACGTCTGTAGGCTTCAAATCGCTCCATTTGGTCCTCCGTAAACGACGTAATGAGTAAACGACGCTTTTCGTCTTCGCTGATTGGTGCATTTTCCTGGCTTTTGAGCTCCTTGTATCTAGCCACAAGCTCCTGGTCGTCGATATCTGACAAGTCCGAGATATCTTCCTCCTCGTCATGGTAGGTATCGGTGCCTTTAGATTTTTCTTCTAGTGGACTGTAGAAGACTCTCCAAATGAGCTCCTCGTCATCTTCATCAAGGGAGACGTCGCTCTGGTATCCATCTGATTCACTCATAGTTAAGAGATGGAGTAGGTTGATGCTTGAAGTGCAGGAAGTTATGAGGGTTGGATGGGTGAGAATTTAAGTATCTTACATTTTATTTTTCTTGTTTTAGTGAATTCTCTACTTCTGTTTCATTGGTTACTTTTCGAAATAAGTACTGCTGTTTGTTGCTGACTTGGCTCGTCATGAAGGTTCTTCTTTTCTACAATTTCGCTTCATATGTCGAAGTAGTTGACTATAGTAATTAACTACTACTTAAATGCGATTCTGATTACTTTGAATTTTTAACTCAATGAATCTTCAAATCTTATCTCCTTCAGTCTTCTTGTTCTCTTCTTTTCTGCTCTTGAGCCCTTTTGCCTTTCAAACCCGCTCCTCCTTATACACTTGATTTGTGCAACTCATAAACGCACTTTAAGTGTTTCGACCAATCGTTATTGTTTTCGGCGATTATCGTGTCGATGAGCTTAGCAACCTTGTTTAATTTGTCAGAATCAAAAGTCTCAGCCTCTAACAAATCTCTCAAAAGCGCAGTAAGCCCACTGATGGTGAAATGTTTCATCATGCTTTCAACCAATAAGTTCACGTTGTCGATGCCCATGTCAGGAAGTCCGACGGCTGCCTTGACTGCCAGCGCTGCATCTTTCACAAATGCTTTACTCTCGTAACCCCTTAAAGCTTCTCTTTTCAAATGCTCGCTGTGAGCTGTTCCATATGGATCCTCCGCAAAAGCTTCAAGTTCCTCTGGGTGAATATGGTACAAGTCCACGCCTTGGATTTTGTTGGTAATTCCAGCCAAAGATGTCAGGTAGAAAAAGTTCAACGTGGACGTGGTGTTGGACAAGAGAGCAGAAGGTGCCCTCTTTTTGGTGACATCTATAACATGAAACTCAACGCATGTTTCCACGTATGGAGATATTTGAGCAGCAAGAAGCTCCATGCTGGCTCTGATATTGCTCTTGAGACTTTCGGGTGTTTCTCCAAGTTCCTCTGCAGCGATGAAATTCACTTTTAACTTGGGAATGTACAGATTGAAGTCAAGAGTATTGTCGAACATGCTAAGATCCGGTTTTAATAGATGATCGTGGATTACCTGGGTTAAGAAGAACGGCACGTCATTCTGATGACAGGAATCAAGACTGTACGTCAACGTGACCTTCAATTCGTGGATATCCAGCCAGATTGCAACCTTATCTGCTAGAACTAACTCGATATAGTATTCTGGAACCTTCCTTAGAGTCGAGTTGGCATTGAAAGACTTTGGAGACTTAGCAATGGCAGTAGTCTCTATTTCTGTTTCTGTTTTCGTTTCTGCTCTAGTTTCTGTATCTTTAACTTCAGTCTCGATGACTACTGGTGTGAGGATCACTTCCTCGGGCTCAAAGTCGATGTTGCGAGGTCTGACCACATACTTGGGGATCTCATCCACCAAATTATACACGTAAGGGATCTTTGCCCCCTTCAAACGGTGGTTCAATTGCGCTTGGGCAGCGTCAACCAAGTCTGGGAATCGTAGACCAAGATCGCCTACTCTGATATGGATGTCTTGACGAACAGCAAAGCTGGAAGTGACATATCCAAGTAAGTCCTCGGCAAGTTTTCGGTCCGAAGAATTGAAATATGCAAGCGCCAACCAGATAGAAAGTGCAGCCACTGTAATTGGAAAGAGCATGGCGACAAGTGGTTTTAGACAAAAAAAAGTCGAATAATCCACAGTAACAAATTCCGTACTTATGTCAATTAGAAGTATATCGATGCAGATCAATGTAGAACTCCCGGATGATTGACGAGTTCAAATTTCTAAAGTGGCTCAATTCTCGAGAGATTCAATATTCCACAACGAGGTGGATCTTTCTGGTTACCTGGACATCGACATGCAGCGTGCGCAGGCATCGATGCTTCTATACATTGACATCTAAATGCCCCAAAGAAGTTTAGTGACACTCTTCCTTAATTAATACTTTGAATAATATTATCATCATGAGTGTACCTTCTATTCCTATAGAAACACAAGCAGTGCCCCAAGCACAAGAGGAACAGTACGTTCACGAAGTTTATAATGAAATTGCCAGTCACTTCTCTCAGACAAGATACAAGCCATGGCCCATAGTGGAAAAGTTCCTCATGAGCCAACCGGACTATAGTATAGGAATCGATGTGGGTTGTGGAAACGGCAAATACATGGGGGTCAACAAAAAGTTAGAGATCCTTGGATCAGACAGATCAGATGGATTGGTGGGATGTGCCCAGGAAATCAGCAAAGGAAAGTACTCACTCTGTGTGGCCGATGGTTTGCATCTTCCTCATGAAAATGATCGGTTTGATTTTGCCATATCAATCGCAGTAATCCACCATTTTGCTACAGAAGAACGGCGTATCGAGGCTATCAAACACATTCTTCTGAAACTTAAGGTTGGAGGAAAATTTCTTGTATATTGTTGGGCCTTGGAACAAGAGAAGTCACGCAGAGGTTACAAGGAAGGAGATGACCAGGACATCTTAATTCCTTGGGTTCTACAGAAAAAGGGAAAGAAGAGCAAGAAGGACAAGGCGAGTGAAAATGAAGCGGAGAAGGAGAATGAAGAGAAGGAAGAAGAGCCTCAGACAAAATACAGATATTATCATCTCTATAGAAAGGGAGAATTGATTGAGAACGCAGAGAGAGCCGGTGGAAAAGTGGTAGATTCTGGATATGAGAAGGATAACTGGTGGGCCATCGTGGAAAGGGTGTAGGCTGATTAATAGACAAGTAAAATGAATAAATTCATTGATAGCATTTTTTTAAATTTAATTTAGATATTGTCATTATTACAAATTACTATACGTTTCTCGATCCTATTTGTTCCTTCCGTGTTATCCACTCGAATTTCCCTCAAGTTGTCCACCTACCTGTATGGGTTTATAACCAAGATCAACTCTATATCTCAACATGCTCTCCCATAAAGCAAAGCAGGACAAGGTGGTGCGTGCCACAGACCTCGATGCTTTGAGCTGTAGATACAGTGCTGAACAGAAGGGCTACTTTCTGCCTCGAGATGTGTTCATCTCCGATCTTATCAAGTCTTATGACCGGAATCTCACCTATGGAGAAGGTTACACCCAATTATCTGCTGGCCGGACACTCCGAGCGTCATTCAGAGATGGAAAGTTTCCGTTGATTAACAGAGGCACTTATTTCCGTACAGTGGCCATCAATCGTGTTGTGGACGAGTTCGTTGGTGGTTACCCTTCGGTTCAGATCGTCTCATTAGGTGGGGGCTCAGATACTAGATGTTTCCGGGTGTTAGAGAAATACCAAAACGTCAAATATGTGGAGATCGACTTCCCAGAGTCTGTTAAGATCAAAAAGTTGGCTATCAGTCAGAATCCCGTTCTTCAAAAGATAGTGGGATCTCAGTTGGATCCGCTCATCGTCGAGTCCAAAGAGCAATTAGCAAATATGGATTCCGATTTACATACAGACAGATACCACCTCTTAGGGTTTGACTTGCGGGGTTTGAGTGTTCTAGGCGAGAAAAAGCTAGACTTCTTGGACAGAACCGTTCCCACTCTAGTAATCAGCGAGTGTGTGCTCTGCTACTTGACTCCAGAAGACAATGAGATGGTGTTGAAGTTCTGGAAGGAGTACTTGGCGAGGGTTTCTATTCTAGTGTATGAGCCGATGGGATTGGGAGATGCATTTGGTGAAACTATGGCGCTGAATCTATTAAACAGAGGTATCGACTTGCAGACTTTTCATAAGTATCCAGACCTCAAGTCACGGCAACAGCATTACAGCTCGTTGGGTTTCACTGTGAAGTTGACGGATATGGCTCTGATGGGAGGATACTCTGATGTGGGGTCTTCGTGGATCGATGCCAAAGAACACGCCCGAGTATCAAGACTTGAGATGATCGATGAGATTGAGGAAATCCGGCTTCTTCTCCAACACTATTGCCTAATATATGCCGAGGCGGGTGGAACTCTAGAAGAAGTTTTGCAACTTCGATGGTTGCTTTGATTGTCGTTGCATTAAGCGTTGTAAGCATATCGATGCCATGCAGAAGGACTATCCTTGTAAGTATTGAATCTGTTCAAGTACATTTTTGCAGATTTTCTCTCTGTCTTCTGTATCCGGCCCTGGAACATCCTGCAACTGCACTTTTCTGTTACAGAACCAATATTTAATATGTCTCATGATTTCCACCTCGATATCAATCAGATCAGTCTGAGATTTCATGTAGTCGGTATACAATCTTCTTCTTTTTCCTTCATCATCTTTATGTCCACGGCCAAGACCATTGTGTAAGAACATTTCAGAGATGTAGTATTTGGGCCAGTTGGCATGCAAAAACATTAGTGCATAAGATGGATGGTAGTGGAATTCGTAGTTGTTTGTGTCGACATCATTTTCATCCTCAGGGTAGTGTTCTGGTGCGTTATCCTGTTTACGTTCAGACTCAATGTAATCGATGATCGCATTATATTGTCCCATTCCGAAAAACTCGTGCTTCTTTTTGGAATTCACAGGCCCGAACTCACGGTTAAATTCATTGACTTGGTAGTATGAATGGCCGAGTTTATGGGCCGCCATAATGAAAGTCTCTTTGTCACCCTCACCTGCGGCACCCTGGCTTAATAATGGGTAGTAATAGTCTGGGCCGTAGTAATTGTAGTACATGGACAAGATAAGAGATGAAAAATGCGCTTCCTTATCAATCATCATCTGTCCTGTTTCACTGGACGCATCTGCAACAGTTCCAAGACAGTCATGGAAGGAGGGGCCGTCTGGACTAGTTAGTTTTGGGTCTGTCTTGAAGAAGCTGTTACGAACCCGATGTTGAGCATTGTAGGTAATTCCTGCCACGCGATAGAATGATGGGGAAGTAGATCTCCGCCACAAATCTGGCCACATGATCATTCTCTTAGAAAGGAAGGGCTCGTTGACAAAGAGATAGTCGGGATTTGCGGTGGGAATGTTATCGGCATCCAAGTAAAGAATATTCTTGAAGGAAGAGACCAAGAGAGCGGCGTTTTTCAACTGAAATCCTCCCAAATTCTTAGTAAGCAGCTCTGGAAGGTAATCCTCCATGATCTTACACTTACCATTGTAGGCTGGCAAGATTGTAGAGCAGAGATCGATGTCGTGGTCAGAACGTTTCGGAATGATAACCTCCACGGGCAACTTGGAGCCTAATGCACGCAACATGGAGATGGAAATTAACACGAGCTGGTTGTATCTGCCACCACCCAAATACACGATACCGTCACCACGCATGAATGACTCGTCCTGGCCCATCTCTTTCAATTCGGCTGGGAAACTCTCAGGCATCTCGGCGACGAATTTCAGGTGAGAATCGGTAAGCGCCTGGATTTCAGTCTCGGTTGGACGGAAAAAATACAGTAAGTACTCTTCGTTTCTGACAGGCTCCTTCTTATATGACTCTCTCCAGTGACCACCATAAACAGGGATTCTGCCTTCCCTATTAGGGAACTTCTTTTCCTTCTTGGCAGCCAGGTAATGGGCGTCGTTGTTGATTTTGGAGCATGCGGGTTCAGCTGCTGTGATTGTCTTCATCAAGTTCGACATGAAAGTCATGAACTCCTCCTTGAACTTAGCCAATTTTCGGGCTCCATCCAACAGAGTGTCAGGAGTCACCTGGGAGAGCGACGAGTAGTCGTATGCATTGATAGTGATTATTTCAAACTTTTCGTCTTCGGCATATTTGTGTTTGACAATCATCTGCTCCAACTCCCTTGTCTCGAAATCGTCGTCTTCCACTTCACCGTGAACAGAAGAAATAACCACCAAGCCGTGGTCCCTGTCGTCGAAGTACTTCCTGAGAATAGTTCTAGGCTGCTCATTGGTAGGCTCGGGTTTCTGATTATCTTGATTGGCCATTGCGTGAGCGACAGCGTGGTCCTTGAAGGTGCTTTCCACGACTGATTCCGAAACGCTTCCCTCAACATGGAAGAAATAAATGATGTTGAACACCACAAGCACGAGGCATGCGGTGAGAAGAACTCGCAAGTTCTTCAGGTTGGCTGTAGAAGACATGGCCAATTTGGCGTATGGGAACAAGAAGATGGTAAAAAAAGAACTGGTTGGTAGACTTGATTCAATGTGCGCAGGTACGACATTGGATGAGAGGTGCAGAAGGCATTGTGAGGAAGAACAAGCCACCGATTTATGTGGGTTCGAGAAATCGATGGAAAGGTACGTAAAAAAGTGACAGTTTTAGGTTATTGGAGTTAGTACTTTGAGTATTTGAATGAGATTTTCGTGAAGGTTAGAAATTTGGCATATTTTGCTGGTTTTTGTCCTTTAACATTATCATTAAATTAATGGATATTATCTATCTATCTTTGGCATTGAGGAAGGATTCGCGTTTATGTACTGTGCAAGGAGGGCAGCCGTGCCCGAAACGGGCTGTCTACAATTACGAGGAGAGGACGAAGGAAGTGAAGAGGGGCAGATAGAATGGCGATGGAAAAATGGAATACATGGGTGGAAGAGGAAAAATGGGATATGTAGTTTGGATATATATTGGGAATGGAAGGTTGGAATTGTGATCGGAATTTAAGATCGGAATATCAGAATCCAGATCCGAATTCGACATTGAATTTAATATTCGCAGGCAGATTAGAGATAATGGCTCACTCGCTTCCTACATTGATTAGGTGATGATGACTACTTTTCCAGAGAAATGTGATCGGATTAAGATCTAAAGAAAAATGGCGGTGTTGCCAATATTTGGAGAGTCCAGTGGTTCTTTTACCTTTCTTGGAATGTACTTACTGCAGAACCGATGTGAATGTGGAAGGTTCTACAGGGCATGGTGGGTATAATCATAGATGTAAAATTAAGCGAGTTGATGGAGTGAAGGCGGAAAAGAATTGACTGGAGTGGTGCAAGGTGTAGAATATGGAATTAAATGGGGAGAAGTCAAAGTGGCACAATACCAAGATCCAAACATTCAATGCCATTATGAATATTAAGAACAGTTTATGAATTCTTCAAGTGGATTTAAGTAATTGAAGATTACTATTAATCATATGGAGGAGTTGAAATGATCAAATAAGTGAATTGAGGATTCAAAACAAGTTGAACTACCGACATGAATTGAGTGTATTTGAATACTAGAGTAACATAATCTGGAAGCTAATAAATTGAGCTTACTTTGTAGTTCCATAGATCATTTAATTCTTCAAAGGTCCCGCAATATTTTCGTCATCACCATCTTTCCTTATGTCTCTCAACTAATACCTCTCAATCACCTTAATTGCTGCCTGGTTCATCATCTTACCTACTCAGAACTTTCCCTTTCTTCATAAACCTACCAAATTTCCCTTAAATATACATTCATTCTTCTATACATATTCTCACCACCCTTCCTCATCTCATCCTCCTCCTCTTCTCTCTTCTTCCCACCGCAACCAAACCTGCCCATAGTCATTGACTTCTACCTACACTAAATAACACCACCATAAAAAAACCAACAGAAATCCAACATCCACGGCAAACCAATTCAGTATTAAATTCATCTAGACCTCTACTTTCCTCTGCCATTTCTATCCTCCATCTCGTCCTCCTTCCGCCTGTCCCCACCTTATCACCCCTACCTATCTCCTGCACACCTCTCCTCAAACTATCGATAACTGTTCTTCTACCGCCATCATGGACGACGACGGCCTCTTCGGCGAAATCGAACAGGATAACAATCCGCTGTTCTACAGCTCGTCTACTTTTGCCAACCCTTACAATTTGCTGCATGACGGCCCCTCTCTGCCACGGCAGCCCCAGACTTCTGGTGCCAACCCCCACATGGACTTCAGCTCCACCGCGTTGGTCAACTCGTCGCTTGGGCTCTCACAGAAGATCAAGAAGATGTTGAACAATACCAAACTTCGCATTGATGTTATTCTGACTGAACGCCTAGTCAACTCCAACGTCATTGTGTACTTAATTGAACTACGCCTTGACAAGCAAGAGGACGCCATCATCGTCAAGAGACGTTACTCGGAATTCAAGTCCCTCAGAGATAACTTGGTCAAATTGTTCCCGACCACCATAATTCCGCCCATTCCGGAAAAGCACACACTTATCACCTACTTGATCAACTCCATTGACAATAGCAAAGAGATTCTGGTCATCGAGGTGAGAAAACGCTACTTTCGCAACTTCTTGCGTGACGTAGTGTTTGACCTGAATCCGCTGTTGCGCAATTGTCCGTTGCTTCACAAGTTTTTGGATCCTAACTATGAGTTATGCTGGGAAAACGCCATCAATGAGCCTCCCGTCAGCATGCTCCCGCAGAATCTCTTGCTCTCGAACCCGAATGATCCCACAGACCAGAATGGCTTGTACATGCTTTTGCCGTCCGTCAACGGCTTCGATTTGGACTCTACTGACAACTTGCCTGGCCTCAAAAAGCTAAACGATGACTTGCACAGGTTACACAATGAAATCAACCTTTTCGATCTTAAGGAGTCCAACCTGCCGGAGTTGAAGGATAACAAGATGGCTTTTGGTGAAATCCCTGTAGAATTGATTAACTACGAGATAAACTTCCACCAGAACATCAAGGTATTACATGATCTCCACAAGCTCAACAATCGGTCGGTGAGGAACTTGAAGCATATGGTAAATGTGTTGGTGGAATTGGGCGCCAACATGAATAATTTCTCCTTGCAAATCCATGAGTTGAACAGTCTGGATGCAAATCTGCTCTCATTGACCATCGAGAGGTTTGGCCTGACCATGGACTCTAGCTTCCTCAACTTCGAACACTTCTTGTACAAGCACGTTATTCCTGACTGGCAAGAACCCATTGACCAGTTTGTCCAGTACTACTACTCAGCATTGCAGTTGATTAAGTTCTACAAGTACAAACTCGTGCAATTTAAACTCCTTTACAAGCTCAAATTCAACAAAGCACAGGAGCTTGCTAATTACACTAACACCCACCACTCGGTAAAGCATTTGAAGGATCTAAATATCGACAGTCCGTCCATTAAGTCTGCAATTAGGAAGATAGAGACAAAACAACGGCGGGGAGGCAACTTGCACACGAAGAAATCATGGTACGGACTTTTTGGAGGAAACAAAACCACCTTTTCACTACCGGAAGAGAATAATTATAGACAGAATGGGGTCAATTACGAGCAGCCGGTAGATCTTAGCAGCCACTACCAGCACAAAATACAGCATATCGAGAAGGAACTCCTCAAGCTCGACCAGCTCATTGAGTTATTCAACGGAGATGTTATTGAGCTCACTAAGAACTTGCAGATCAACTTTGACGAGTACTTAGTGACAATGGAGAAGAAGTGGTTGACAGCCATGTTAGACTTCATCCGTGCAGGAAAGCAGTTGTTCAACGAGAGTTTAGTCTCTTGGAACGAACTAAGAACTTTCATTGACGAAACCACGGAGAACGAGCATGGCTCTGTGTGAGCATGATTCGTATATATAGGTTTTTTTTTAGCAATTCTGGTTTCCAATGGTGGATTCTTGTAAGCGATTTGGGCTTCGCACGATTCGCCACATAGTCAACGCTCAGTATTACAGGAATCAATAAGTTACATCTATTTCATTTATAACGTAATGTCGGCTATGGATATTGACAGCGACATCTCCACGGTGTTGGCCACAATAAGACTGGAGTTGGAGTCGCCAGAACTTGTGCAATTTCTCTACCAGTTGGAAGATTTCTACGAAAGAAAGTTATGGAACCAGTTGACGTTGGCTATGGAACAGCTCTACAGTCTTCCAGAAAGCAAGGAGGGCTCTTTAAGAGTAAAGTTGTTCAATATGTTTTTGTCGCAATTTCAGAACAAACTCAATCCCATCAAACTTGTGGATTTCTTGTTGCAATCATTTGACTCGCCCAGCGACACTTTGGATAAGTTGAAGGAATTGAAAGATCTGATTGTGGTGGAGTTGACCAAGAAGCTCTCGTCAAGAAAAGTTGACGACTTGGACGATCTTATCAGTAACGACGAGGCCGTCATTTATGTCAACTTGCAAATTGCTCGCTACACCTTGCAATTAGGTGAATTGACGGAAGCTGAAGACATTTTGGACACTTTGAGCGACAAGTTCGAGTCCACCTTACAGAACGAATTCAGTTCCAAGATCAATGGTGCATTCTACTTGACCAAGTGCCAGTACTACAAGATCCACGAGAACTACAATCTTTTCTACACCAACGGCTTGTTGTACTTGTCTTCCATAGAAACTCCGTTGTCATACGACGAAAAGGTGCTGTTCTGTTACGACATTTGCATGGCAGCCTTGTTGGGCGACAAGATTTACAACTTTGGAGAGTTGATCCTTCACGATATCTTGAATTCCATCAGCGAGCCCGAGGGCCAGTACTTCTGGTTGTACAACCTCATTCACCAGTTGAACGCTGGCAATTTGCCTAAATTCAACGAGTGGTTGGCCATCGCCTCGCAGAAGTCGCCTGTGCTTGCTCATCACCAGGCATTTTTGCACCAGAAGATCGTGATCATGTCGTTGTTGGAGTTAATCTCATTGAAGCTGACAACCAATAAAAGAATCAACTTCAAGGAAATCAGCTCGGTGACAGGTACACCTGAGGATGAGGTAGAGCACTTGATCATCAAGTGTTTCTCATTGAACCTTATTAAGGGTTTCATCAATCAACTCGACCAGGTGTTGGTGGTGACATGGTTGCAGCCCAGAATCTTGAACTTGGACCAGGTCAAGACCTTGTATGACCACTTGGTTGACTGGGACAACAAGGTGGGCAGCTTGGCTGAGAAGGTGCACTCCAATGGTGGCACTGTGTGGGCTGGCGTGTAATTCTAATATACAAATGAATCTTTGATGTTCTATTCACAATACCTTAATAGTATCTAGTCATTTTTCTTCAACCGGTTATCCGACGAATTCTGTTCGTGTTCATCATCATGATCGTCGTCTCCAAGTTCAAATAGCGTGTTGCTAGCCTCTGGTACCGACTCTTTCGAGGTGCTCAACTCGTATTTTGGAGGCTCGTCCCGAGGGATGCCTTGATTGTTCAATTCAAAGCTGTCTCTTGGACCAGTTTCCTCGTCGCTGTGGCTCATCACCGACAAGTCATCCAATTCAAACTCGTGACCATGTTGGTAACCTCCATTCTCGCCTTGTTCACCATCTTCAGGGCCCTCACTAGTAGAGACCTGCTGCGAGACTGCCAACATGTAACTTGTCTCGGTTGGACGCCACAACCACGAAACACCCAAGAATACGAAGAAAAAGATCACACTGGGCCAGAAGTCGAAGATGAAAAATGAGCCCTTCCAATGCAGCTCAATCACCTCAGTAGTTGACAAACTCAAGAAGATGAAACTGGACAACACCAAGCCTCCGATGGTGAAAATCACTGATAATGAGATGATACGGAACAAGTTCTCGTACAATTGCAACTTGATCACCTGCCTTTGTTTGTGCAAGTTGGCGGTAGTTGTTCTGATGGACGACAAGATAAGCACGTAGTACAAGGTCAATGTGATGGTCACGGGTATAAGAGGCAAAAGTACCCAAAGGCTCGCACCCACACCTTGCGAAGAGATGTCGCTTGAAGATGTAGACGAGCCGTTGGCAGCATTGTGGTAACTGCCAATGAGATAGATCATGGAGGCAGTAAAGTGACATCCGGCAAGAATCTTACAGCGAAACATAATCTTCTTGGGCAATTTCAACACCACCACACCGTATCCAAGACCAATGAGGAGCAATAAGAAGAACGAGAACGTCATCTTAGCTGAATTCATAATCGACAAGAACACCATGTAGAACTTGGTGAACCAGTTCTGACTACGTGTTCTGTTGACTAAGTCAAAATAGGACCAGAGCACAAGGGTGTCGAAGGTCAAAAACGCCAACATGGCCAACAAGTATCTCTGCAAAGGCAAGATCTGGTTCTGCTTCCGCTTCTTGAAGAATTGGAATCCATACAATGCCATGGTGACCGCATAACAAAGCGTCAAGATGCCGTATGCTGGCAACTTAGGAATCTCTGATGCACTTAACTGGCCGAAAGCATTCTGGAAGTTCACGGAGCCCAGGTACTTTGTACTGTCGGAGATGTATGTAGACACACAATAGTAGCCGGTTTTCTCTACGAGATACGTGATGTTCGCCTGGCCCAAGTGCGTCAACTTTGCGGTATACACCGTCGTGTTGGTAATATCGGCATCCACCAAGAAGTTACCCAACAGCTTCTCTTCACAGAGACCAGCCTCAATTGCCTTCTCTGAGCAAATGTACACCCTCACTCCCGTATTAGGGTCGACCTTTCCCAAGTGGCTGAGATCCTTGTACTCGAATATAACGTAGCTGACCTCAATTTTCTCCAGCGGCTCGGCGTCGGGCTTCTTCGGGTTAAACTTATCTTTGCCAAACTTGTCGAGCCAGATACCAATATGAGGAGTGATTGATCCTCCCCAATCGTGTTTGGAATACATACCCTCACAGATCTGACTATTGACATCATTGTCTATTGCTACCTTATTGGCAGCTACGACACCAGCAAGTGCCAATGCGGTTGTTAGAAAACGCATGGAGGTTATGGTTGTAACCTTGCCAAGTTTGGGCCGGATATCAAGGCTATTATTGCACGTGATGTTCTGCACGTGTGAGGGCTGAGGACGTGACTATTGGGGCAATTGATGGACTATGGAGTAAATAATAATAGAGAAAAAATAAAAATAAAAATAATATGAAACGAATTACCTGCGAGTGAGATGTTCCAGTGAATTGTATAAATTATTCTTCTTTGTGATTAGTGGTAATCAATGGTGTTGTACCCTTCGAAAATTGTATTGCGCCTATTCGAAATATAGCACTAGGTATTATTCTCACCAATTCTCGCAGAAAACCTACCCCTTAACTGAGTTCATCAATTCGTTTCATGAGCTTAAGCTCCACCTCACTCCAGTTGTCAACCAAACCCCTGTAGAACGTAATTTCCTGGTCGCAGAGCCCCACCATCGACTGTTTCAACTGATTCTTGTTAAACTTGTCCCAATTCGGATACTCCTCGTTGATGATCCGAGAGGTCAAGTCATTTACCACCTCTGTCTGCATCTTGATCTCCTGCTCAAGCTGCTGGATCTTCTGCCGAAGCTTGAACTTCTTATTGTCTGCATTGGTAGAGCCAATGTGCGAAGTAGCCGACGTTGACAATGTATCCTTAATTAGCTGGGTGGTACTGTTAACAATTCCTCCATTTTGTTGTCCAATTAAGACAGGGTTTGGAGGAGGCTGGTGTCCACCTCCGGCGGGACCTCCACCCATGTTGGCTAGATCGGTTTGAACCTTCAATAAATAGTCCTCCAAAACCTTCAAATCAATCTTCTTGTTATGTTGCAATTCGATTAAGTCCGTAAACCGCACAATATACTTGGCACAGTCCTTCAAAGATACTAAGAACGACTCGTCAATGTATCGATGCAAGTCGCCCCAGCGCTCCAGGAAGAAGCGGAGAGATTCTGAGAACACCTTGAAGTTGTTGACAGCACTTTGGCCATCTGAAACTGATGCAATGGATCTATTAGCATCAACCTGACCCAGCTCGTTTGCGACGTTGGTAGCGTTCTGCACGGCCGCCAACTTGTCGATCTGCTCCAGAAACTGTTCGTAATCTACCTTCAAGTCACTGTTTTTCTTGTTGAGTTTGCTGAAGATCTTATCGAGCTTGATTAAGTTCTCATATAGTTTCTTCAACTTGTCGCTGATCTCCAAGATGTCCTTGTTTGTCTCGCGCTTATGCTTTGAAGATGTGAAGAAATTCATCACTGTTTCCGTCAACAAGTCTTCGTTAACCACCTTGCCAACAATCAGCTGCTCGTGGTCTTCTCCTCCTTTCGCAATCTTCAAGTTCTTAGTAAATGACGCCCACTCGGCCGATTCACTGATGAAGTAGTGGAATATGGCCAGTTGCGACAACAATTTGTGCAGAGAGATAAACTCTAAGAAGCGGTCGAGTGAGTGCAACCGCTTGTGTACAAACAGTGTGCTGAATGTATCACCAGTCAAGTATTTGAAGTTCAGCTTCGGAGGAAGCGGAGGCACCAAAAGCTGGGGGAAGTCATTGATCAAACAGTCATGTAAGAAGCGGAAATCACCGTACCGCCGGCGCACCTTAACAGTGATAACCCCTTTATCATTCTCGGATGCCTCTGGCTTGTTTGAGGAAAGCTTCTTGATGTCTGGGTGGTCCGTAGATGTTGTCACCAAGTAAGAGATGAACGACTTGGAGTTGCCATCTCGGTCGCTGATAGGATGGCTCACATGCAGCGTGATGAAGTATTTCTGAAACTGCTCCTCCATTCTGCGCTGCTCGATGTCTGATTTGGATGGTTCGGTCACCACCGGTGCTGGAGGCTCGTCAAGGGTGGTTTGTTGGCCAGAAACGTCCGCCACAGATGCTTCTGTCACATTCTGGGAGATTTCGGTCTGCTGAGATGGCTCAGGTTCAGATGCTGCGGCAGCTTCTTCGTTATCGACTTCAGGCCCCTTTTCGACCTCGTCTGTGGGCTGATTCATGTTCAAACTGGAGGTTTCAATGGGAGGTTCTGTGGCGAGAAGCAATGAGTTGGAGGGGCTGGCCTCTTCAATGATCGCATCCTCAACAGCAGTTGGCGGCTCTGGTTTGTCTTCTCTATCCCATTGGATGGACGAAAATGCGTCTTCGGAGCTCATGGTTTCTAACTCCCGTAGTTGATAGGAAGTTGTGGATGCTCCTGGTACTTATCAGTGGACTGCGCACGACTGGGGAAGTAGTTATAGGATGGATGGATATCGTTCAGATATTGTTAAAAAGTTGAAACATTGAAAATTGATGAAGTAAGAGCTGATTTATAGTATTTGATGTTTATAGGTAGCTACTTTATTTTATTTCAATCATCAAGGTTGTATTGTATTGTCGACAAGTAATGGGGATTCGGAATGTGCGAACATAGTATGAACTTGAGAATAGACCTGACCCAAATTGAACTACATAGCTGCATGAATGCTCTACACGTTTTCATAATATGTTAAATTTTTAAACAATTGTCTGGTCAAATCACTAACCACACTCCAGCTCCAACCACAGCAGCTCCAATCACAGCAGTGATAATACTGGCTCCAGCCTTGTCACCAGTTCCCAATTTGAGAGGCACAGCATCGGTGGCCGTCTGTGAGTATCCGGCAGCAGGGTTTCCCACGGAGGATCCTCCGGTACTGGCAGTGAGTGGACCAGGGAAGTCTCGAACACGCAAGTTTTGCATCACTTCCAAAGCACACATCTGTTCTCCAAGACCCCAGGTTCCGTCCCACGTACCGTTTGTCCAAGAAAGTCCACATGTATGGCCGTCAGTGCCTCCAACACATGACCAGGCAGCCGCATTAGCTGAGTCCACAAGCCACTTCCGGATAGTGTCGTAGGTGTCAGGCACGAGAATGGAGGTCAAACCCAAGAATCTCGAAAAGTATGCCTTGAACGACCGCTGGTCGTTGTTACATGAGAATGCAGCCGATGTTGGTGACTGACATGCAGCCTCGTACATAATCACGGCATCGGAAGATTTGTTGTAGAAAAACACTTGCGCAGCATGCAAGAGACTCATCGTACGGTTGTACCACTTCTCGTCGAGAGTATAGTTGTACAAGTAAGCACATCCTGCCAACATAAGACCCTGGTTGTAAGTCCACTGCAACTTGGTGATGTTGGAGCAGTTGTTAGCGACCTTGACTCCATCATACACAAACCACCAGTTGCCCTCAGTCAATAAGCCCACGCCGTACATCCAGTCAAAGACCTTCTCGGCCCAGTCCACATAGGTGTCATTAGCAGTGTATCTGGCTAATCTGGCACTCAAGTGGAACAAAGCACCATTGGAAACAGAGTTCTTGTAATCGTAACCAGAGTTCCACTGGAAAATCTGCCAACGCAAACCTCCATTACACTCCAGGTTGTCCCAACGCGAACTCATGGTGTTAAATACGGCCTGTGTCAAGGTTAACCACGCCAAGCGGTCATCTGTTGGATTGGTAAAATTTCTCTCAGCTGCAGACATCACCGCAATACCCCAGAAGGCCTGGTCATCGTTACCTTCCGTGGTCGACTGATTGAGAGGAATGTAGTTGTAGTCATCACCCACCTGATACGTGAGTGCTGTCATAATAAGATCGGAATACTTATCATCTTCCATGTAGAAGGTGTAGTCAAGAAGTGAGCCCCATGCTCCACCAGCTTCCCACCAATAATATGGCCAAGTGAACATTCCAACCACACCTCCGTAGGTGTTACCTTCATAATAGTTGAGAAGACCCTCTGCAACGAGGGCGGTGGCCTCTTTAATGGTGGTGACATTATTGGTATCTAGCCACACAGCCTGGACCGCAGTCAAGAGCGAAAGCGCTAGCGCAACGAGTGAAAATTTCATGGCGAGTTAGAAACGAGAGATCGAGGCGTAGAATCGGCGATATCCCTAATTTCAGTGTAAGGGCTTGGGATTATCGACGTTGGTATTTGTGAATTTTTTAGATCTGATGTACCTCCTGGCTAGAAATCATGCTAGCTTCTATGCATTCTGTTCTCACCGTGTCTGGTGTCCGATGTCTGGCAATGAGGGAACTGTGTGGCTATACTATACAATAACTGTAACGCGGTACTTCAAACCGCGGTTGGTGGATCCACGAGCACCACTACTTCGGAGTATCCATCTGTAATTTTTTTTTTTTAGCGAAAGCTTCCATTCGAATTTCAACTCTCTTTTTCTGGTCTTTTTTCTTACTTCTTAATGGTGCGACTTGGCTAAGGTGCGAACATGGGATCCAAGTCATCGGGATCTCCGTCTCCTGAATCCTCGTCGTCTTCGTCATCCTCATCTTCGTCTTCGTCGTCTTCTTCTGCGTCTTCTTCTTCTTCTCCCTCCTCCTCTTCCTCCTCTTCCTCCTCTTCCTCGTCATCCTCGTCTTCCTTCTTGCTTGCTTCAACTAGCGAGTTGTTATGCTCTGCTTCATGGTTGGACGTACCAGCACCATTCTGAGCAGTAGACAGGCTGCCATTCAAGTCTCCAGCAGATGCTTCATTTTTACGGATGTTGGCAATCTGTGTCTGCAAGGTCACGAAATCCTTAACAAATTGGTTGGCTGGTACACTCTCGAGTTTGAGTGTCGCATAAACCTTAAGAGGATCATCATTAAAATTAAGGCCCTTGGCTTTCATTTGATCGTCGAGTGACTTCAAGAACGCAACGGTGTAGTCGGTAGCGGTCTTCTTCGAGACCTTCTTAATGACAATCAAATTTGTTTCTGTGACAAAAAATAAATCTAAAGATACCGTGACGGCGTCATTGCTGCCCAAGTACGACGCTCTGAGCGGTGGAGTCAATGTGTAGTGGTACTGGTGGCTCACTTTGGACATGACTGGCGAAGTGTGGTTGACTTCAGCAATGTTGTGCAGCACACGAGTGAATTTGGTAGGAGACAACAGCGCCACTAAGGGATCCACGTATATCAGACCAAAAGAGTCCAACATAACCTTACGGAACTGCTCTTCTGATGAGATGGAACGGTTCGTGTTAAGCAGTTCCACTAAGTATGGAGCCAACTCAGAGATGTAAGTCATTGTGCTGGAGTCCTTGTTGTTGACCACCTCCAACAAGAAATCGTTGAAGTCGCTGAACACCGCCTTACGCGAGTAAGGATCCGAGTAACATTGTTTGCACAATCTGTACATAGCACTCATGGTATCCTCCGGGTCCAACTTGGAAGCACAAAGCTCGCAATTGGTTGGAGCTACAAGACGACTACGGTCTCCATGTCCTTTTGGGTACGCCTTGTACTGGTGCAGACCCGTTCCGCCGACAGTACCCAATTGTAGGTCGTTTCTGTTAATGGCAGCGGCAGCAATGGCTGTGGCGGTTGCAGTCAATGAAGGAGCGCCTGGAGCGGTTGAACGGGTGCCCATGCCGCCGAAAGGGGTGCTCAGACCTAACTGAGGCAGATGGAATGCCGACAGGCCGCTCAGACCCACGCCAGTCTGGCCTGGAGTTGACCTCATGCCCTGACCAGGGTAGTTAGCTGCACCAGCCTGGTAGGAGTAGTTGTAGTTGGAGCCATTGGTTGGAGTGGCATCCTGCGACGCATACAGCAGCGCTGGTTGCTTGTAAATGGCAAACTGGGTGTTGTACAGCTGTTTCAGTGGGTTAGGAACCACGTCTCTATTAGACTGTAAGTCGGTGAGAAGTTGATCATTGGAAAAGATATCGTCATGGATGAAGTTTGCGTTCTGGTTCTGTTCCTGGAACTGGCGCATGCCGTAACGCATGGTCTCCTCGGCCAAAGGCTTTCTCAGCTTCTTCTTAGTGCGTTCAATGATTCGACACTTTGCACAAGTTTTGTACTGTTGAACTTCAGGAGGTTCGTCGTCCATTCTTCTACGCTTGCAGCGCCGACATCTTCTTACGTCACCTTCGTAGAGCATCATCTTGAGAGGAGAGGTATGTGTGAATTCGACAGGTTCAGATGTTTAGAAAAAAGTTCATTATGATGGGAGATATTGGGCAGGACACGCATAGGCGGTGGGGCACACAGATGATAGGGATGGGGTCTATTTGCAGGTCGGTGGCAAGACAAGCATTTGTAAGGAGGTAAGGGTGTGTACATGGAGATATATAATGGGGTGAAAATTGGAGATGATTTCATATAGTTTTCAATGGGAAGAGATGGGGCATCACCTGGAAATGATGCTAGTGCAGGAAACGATGTGGTCGCGGTGCGAGATGCGAATTGGGTGCAAAATATGGGTGAAATGTGAGTGAAAATGTGTGCGAAATATGGGTAAAATCTTAGTAAGAGCTGTGCGCGAAATTTGGCCGCCAAAGTGAAATACCGTGGGCTGAGGTTGTAGAAATCAATAAAATTAGACAAAAATTAGATTTTGTGAAATGGATTGTTGAATAGAAGTTCTAAAAATTTGGATTGTTGTATAGTTTTCATGGTTTTTAGCCTAAATGGTGATTTTTTGTGGATGCTTGTAGGTTGGTAGTGAGTTGAGGCATTGCGAAATTCGTCAGAAACTGAAAATCTTGAGAGCCAAGATGAAGCAAGGCAACTTTTGTAAAAACTTTTTTATTTGTTTTCTTTTCTTGAAATTTAGAGAACTTAGGAAGGTGTTTCTCTACTTCAAGTTTTGTTTGTCCAAAAGTACATTTCTCTGGGTTGAGATTCTTGAAGGGAGAGACTGCAAGTGAGGTAATTGAATATATAAGAGATTTCATTAGAGACTTTTTCAGAAGAAGAAACTTCAAATCAATTGGAATTGCCATAAATACGTCTGGAAGATGAAAAATCATTTGTTTGGGAGAATTGGCTAAACACTCCCTTCGTTAAATCAATAGAAATCTGTTCCTGGATTCTCAACTGACGCACAATATCATGAACAATGGTTGCCATGCCTCCACAATAAAATCCTCAACAAGATCAAATGAATATGAGGTCGCCATTAAAATCAGCAAAACTCAACTGCATCCAAAAATCTACAAATCCAAAACTTCATTTCTCTTCGCTTTTTCCTTGGTCCCGTTGCTCCCTCCGACTCGCTCTATCCACTCTTGCTACTTCGCAGTCCAATTAATTCCTTAATGCCCCATCTCCCACCATCTCCCCACCACCAATCCATCCACATCTAAAACTTTTAGAAATCTGCTTCAGACCTCCCTCTCCATCTTCATAAACTTCCTAATACCTCCATATTCCACCTATCCTCTACTAATAGTCTCTTCATTTTAGGTGTGTGGTGTACGGGTTTCTCTCACCCACCTCCGCCCCTATCAATTTCGATCTACAGATTCTCCCCCACTTACTCATAGCGACATGTCCAAAATCGTCCGCTCCATCAAAAATGTGGCCAATGGCTACTCATCCACACAGATCTTGGTCAGAAAAGCAACATCCAATGATCCGTCGGGCCCCACTACCTACGACATGGAAGAGATCTCGGCCTCCAGTTATAACTCACAAACTGAGTTCTTGGAGATTATGGACATGCTTGACCGCAGATTGAACGATAAGGGAAAGAACTGGCGCCATGTTGCCAAATCTTTGACTGTGTTGGATTACTTGGTCCGCTTTGGTTCCGAGAAGTGTGTCCTCTGGGCCAAGGATAACCTCTACATCATCAAGACATTGCGGGAATTTGTACACTTCGACGAGGCCAACAACGACCAGGGTGCTCTTATCCGTGTCAAGGCCAAGGAGTTGGTGGCCCTTTTGAGAGACGACGAGCGTCTTGCCAGAGAGAGACTGAATGCCAAATCTTCCACTAACAACAGCCGCAACAGACGCAGACAGGAGAGACTGTCGGAACCATACGATGCAGACTTGCAACGTGCATTGGAGCTCTCCAGAGAAACCGCGGAGCAGGAGAGCCGGCGCCCGGTTAACCAAGATGAAGACGATCCAGAACTTCAGGCTGCACTCAAGCTCTCTCTTGAGGAGGAGGAAATGCGCAAACGTGAACGACAGAACGAAAACTTGTTGGACTTGGACGACACCCCACAACAGTACCAGCCACAGTACGCTTACGTTCAGCCAGTTCAATACTTCCAGCCTCAGCAAACGTTCTACGCACAGCCTCAGCAACAGTACGACATGTTCGGAAACCCTATCCAACCCACTGGATACTACCAACAAGGTCAATATGGCCAATTCCAGCAGCCACAATACACTCAGCCCCAGATCCCGCAGTACACAGGGTTTAACAACGGACTCAATTCACCAGACAGGTTGGAGCCTTTGAAAACTGGATCTAACAATCCATTTGCTCTACAAGACTCAAGACCACAGCAACTGCAGCCACAGCAACAGTCCTTGAATAACTTGGCTCAGCAACAGCAACAGAATCAACAGCAGCAGCAACCAGCCTTCTTCACCCAGCCTCAAGCTCCAACATCGCCTGCAAGACAGCAGACACAGTCGTCTAGATTTAATGATAGTCACGAACTTAACGCGCTTTTGGCTACGGGCATGGGCATTGACACATTTGGTAATACAGGTGCTACACGTATTCCTCACCAGCACACAAAAACCGGAACCTTCATCAATTCCCAGGGTACAGGTTACCGCCAGGAGACGAGCAATGTACGGTTGAGCTCCAATGCTACAGGTAATCCCTTTTTGAATACTGGCATTGGAAACACTGCCACATCTGGAAATTTGGCTGGTCATGGCAGAATGGAGCCTGCTGCCACAGGCTACGGTTTTGGTAACTCTAAAGATGAACCAAGCTTGATTGACATTTGAGCTAAGAATTCAAGTCTAAAAGAATAGCAATAGATCTGTATTATTTCCCAACACTATATTTGCTGTAGTTGTCGAGCTTCCCATGAAAGATGCTTTTAACACACCAGTCCCAGTCCACTGCTATGACATCTTGGAGGCTGGCCACAATCTTCTTGTCTTTCACTTTGTGGGCAATCAAGATACATCTCCCATCTTCGTTCAGCAATAATTGAGACTTCGATGTTGATGAAGAAAGCTTAATTTGTTTAGATTTGGCCAAGCCATGTGCTTCAAGAATGCCCGCAATGAGCGTTGCTCCGCCGTTCAAATTCGTTGATAAGTTCAACTGCAAGCTGTTAAATACTAATCCGTTTTCATGTTTAAGCAAGCTAATTAAGCCGCTAGTAACTCCATTGATGCCTAGTTCGTCGTTGATTTGTTTCACGGGCACCACCTTATCAAGATAATAGTCCTTAATATTAAATTCCTTGGATATTTCTTCCCATGTAGTCTCTGAATTCGTTATTCTCTTCAAGACATCCGCTAAATAGCTGGGGTGAACAATTTGAGAAGCTTTACTTAAGCTGATGAGAAACTTCTCTGTCCGGAGCACTCTTGGGGCAATAATGGTATCTATGTGCTTTTTGCTATTGGTGTCATTGACAACATGAATTCCAACCTTAGAAAGCTTGACAATCTCAGCTCGGTTCAAGACCAACTCTTGTTCACATCCCGTCATTATGGCAACCATATGCACGGGCTTTTCAATCTTCTTCTTGGCCTTTGGTGACTCAGTTTTGGCTCTCTTAGCCGGGGTATCCTGTTCATCAGATTTAAAGTCATCACTTACACGCTTCTTGGTCGGTGTTCCGACTGACTTGTCAAGCTCTTCCATGTAAGTCTTCATCTTTCTCAGCGACTTCGACATCGAGAGATACTCATTCAAATCTTCCATATCTGAATGGAGCTTCATCTCTGCCTTCTTCTTTGCTGATCTACCAGCTCTTTCTGGTACCTGGGTGGGTACATTTATAACTTCATGAACTTCCACTATATCCCCCTCATCCTGTTTACTAGGCGTTTCGATACTTTGCTTCTCGTCGCTGTGAGCTGGTGTGGGAGATAAGGTCGCAGAAGCAGACTCTTTAGTAATTCCGCTTGCTTGCTCAGAGGCAACGGCCTGGTGGTCAGAGATATCCTCGTCGTTGTGGGCATCCTCGTTCAGGCTATCTTCAACATCCAGCGCCTCGCTACCATCACTAGTCCATTTAATTAGATCATGCTTCAGTAGACGGGTTTTTCCAAGGTAGGGGGATCCAAAATCAACACCGGAGTACTTCTTGCTCATTGGATTCAAGTACTTCCATTTGGCGAAACATTCCTCTACCCATATGTGATTGACAAGGGAGATTTTGGGCCACTTGTTCTTCACTGCGTCATACTTTTCCCCACTAGACTTAGCACTCACCAAGAAGTCATTGTGACTATCGAGCGTTTTCGTAAATGTTGCACCCATCGCCACTATAAGCTGCGACAAGTAGTACCTGGCGTCTCCACTATACCCAGTGACACTGATGCGAAGATTCTGGAATTCTGGAATGATTGGATCTGGAAGAGGGAAATGTAGAAGGTTAGACTTTAGAGGCAAAATATACTCTTTCCTCAGAATGATGTAACAGAGCCACAGGAAGGTTCCCACTTCGATGTTAGAATTGTTGAAGCACTGGCGGAATTCGTCGCCTTGCCTGTATTTTCCAAGGTAAATGTCGATGTTCTCAATTTCGAATTCGGTGGTCAAGGTTCCTCCACATTTCTTCACAAGCAAGGAAACGGCGTCCACCAAGTGCTCACTTAGTTTGTAGTCACCATCCAAGTAAAGAGTTTTGCCCTTCAAAATGTCACACGGGCCAGAGAGTTCCAAATCGTCGTCTTCTTGGTCTGTGGCAAAGTTGGGTTTTCCAGACTGGAGTACCACTGGGTCTGATAGAAGATAAGGCGTTTCATCGACGTGTTTCTGCTGCTTCAAGCAATCATCGATCCAATGTGGAAGTACGATCTTGATCTCCAAACCTTCCTTCTTCTTAATGTTGGCTGCCACCACGCTCTTATTGTTGGAAAGGTCCACGGCCACCAAATGCGTGGTATATCGAGACAACGCGTCTAAGTATTGGCCGCCAAACACTCGAACAGCCGTGTAGATCACGTCACGGTCGCCCTCAGGAAGATTGTCTGCGATGCAAAGCACCACCTTGTCCATGAATGGAAGTGGCAGGGGTGCAAAGAGTCTGTAGTTTCGTCTCTGGTTAGCTTGGTGAGACTCTTGTAACCATTCGGGTCTTGTCACTGGCACCATGAGCTCAGACGCGCGTCCAAACTCGGCAAAGTCACTGGTACTACTGACTATGTGGGAAATGGAGTCCCTTTCTATGATTCCCTTGGTGTTTTCAGGCGATTTCGTAATGTGTGTTCCACCATTGGTACTAATGAGCTTCTGCATCCATTGTACCAGGTAAACTTCATCGTGGGTATCCACTATGAGGAATTTGATACCGTCGAACACCTTCATGCTGACAAAGACTGGGAATTTTATGTGTACTGGGTCTGCCTCGGACGTTGGCTGAGTGCTTCGATTACCTACTTTAGGCTTTACTCACTACTCTATTTTCTATACAGTGTACTCACAGATCTACGGAAGCGCACTGCAGAAAAGTCACCAATCCACCTCGCAAATATACGGCCAATGTTGCAGGCCCTGAATGTAACGGTTGCTTGTAAGCAGCACTTGCAAGAAAGTTATTAAAAAAATAACGGAAATAAAAAATCTCGAAAATAAGAAATACTGCCGCATGTGGCTCTCCCATCACCCCCCGCCCTCACTTCAACCTCTCGCACAAAATACCTGTCAATATGGCTATCAATTTAACTGTGCAGTATGTAGAAGACTTTGTTATATCTAAGCTATATCGGTTGCGTGATCGCTTCCAGAGACGACAGTAACAAGAAAGAATGTGGCTCAAGCCTCAAATTAGACATGGTATCTCAACAGCATTCCGGCTTGCATGCATTCATTGGGTCCTTTTGCCCACAGCAAATCATGCTTCCCCCATCGGATACCTGCCTAATTGGGCCCAGAGGTAAATATTCCACCTGGATGCCAGTGCCCATGTTCAATTAAGGTCGCTAATTACAAGCCCAATTATTTGACCGAAACACTGCATTAGTTAGTTTTTTTATCAACCTTCTTTCTGACATCCTCTCGTTTCCAAACTTCCCCTGCTACAACCTCAAATGGTAGCGCTCAACAAACACAAGTCTGTGGACGACTTAGATGTGGGATCTGTCAACCTCTCGCTTGCCTCGCCCACAAGGAGGGCCCGGTCTTCATCGCCTGTGAAGAGCATGAACAGGCTCTCGATGCCTCCACTTCCCTCCCGACACCTGGCGGATTCCAATGACGATCTCTTGTCGACATTCTCAGTCAATAGCTCCATCTCGACTAACTTTCGAGAGTTGAGTCGGTCACCCATCTCCAAAAAATTGCACATCTCAAGGGCCGACCTTGCCATTCCCATCCCATTCACCTTGCAATTGCCTCCCAAGTTGTCTAAATCGCTTCCAACCACTCCAAGGACTTCAACGTCACCTCAACTGTCTCCAAAGTCGACTCCATCCAAATTGGTGTTCAACGGCAGCTCATATGAGGCCATGGAATTCGACGAAGTTGACTCTGCAGATGTCAGTTATTCGGGACCTAGAAGCAACCCCGGTTCACCTTCTATCGCCAAACCTCCGTCAGTGACAGCCAGCCGCAAGAAGGTGGCTAAATTCGTCCAGAAAACAAACTCAATTCCCCTTGACCAACTCAGTATGATCGAGGAAGCATCCACAAGAGCAAACAGTGTTAAATCGAAAGCTCTACCGCTGCTCCCCGTATCTCCACTGCCTTCCAGTCACTCGCTATCTAGACGTCTACTGAGAAAACCACCTCCAGATATGGAACCTGTTTTGGAGGCTCCAGTGGCGAATAGGGTGATTTCTGGTGTCAATTCCAATTCAATTAATGCAAAATTGCTTGCTGACTCCGCTGGGAGCTCTGTTCTCAGCGCTCAACCTTCACCTGTTGAGTCTGCGTTCGAGCTCACCAAGACATCAATACAGCCAGAGACGAACGAAATTGTGGAAATTATGAGACTTCTGGGAACTTCGAGAGTTCACGAATATTCTAAATCCTCAGCATCTGGTTCTCCTGAAGAAGAATTGGCGCCTCCATTGGTTGCTGAACGTCATGATGCTCGCTTGGGTCTTAGTCACACCACTGCATTCCATCATAACCTTAACAACACTACAACTGAGCTTCGAATCGACAAGCGGACCTTTTCAGATGAATCTCACGTTTCTTCTGTCAGCTCTTTCAGTTCTGTTGGTGATTATTTCAACACCTATCCGTTCAACTATAGCCCCAGAGCTGACTTCAGAGATTCTCTGCTACATCTGGCTCAAAGGAACCAGCCTGTCCCACAGACTCAGAGAATACAGGCAGTTCTGGCAATATCCAAACAACAGCCAGTTCAATCACGCCAATCACTCATCCCACCTCCACAGGTTGATCTCTCCCGAAATGTATCGACCAAGTCATATACATCTGAATCCAGTGAGGGCTCTCACTCGTCATGGAATTCTCTTCAGAAGAGTCTTGACCTCACCTTGAAAGAAAGTTTGTCTAATACATCCGATATTGAAGACACCACTCTTAACCAGGTTGTGCTGACTCCACTGGAAGTTGACGAGACAATGGAGATAGAGATTCTCCCTCTTAATATTGTAAAGAGTGGGCAAGAGTCCTTGGAGAAACCCGAAGTCGACGCCAGCAATAATGGTGCTGGAAGAAGCTTCAATTTCCCAAACAACGAGTCGAATATCACTAACACGGCCTCGAAGAAAAAGGCTCCAAACTCTTTTAAGAATAGCCATTCTGCTTATAGTCTTATGTCATCGACTGGCCAGATTGAGATTCCTGACTTGGATGATTTGAGCATCCAAGAAAAGTATTCGCAAACTGTCAGAGTCAATGGCAGCATTTCTTCTGGTACAGAATCGGCTTCAGATATCATCGAGCCCATTGGGATGCCCTCTCGAGCAGCAAGGGATCACTTTAAATCGATCTATGGAGAACATTCGTCAGATTCTGATAGCGATTCTTCCTTCAATTCTCAATTCACTAAGTTGAACAAAAAGAGATCTTCGAAGCTCTCCCCCATTGAAGAATCTGTGTCCACGCCTGTTCTTCAAGCATCTCCAGCCAAATCACCAGTTCGTCATGCTAGACAACGATCCATGTACAATATTGACTTTGAAGGCTTCAATAGCGAAGCCTCTCCAATACGCAAGCACAGCAGATCAAGATCTACAGCAGATGTTTCCATTGTTTCCAAAGAGCTTCCTCCTACTCCACAGACCCGTATGAATCTTGCAAATGATGAGATTTTAGGATCTAGTCCAAAAATTGTTGTTGCCGAACCTCCTAAAAAGGTCCAATATGCGGTGGATTTCAAAACTGCTACCAAGGTTCCACAAAAGGAGGATATGTTCCACATCAAGGCTCCACTTAATTACTACCAGGGCTCCAGCTTATCTGCTACAAACAGATCATCACACTCAGAGTATCTCACTGCCGGAGGCTCTGACATTGCATCCAGTTATCAGTCCAGTAGAACTGCTAGAGAAACCATGTCAACAGCACCTACTGATAACAATAGTGTTCTCATTGATCTTACTAAAGATAGTTACAACCTTTGCATGATCACCCGTAAAGACTCGCAGCTATCCTACAAGTCAGTTATTGAGAAGACCAAAGATGGAAAGGATGTGGAGGTTGTACTTGTCGATGAAGATGACGACACAAATAACATGGACTTGGGAAATGATATTGATAGAGATGATTTGCTGAGCATTTATTCTCATTATATGAACGATTGGGTTGTTCGATCTGATTTCAAGCGCTCAGATTTAGCCAGGGCCGATTTTAAGAGATCAGACTCAATGCTTTCATCTGCATCGGAGGCTAGTGACATGACAACCTCAAGTTGGACACCTACAGAAACAAACTTTCACGTGAAGTCTGTGATAGCAACTAGACGTGAACGGGAGCCAATATCACTTCGGGGAGCTCGGGCTGCGTTGGCAGGAAGAAATCTGGCCAAGAATGTGGAGGCACCCCAAGGTAAGCGCTTGCCAGTAAATTCTGTGGTAACAAAGACAAAACCAAGAATTGAGCTGCGGGAAAGCAACTACTACGATTACTCTGCTGGAGAAAACTACGATTTCAAAACATTCATGGAGAAGAGGGCTATTTCGGAAGCCAACTAATATATAATGAAAAGCAGTAAATGATTAATATAAATGCGGCATTGTTACTTTATAACAGGACTTTCCGATTCCGTAATAGGTTCGAGAACGAACGACTTGTGGCTGGAAGAATCATTTGACAACTCGAAAAGATGAGAGTTATGATGAATGCCAAGCGGAGACTGTTTAGGAAGACCAGGTGATTTCTCTGATTCAAATTCTTCTTCGTCTTCATTAAAGGAGTGAAAGGATGTCGATGAAATGACTGAGCCAGTCCTGCTCAAGTTATCTGTGGCTCTGAGACTCCCTGATCGGTAGAATGTCACGGTTTTAAGAGACGTTTCGATCTTGTTCTTTTGATATGAATTATCAACCACCGCTTTCGAAGGCTTCTTATTGTAAGAGTTTGACCTGTAGAAATTCGGAACCTCGTTTGTTTCATAACGTGTCTCTTGGTCTTCAAAATCAAAGTCCTCGGGGAGTTGATTGATCTCATCTAGTAGATCTTCATCAAATTGATTATTACCTTGAGTGAGTTCATCAAGTCTACCTTTTGATTGTTCTCCATTGCTAAGCCACGAGTATCTTTTCTTTTCTCCTGAACTGATGCTTGAAGAAGTATTAGGCAACAGTGCAACGACAGTTTCTTGCGATGAAGTCGTCTTTTCTTCGTTCTGAATTTCAAGAGCAGCTAAAGTTTTCATCATGTCTGCAATCGAGTTTCTTGCCTTCTTTTTCAGAGTCTCCGTGGGCACATTGAGAGCATGTTCTAGGTTGGCCAACGTGTTCATCATATTGACAACCAGGCTCCGTTTAGCTGGTTTTTCGGATGTGTTCTGCTTGTCCAATTCCTCAAAAAGTGTTCTCATCTCTTCTAAATCCTTTTGTCCTTGATCTTTCGATGCCGCCTCTTCCAACGAGCCGAGCAAATCCATCATGTTTACAATGGACTGTCTCTTGTTTTCGGCCGGAGTGATTCCCAACCCAAGTGAGGAATCATTGGCGAGAATTTCTGGTTCCTCAGAAATATCATTCTTGGATCGATTCAGAGCCATGTTTCTAGAGATTCTATGCGATCTAAATTTTTGTTCAGATCCAAAAGTAACACCATTGATTAATGGCGACGGTGAATCGTTTCCAAGCAGATCAAACGGCGATCTTGCAAGAGCTCCGACTGTTGATGGTGTTTCGAAGTTTTGAAGATAACTATCCAAAAGTTCCTCAGTCAAGCCATCGCCTGGAGATGCAAAACCTTCTGGCAGGCCAATTCTTAATTCAGGGGTCTGCTCTCTGCTATGAGCAAACGAGAACAGTGGAGGATCAGGGCCAGATGCTGATGCTGAGTCAGACAATTGTTGAGATGCTTCTAGGTGCCCTGGGACCTCCATTTCCTCATCGACATCGTGAACGATTTCATTATAATCGTCTAGCCCATCGAAATCAAATCCTTCATTCTCATAATCGTCAAGTTGTTCATCATACTCTCCGAGCTGGTCCTCGTAATTGTCGAATTCATTTTCGTTGGGATTCCCCTCATACTCATCAAGTTCATTAGTGTGGTCGTCCCGGGGATCGTCTGTCTCGACCAAACCAGATACACGGGAGGTCTCATTATCATCCAAGAAATCGTCGTAGCGGTTGGTTCCTTCGAAGTCATCAAAATCTCGATCTTCTAGGCCATCGTCATCGTCCATTCCATTGTTTTCAAAGTCATAGTCGGACAATGCAGCCTCATCCTCGTAACCCATATCGTCGACCTGAAAGAACCCCGGTTTAGATCCTCCTACAGTCCTTCCAGAAGTCTTTGTCTTGTAATATTTGACCGAGGTGTTACGTCCTCCTCGCATGTCTTTAACGAAGGAAAATTGTGACGAAGCATCAGAATCTCTCAGTTCGTCGTCATCTTCATAATATGCTTCGGTATCACCCCTGCTGGAAGCTTCGCCCAAAAGCTCCTGCGACAAAGCCTGCTTTGCCTGAAAATTACCCTCGGAGTTGACGATAGATATAACCGAATCAGCCTCATTATCCAACAGTAGTCCCAAGCCTTTGTCGAATACTATAGGCATCACCTCAGAAGGCTTAGTTTCAACAGAACTATCCGAATACGTTGAAAGAGCCACAAACTTAGGAGGCGGTAGACGGAGTGACTCCGAGAGCGAGTCATGGATGATCTCCATCAGCGCCGAAGACGCGAGCTGTTTCTTGGATGAGGCAGTGGTATGCAGCTGCTGGAGTTCGGACAAGCTGGCAGAGCTTGCAAACTTCATTTGCTTCTTGCGGCCCTTCGGTGGCTCGAAGGAACTTGACACAGCAGCATTGAGTGAATCGCCAGTAGCCAATACGCCGGGCGAGAGGTTAGAAGTGTTGGATCTTGAGTGATGGCCAAACATCTTCTTGATGGGAGTCAAAAGTTTCTTGGGGGAACTCATGGTGGTTGTCAGCGAGCCTGAGAGCGTCAGGGGAGGCGTGAGGTTGGAAGCATGTTGAGGTATCAGTGGAGAAGTCAATGGAGTAGTCCTTGAGGCCCGTGGTCTGGGTAAATCGCTCGGCCCATCAGAAGTGGATGAGTCACTACGCCGGTGGGACTTGATGAGTGAACGCATGGCATGGAGACTCGAGGGCCAATGGTATATTTCACAGGGTGATTGATGGATGATTTAGTAGGAGTGTATTGAGTTATCGCGGAGCGATCTATAAGTATGAAGCGATAAGATAACAATAGGTGAAGGAGAGAGATTTGGGGTAACTGTTAAAGGAGAAGTTTCGGATAATTGTGAAAATGGGATACTTTGATTGGTCTTGATGTCTTTTGGATATTTTGGTTATTTTTGGGTATTTTAGGTGGATGGTTATGTAATGGTGCGTGTCTCAGTTATTAGTGAAGGAGTCAGGCAGGAGTTGCCTGGGTAATACGAGGACGAGATTTTAGGTATGGTCAATCATTACAAGAAAACGTATAGGGTATATAGGTTTTGGGTATAAGGTGTATATTATTGAATTGAAAGTGATGGTGAGTACATAAGAGGTATAGTACGGATATACTAGGGAGATTACAGTGTAGACATATAATATAACTATTTAGTATGCTACGGTACATTAATAGAAAAGCTTCACCACATAATATAAGTAGTTCGATACATTCTAAGAATACATTTCAAGATACATAGCACGGGAGTTAAAGGCTTCATGTGTCAAGTCAATTCATTTATATTGACGTGGAAAAGAAAACTATCCCTATTCGTCCACACTTCATTTATTGATAGAATCAACTATAACATCTTTAATTAGTGCAAGGAAACCTTCAGGGCAGAAACCCTAACTCTCATTATTAACACGTGACTCCATACAAGTACACACCCGTACATCCTCTAACAAAGTGCCAAAAAACCTCCCCTCTCAATCACACCCTTACCTCTCACTTCGCGCCCTGCAGACAGCTCCGCGAAAAAACTTCCTAGGCTTACCCTGAAAATTTTTGACTCTCTTATTTCTAGATAGCCACTGTTCGACGTCAAATCGTAAGAATTCACCATGTTGATTCCAAAGGAAGACAGAAAGAAGATCCACCAATACCTCTTCCAGGAGGGTGTTGTCGTCGCTAAGAAGGACTTTGACCAGCCAAAGCACGAGGAGATTGACACCAGAAACTTGTATGTGATCAAGGCCTTGCAGTCCTTGACCTCCAAGGGTTTCGTCAAGACTCAGTTCTCGTGGCAATACTACTACTACACCTTGACTGACGAGGGTGTGGACTTCCTCAGAGCCGAGTTGAACATTCCAGAGGGTATCTTGCCATTGACCAGATTGAAGGGTGCTCCAGCCTCTAGACCAAGACCAGTTTCCAGAGGTCCTCAGAGAAGATTGGGTGGTGACTCTTACAGAAAGAGAGCCAGAGATTAAGCTATGTCCCATGCTCATGCTGGTTTAATTTCTATGTATAATCTAATCTGCAAATAAAGATCAAATTGAGACGGTGTAAGTTTGATGTGAAGTAGACACTTAAGAGTGTTGAACATGTCTGAGAACTGATTGTAGAGTTTTATATAGATTTTGCTTTTCTGTGATGCTTTTCATGACTTAAACATCTGTTATTTTACAAGTTTTGTTTTCGAATATTATTCGAATAAACAACTTCTTCAGATTTATTGTTATTCTTGAGGCTCTTAGTACTTAGGTACTGAGTCCATGACTACTTCTCCTTCTATCGATCCTTTTCCATTTGTACTAATCTTCTTTCTACTATTTTTCCTTCGATTTATTTTCTTTCTACTTTCCCCGGTCATTGTTCTCCATATACTTTTCTCATATATCTCCCACAGTTTCTCAATTCCATACTTTTGGATTCCTTCATGAAGCACCAACGTTTCCAATCTAATCTTCTCCTTTCGCCAACGTTTTCCCTCTCTTCCTTCATAATTTCCTCTAGTTTTTTTTAATCCCAAATTCCTACCATTTCTCTCACAAGCTCTCACACTTTTTTCTCCTCAAGTTTTTAATAGGTTGTCCCCCTCCTAACCGTTCGTATTTAGCCCGCATGCCCCAAATCTTGCCCTAGTTAGGAAACAGACACTTACTCTTCCTAAACCACCCCCATCTTCGTATTACTCCCCTTCACGCCCTACCTCATTCCTACTTAAAGTGATCCAAATCTTATTCGCCGTTCCACTACTCCCAACATCAGTATCCCTCACCCAGTTGAACCTCCGTCTATTGTCATCCGGCCTCGCCTCTCACGTTTTATCCTGCAGAGAACGAAGGATTCCATGTCTACCTGTCACGACTCACTCACATATACTCTCCATCTTTCTTTCCCAAATCTCCCAATGGCCTCCAACGATTTGCCAGTGTATCCGACACCCCAGCAGGCTGCCTTTGGAGCTAACGGCCAACAAGCCCAGACTCGCCGCACCTCCAACAGACCCCACGCAGGGCAAGGTGGTCACCCGTACAATCAACAAGCCCAGGGGTCAAATCTACCGGACATGCCCACCACAAGGACCTACATGAATAGCCAGGCTAGCTACCAGAATTATCAGCATTCCGGACAGCAACCGGCTCCGACCCGCCAGAACCATCCGAACCAGACTCAGACGCAACCCCGCCCTACTCAGACCCAGAATCTTCTGAATCAGAACATCCACTACCAACAGCAGCCACAGCAACAACAGCCACAGCCTTACCGTCCTCAGCAGCAGATGAACCACCTGTACCAATCCACGCCACTGCAGTATCTGCCTGTGCAACAACAACATCAGCAGCAGCAACAACAACATCAGCAGCAGCAACAACAACATCAGCCACAGCCTCAACACGTCCAGCAACAACTGCATCACCAGCAACAGTTTTACCTGGCTTCCCCTCCGCTAGCTCCCCAATATCAGCAGTATCAAGCTCCAGTACCGCAGTACCAGAACAACCTGCTGGCATCCGTATCACAGTATTCGCTGTCTCCTCCAGCTCAATCTCCGATCACCCAAGTCACCAACAGACCGCCGCCGCCGGTGGATGTGCCCAAGAAGTCTAACAAGCAGCGATTGGAAACCGAATTGCGTGCTACCTTCGATCGAGTTGACACCAACAGGTCAGGACGGATTTCTGGTCGCGAGTTGAGTCTGGCTTTGACCAACTTCGACAATACTCGATTTCAGGAGTCCACCGTGCGCTTGATGATCAAATTGTTTACTAATGAGTCGTCGTCATCATTGAACTACGAGCAGTTTGTCTCGTTGTGGAAGTACTTGACAGCATATAAGAAATTGTTCGTTGCTGCCGATGTTAATAAACTGGGTGACATTTCATTTGGCGAGTTCCAGCGCATCATTGAGCAGATCGGCTACAAGTTGAACGTTGACTTGGTGCTCCACTTATTTCAGAAGTTCGCTAATAAGGACTATGTGGCCCAGGAGCCGGTGATTATTTCCAAGCTCAAGTTTGATTCCTTCATCGAACTCTTGGTGTACCTCCGTAAGCTTACGGATATATTCAAACAGTATGATAACGACAAGTCTGGTGTGGCCACCATCAACTACCTGGACTTCTTGTATGAAATCAGCAACTTGACATAGACGTTTCATTCTAAGTGGAGAAGTTGAAAGGTGGACAATTCGTTCAATTGACCCTAACCATTCAATTCTGTGAACTGTTGCTGCTACCATTTCACCTTGCCATCTGTATTACACTCTTCCACAATGACAGCACTCCGGGTGCTCGTCCTGCTTCTATTCATGTTTTACTATTATGCCTCTTCTATTGTTGGTGCTGCACTTGGCTAATCGCGAAGACCCCACTACACACCAGTGCCTCCGCGGTTTGAGTCACCAGTGGAAAATTGCCTGTTTCAATCACAAGGTTCCACCTACACCATCAGCCATAATGCTTGTTTCCGCTCGATTTAGTGGTTGTGTTTATAGGGCACTGTCGGTCTACCGATGTGCTATCAATCAATATAGATGTTCGTCAACAACGAAAAAATACCCTGAGCTTTCTCCCTCCGACTACACCGAAACCGGCGAGCCTGACTACTTGAAATTAATCTTGACTTCCAGAGTGTATGATGTGGTCGACAACGCCGGCTCTCCATTGAATCATGCCGTTAATCTATCTCACAAATGCAACGCCAGAGTCCACTTAAAAAGAGAGGACTTATTGCCAGTTTTCTCATTCAAGTTGAGAGGTGCCTACAACATGATTGCCAAATTGAACTCCAAGACGCCCTTGAACGGTGTCATCGCATGTTCTGCTGGTAACCACGCTCAAGGTGTTGCGTACTCTGCTGCTAGATTGAAGATTCCTTCGACCATTGTCATGCCTACAGCTACTCCCTCTATCAAATATACCAATGTGTCTAGACTTGGATCACAGGTTGTGTTGTACGGAGATGACTTTGATGCAGCCAAACAAGAATGTGCCAGATTGGGTGCCTTGAACAACTTGACTGACATTCCTCCATTTGATCATCCATACGTCATCGCTGGTCAGGGTACCGTTGCATTGGAGTTGACCAGACAGATCATCTTGGATGAATTGGATGCCGTCTTCGTCCCCGTAGGAGGAGGAGGCTTGATTGCCGGTATTGCAACTTACTTGAAGAAGGTTGCTCCTCATGTCAAAATCATTGGTGTTGAGACGTACGATGCTGATGCCTTGTACCGTTCCCTCAATAACCATGAGCAGGTCAGACTTGATCTGGTGGGTGTTTTCGCCGATGGCACTGCCGTCAAAATTGTTGGAGACGAAACTTGGAGACTCTGCCACAAGTACGTGGACGAGGTTGTGAGAGTCAACACTGACGAGACCTGTGCAGCCATCAAGGATATCTTTGAAGATACCAGATCCATCGTGGAGCCTTCTGGAGCCCTCGGAGTGGCTGGTATGAAGAAGTACATCCAGCAGACTACTGGAAAGATCGACCACCTGAGCAAGACGTATATCCCTGTGTTGTCTGGAGCCAACATGAACTTCGACAGATTGAGATTTGTCAGTGAGCGTGCAGTTCTTGGAGAAGGTAAAGAGGTTTCGCTTGTGGTTACTATCCCAGAGAGACACGGAGAGTTTGCTAAGCTTCAGCTGATCATTCACCCAAGAGCTATCACCGAGTTCTCCTACAGATACGGTAACAGCGACAGTGCCAACATCTACGTGAGTTTCAATGTCCAGAACAAGAGTGACGTGGAAACCATCATTGAGACCATGACGAACGAGGACCACGGCTACGAGGTTGTGGATATTTCCCAGAACGAGTTGGCAAAGACTCACGGTCGTTATTTGGTGGGTGGTAAGCGTTCTGCTTCTGAGAAGACTAATGTCGAGAGACTCTTCCAGTTCGAATTCCCAGAAAGACCTGGCGCTTTGACAAAGTTTTTGCAGGCCATGAAGAACAATTGGGATATTACGTTATTCCATTACAGAAACCATGGAAACGACATGGGTAAGGTGTTGTGTGCATTTGTTCTTCCTGAGGACACCTGCGAAGAAGAGTTCTTCGCTGTGTTGAATAAGTTGGGCTACAAGTACGTGGACGAGTCCGACAATGTGGTTTATAGCAAGTTCTTGAAGCCATGATCCGGAAGAATAAATTATTCTATTGTATATATACAAGTATTAATCAGAACGACGTAAGAATGCTTGGTATGCTTCATGGTTGATATGGATTCGTCCAGACGCCTTCATTTGCTTCTTTCCCTCCTTCTGTCTCTCCAACAACTTCTTCCTTCTAGAAATATCGGCTGCGTGCAACCGTTGGGTCACATCCTTTCTTTTCGCTTTGATGGTTTCTCTAGCAATCACCTTATTGTTGACTTTGGCCTGAATGGCCACTTCAAAAAGCTGTGACTTGAGATACTCTCTGAACCTGGTCACATACTCTTTACCTCTCGACTGGACCTGAGACCGATGCATAACTTGGGACAATGCATCCTGTGCTTCCCCACTCACACATAGCTCCATCTTCACAATGTCAGATTTCTTGTAGCCTGAGTCCTCGTAGTCCAAGGATGCATAACCTTTCGTAGAGCCCTTTAATTTGCCAAAGAAATCTTCCACCAATTGAGCCAAGGGAAGCTCGTACTTCAATAGCACCTGGCCAGTATTGAGATACTCCAATTCGGTCTGGATGCCTCTGTTGGCCTCACAAAGTGTCATTACAACTCCCACGTACTCTTCTGGAATCGTCATGATAGCATTCACGTACGGCTCCATCAATTGAAGAATATTATGAGATCTCTGGTCAGCTCCTGGAAACTCGTCTGGGTTTGTGATGACTTTCTCTGTTCCATCCTTGTAAACAATTTTATATGGGACGGTTGGGGCCGTCAAGATGATCTTGGCACCATACTCTTTTTCCAAACGTTCTTTAAACACTGAAGCATGCAAAGAGCCCAAGAATCCCAATCTCCATCCTAATCCCAACGCACTGGATGTTTCCTTTTCCAAAGTGACTGAACGGTCATTGAGAACCAAATTCTCCATATGATCATTCATCACTTTGAACTCTCCACCATCGGCAGGGAAAGCTCCCACAAACACCATGGGCTTGGGCTCCTCAAATCCAGGAAGGGCTTCCAAGCCCTCGTGGTGACCACTCTGGAAGAAAGTATCTCCAATCATGGCCTCCCTGGGATTTCTCATGCCAGGAATAATGTATGCAACTTGACCTGCTCTGACTTGATCCATGGGCGTTTTATCTGGATACATAACCCCAACCTCTTTCACGTCATATTTCTTGTTTGTGTGTGCTGAAAGTAATTTCATACCCTTCTTGATTTTTCCATCAACGACAAACACAAGCATCACCACTCCAACGTATGGATCATGCCACGAGTCTACGAGCAACGCTTTCAACGGCTTGTTGAGGTCGCCCTGTGGCGCAGGAATATTACTTATGATCTTGGGTATAATGTTCTCTACATTCAATCCAGTCTTAGCACTGACAGGAATACAATCCTCTCTGTCCAATTCGAATGTGGACTCCACTTGATCCATAGCCCGTGGGATATCTGCAGCATCCAAGTCAATTTTATTGATGATTGGAATTAACTTGAGCCCCATGCTGTATGCGAGGTAAAAATTGGCCACAGTCTGCGCCTGAACACCTTGTGAAGCATCCACCAAAAGTAGAGCACCTCCACAGGAAGCATATGAACGAGAAACTTCTGCACGGAAGTCCACGTGGCCAGGAGTGTCCACCAAGTGAAGAAGGTAATCCTCTTTCGTCTTTGGATCCTGGTAAAACATAGTACAAGTTTGCGCTTTCACGGTGATGCCTCGTTCTCTCTCCACATCTAACTTATCTAGAACCTGTTTGTTGGCATCACCTGGTTGGATGACACCTGTGAGCTCCAAGAGTCTGTCGGAAAGGGTGGACTTTCCATGATCCACATGGGCAACAATGCTGAAGTTTCTGTAGTTTTCGATGGGTATTCTCTCAATTCTTTCCTGGACCTTTCTGATGTGGTTGTCTCGGTCGAGTGAAACTCTCTTATCCTGGACAGCGACAGTTTTGACACCTCTCCTTAGCAACATTGGAAGTAAGTGGTTATTTCGACATGCTATGCTGCTTCTCCATAGCCGAAGTGTGGCTGGCGACGGTAGCATTTGGAGGTTGAAGATAATTTAAATCTTGAAGATGAAGAAATGCGCACAATATTTTGCACCTATACCTGGAGATTCATTTTGCACCCACGAACCAAAGATTTAACTCTATTAAAAATTCGAAATATATTAGAGAATTTACGTAATTAGTTGGAGTTCTCCTTAGCGAACTCCTCGATGTATTCCACCAACAACTCGACGCTCTTCACACTAACTGCATTGTAGATGGATGCCCTCATACCTCCCACAGACCGGTGACCCTTCAATCCAGTCAAGTTTCTTTCAGCTGCACCCTTGATAAACTTTTCCTCCAATTCAGGACTGCTCAAAGTGAATACAACGTTCATGTTGGAACGGCTCCCCTCGTCGGTAACGGGTAACACGAACAACGATGGGTACTTCTCCAACACATCATACAAGATCTTGGCCTTGTATTCATTCTTCTTTTGCATGTTGGCGATACCTCCCTCAGCCAACAACTTCTCGCAAACCAACTTCAAGATGTGACATGTAAAAATAGGAATGGTGTTGTAAGCAGAGTTGTTGGCAACAACAGTTGGGTAGTGGAATGCAATGGGTACCAAAGGAATACCGGCGCTTCTCAATTCTTCGTCACTGGCCTGCTCAAGCAAGGACTTCTTGATGATGTAGATAGTCAAACCAGCCAATCCAACATTCTTCTGGGCACCTGCCATGATCAATCCGTACTTGCTGACATCAATCTCTTTAGACAAGATATTCGACGACATGTCGGCCACCAACTCGACACCTTCTGGCAAGTAGTCTGAGCCCGGAACATTCTTGAACTCGTTACCGTGCACAGTTTCATTGTCACACACGTATAAGTACGCGGTGTTCTCTTTGTCGATAGGTTTCCACTCAGAGTATGGGGGGATCTTAGTGTATTTGGAGTCTTTGGTATTGACCACAATGTCGACGTCAAACCCCAATCTCTGTGCCTCTTGGGCAGACTTCTGGGACCAGCCACCGGTCACGGCATAGGCAGCCTTACCTTTTTTGCCAGTCTTCTTGGTGTACCAGGCCATCAAGTTGTACACGATAGATGAAAAACCGGTGGTTCCTCCACCTTGCATGAAGAACACTTCATGAGTGTCAGGAATGTTCAACAACTGGGTGAATGCAGCCTTGGTGTCGTCGATGACCTTGATAGCAGGCTTGGAACGGTGGGAAATTTCACCAATACCCAAACCTTCACTATTGTAGTTAATCAAGTCGACAGCCGCTTTTTGCAAGACATCAGTGGGCAACAATGCCGGACCGGCACCGAAGTAATTGGGCTCTTCACGATCGATAACACTCATGATTGGGAATAATGTGACAATCAATAAATTGACAAAATTATTGATAATAATACTTTCGCACCGATGGAGTCAATTGAGTCACCTCAAGAATTTCCACGTGATGCACTTTTGTTAACTCTTGGTATTCAATGACATTTATGAATGATTGGAGAAAATTTATATGTTTTATGGTTTTGGACCTCTCTCATTTATCATTTTCTTGAGCTCATGTTCCTCCTTTTTTCAAATTTTTTTTGTGAGTTCTCAATACTCGTCACCTTCTCGAATCCTCACTCCTCCAATGTAGTAAATCATTTCCACATCGTCAGAGTCGTCTAGAAGACAGTGAATGACACATGCTTCATTGTGACACATAAGAAAGATTATTGTTTTACACGTGCTGACGATTTTGGCGGCCATCTTCCAATCTTTTAATCTCACGGTGATCTCTTTGTCCTCTGATTCATCGCTTTCATCAACCTCATCTGTGCTATCGTTGAGTGCTGCAGCTCGTAGACTGTCGCTATCTAAACCTGCTTGAGGCTTCTGGACATCTAATTTGTCGTTCCAACGAATTGTTACTTTAAACTTTCCGTCTTCTTGAAGAACAAATCCAAGGTACCCTCCGTGCCTTCTACTGGCCTGAATGGTTACCAAATCGCCCGGCAATGACTTCTTGAACTTGTCGAGACGTTTGTATGTTGCAGAAAACTCGTTCGGGAGCCTCATCATGAGGTCTACTCGAGGCAATTCGGGCTCTTGTAGCATTTCACTGTTTCCTTTTAAAATCTTGACGGGAATCCGGAATGTGTGGTTAATTGTGGAACCGTTTACGGTCACATCTGAGTAATAAAGTGCTAATGATGCTGTTCGACTGCCTCCTCCAGTTGTACCTCCAGAACTCTCCTTTCTTTGTAGACGGATGCTGAGATCATGACTATTTGCTTTATCAAAGTTTCTTAGTGTCTGGAGAAGCAATTCAATGTTGATCTCGAGAAGAATCACGTTGTCTCTTAAGCTTTGGATCTCAATTTCGCTGAATATCGACAGCATTCGAAGTTTGCACCATACTTGAGGCTCTTGGTTAATCGAAGACCCATTTATCAGAATGGCAAGTAATTGTTCTGGACTGAATCTGAGAACCACGAACTTGCGGACATTACTAATCTGAGATAGACATGTTTTCAACGTTTCTGTACTTTGTGTTCGTAGCTTAAGCTTCATGGTTGGAAAAATGGAGGAGAAGGGAGTAGTTGATAATGTACTACGCGTTTGAGCTTATCTTAATGCACCATAGGGTAAAACTTTCGTCAGGCATCCTTAAATTAAAAACAATCTACAAGTTATCATCGAATTCGTGTTATATATTACAATTGCTATCCCTATATCATATGCGAGAAGTTTTGGACTATGTTCGAAAACATGCTAGACTTATGCTTTCTAATAGCATCAGAAAGACCATAGAGTGATTAGTAGCCACTAGATTTATAATCTTAACCCCCGGAGTTTAACAACTAGATGCATTTTAATATCAAGATCCATGGTTCAGCCAATATGTCCCTTCTGGCTGTGTCTTGGAGATTCAAAGCTGGTCGAGTCGCCTCATTCAGATGACTGGGTACTATTCATTCCATCGAAATTCATCTAAACCTTCAAAACTATAATGACAGAGTCTCCACGCAAGAAAAGTTTAGCAATGAATCTCTCCTTCGACGTGGTCTTGATTACCTTGCCTTTGGAATTCTTGAGAGTCTCTGTCCACAACTCTTTCACGTCCTCGAGAATCAAGTTACAGTGTCTGTCAAATGCCTTGACTTTTGCAATAAGCTTGTGGTTATTTCGACAGTAAATGACCACAGGTGTGCCATTCTTCATGGAGGTCTGGATTAACGACATGGGACCATGGTTGAATTCGAACTCCTCTAGCTGTTGAAGTTCCACTTCCGTCAACTCGGAGCGGGGACGATCTATAAGGTCACTATTTTTGTTAGTAATTATACCATTATTTTGCAGAATCCTGGGGGTAACATACGCCATCGAATGATTATTATATGTATTGGTTTCGCTCTGTTAATTATGTCGCATATTATCGGGTACTACACGAAAATCTCATCCCAACCACTATTTCATTACTTATCATTATCCAGATTTCTGCTGGTAGCAGAGAGGGGCTGCCAATCTGCATCCTCTTTTTATGACATTTTCGATTCTATCCTTTAAAACTCGAGATCCGCATGCAACCTCAAGCGTCTGGAAATCGATTGTAGCCTCAGCCTTTCCAATGACGATTTTCGCACCCTTTGAATCAATAGAGGTGATGGCATCTCCAAATTGAGATTTCAACAATGATGAAATCCGATGGATCCGGCTGCCGATATCGCTTACTGTGTGAGCACTCCTTTTCACCTTCTCTTTGCTCACTTCTCCGTCGCTTGGTTCCTCTTTGATGTGACTGTGAGAGTGCGACTTCGACGTGAGCTTCACTGAAACTGGGGATGAATCCACGGAGTATAAAATGGCCACAACACTATCAGCCATGGAATCAGCCATGTTGTTGAAGTTCACCCATTCCACCGTGATGTTCAAACCATCGGACGACAGTGCTCTATCGACGATGATGTAGACCATGTCCATAATAAGACACTCCCAGGACAGTTCATTGTCCTGAAGAATCTCGATCGAACCAAACATCTGCTCAAGATGCCACTGGATTAAAGAGACGGTAGCCTGGATCTTCAATTTCATATTGGATTTCACTACTGTAGTGGACAATTGGGTAAACTCCTGGAGATCTTCAAGTTGCAACAAGTTTAGATCAAAATCTTTGGAGATTAACACTCCAGATAAGACAACTCCCGTGTTGATATACTGGTCCTTCTGCTCTTCCTCATTCTTGGATTCATCTTTCTTAGAATGATCTTGCTTAATGTCATCCTTCTTAGGCTGTTCGTTGGTTGCGTCTCTTTTCTCTTCTCCTTTGATTGTGTCTTTCTCTTCAGTTTCTACTTCCACATTCATGTCATCTTCGAGAAGCTCGATCTTTTTTTCTGCCAATTGCTTCTCCATAGCCTCTCTCACAAGCTGAATCTCTGCTTCTGCCAATGCACCCACCACCTTGGCAATCTTTGCACCTTTGATACCTATAAGAAGCTCCTCACAGTTTCTAGGGTTGAACACCTTCACCTCTTCATCAGTTCCCTTTCTCGACGAATATCTACTCAACAAGGCAGACTTCAATCTTCCCATGGGATTGCTGTCACCGTGAACAAGAATAATTTTGCGGGGGCTGACTTCCTCTATAAAACCAGCATTCTGCTGGAAGTCAACATGAGCAGCGAAGGAAATCTCGTCTATTGAGAGACGACGAGGGATTGCAACTTCTGGATTGGCTATAGAGGGAATAGCATGTGGTTCTGCGAGCAACTCCTTGGCCATTGTACCTTCAACGGAATAACCTGTTAAAATGACAGCGTTTTTGGGGTCTGGAGCCCACCTCTCGAGCAATTGACGAGAAACACCGTTCTGCAACATACCCGGCGAAGCAACAACCACACATGGGCCCATATCGTGGACCTTGTCTATGCTCTTGATGGACTTGATGTATTTGAACTGGAAGGGGTTTGTCTTCTCGGATGAAGACGAGCCAAGCCGAATCTTTTCGTTCATAATGCTGGTATACGTCTGATAAACGGCCATACATTTCCGAGCAAGGTTGGAGGCGTAGTATATACTAATGTTTTTAATGTCGTCGTTGAGTGACCAATATTCTTCCAAAATCAATAGAAGCTCTTGAGCTCTTCCCAAAGCGAACACAGGCATCAATACACGCCCACCTTTTAGAATGGTTGAGTGGATATTCTTCATCATTCTAGATTCTTTCTCGAGACGTGGCTCATGTGTTGCTGTACCGAACGTGGATTCAGTGATCAAAATATCTGGTCTCACGGGAGGCACTTCAGCCACTTTCAAGTGTCGATCCTCCTCTCGAGAGTAGTCTCCAGTGAACAACACCTTCAAGCCTCCAATCTCCACCAAGTACATACACGCACCCAAAACGTGGCCGGCGTGATATGCTGTGAATCGGATACCTTCCACCTCGATAGTAGAGTGGTAGTCGATAGTTTCAATCTTATCAAAAGAACTCATCAAGTCGTCGTCAGTGTACAAGTTTGCAGAGCCTCCACTATTTTGCTGGTTGTCTACAGACCGTGCATCGTCTCCACTTCCAGCAATGGACGTGACCTTCACGAAATCGGTGAGTAACCATCTGTAAATTGCCTTAGTGGCATGGGTCATGAACACACGTCCACGGAAAGAGGTCTGCTGCATCACATATGGTAAAGAAGCGGCATGGTCCAAATGGAAGTGACTGATCAAGAGAATATCCACCTTGGATAAGTCGTAGTCGTCGAAAAATGGCAATGAATTCATTCCACTAAGTCCTGGATGAACACCCGAGTCCAACATGATCACCTTATTTTTGTACTCGATAATGTGACATGATCTCCCAACTTCGTTACATCCTCCCAAACCGAAGAATTTGAAATTCTCCGAGTCGTCGGATGCCAGGCTATCCACAGTGACCATAGTTAACGTTTGAGTTTTTAGGTGCGCTTCATTTTTTGCAAGTAGTATGGGACTCTGCAGGACCAAGTCTTCTGGATGTAGAGTCTGAGATTACATATGAGGGAAATGATTGAACCTAGTGATGATAAGGAAGATTAAGTTCCATTGTTTGAAATTTTTATACTGATTTGCTTCAATTTGCATTTAGATGTCAGATCAGGGTCTGTGTACTTATGAGTCACGCTCCAAACCCGCTCCTCTGCTACAATAATATTCTCTTTTGTCTATCTTCTGCCTATATATCCTCTACCAGCGTTCCGAGACTCCATCTTGTCTATTAAAGCAGCATCGCTCCCGAAGCACCAATATCAGGCGCTAGGACTCTTACTCTTCTCGTTGAAACTTTTGAAGTATCTCACTCTGAAACTGGTGACGTTGTCCTTGATCATTCCATTGGTGGTGAGTCCCTTGTATCCCTCTTCTCTCTTCACGTAAACTACCAACCGTCTAGACCATTTGTTAAATTCCTGTTCGAGTGCATAAAGTAGCTCCAATCTTTCGTGTTGGGGAATGTGATGCTCAACGAACTCGTCGTTAGCAGTAGGCATCCAGAAAGCCAATCTTCCTCCCACAGGCAATCTCTGCGCAGCAAACTCAAGCAAATCCTGAAGCAAGTTTGCAAGTTCGTATGGCTTCTTTGGAGCAATAAAGTCCTTGCGTAAGTATCCCAACTCTCCTTCCACGACATTATTCTCTCTGCCAGCAGCTTTCTCGGGGTTCTTGGCTCCACAAACTTTCAATCCCTCCCTTACTCCATACGGGGGATCGCAGACGATAGAATCAATAACAAGACTCTCTCTGAATGCATTATTGGTGAAGTCCATCACCAAAGTATCCATGAACTGCGATAAGGTTCCATACTGTTTGAAATTGGCCCTAAGGTTGCATTGCGGACCTTTGCCTCGGATCGATCTGACATCAATATCTGAACCTAGTGGTAATGCCCCAAAGTATGCACCAGCTACGAGAAAAGATCCAGTTCCCGTGAAAGGATCATAGATGATCTTGCCTGGCTGAACCTGGCCAATGTTGCAACTAATCAACGAAAGCTCGGCTTCAAACGAGGTGGTGCCAATATACTTTCTACGCTTCAAGTCATACTTCTCCACCACGCCTGCTGATCTGGCACTCAATTGAACCTCTCTTCCGAACCACATAAAGTTAGGTGCATCAGCCTTCTCTTGTCCACACACATAGTATTCTTCCAAGATAGCAAACACAACCTCTGGGTTCTTCAAGCGGATCTTTCCCTCGAATCCCATGTACTTGAATGTTTCGATGATTTTGATTTTCTGCTCAGTAGTCTTTGCTCCCATGAAACTCACGAAATCGAACTTGAACGTGTTGTGCTTAAATAATGCAAAGTTTTCTGTGGATTTGGATTTGATGTCTTCGTGCAATTTTTCCAAAGTCTCTCCCTGACCCCATAGTTCGTAGATACCCTTGGCCAAGATGGATCTCTTGACTAAATTTCTTGCTTGTTGATCATTCTCCAACTCAACTATTAGGAATGGATGCTTCTCGTCAAGATGGCTTAGATCCACAGTCACATTAAACAAATCTGCCAACGATTCGAGTTCAGCGACTCTGAAGTTGGGAAATGAGTGTGCAAAACTGATAATGTATTTTTTCATGGTAGATTTTCCCCAGAGATGTTGACTTGATGAGATGAGATTGAAAAAAGACTGTGTGAGATTTCAATTAGTTTGGGTGCAAAATCCTCTTCCATCTGAAAATCACAGAAGAGGAAGAAACTTCACGTATTCTTCGATTGGTAAGTGTTTTCGTATATTGTAGTAATGTAGGGCATTGGTTTTATAGTGTTTCTGTCGTTTCTCCATTTTTTGGTTCCCATTTCAAATTTCACTAAATCTATGCTATTCTACTCATTTAATATGAAGTAGTCGACTTTACCCACATACTGATACCAATCAAGAATTTATATGTCACTATCTTCAAACCATTTATAAAAGTTTATCACATATGACATACATTTTGAAAGTTATCGATTGCATTTTTTCGTTGCATTTCTAAACCTAGCTCGGTTGGAATTGGTGAATTAAACGTAACTTTGCACAGGCCACGGTAAAGATGAATCTTTTTTAACTTGTTGTTATATCTGAGCGTGATAAAAAATACAACAGTTGTAACTCTAAGATAAAACAAGTCCATTTTCAAATATATAATTGTAAGACCTGCTTGAGAAGCCCAAAAGTAACTTCCATTATCATGACAGTTAAAACCCATAAGAACTCCAAATGCATGTATTGACACAATGAACATAATTTTCAGAAACTTTTCAAAACTCACTTATGCCTAACTTAGTTTCACAACAATTGGACAGTCAATAGCAGTTGTAAACTCAAAGTTCTAACAAATACATTACTGATATACCCATCCTCCAAATTCTTCATTCAATAATGGTCCCTTGGCCCAGTTGGTTAAGGCGTGGTGCTAATAACGCCAAGATCAGCAGTTCGATCCTGCTAGGGACCATTACTTCCAGGGCGTGTGGCGTAGTTGGTAGCGCGTTCGCTTAGCATGCGAAAGGTCTCCGGTTCGACTCCGGACTCGTCCATTCTTTTTTCTTTTTGGCAACTTCAATTACCCTGTTTTTCTCAACTTGCTCTCTCTTTTTTTTTTTTTGTCTCGCGTTTCCCCTCCATCTTTAAACATCATCGAAAATTGGGGTGGTCCATGAGATCACGTGACTACCACCATCGCACGACCTAACCAGAATATTTCCCTCCATTCCGTTCCAGATTTTCAATCATACTACGCTATCGTACGGGTATCCAAGTTATCATCTGTTAGTTTTGTACTATACATATCAATAAAGGCCCCTCTCTTATTGTACTAATTGTGTCATGTCTTCTTTCGACGACGATGAAGCCCTTTTCGAGGACATCTACGATGATGATGTTTCCAAAGATTCTGGAGTAAGCAAGGACGAACTGAGCACCACTGGTGCCACTGAAGTCAGCGAGCCACCTAAAGAAGAAGATCAGTCTGCGAAGGCTCCCGAAACAGCTGAGACTCAGCAGGTAGTAGCTGCCTCAGAAGCACAACCTACACCTGAACAGCCAGCAGCTGCTACCCCAAACTCAGCAACTCAAGCAGCAGTCCCTCCACCTATCTCTGCACCTGAATCTGAATCCTCAATTAGCCAGAGTTTCGGACAACAACAGACTGGCCAACAACAATATGGTCAGCAAGAATTTGGCCAGCAACAATATGGTCAACAGCAATATGGCCAGCAGCAACAGTATGGTCAGCAGCAGAACCAGGGCCAGGACAGGAGAATGGCCCCTTCCAATTTGGGACGTGACAGTGGAAAGATGTTCATTGGTGGGCTCAACTGGGACACCACGGGGGATGCTTTGGTTGAATACTTCTCTCAATTTGGAGAGATCTTGGACCATACCATCATGAAGGACGCAAGCACAGGCAGATCTCGTGGATTTGGTTTCTTGACATTCAAGGACCCCAGAGCTGTTGATGAAGTGATCAAAAAGGATCACATCTTGGATGGAAAATTGATTGACCCAAAGAGAGCCATTGCTAGAGATGAACAAGACAAAGTTGGGAAGATTTTCGTGGGAGGAATTGACCCAATGGTCAATGAGAAAGACTTCAACGATTTCTTTTCGCAGTTTGGTCACATTATCGATGCTCAGCTCATGATTGACAAAGACACCGGTAGATCACGAGGATTCGGATTCATCACCTTCGACACCCCCGAGGCAGTAGATAGAGTTTGTGTCAACAAGTACTTAAAGTTAAAAGGAAAGTCTATGGAAGTCAAGCGGGCTGAACCAAGAGGTCTGCACCAACAAAGCCTGCACCACCAACCACAACAGCAACAACAACAGCAACAACAGTATAATCAATATGCCAATGCATTCGGTCAGATGCAAATGCAATACGCTCAAAATATGCCCAACTTCCAAGGTGCAACTCCTGAGATGATGCAAGAGTACTGGCAAAGAATGCAGCAGTGGTACATGATGCAACAGCAAGCTGCTGGTGAGGATGGTGAGGGACAGGGTAACGAACAGCCTGAACAACAGCCATTGAATCCTCAACAGCAGGGATCTGAGCCTCCTCTGGGACCAAGTGGACAGAAGATGCCAACTCCACCAGGTGGCCCTCGTAATGCCCGTGACAGATTTAGAGATCGTAATGACCGTGGAAGCGACCGTGGAAACGATCGTGGAAGCGACCGCGGAAATGATCGTGGAGCAGGTCCGAATGCCCGTAAAATGAATTTGCCTAAGGGTCCAAGGCGAGCTCCACCTTCAGGTCCAGCAAATGGAGGAGGAAACGGAAATGGAAGCGGAGGCGGAAGAGGTAGAGGTGGCTACAGAAGTAGAGGCTACCATCCATATAGTAGAGGTGGAAGAAGATAGTTAGCTTCGAAGGATCAAAGAAAAAAAAGAAAGGTTTTTGGGAATTCAGGTAGTCGCTTGATTCTTGTAGTTCAAATAGTTACAAATCTTGCCCATAAATAATATGTCCATGCTCTTACTATGTAAATATACTAACGCCTCTTGCTGGGACGACCATTCTTGGCTCTTCTCTGCTCCTTCAAGTTTCTTGCCTTTCTAATCTCTGCCGTGGACTTCAACTCCTGTTTCTGACCTGGTCTATTGAATCCCTTGACATTAACTCCTGACTCAACAGCCTTGTTCACCTTCTTCTTCTGTTTGTGGAAATCATCACGGAACTTATCTGGAGCTCTAGGCGCAGTGACCTTCTTATGCTTATACCTCTTGTTATCTTCCTTGTTCTCGGTAGATTCGGCCATGGCGGAAGACATCGACAGAATTCTTCTCAGCTTCTTCCACTCGTCGAACTTACCGGATCTGAAAGTAGCAGGGATACGCTGTCCACTCTCGCCGATAATATACTTCTTACCTTCAACAGATTGGCTGTTGATGTACTTACCCTTCTTCTTGTCCCAACGCATGACCTGACTGTTTTTCTGCAACTTGTCATCGTTATCCAAGTCAAATGTGGCTTTGGCAGCATCATTAGCAAACGAAGAATTCAACGACAACTGCTGGTCCTGGATGACATCAGCAGACTGATGGTGGCTCATGTAGAACTGTGGATCCTTGAACGACTTCTTCTTCTCTTTCTTCTTTTGAATCAATTGGTCTGCGTCTTCAAATGCCTCTTCCAACTCCGCATCGTCAGCTTCAATACTGGTAACGTGGTAGCCGACTTCACCGGCATCTCCCTTCAAGATCTCATCTTGAATAGTGTGACTCAAACCGGCAGCACGCTCTTTTTCAAGCAACTCCTTTCTTTCTTTTGCTCTGCGCTGGAGTGGAGCAATCTGTCTTCTTCTTCTCTTCATCAAAGTGACAAGAGAGTCCTCTTCCTTTTCTCTGCCCTTTTTGCTGAACTCGAAGACGGTTTCCTTAATGTTTCTATTGTTCAACTTTGCAAGGAACTTCTCCTTCTCCTTCTCCAAATTAGGTCCAAAGAGCAAGTGTTGCTCATCCCAAGCGCCAGTATCCATGATTTCCTTACTTCTCTTCACAGATTCAGTGGAGGCAGCTTGCCTAGTACGATGATACAATTTCTCACCTTTGGCAGCAACTTCTTTGAGACCCCTCAAGTCGTAATTATTACGCAAGAGGTTCTCAGTCATTTCTTGGGAGGTCTCTAGCTGGATACGTGGAATGGCTCCCAAAACCATTCTGTCGGTATAGGAAACCTTGGGCTCCACGAAATCAGTTCCCTTGGAAGCCTTGAGCAACTCACACTTCTGCTCATGCATTGTGGTGAGCAAGATTTTCCTTCCAAGGAAGAGCTCCAAGTCTAGCAAATATGGAAGTTCGTTTTCGCTTACGATAGAGTATGCCCAACCTTTGTTTCCAGCTCTGGCAGTTCTACCCACTCTATGAATGAAGATCTTGGAAGAGCCAGGCAAGGTGTAATTGATAACATTGGCCAAAATTGGAATATCGATACCACGAGCAGCCACATCGGTGACGACCAAAATACTAGTAAGTCCGATTCTAAATCTGTACAACTGTTCCTTTCTAGCACGCTGGTCCAATGAACCATAAATGTAAGAGACAAGGAAACCGGCATCTCTCAACAATCCTGTCACGTACTCAACGTGATGCTTTGTTGGAACAAAGACAATAGTTGAAAATGGTGAAGGAAGCTCATTAGCGGGAGGCAAACGCTCCTTCTTGAATCTCTTTCTCTTACCATTCTTTGCAGAATCGTCCCCTTCATCTTCGGAAAGTTCATCGGCCTTCTTGCTCTCTCTCTTGATCTTTGCCAATTCTTCTTGAGTAGCCGTAGGCATCTTAATCACTTCCAGAAGGGTGTGCAAAAGTGCAGCATCTCTTTCTGTTTTCTTGGTAGAAAAGAATGCCATTTGCAAAAGATCAGAGATCTTACTTTCGGCATCCAAGCGCACCAAAACGGGATTGGTCAAACCGGCCTTGGCAAAGTCAATAAGAGATCTAGGTAAGGTGGCAGAAAACAACAAGGATTGTCTAGAGGATGGCAAAGCAGCCAACAATTCGTTCAACTGTTCTGCGAAACCCATTTCGAATAATCTGTCAGCCTCATCGAATACAATGTACTCGACAGTGCTCAAATCCAATTGCATCTCCACTTTCAAATGCAAAAATCTACCTGGAGTAGCAATGATAATGTCGGGATTGCTCATCATAGAGGAGAACTGCTCTTCCAAAGAGTCACCACCTATAAGCACAATGGATCTCAAGTCTGTTCCACGACTGAACTCTTTCACCTGCTTGAATGTTTGCAAGGCCAACTCTCTCGATGGCGACAAGATTACCGCCCTAGCACCTACTTTAGCACTGTGTGACTTCAACTTCTCAATAACGGGAAGAGTGAAGGCTGCAGTCTTACCGGAACCGGTTCTGGCCATACCCACCACATCACGGTTCTCCATGATCAACGGAATGGTTTTTCTTTGGATTGGAGTTGGCTGTCTGAAACCCTTTTTGTTGATGTTACCCAAGATGTACTTGGAGAGACCGAACGATGCAAATGTTCCTGCCTTGGCCTTCTTAGCATTAGGGTTGTTCACAGCAAAATACGATGCAATATCCTTGGAGTCGGCGTTTTCTTCATCATCTGAAAGCTCAAGACTAGGAAATGCTGCATCTTGCGGTTTAGCAGCCTTGGCTGCCTTGGTGGCTTTGAGCTTCTTCTTGGCTGGTTTTTCATCTTCATCATCGCTGACTATGTCTTTGGGATCATCATTGTCGCTGTCGAAACCACCAGACCCAAACCCAGAGTCGGAGTCAGAGTCAGAGTCGAAGTCTTTACCCGTGAGGGCCAAAGAACCTGCAATATCGTAGTCTTCGTCGTCAGACATGGTTAATTTTGGGATGAGAAGAGCATCGCAAAACTGATGTAGGATAAGTGGTGGTGTACGGGTGCAACTGCCTACTAGATATGGAGAATGTCAAGTACTGAAATTAATGAAAAGAATGAACAAAGGAACAAAAAGAAAAAAAATAGGAGACTTAACAAGAACAGTAAAACGAGCGAGAATTGCAGTTCTTTCTAAGTACACTGCTGGATTATACTTGCAAAATAGGAGAGTTATCGGATCGAATTGTCTACGGATGTATCATACACTTCATTCTATCACTCGTATACTCTGTAACAGGTCTTCGACCCGTGAATAGTAGGGGTATATATTCAGACGCTCCCAAAGTCAACCAAGAAATCCCATGTTTATACCCTATGCCAATATGTTCTCGAACTCATCCATATTCTCCAACTCGTCCTGCTGGGATACCTTTTTGACCACTTCTTTCTTGGACGATTCCAGAACATAGCCATCTAGCAATAACTCGTCCAATATATGGTAGGCCTTAGCAAACCCGAAAATAATGTCCAATTCACACACATTTCCATATAGTTTGTCCATTTGCTCAACATAACGGTGGATCACCTCAAGAGCCAACAAACCGTTGTCCAGAGAGTCAATGCCCATGACAAAGAATAACGATGCATATCGACGGTACACAATCTTCATGTCTTTGTACTCTAAGATGTTGCACATTTTGGCTCTCCTGGCCATAATGATAGTGGTCAACTCCCTGGTGATCTTGGCCTTCTCCTTTTGACTATTCGTGTGGTACCATTTGCACAATCTCACTTTGCCTTGTCGAGACAACAAGAGCGTGAAATGGATTGCCATGGCTGGTGGTGATTTGATATGAGAAGTATGTTACCGGTGTTCAGTTTTGTTGAAGCTATGCGCAGGTTGTACTTGGTCGCGATAGTAATAGTCTGTCTATATAACCTTGGAATTATTCCTAATTTCTACTCTAATACATTATTTTTTCTATTGTATCTTTTCCATTTAATAATATCATCCGATACTAGTAATATGCTATTGAGTCTTCTCTAGACTGTCTTCTGTCGATACAAGCCAGTCCCTGTGCGCCTTTATCTCCAGACAAAGTGCCTTGCGGTCAATACTTTTAAAATGCTCGATTTTGAGCTCCAAATCACATAGGAGAAGGTACATGTAGTTCCATTGATCTTGCTCAAAGTCTGTTCCTGCCCTTACTTTCATTCCGAGTCCATATAACCGGTATCTCTCGCCTTTTTCATTGACCGTATCTTGATCCAAGAACAACTTCCAAGGGTCGAGCTTGGGAAAGTTGGCATGCACGAATAGAATCTTGGGGCTCGTAAGCTTGGCCACAGCATCTTCGTACTCCTGACCAGAAAGCTTTTTGCGTAGCTTGTCTTTCTCAAGGTTCCATTCGTAGTCCATCACTGGATCATACTGGCCCATACCGTTTCCGTTGAAATTGCCGTCTTTAATATTTCCCAATGCATCCAAGAACTTCGCAACCTGGTAGTATGGTTTGTTGGTGGAGATGGTAGCGGCCAAGAATGTTTCTTTGTCACCTTCTCCGTGCGCTCCCTGGGAGAAGAGTGGGTAGTAGTAACCCGGTCCATACATATTGTAATAAAGAGCAAGAAGAAGTGCCCTCATGTGTGTCTTTTTAGAGATCATCAACTGACCAGACTCCGAAGAGGGGTCCGGTATCGTTCCGAGACGGTCGTGGAACAGAATATTTTCCCAATCGACGTCGCCAGTAGTTTCCCTCTCAATAAACTCTCCAGCACGCTCGTTATATGCTGGATGCAACTTGGTCTTGCTAACCAGACATCCAGCAATAGTGTAGTAGTCAGGAGAGGTTGTGCGGTGCCAAAAGTCGGGCCACACAATGAGTCCCGTGGAGATAAATGGTTCTTTTGTGAAGAGATGGTCAGGAGAGTATGTTGGCACATTGTCACTGTCCAACAAGAGAACGTTCTCGAAACTGGAAAGCATGATAGCCAAGGACTTGTACTGGTAGCCCAGGAACTTGAACTGTTTGGAGTAAGGCAGGTTCTCGCCGAAAAGTGCAGTAGGCAAGAGCACACATCTTACGTTCATCACTGGGAAGATCCGTGAACAGAGTTCGAGCTCGAATTCCTCCAAAGTGGGGACAAACACCTCCACAGGTAACTGGCAGCCTTGAGCTCTCAAGGATCTAACGGAAAGAAGCGCCAACCAGTTGAAACGCCCACCTCCAACGTAGACAATACCATCACCACGATAAAGTCCCTCCGGGTAGGAGTCAGGGAGGTTATCGTGGGCGAACTTGTGAGAGTCAACCATCAGGCTGAGCTCAGATTCGTCCAACTGCAAATACTGCGAGAGATACTTTTCCGTGAAGACATTGCCCGAGTTCGGATATTCCATACGAATGGCCAGTATGTGGCCGTCCTTATACTTTTCCAACTTCTTGCACATGGGCTTAGCCTCAACGATGACTTTCATGATCTTGTCGTAGTATGCGTGACCTAGCAGCAATCTTTTAGCCCGTGCTCCGTTGTAAGTGCTTTGAATGAAGTCGATTTTGTCTTGGTGAGGATTAGGAAGAGGTGTCGAAGAAGAGCCCGAATTGACAGCCTTGTAAGGCACAACTGGCCTTTCACTGACAGGCTTAGGCGAGAACCAGCGGACTGATGAGCAGAAGAATGAAGGGAGCCACCCACAATCATGCTCTGGGTTGGAGACTAGTCCGCCAGTCGACTCGTGAGGACTAAAGAGAAAGAACAAGAGCACCAACAAGGAAGCTGCAACGGTGGCCACTATCGCCAAGTGACGCGAGCGACGACGATGCAAGCGCATCCGAACCATCAACTGGGTAAGGTACTTCATGCGCCCTAGAGGTAATGGAGATGTGGTTGGAAGCCTTACAAAAAATGTACGCGCATACAGTCGATCTACAAAGATGAAGACAAGTCATTTCACCAACTGAACGGAGAGGGAAATGTAGGGAGAGTGGAGGTTCTCTAAGTTGTAATTTATTTTTTCGTTTTCTTCATTTTGTTCCGTTTTTTTTTTTCCATCCTTTTTATCAGTTGAAATGTCTATTTTGGATGGACGCTTGACTATGGAC
>Ga0160505_100066_pt1 | contig 85286 bp, 60 predicted proteins | sample DIDeMG_FD_108225 | JGI IMG/M metagenome (GOLD analysis project Ga0160505, IMG submission 108225) | Enriched chicken feces microbial communities from UW Madison campus, WI, USA - DID2874_E49_Stillage MG | ecosystem: Host-associated > Birds > Digestive system > Large intestine > Fecal ... | reverse complement strand
GCTGTTGCCGCTGCTGCCTCTTTGGTTTCTGATGCCGATACGGCTAACGCTGCCGCTGCCGCTTTGAGCCATCAACAACAACCACACCTTCACCTCCACCATCAGCAGCAGCAGCAGCAACAACAACAGCAGCAGTTGCAGCAGAGATTGACGTACGACCACCACTACGGACAGCAGGTGCACGCTGCTCAACAACACCACAGACTGGACTCCAACATGTTGCAGCCAACGACATTGCCCCCATCCAACAACTCCAAGCCTCCTCACGGCTCAGAGGAGTGGCACAGAGTAAGAAGAGAGAACCACAAAGAGGTGGAGAGAAGAAGAAGAGAGTCCATCAATAAGGGAATTAAAGAATTGGCTGCATTAATCCCAACCTCCGACACCAACAAGGCAATGATCTTGCTGCACGGTGTAGAATTTATCAAGAGATTGAAGGAGAACGAAAATAACAATATCGAGAAGTGGACGTTAGAGAAATTGTTGACTGAACAAGCTGTGAGCGAGTTGAACGCTTCCAACGAAAAGTTGAAGGCCGAGTTAGAGCGCGCCTACAGAGAGATCGAACAGTTGAGAAGAAAGCTTGAGGAGAAGCAGTAAGCGATATTTGTAATTTTAGTTGTTCTGTAATGTATTCTTATTATGTGTTGCTTATGAAGCGAATGGTATATGCAAAAGGTTTAGTTAAACCAAAGTAGTGGGGAGTATGCAAGCAAATCATGTATCAGCCTCCTGAGGTTACCATCTCCTCAGGTAACATCTTGCTCTTCTTCACCTTCCTGATACCGGTCCTTTCCGTGAGTGAATTTTCTATAGAGCTGTTTATATCTCTCAACCTCCTTCTCGTAAGTGTTGTAGTTTTGACGCATAGCATGCAAGAATGGGTCGTACTTCAACGGCCTGAAGTCTGGGGCATGTGAAACTATCCTGGCAGTGGATTTGCCAAAGAGTAGGTGCATTATTTCATTCTCATGCACCAAGGTCATTTCTCGGGATGCAATGTAGTCTTTAAGAATGTCATCATTTTGTAACAACTCCAAAAGGTCATGCTCTTTGAAATTCAACAAAGAGGTCAACTCCTTCTTAGTGAGATCTTGGCTAAGTCTAGGCTTGACAAAGTTAGAGTCGGTCGCCTCAGACAGATAGTACTTGAGCCATTCTTTTCTGTGACGCAAGAAGAAGCGTAAGTCATCCTGGTGGACCCAGAGTCTGAGCTGCGGCATGAATAAGCGGGACCGGAAGTATTTCTGCAACATTCCATTATCCTTGTACTCAGTAGTAAGTAAATCAGAATATCTCTTAGGGATATAGGCCACCTCACCCTCAGCATAGGATCTGACCAAAGGCGAGAGCTCCGACAAATGGGAAAAATGACGGTTTCTGCAATTGTAGACTCGCATCTGGTCGTTTACGTCTTTCGAGGAATGAAGATCCCTCAGGAAGTCATCTGGCAACAAATAGTCGTATCTTTCTGGGGCCTTGTCTGCACTGACAGCCAAAGCAGTAATGTCAACGTACAAACCCGTGTCAATATCGATGAATCTGGCATCAATGTTATTGTTTCCGTTGGCATGACCTCTCAGGGTGATAAAAGTTCCACAATCCAAGAAGTATCTTCCAAAACCATCGTTTGGATCTTCGACAACGAGCGATTGGTTGAAGTTTATACTGAGTTTCTCCAAGTCACGAATGGGAACTTGGACATCCACATCATTATCCCAGGGAAAAGCAATACCATTCCAATACCATGACAACAAGGAGCCGTGGGCCAACCACGTGGTGACACCAGTCATTCTACAAAAGGAAAGCCACACACGGACCATTTTATGGAGGGTTGTGACCTGCTCGTTAGAGCCCAACTGAATCCCGTTGAAGAATCTCCAGTCGTAGTGATCACCCAAAACATTCTCGAAGATTCTGGCCTCACTGAAATATTTGGGTGGAGCTTTCTCGACTTGCAAACTATAACGCAAAGATTCCATGTAAGTCTGCTGCTGTTTGGTCAACGTAGCGCCAGATTTCTGCAAGTCTTGGAGCTTAGTGATGGTACGAATGGGTTGAATGACAAAATCTTCGTGACTCAACTTGACCTCGTAGTCATTAATCACCTCGTCCCTTTTAGGAGGAACCTCCTTTTTAAGTCTCTTGAACATCTTTAAAGTGTTAGCTTGTGTTGGCGAGTTGTACTTCATGTATCCATCCACTAGTCCACTGCGCAAGAGTTTGGACTTGAAAGTAGGCGAATAGCTGTAAAAACCATCGTTAGTTAAAAACACAACCGCTCTAGGAGGCTCGGCCGAAGAGTACAAGTAGGCCTTTCCAGCAAGTCTGGCCTTTTCGGGAGTCATACGGCCAAAATACTTCTGGACATTAAATCCCATTCTCTGAGTGTTTCCGTCATTGTGACCTTCAGGCAAATCTTTGTCGTTGACACAAAAGTCTTTGACGTTCTTCGTTTCGTGATAGACACGGCCCTCCTTGTCTTTATACTTTTCCTGCTCAATCTTCTGGGCGTCGAAAATCAACTCACAAGTCAGTTGCTCATGGTCTGGGTTGAACAAGTATGGGTTAAGCACAGACATGTCCATCCAGTCCGCCCAATGGAAAGGGGCTTCTTTGATTACTCCCTTTGTCAACTCCACACGAAGAAAATTATAGTAGAAGGCCAACGTGAAGCGAGGATCAAATGGTTGAACGTCTGGTCTCAGATTCTTTGGCAACCGATAATAGTCAGGAATCAGTAGTTGAGTTTGCTCCTCCAGGATCATTGTGTCGGTGACCCAGTATTTATCTTCTTTGTCATTTTTTTTCTTTTCTTGAAAAAGTTGGTCAACCATCTTGTTGAAATGGGAGCCAGACTCTGAAAGTGACGAGTGTGATACTCCAGAACTAGCCCATGTAGAGAGAGACAACGTGTCCATGTAATTTAGGTCTTTCAAGGGCTGTAGGGATCCAGCCAGCAGAATCGATAATGAAATCATCACCAATAGGCCAACCACCACAGCCACCTGGATGTATCTTTTCCGAAATGTGAAGAACATGGTGGATAAAGGAGTAGGTGGTGAAGGAAAATGAAAACAAGTCGCAGACTTCGATCGGAGAATCTTGTATCGGTTGCAGGCTTTTCTTTTTTTTTTTGTCCTGTCTTTTTAATTTCGCTTTTGTCTTGCTCCAACGCACCTAAGGAATCTCTTGGGAGCCAAGCACGGGGCTCATGTGCTTTTTTTGGGGCCAAGATGGGATGGCCAGAGGGTTGCAAAGTGTTGGGGGATGAGTAATATAGATGTAAAGGTTGAAATTTGACTGACTTCTTGAGACATGGTAGTTAGATAGTAAGGGAGTCAATTACATTCACCCAATGGGGTTCTGAAGCCGAAGATCGCCGCGAATGCTGACCATCTTGTGCTGCATATGCAGCAACTGAATCCCGCAATGGGGGTTCGGGGTTCGTCTCTATGTGGGGACAAGTCGGGCGAAAATACGACCACGACGGATCCGAGTTTGATAAACCCTACAATGGTGGCATCTACATGTACACGACCGCCATACCTCGACTTACGGGCTTGTGATTGAAGTTTCCGTGATCGTTATTACTACCCCTGCTTTCTGGGGATTTCCTACATTTTCAAAAGTTGCATGGACCTCTGCATGAGGTGCAAATCGTCCACCAGTTGTTGTATGCATACTGCAGGGTGAAACAGCAAAAAGCGGCAACACTCAGACGACCACTAGCCTTGGCAAGCGATTATTTTTAGATCAAGAGCTTCGAGAAAAGGGCTCAATGTCCCCCCAAGAAAATCTCAAAGATTGGGGAGTTTTCATGTACTTGAAATATGCTAGTAATTGTAGACTTTGACAGTCTGTACTGAAACAATATCGACAGGACTGTATCTATACCAGTATCTACAGAGTGTTGATTTGGAATGACCTGCACATAAATGGCATTGCTGCATTCGCGCCTTACGTGACAGATTAGAATTCTTAAATGCAGAAGAACAACTCGGCTTGTTCACAGATCCGATCCCCATTCATGAAACCGGCCGAAGCCCCGATTAGCATCGTATTTTGACCGTCTGAAATGACTGATTTCTTAGTCGAGATAACTAATCAATTGTAATCGTACTTATGGTTTTGAAATGCGATGGACTTTTCTGGGCTTAGTACAATTACTTTTTTCTTCAGTCTTCAGTAGTTCTTTTTTCAATTGCTTTGTTCCGACCTCCACATCCTTATTGGGTCTCCGTTAACTCCGTATCTTTCGCCCATTGTCATTATTGTCATTATTGTAATTGTGACAGATTTGATGTCTTAGTTGTTCAATAAGCTTCCTTAACCCAACATTTCCAGGTCTTTCCAATTAAGCTTTCTCCCGATGTGCTCTTGTGCAAAACCTTGTGATTCTCGTTCAAATTGCCCTTGCAGCATCTCTTGTTCATTGGTGCGCGTGCCATCCAGGTCGATTAGGTGACGAATACACTCTCCACCTCGTACAAAAAAATGAAAATGATTCCTTGTTGGTATCCAATAATTTTCGGTAGTTTTAAAGTGTTCGGTCAGTCGTCTGTAAATCTTCAGTCAAGTTTCAGCGAACTTTAGGCAGTTTCTTCTAGAGCAATGTGGGTCGAAACTGCCAACGATCCAACTGTCTTGACTATCCAGCTACCCTAACCATCCAACTACCTGCTCCATTCACAGATCTTGTCCTGCCAACACTTTCTGTAATATTGAACTGGGGTTTGGGTCAGAAATTCTATTGAACAAACTCTATGGGGAATAAACCTAAGAAATTTTGAGATGGAAATGAAGCACGGACAATGACAAATAACCTTCAATTAAATCATCGGTTTGCCGGGAGGTAGTAAATTTCGTGAAATTTGAAGAATGGATCAAAATGAGTTCTTAATCGACGAATGTAGTGACAGAGAGATGTGAAGGCTGTATTAGCATGGTTGAATTATCTTCTTCTCACAACTTAGCCTAGAGTTACCAGCAGGTTGGAGGGGGATATTGAAGTAGTCTTAGTTGAAGCAGTCTACGAGGTCGCCCGTAAGGCTACTGGACAAGCCATCCCTATTACTTTCTAAGTATTCCCTATTATACCATAACCTACAATCTCCTACAATTTCCTACGATTCCTGCTATTCATCACTTCTCTTTATAAATCCACTGTTTCCCTGGTTCCCCCAACCAACACCTTGTAACACTTATCCATCTCTACCAAGCCATTCTGAAAATCTCAATAGCCCATCGTATTTCAATAAAAGTACTAACGGAAAATCTCCAGAGATGAAGAAAGAATTAGAATTAATCGCCATAAGTTCTAAAGCTGCAAAATTTTTTGATAAATGTACTTTCTTAAAGTAGCCAATACTACAAATTCCCTTATCGATTCACTGTTTTACCTTGATCGTATTCTTGTTGTCTTCTTTGTCATGAGTTTCTTCATTACCATCTAATGGTAGTTCTTCAAAAACCACTGTCCGAGTTGACAAGTCAGTTAGTACTAGTAGACCGCCAACAGCGCAACACTAGAAGGAGCAACGAGCAAAGAGAGACCAAAGTAACGACGACCACAATATATCGCCAGCTTACAAGACGTCGCGATTAGATAGGACGAAAGGAATGCATGGATCGGAAATGTCCGAACTAATGATTAGAGATCACATGAACGGAAAGTAGGATACAAAAAATAGAAAAGAACACACTCTACTTCAAAATTTTGATTTTAATGTTTAACGGCTATCCAATCATATTTATCGTACATCAACTATCATCTATCGCCGACCATCCATAACATGCTACATTTAGTCACAATCTCTCCATTCCTCTCCATACCATATTTCTTATTCTTTCCCCTCTGATCATTCGGTCGTTATCATCTTCCTTTCATTCTTTATCTTACTAATTCCCAATTTTGATTCTCATCCTTCGGCTTATTCCTCTCGGCGTTCCCCGTCTTCTTATCTTGAACCAACCACGGAATCGCCCGTGTGCCTACACATAGCTCTTACGGGCTCCATGTGCCAAGTCCGACTTGACAGCGCCAAGAGATCTGGGCAACTGTCAAAACCAGATCAAAAATCTACTTTGACAGCTTCTCGCCCGTAATTGGTCCCCCATCCCAATCATTAAGAACAGATTTCCGTAGTTTAAACCCTATCAACGGAATATACCGCCCTATAAATTATTTTCTTCCTTCTGCAGGCACTGATAACAAACCTCGATTAAGCTCCAGTGCAGCAAACGATATAAAATCGCCCAGTTTGTCGACTTTGATCACCCTAAGCTACAATTCAGAATGATCTCTCAAGAAGGTCTTAGAGCTTTTGGTAAGAGAGTGGTCCACAAGTGGACCACGCGTGAAGGTTTCTTCGGTGACTATGACTACAGTTACCTCTTCGTTCCAGACTTGCCTTTCTCGAAGAAGGAAGCGAAGACTCAACCATTCTTTGGCTTGAACTCTGACATGCCTCTCTTTCTTGGTTTTCTTTTGGGTCTTCAACATGCTTTAGCCATGTTGGCTGGTGTGGTCACTCCGCCCATCATTATCTCAGCGGTTGCAAACATGCCAACGAACGTTTCCGAATACTTGGTTTCATCATCGTTGATTGTTTCTGGTATTTTATCATGTATTCAAATCACTCGTTTCCACATTTATGGAACGAAGTACTATATTGGAACTGGATTGCTTTCTGTGGTGGGAACATCGTTCTCCACCATCACTATTGTGGAGAAGGCTTTCCCAATGATGTACAAGAACGGTATCTGCAAAACCATCGATGGGGTTCCACAGCCATGCCCAGATGGATATGGTCACATTTTGGCCACAGGTCTTCTTTGTGCATTGCTTAACATCTTGATTTCCTTCTCTCCATCGCAGGTACTCAAGAAGGTTTTCCCACCTATTGTTACTGGTCCCGTGGTGCTTTTGATCGGTGTCTCTTTGATTGAATCTGGTTTTGAAGACTGGGTTGGAGGTTCGGGTTGTATGGATTCAACTTGTACTAAGAAGAATTTGCCATGGGGCTCAGCAAGACTTGTTGGTTTGGGATTCCTTGTGTATGTCTCCATCATTTTATGTGAAAGATTTGGCTCTCCAATCATGAAATCTTGTGCGGTGATTGTTGGATTGCTCATTGGATGTATTGTTGCTGCTGCTTGTGGATACTTCTCACATGATGACATTGACGCTGCTCCTGTGGCTACATTCCCTTGGGTTCATACATTCAAATTGAGGGTTTACGGGCCGATAGTTTTGCCATTCTTAGCTGTCTACATCGTGTTGGTCATGGAGGCCACAGGTGACATCACGGCCACTTGTGATGTTTCCAGATTGGAGGTTGAAGGTGACTTGTTCGAATCCAGAATCCAGGGTGGTATCCTTTGCGATGGTATGAACGGTGTCTTGTCTGGATTGATGACTGTCACTCCTATGTCTACATTTGCTCAGAACAACGGTGTGATTTCCGTTACGAAATGTGCCAATAGAAGAGTCGGATACTGGTGTGCGTTCTTCTTGATCGTCATGGGAGTGTTTGGAAAATTTGCTGGTGCCATCGTCTCCATTCCTAAGTCAGTGTTGGGAGGAATGACCACATTTTTGTTTACTTCGGTGGCTGTATCGGGAATAAAGATTATTTCCACCACAGAGTTTACGAGAAGAGACCGTTTCTTGTTAACTGCTTCCCTTTTGCCTGGTGTGGGAGCCATTTTGGTTCCCAACTGGTTCTCCAATGTGTTCACCTACACCGGAGGGAACAAAGCTTTACAGGGATTCTTCGACGCCATTGTGTTGGTGATGGAGACAGGATTTGCCGTGACTGGTTTCATCGGATTGATTTTGAACTTATTCTTGCCCCAAATCGCTGACGAGGTTGAGGAGATCAATGAAGTTGTGTTGGAGACCGTTGGGTCTGTTGACGAACATGCATTGGAGGTGTATGCATCCAAGGAACAGCAGGCATTTGGACGCTCTATTGACGAGAAGACTTCTAACTAGGCTTGATATTTATTTAACATTAATGGTGAATCATAGTGACCTTGATGTAGACTCTAATATGTTGAGTAGGTTCTGTTGAGCTGCTTTCATACAAGCACTAACAGCGAATTAAGAAGAACTAAAAAGACTTTCAAAGTTTTCATAAGGAGACTAATCAGAAAAGAAAGAAATGCTAGAACAAAAATCTGTGTAAATGAATAGATTAAAAATCACATTATTCTCAGGTGGTGTCTAAATATCTCACGTTCCTCCTATCAATGCTATTGCGCACTTGCTTCAACACATATCTTCTACATTTGTTCAACATACTGTTGGTTGGCAACGGCTTTTTCCAGATCCTCAAATGTGGGGAAGCACGGCTCCGTATATTTTGCCCAACCACCCAAATTTTTCAGCCCCGACCACCTAAACGTTTACTTCGGAACCTATTGCCGGTTTAAGACCGAGGATCCGCCCGTCCGCATGCAGGCAGCACACTCCATACAACCTATCTTCAGTCTATAGTTTGGCATCATAGTTTCTTCGAACCACCTCCCAAACAGTAATTTTATAGTGCAAGTTAAGTCATGGAAATGACCAAGATTGCTGCACCGCTCGTTCCCCGTGGGTCCCGTGGCCTCCCGCTTACTGTTCTCATCAAGTTGAATACTGTGTTGAGAAAAACAATCTTCTCCAGAAAGTTCTATCTGGAAATCACAACCAAGGTGTTATCCAGCACCGCCACCATGGACGCAAACCTATACTTCATTTGCTACTTCACTCTTTTGTTGAGTTCGATCTTGAACAACAAGCACGAGATCAGGAAGTTCTTGCTCAACCAAAGAGCTAATTTGATCAACCTTATCAATAAAGTATCTATCAAGACTTTGGACAAAACCTTGATCGCTAAAAGAGACGTTGTCGAAAAGGACATCAATGATGAGAAGGCTGCTGGTGCAGACGCTCAGGAAGCTGCTGTGCCAAAGTCCAACTTGGCTGTGCACTTGAAGGCCATTTCCTCCTACATTGCAGACGTCAGAATCTTCAACCGTTTGACCGACTCAATCAAGTACGTTCCATGGATTGTAGATGAGTTTGCTGCGTTGATGAATCCAGCACTGACTGTGCCAAGGTTGGATCGTGCAGTTAACTTTGCTCAGTCGCTCAACTGTCTCGTGTTGGAGTTGCTTGAAAACGCTGGTTGGTTGACTGAACACAACTGGGTAGGCACCAATGATAATACCTACTGGTGCATTGAGACGTACATCTGGTGTTGCAGAGTGTGGGGTGCATACATCATCATCGAGATCGTCGAGATGTTCAGGAGAACTCCCCGGTCTAAATGGGACAAGAATTGGAAAATCAACTTATTTAAACAGGTGATCCAGGTGCCATTGGTTGTACACTGGTCTTTGTACGATGGCTGTTTATCACCTTTCTGGGTTGGCGTTTGCGGAAGTGGAGCTTCCTGGCACGCATTCAAAGACTTGTGGCTGTCCATAGACTTGAGCTAGAAGTTTTATTTATTTTATAACATTAGTTGACCGCTGTAGCCTTCTCGCCTTTCTCCAATTGACGTGACCGATCAAAGTACAAGTTGGGATGTGTGATGTGGAGGTTCTCTGGTTTGGATGCCCGATCCATCTGGTGCTTGTGGGTTAGTTCAAATACCCTCGTACATGCCACCGTGTAGTCATGCTTGTTGACGTCTTCCACTATGCCGTTGATATCGTGCTGGTCGACAACACCCATCTCATTCAAATTGTTCACCAAGGCATCCACAGATAAGTCACGGTATGGACATCCGTGGTACTCACCTTTCTGAGGCTTTGGTTTCAGCAAGATCGTGTTACAGTCCCAAGGTTTGTAGTTGATACGGCCACCCTCCAATCCATAGACGTGCCTCACGTTATACTTGTATTCTTTGTTGAACGAGTCCATGTTCATCTTGGACGACTTTGTAAACTGGTAGGACCAGAATTTTAATGCTTCATCCACATTGAGCCCAATGCCTTTGAGGAAAAGACCTAGTTGCTGTCTGCCACCATATTTCAAATGCGAGCTCAAAATCAAATTCTTTTGCAAGTGCGTGGCGCATAGAGGGAAGTGTTTGGTAATGTTGGAGGTAGTGATTGTGTCAGCAGTAATATCTGAATTTGCTCCGTTTTCTCCAAAACTGTCGTACTGAATACTGGCGAAGTTGCGAGACAAGTTGTTGAGCAAAGGTAACAATCTGTCATCCTCTTCCAATCTGGGGAGCGCCTGGAACGTCCTCAAGAGCGCTAGAGTCAACAGTTCAGAAAATACCATTGAGAGCAAACTCACTTGCAAAGTGGAAGGAATAAACGCGTATCCTCGTTCCAAGTACACTTGTCTCAGTGAAACCAAGCTGGGCACCTTCTCGAAAGGCAACTTGATAAAGCTTTCTTTGGAACGGATATGTTGTCTCAATTGTTCCTGGGTGATATTAAAGTTGGCGTCGCCCGCGTTCTCAATGGTAAAGACTGTCTTGATGGTAGGTCCTGAGGCTGCAAGAAGACTCTCGAGCTTTTCCAATTTCTCCTCGTTGGAGATGTACTCCCACGACAATTTCCCTGAGTTAAGCTTGACAAATTCGTGCTGCTCTTTAGGTTGGAGCATGTTGTATCTGATCTTGAACAAGGTAGTTTCGTTCTTGACGAATTTCTTTCTGAGTTCCTCTGTCCGACAGAATACGAGTCTCAACGTGTAATGCGAGTAGTAGTCCTTTCGACGCTCTGCAATTACTTGGTCATCGGAACCTGAGGTAGTGGAAGGTGTCAAGGGCAAAAACTTGAGCAAAAGAGGCTTTACCACGGCCTCAATCTCTTTCAACGACTTGGACCGCGCCAAACACGACTCGATCTCGATCAAGATCTTAAGACGGTCGATGGCCCAAGACTCAAATTCCTCCAAGGTGATTTCCTCAAGTGGAGGAAGATCGTAGAACGATAAACGTGATGGGTAGACGGACCGTGATGACTCTGCGTAGGCGGCAACTTCTTCAAAGTTTCTGCGACCTGCTGTTCTTCTTTTAGTTTGTCTGAACATATTTGTCCTGGAGATGATATGATACAGATGAGGGTAGATGGTGTTTATACGCGTAGAACGCGTTGATATGGAGTGCACATGGACGACGAAGAGACGATAGTGAAGGGTAGAAAAGATTAAATCTGAAAGCTTTCGGGGTTCGAAAATGTTATTATTGAAATTTTATGGCTGATTTTAGTCGTATGAAATAATTTGAATTTGATTTAAGCTATTTGCAATCTATTTTCAATCGGCCAGATATTTGACTGTTTATTGGGTGCAAAAGTTGAGGATGATTACAGGAATAGAGGCATTGAAGGAAAATTATTTGGATTAGCTGCAACCAGATAAAGATAAAATGACCCATGAAATCTAGTTTCAAATTCTCATAAGCTTTACTTGTTTCCCTCTCTTCAAATTTCACAATTATCCTCTTCCCACTCCCAACTACTTCTACCTCCCTCTATTTACACCAGTACACCATGCGTGTCCAACCAAGTGACAAAATCGTTCTTCAATCGCCTTCATTCCACCTTCTCCAAATCCCTATACAATGTCGGAGGTTGTAATCGACGCGGGAGCTTTCCACAAGAGATTGTCCATCATCCAGAAAAACTTGGTGGCCGCCTCTACAGACTTTCCCTGCCTCTTGTTTTTGGTTGGTGCCAGAGATGACGAATCCACTTATAAAAAGTCCACCGTGTTGCAGCTCTGGCTTCTTGGCTACGAGTTTGCCCACACCGCCATCTTCATCAACCAGGACAAATGTATCATCATCACGTCTGAGGGTAAAGCCAAGCACTTGAAACACTTGGGGTCGCAGCCCACTGCCAACTCGTCCAAGTTGGAGGTATGGACCAGAACCAAGGATCAGGAACACAACAAGAAGTTGTTTTCTAACTTGGTTGAAGAGATCAAGACATCTGCCACCGACAAAAAAGTCGGCACCATTGTCAAGGATACTTCCAAGGGCAAGTTCATTGATGAATGGAAGGAGATCAGTGCTCCAGCAGGGTTTGAGTACAGCGACGCCGCCGTCTTGCTTTCCAAATGCCTCGAGTTGAAAGATTCCGAAGAATTTGGATGCACACAATTGGCATCGAAGTCGTCGGTGGTGATGATGGATTCATTCGCCAATGATATGATGGTCGTTGTCGATGAAGAAGTCAAAACTACAAACGTGGACATTTCCGATAAACTCGACAAGAAAATTGACAATACGAGATGGTTCACCAAGTCTGCCCTTGGTAAAAAATTGTTGCTGTCCAACAAGGACTTTGACCCAGAACAGGTGGATTGGTGCTACTCTCCAATTGTGCAGAGTGGAGGTGACTATGACTTGAAGCCCAGCGCCTTGTCCACCGAAAAAAGATTTGTAGGAGATGGGGCCATCATTGCCTCACTTGGCTTGCGTTATAAAAATTACTGTTCCAACATCGCCAGAACGTTTTTGATCGACCCCACCTCCGAAATGGAAGCTAACTACGATATCTTGTTGCAGTTGCAGGAGCACATTGCCAAAAACTTGTTGAAGGATGGCACCGTTGCCCATGACGTCTACGACCAGGCTGTTTCTTTCGTCAAGTCCAAAAAACCTGAGTTGGTAGAGCATTTTACCAAGAACGCCGGATGGCTCACTGGTTTGGAATTCAGAGATTCCACTTTGGTATTGAACAGCAAGAATGATAGAAAATTGCTCAACGGCCAAGTTGTGTCTTTGACTATTGGATTCAACAACTTGACCAATGCGTCTGCTACTGATGCAAAATTGAAGAAGTACGCATTGCTTCTCACTGACACATTCAAGGTGGTAGAGGGTGAGGCCATTCTTTTAACTAACTACCAAAAATCCAGAAGAGAAATCACCTTCTACTTCAAGGATGATGACAAGTCAAAAGTCAAGACAGAAAACGGCGACAGAAAGTTGAAGTCCGAGAAGGATATAACTATCGAAAAGAAATTGGCCATCAACGAGGCTAACTCGAAAATCCTTAAATCTAAGTTGAGAAACGAGAACTCTGCCTCGAACGACGTCAATGCTGAGAAGGTCCGTCAAGAGATCCAGAAGAAGTTGCACGAGAAGAGACAACAGGAGGGTTTGGCCAGATTCTCTCAAGCAGATGCTACAGATGCCTCTGAAATCAAGCCCGTTTTCAAGAGATACGAGTCCTACGTCAGAGAGTCTCAAATCCCAAGCAACGTCAGAGACTTGAAGATCCATATCGATTACAAAAACCACACGATCATTTTGCCCATCTGCGGTCGACCAGTTCCGTTCCATATCAACTCATTCAAGAATGGATCTCAGAATGAAGAAGGTGACTACACTTACTTGAGATTAAACTTCAATTCGCCAGGTGCCGGAGGTAACAACTCAAGAAGAACTGAGTTGCCATATGAAGATGCACCAGAGAACCAATTCGTCAGATCGCTTACCTTCAGATCTAAAGACAGACAAAGAATGGTTGATGTTTACAAAGCCATTCAAGATTTGAAGAAAGACAGTGTCAAGAGAGAGGCAGAAAAGAAGCAACTTGCTGATGTGGTCACTCAGGGCAACTTGGTAGAATTGAAGGGCTCTAGAGTCAAGAAATTGGAGCAGGTGTTTGTTAGGCCAACTCCTGAAACAAAGAAGGTTGGAGGTGTTTTGCAGATTCATGAAAATGGTTTAAGGTACCAAGCTTCATTCAGAGCTGATCAAAAGATTGATATCTTGTTTTCTAACATTAAGCATTTGTTTTTTCAACCATGCAAAGACGAGCTTATTGTGATTATCCACTGCCACTTGAAGAGCCCCATCATGATTGGAAAGAGAAAGACTCATGATGTCCAATTTTATCGTGAAGCCAGCGACATGGCGTTTGACGAGACTGGAGGAAGAAAGAGAAGATACAGATATGGAGATGAGGATGAATTGCAACAAGAGCAAGAAGAGAGAAAAAGAAAGGCTCTCTTGGATAAGGAGTTCAAAGCATTTGCAGAGCTCATCAGTGATGCGTCTAAGGGTTTGTTCGATTTGGACATACCCTTCAGAGAGCTTGGGTTCCAAGGTGTTCCTTTCAGATCTGCCGTGTTCTGTATGCCCACTAGAGACTGTTTGATTTCGCTCATTGATCCACCATATTTGGTCGTGACGTTGGAAGAGATTGAGATTGCCCACTTAGAGCGTGTTCAGTTCGGATTGAAGAATTTTGATTTGGTGTTCGTTTTCAAGGACTTCAGCAAGTCCGTTGTTCATATCAACACCATTCCAATGGAGTTGTTGGAGGATGTCAAGAACTGGTTGACAGATGTAGACATTCCATTCAGTGAGGGACAAATGAACTTGAACTGGGGCAGTGTGATGAAGACTGTGCTGTCTGATCCATACAGTTTCTTTGCTGATGGAGGTTGGAGCTGTTTGACTGGAGACGGAGACAGCGAAATGGAAGAATCTGAAGACGAAGAATCTGAGTTTGAGGCCTCGGACGATGATCCTTCCGACGAGGAAGTTGCCAGTGAAGAGGAAGATAGTGAGGCATACTCCTCTGATGGTTCTGACGGCAGTGGAAGTGGTGAAGAGGAAGATAGTGATAACGGAGATGATTGGGATGAGTTGGAGAGAAAGGCCGCTAAGGAGGACAGTAGAAGAGGGCGTGACTAATGTGTTTCTACGGAAAAGTCAAATAAAGAAATAAATGTATAGTATTTTTAAGATGTATACGAGCTACACGAACAAGGCGGGGCTAGCCATGGTTGCGAAAAAAAATAATGGCTGGCACCCGCATTTTGGGGCTTGAGGCACTCGTTTGTGATCTTTTGGTGTACGGGTGTGCCATAACGACAACCTTGTCGCTTTAAGGCTTTTTCGACCACTTGTATCGACTACTTCAACCTTGCTGTTCAACCCAGGAACCGCAAATCAATACATTTAACAACTTCGACCTTTGTGCTAGTACGTGAGTCGTAAACTGTTGATCAGGAAAAGTCGCCTCCAACACCCCTTTCTGGTAAGATCATTCACCAGGAGCTTTTAACCGCCAGCATAGGCCATTCTTAATTAATCGTGCACCTCCCGCCGGTTTGAGCATATACCTCCCCCAAATAGTCAGATAATGAGTGAAAACACTGACGATTACTCGTACGACTACGAGTATCTTTACAAGATTGTGTTGATTGGAGACTCAGGAGTTGGTAAGTCCAACTTGTTGTCACGTTTCACTAGAGACGAGTTCAACTTGGAGTCTAGATCGACGATCGGTGTTGAGTTTGCCACCAGAACATTGGAGATCGATGGCAAGAGAGTCAAGGCTCAGATTTGGGACACCGCTGGCCAAGAGAGATACCGTGCCATCACATCCGCATACTACAGAGGAGCCGTGGGTGCTTTGATTGTGTACGACATCTCCAAGACCGAGTCATACGAGTCTGTGTCTAGATGGTTGAAGGAACTTAAAGAGCACGCTGATGCCAACATTGTCATCGAGTTGGTGGGCAACAAGTCCGATTTGGACCACTTGCGTGCGGTGCCTACGGAGGAAGCCAAGAGCTTCGCCACGGAGAACAGCTTGTTGTTCACCGAGGCCTCGGCCTTGTCGTCTGATAACGTGGATTTATCGTTCCACCAGTTGTTGAAGAACATTTACGAGATGATTAGCAAGCATCAGTTGGACACCAACGAAAACGTGTCTTCCGTGAGACCATCGGGAGGACCTACCATTTCGTTGACACCTGCGCCACAGGAGAAGCGCAGCAAGAATAATTCCAACTGTTGTTAGAGAGAATGCAATTAAGATACGCAAATTAAGAACACAACGACCTACGTAGGCCTCGAAACGTTTTAAATCTTCATTACCATTATTATACATATTATACACTTCTTTGTGGGCCCTTCACCTTGGACTTTTGGCTAACAGGAACCTTCAAAGGTCTTGAAACTCCCTTGCCCAGTTTCAACTGGGTCAATCTCTTCTTGATGTCTGCGGTTGGTCCACTGATTATAGTCAAGTTGACCACTTGCTCTCCACGCAATATGATCAACCCGAGAAATCTTTTCTCTTCTGCAACTTTCACCTGGCCACCCACTTTGTTTTTAGCTAACTCCTGGTAGCTTTTCTTTGTGATGCGAGCCTCTTCGGTGTCTGCTAGCACTAAATTCATATGTTTGTCGAATGCTAAAAGCTGGCCCACGAATGTCCGTCCATCCACGATGGTTATCTTGAGACGGTAATTCAAGAGGTCGGACATCCTCGTGTTTCTGGAAACACTGACGTTGGACATTATGGAGATATATTAGAGGTCTAAAGTGTAGTGGTGAGTAGATTAACGAAGAGATGTAGGTCGTGTTCACGCTAGAAATGGAGCCTGCAACGAAATTTGGCCAGTTTGTGAATTTAAAGTCCATTAAAAGAATTTCACCTGAGTTTGAGTAAGAGAGGTCTGTAAATTTGCTTAAAATCGTTTTATTTCTGTATTTTCTTTCTGTCTTCAAATGATACCTCCTCTCATCTCCAAGTATACATTTATCTCTACATTCGCGGTTTCCTAAGGAACTCCGACAATATACTTGCAAAGCCAACGCTCAAACAAATCAGAAATATAAGCTAACAAATTGAAATTCAAGCATCAAATACTAAGTGTATCTGATAAATCATCCAATTGCTAGTTTGTCAGATAAAGGGCTCTTTTTTTCATTTCTACTTCATTTATTCACATCTACACCTCTCTAAAGGTTTACTGTTTCTGCCAGGTTCTCATAATTTCCTTCAGGCGCAAAAGCGCGCATATAAATACAACTCCCAATCCCCCATATTTCATCCATCAATGTCGGACACAGAGAAGCCAGTGGCTGAGAAAAAAGTTGAGGAAAAGGTGGAGGAGAAGGTGGAAGATTCTAAGCCTGTTGAGAAGAAAGCCTCTGAGGATGTAGAGAAGGCTGAAGAAAAGACCGAGGGATCTGAAAAGAAAAGAGCAACTGATGGTGAAGACAAGCTGAAGAAGAGAAGAAAGAGACGTCAGTATGATGACCTTCCAAAGGAGGAACCGGAGTCAGAAGATGGTGAGGATGACACCAAGGACGACAATCGTTTGGAACAGGAGTGGGACGACGACGAAGAAGAGGATATGTTAGAGATTGATGAGTCCAACATCATCACTGGTAGAAGAACTAGAGGTAAGGTAATTGATTTCAAGAAGGCTGCGGAGGAATTGAAGAAGGAGAACAAAGAAGTCAATAGCGAGGATGAAGAGGATTACGACGAGCAGGCTCCAAAGGAATAAGCTCCAGGATTACTTCATTACAACATAGTCCTTAATGCCCATACGAGCTGATGATTTATTGTAGCATATAGTTGAATCGAGAGTGCCTAAGCAACGACCAACAGTAGACACCCTGCAGTGTATATAACATCTGCATCTATTAAAAATGTTGATATTTTTTCAAAACCGGAAGACATGGTCTTCGAGGAAAATTGCGGCGAGTCACTCGCAAGTACACAGGACACATTTAAGTCTGGGGTTGTGTAAACGAAACAAAATAGAAGTATAATCTCAAATTAGTACGCAGCTAGCACGATGCCATACTGCAGTAATAGGGATTGGCGCATCCGAAGTAGCCCAACTCGTTGACCGGAGGCACATACTGATACTGCGATGGAGTGTACGACCAGATAGATTGTGGTTGAACTGGAACGTAAGGATTGGGCCTTGCGTGGAAGTGAGGTTGGGACAATGGCATGGAGTTGACAGGCCAGTCCAGCGAGAACTTGATTGGCGATGAGGACTCGGGCGACGTATTATACATCGAAGAGCCAGAGGACTCATAAACTGGCGACGAGGGAATCGACGAGTAGTTGTGAAAACTGTCGTTAGACAAGGCAGGAGAGCAGTAGCTAGCAGAAACAGCTGGCATGGCTGGCAGAGTAGAGTACTTAGACATCCACGTTCTCCAACACTCCTCTAGAGTCTTAATGTTAACTTGAAAATTAACCACGTTCAATTTCCAGTTCACTTCCTTCAACCAAGTGGCCTCCTCAGAGTTTAGGAGCTCGATTCTCAAACCAGTAGCACCACACCAAGATCTGTTGGTGAAAGTGTTGTCATCGTTGAACTTGTTGGCCAAAACCAAAGCAACGACAATCTTAACAAACATCTCCAGCTCAGACAAGTTGCCGAGGTAGGTGTTGGAGAAACGCTGGTTCAAGTACTCCAAAGCAATGACAATAGAGGACTTAGGCAAGCGGGTGGCATATAAGATGGACACTATATCCTTCTCAAACTCCTTGGACGGACTTCTGTTCTGATTGAGCATGCCAAAAGCACACCAACACAAGAAGGCAGCCATGTTCTGAGGTTCGTACTCAAGAACAGCATTTATACCACCAGTGACTGGTTCGTCAGCGGGAGGAGCTGGTGCTGGGGGAACAGAATATGCGGGAACATATGGAGGTGGAGGAGGAGGAGCCATGGATGCACCAGGATGGATGGGGTAGTAGGCTGAGTGGGGGTGGTAGTTGTACAGCGAAGTGGCTCTGTGGCCAGCGGTGCCGATTGGATAGTAGGACTGGTACATTGTAGGAGGCAGATGTATCTAAAGGACAAACCAAGGACACGGAATCTGAGGAACCAGAACGAAAGGAAACCAAGGGATACCAAAGGAAACCAGGAATAAGTCCAGCACTAGTGAAAGTGGCGAGGACTGCGCAACTGGGATAAGCAGGTGCTGATTTTGTTTTTTCAAACTGAAGACTTGAACGAAGACTTAGTGAAAAGCTCGTTGCGTCAAATCAGGAAGAACTTTCTTTTGGAAGTTGGAGCTCCGAAGTGAAGTTCGAAAGCAGACAAGTATCCAAGCGGAGGCGGAGATCAGAATATAGTGATTTACCGAAACTCCAAGAAAGGATGTATAGTTTTTTTTTCTTTAAGGGCAAAGACAAAGGGAACTAAAAACTTTTATAACTGCGGGAAAGGAAAATTTGCCTGGCCTGCACGGTTGCACAAATTGGACCTAAACTTTTTTTTTTTTCCCATCAGATGTTTGACGGAAGGAGTCATGTTCCTTTTTCACTTATCATTTTTTCTTTTCCGCCTTCACTTTTCCGTAAGTCTCTTTCTCTTATCTGGCCTTGTTATTTGCAAACAATTTCCATTCGCCACCCCCCAATCTTTAACCGCCAATCTCTCCTAACAGCTCCCGACCGTCCCTTTGCAACTAGCCAGCGGAATGTTTGATTCCCTCCTGTATGATGGGGCGGTGTCGTGGCTGCACATAAACTCTCCTTGTTCTAAAGGCCACTCAGTCCACTGGACCGGGTGATAATCCCACGACACTGTATTGCAGCATAAGGCGTAGTTAGGAAATAAGAGAATAGGAGGGGTCAAGGGTAATTCCGAAGGTTTGGGTGGCGTTAGGGGGTTTGCGGCTAGCGGTTGATCGAGAGATTAAAGAAAAAGTGTCGTGGCGGGTAGAACAATGTGGATTATTGAAGTTTAAGCGCTGCTGTACCACTACGGATGTCTGGATTTCCGAAGGGACTGGTGGATTTGTGGGATTTTGTAGTATCCATTTCATGTGCACGTTTGGTTTGCATGGTGTGAAAGCCCAGAACAGAGGTTATTTTTTAGGGAGGTGTATGCAAATTTGGGCTGTGTCCAGAGTTCCTAACTTGTGTTGATTTGGACAAGTAGTTAGGAAAATCCTAATGGGACACCTGAGGGTGTCTCAGCCTCCTCATATCCTGATCATTCCTGTCATATCCTGATCATAGCCTGGCACTCGGTTTGTTGCTGTAATTGCATCAAACAGCAAGAAACGAAATATTGCAGCAATGACTAACAAACGATGACTTGCTAAACAATAAGCAAGTAGCAAAATGGCATTGGCAAACTAACAACTGCAAACCAACACCAGAAAACTAACGCTAGCAATCTACCACTAGTATACTATCACCACCACAATCATCTGATCGGTATATTAACTTTTTAAAGCCTAAAAGCACTTCAAGATTATCATTCTTAAGTCGTAACCTGACCACACATGGCCACTGTAGCATTGATAGGCGCCAAGATGGTGCACATTCGCCGTTGATGATGGGTTGTATACAACTTCGCAAAATTTTGAATTGTAACTCGTGGGTAACCTGATGGTGCGGTGTCTAAATTTGTTTAATTCAATCTCGATCTGGATTTAGTAACGGAATTGTGATAGACTTGGCATCACTTCCTTTAAATGTATCTCCTGTCTACAAATGCAATCTACCATATTGATTTACCTCATGTTGACCGTAATCTATATTCACCAGTTATCCGTTATAAATAGTTAAAGTTCTCTTTTGGCATGTATAGCCTGCAATGACTGTCCGCTGCTCTGGGTGAAGTTGAACACCGACCGAATTGGAGGCAACGTAGTGCCACTAATGGCTATACTCTCATCCCTCTGCTCGAAATCAGCGGCTCTTGCTTGCGCAGTTTGTCTTTGCTTCTCCAACTCGTTGAATAAGTGCTGGGAGTTGATTCCCTTGTTAACCATATTCTGAGGTTGAAGTGGAGGAGACTGTGAGGGCGTCTGAAGTGGTGTTTCATTTGGGGAAATCACAAAAGCAGGATTACCACGCATAACTGTGTTGGGATGTGAATTGGGAGGCGATGCAGAAGGCGATCCTGGTGGATTGGCATTGTCCAGTACCACACTCGGCGTAATGTAAAGATTGGCTGTAGATCCCGTAGGTGAGTTTGGTCTTGACTTTTTGTGGGGCTGAGAGAATTCCAAATTCAACAGTGTCAGCGAGCTTGGCTTTGGCATAGTATTATTCACTGAATTCATGGAACGCGCCTTGATTGGAGTCATGCGCTGAAATGGTGATAACGTATTGAGCGACGTCAAGTTGCTGACAGAATTTGCAGACTTAAGCTTACCCAAAGATGCGAGCGAGCCATGTGACCGGTTGTTTTTATGGAAATAGTCATTGAGGTTCGTGAACAGGGGAGGAATTTGAGATAAGGACTTCCCGGTTTCTGGCGATGTGCTCAACGAAGGAGTGGCCGAATTTGCAGTTGACATGGTGTTAGCAGCGCTAAAAACATGGCTGTGGCCAGTGGAACCAATCAGCGTCAGACTCACCGACTTCTTGAGTCTGCTGTTAGGAGGTGAGTTGTTCAGGGAGGTTGACCTTGAATGACTGAGGGTGTCCATTGATTGCACTCTGAACGGAGCAGCCGCCTTGACTTGAAGATGCAGTGGCTCTAGGTATGTATTACCCTGAAACGGAACTTGTTGTGGCTGACTGATAGTTGGCGACGTTGGCAAGGAGAACATGGCCGGAAGGGGGGTCCTGGTGGCCAAACCTGCAAGGGTCTTGGCGTCGGCCTCGTGCGAAGTATATGTAGCTGGTATCAGAATAGTGGTTGCCTGTGTGTTGTGGTTGCCGATCTGGTTGTTGATCTGGTTGTTAATTTGAGATGTTGGGCCCTGAGTTTGCTGGGACATTTGCTGAGGCATTTGCTGTGGCATTTGTTGAGGAATCTGGGCGGAAACTGTAGTGAATTTGCCAGGAACTTGCTGCACTGGAATGGCAATAGCCTGTCCCGGTGGCAATATTCCCTGACCACCCTGTTGCACTACATACACGGGATACGGTTGCGAAGGATAGTAGTGAGGAGTGCCCAGACTATCAAAGGCCACGGGAATTACCGACATGGGCATGCCGTTGGCATCGGTGATAACAGGGTATCCCAGCTGACCATCAAGCTTGGGGTCGTCATTGCGGTACTTGGATGAACGTTTGCGGGAAGATGGATTGTTGTGGATGCGCAAATGTCTGGTAAGTTCATCTGAACGGGAAAAGCGCTTGTTGCAATCTGGGTATGTGCAAGGGTGAGGTTTTTCCCCTGTGTGTGTTCGGATGTGGCGGGTCTGATGTTCAAGACGGTGGAATGCTTTGTCACAGATTGTGCATTTGTAAGGTCTATCGTCCTTGTCCTTCTTAACTTCAGTCATCGTGGAGATTAGTGGAGGTGGGGAAAGTGGAGTAAAATCAGCGAGGGGAGCGACCGGAGAAGCAACAAATGATATAGGGGGAACTATGTGCTGATAACGGAGGGAATAAGATGGGATATCGATGAAGTTAGGAAAAAGCAGAGGTGATGAAGAGAAAAAAAACCCCCAGAGCGAATTTACTATGGATATCAGGTGTTACATGCAGAGAATGTGCATGTGCACGTTTACGAGTGCAGTTTTTGGAAAAAGATTTTCCGAACGAGATTACACAAAACCGTTCGGTGTGCCCGGCCCCCCACGCACTCTCCCCACCACACCCACCAGATCCACAAGTACTAAGGGACCTGGGGATCTGGAGGGGGTAGTCTGGAGTAAACTTGGGGATGATGAGGATGGCCACGTGGCTTTGGCTTTCTACGTTTGAAAGGTAAATGCAGATAGCTATTGGGGTTTGCTTTTGCGAGGTTTCTTGGAAACCTTTTTCGGTTACTTTGATGAATGCATCTTGTGTCCGAGGGTCCCGGAATTGTTGTAACCACCAAGCTTATCGCCGGGCTCCTAGTCCGCAAAATCTGTCAAAAATCGTTGTTTGTATATTTGGCTCATAACAATATCCTTACAGAGACACAAGAGTCGACGTTGCACCTATATTCACTTTGCAAAACTAGTTTGTCTGGGTTACCGTTTGAGTCCTCATCGGACTATGGGATACTCGCCTGCACAGATGAAAAAGTTTTTCCGAGCTTCTCCCCCTCCTTTTGCACCCCAGAGTCCTAAACATTGCCCCACACACCCGCGAACATTTCCGAAAAAGTCCAAAGTGACCAGAATTTCACCAACAATACAATACCGTAGTAATAATAGGAAATAAAATCTCACCACTTTGTTTACCCCGGATCCATTGCCCTCCACAGATAGGGGCTTCCGGGGAAGTGGGGGAATCGTTGGCTCACAATGCGACAATCCTGTGCGATAACTTGCCCATTTAGGAAACGCACCCATTCCTAATAGCACCGTAAATATACATCAGAGTTGATAGTTGAAGTCTAGCCATTGGTCGAACCATTGCAAATTGCCCAATAGCTGGTCTACTCCGAAAGACGTCGAATCTGGCTGCGCAGTTGATCGTCCGGGCGTGTGCTCATCCTCCTGCTCAACGTCAATCCTTCGACGCCCTTCAATTTCCTTGGTTAAACTTCGATTGTTTTGGTGTTCCATGAGTTCATCAAGCTTTCCCTTATCATTAACATTCTCGATGCCGAATTGTGTAAAATATTGCTTATTAACGTCGGCGGACCCGTGGTCAATGCCCAACTCTTTAATGGTTCGAATTGATTCCTCGAAACTGAGCGTCATGATATGGTTGGCTGTCTTAAATACCCAGATACACTCACTGACCATCTTGAAGCGCTCCCGGAAAATTAACTTGCCCTTCTCATCCTTGACGCTTGAGTTCTGGAGATGTTGTAGAAGAGACATGGAATCGCTCATCAACCGTCGAGACTCTGCTAGAAAGATACCAGCATTGATGAACACCAAACAGTTGATGCCAACGTTGAAAAGTAGAAGTAAATTCAAGTACCATGGGGCATAAAGCGTGTTGGCCTCATGGCATTTCTTCAAAATATAAATGACTCCTTCGTTCGCCTCAAGCACACTTTCGATCTTCATTCCTTCTGATGCAATTCTTTTGCCCAAGTAGTTGAAGAGCAATTTTCCATGCACTGCAATCAATAAATCATAATAATGTAACTTGACCTGAGCTTTCACCATCGAGGAAATTGGCCCAGTAGATCCTCCGTAAGGATAGATATCTTTGGCATCGTCAAATCCATTGCGGTTAAGCCATCGTCCTAGAAGATGAATTTCTTTATTGATCTGTTGAGCCTTGATCAAATCGTAATTATCTGAGGTTGACGTGTGAATGAAGTTGGCGATGCGAGCAATGTGCATCATAGCAAACGCCGGAAGTGTGATCCAATCGTCTCGTTTGGATTGCAGTTCGAAGTCTAGTGATGGGAATTTTCTAGTAATGTCAAACTCATTCAACGCACGGTATCGACCTGCTTGCAAGCCTATGACTCTGTCAAAGCTATAGACAGCGTAGAATATACGTTTTGCCTTAAGTATCTCGTAAGGTGTGACCTCGGCGATGACTTGAGTGGTTCGACCCAAACCCATGGAACGGCACATGGTGACCGCATGGCCCATTGCGAAGTTAGCGGACGTTTGACGGTGGGAGATTCTCAAGTATAAGGTGACCAAAAGCCAGCATTGGATAAGCTCGAAGGACTCCCATTCAAAGCTGAAAACCAGGACAACCTTGTGACTGTACTTAAAAAGCTTTTCTTCGAAGTGGAGCATTTCCATTGATGGGCCGTCTGCCTTCATAAATTCCGTGAATCTGATACCCAAGGCATACACCAAGCACAACATGGCCAGAAACAAAGCAGCCTGGTTAGACTGATTGGCTGGATTTGTGTCCTTCAATTTCTTAAATGCATCAATCTGTTCTCTGAATACTGCCTCATGCAAAATTGCGTAGAGCGGATTGATCTCAGAGAAGAAAAAATTCACAAGATGGCATCTGAAACCATTTGGGAGATCATCTAACGGAGGAAGCGGAGGAAGTGTCTCAGGCTTTAAGTAGTTACATCCGGACATATTCCAGCCAAAGTATTGTGTTCTGGGTAAGGGTACCTTAGCCTTAGACTCAGGAGTGAGACTCTTATACAATGAGTTGCACAACTCTATGACCAATGCGTTCTGATGTCTTCGACAGAATCGCCACTTGGACAGCTGAGACTTCAACATGTCATTAACATCTTGGACGTCCACGTTTACGTTACCTACATTCTTGAAGGTAGCAGCCAGATTCTCCAGGAGCAAGTTCTCCAAATAGTGGATTCTGTTCTCCAAGTAGGTAGTGTAATCACTTTCAGATTTCTCCACTGCTGGCTTTTCCAAAATCGGCAACGCTTGTGAATGGTAGTCTAACTCAGCTGGGACAGGGGCAATTGTGTCATTCGACTCCACCTTCGGGCGTTTTGCTTCTGGTTCGTCCCCCAGCTTGGTCCGATACTTGCACTCAATACCTTGCTTAGAACAGTTACTGCAAGGAAGCAAACCCGTGCATTTAATCTTATGGGAGCGACAACGGTCGCAGGCTCTGTTTACACGCATCCGTCCCTTTTCGTTGGTGTTGTTAACCGTGATACCTGGACTGGGACTGGTTCTGACAATTTCTGGATTTGTTGGTACGGGAAGTCTTTTGGGCAAGCCGTACACGTTTATCTGTGGGAGCTGTTCGTGAGAGCGTAAGGCTGGAAGTTGATCGAATTGCAGCAGTGTAGACAGCACAGATTGGGAGTGGCCTGGTCTTGGGTCTGGAGCCAAAGTGTTTGGAGGTGGGTTGACATTACTCAGAGCCTGAGGCTGAAGCGATAAATTGAACTGATGATAAGTCGGAGCAGTGGAAATATTTTGCAGCTGAGAAGACTGCAGATCAAAGAAGTATGGACGCTCGTACCGAGAGTCCTTGTTTGGATCCATCTGATAACGGTTTTCAGGCTTAGAGTATTTCGGTTAGTAGTTCCGACATTCTCGGGACTTCGGATCTGTGTTGGATATATCCTTCTGCAGGACTGTCTACTGAACAACAGCATCCAGCCAATAGAAGAGTATCAAGAGAGTGATTTGGAAGAACATAAAATTCAACTTGGAGGAAGAAAATAAAGCAAGTGGACACGCAGTGACTTATTTGTCACATTTGAATTGACCGTGTAACGACTGGAGACTGAAATGAAGTGATGGGAGGATCCAACCTCTACAAGTTATATGGAGGTCAGAATAGGGAGCGTCAGGTGAGGGTAATTCATATGCCGAAAAGTAACCATCCCAGGAGGAGACACAATTGCATGGATACCATCAATACAGGTATTGCCTATAGCAATTGGAAATGAGTAAATGGATAAGTGATAATCAGCAAAATATGCAGCTGATGATTAAGCCTCGAGATGCAGGGCATAATCACTGCTACATATTTCTTCCAGATTAGTTATGGTGGCAGAGAGTAGCGACAGTATTTCGTGTGATTTACCAAAATAGAAGTTACGATCATGTCGATGAGGACCAATATGCTTCACATTGCCATATGCAGGCACTTATTTACCATATGTATAATTGCCAATACAATATAGCGCAACATGAGCAGATCCGAATGTTTAACACGTCACCGATAATACCTGAATTGTACCCCAATCTTCGTGGCCCGTTTACTACATAATCATCACAAGTCATTTCAATAGGGGCTTATGATGCAAACATGGCGGAATACTTAATGTCTTAAAGACGGTGTATAAACCGCGTTGGAGCACAAGGTGTCGTATGTAGCCGGTGTATAACCCCTTTGCTAGACGGTAGTATTGTGAACCAGAGATCGGGAAATTCAGATGAAACAGAGATCCGGGAAGGTAAGGTCGGGGACAGTCAGCATGGTGCATAAAAGAGAAAACTAAAGCAAGAAACAAAAGAATGGTCTGCCGAGTATCCAATTTCAAGAATTAATCAATCGATGCTATCTATCATAGTATGAAAAAATATCACTGGCGGTGTCGAAGACCAATCATAATCCAACACTATAATCATGCCAGTAATACCAAAGTAGATTCTTGCATGACTAGTTACGCCCCAAGGCAAATCATACATGCTGGAGTACACAAGAGGGGAGTTTGTACAGGTATCAGCTAGTCGCAGATGCAGTGACCGCGCACAATATTCAAGTCAGGATCATCAAGTGAGGTCATCCATTCCACAAACGGTATACAAATGGAATCTGGTACACACACGCAGGTAAAAAGCAATAAGAGGAAATATTATCAGCATGAAATCCTGAACTAGGAAAGAAGCGCAAAGACTGGAGAATCATGAGATTGACTAAGAATTTGCAAATTTGAACTAGTGATGGAACTGGAGGGTCAGGAGAGAAGCAATGTAGCAGAAAACCGAAGAAAAAAAAAGGGAAAAAACGACTAAGAAACCACCAAATGCAGCAAAGTTTTGATGTAGTGATGTTAAGTAAAAAAGCACTGTGTTTAACTAGTGGGAAAAAAAAATCACAATAGTGAGAGAGAGATCACATCCAAATGCAACAAGCTGCGAGAGAAGAGCGCAATGTAAAAAATGGCTGAGATAAAGAGAAAATGAGAACAAAAAAAAGTGAGGACATGCAAAAAACACCGCAAAAAACAAAAATAACAATTATTTCAGAAAATTCTTCGAAAAACAAAAGAAAAAACAATTTAAGATTCACAAACTTTGAAACCAATGAATACCAACCGATGTAAAAAAAAACAAACACTCCTACCATTAGCTTTCAGAATGCATAGTTGTTAGTCACAAAAAGCAATGGCAGTAACCAGATTAACCATATTAACCGTCATCCATAGCCCAGAGTCCAGAGCCATGATGTCAACAATAGGTGCGAGATCGGGCACTAATGCACCCAGCTAGCTATCATTACATGCAAACCACCTCACTCAGACAGGACACAAACCTATCACTAAATTAGCAGTTGGTTTTTTGGTTTAGAGTTTGGGCATTGAAAAAGCAACAGTGGGTCAAGTCTCCCGTTCAGCAAGGTGGAATGTGGATGAATTAATCGCTACAATAAGTAACCAGCGCTGAATCTTCATACAATTTTGAAGTTATCTTACCCACCACGCGTCGCTGGAAATTGGGGATCCTCGTCCCATGCGATGATCGAATGGGTAGTGTTTGACCTGCGCACTGGCAGTCGGCATTACTCCATTTACACGTCCCGCACCAAACCAAGAGACACAAACCTTCTCGGCGACGGAGAGGACCTACCCACTCACGTGTCGAGAGTGGCAAGAACGGTGCAGGCGGCAGGCGGGTGGGATTGTTTTAACCGCCACGACTTGTTTCACATTAGAGCCGACAGGAAGGTGGGAAGACGCTCGGGCTGCACATCTACGAAAGGAGAGATGGGCCAGGGCGAGGCGACCAGGCAGGTGAAGTAGGGATTGGCCAGGGCAAATAAATCAGGCAGGTCGAGGCAAAATGAGTTTGAATGCCAACATGTCAGGACACAAGGGAGTTAGAAGGTGAGAGGAGAAAGTAAAATATGAATAAGAGAAGAGGAAGAAAATTGAGGAAGTCGGTAATGGGAATGGAAAGGAAGAACGAGAAATGAAGAACAAGACAAGTAAGTAATAAAAAACAGAAATCAAGCTGGATGACGGCAGAAATCGAGCGATTAATCGAAGAGAAAAAAAAAAACGAGCCAAAGGCTCTTTTCCCAAAAACAACTCGATAATCTGCAGAGGAGCACAGCAATTGAAAATGATAAATGCTTACAAACTCGAAAACTCGCCAGTTGGCAGCCAAAAATAAACGGTGGCCAAAAAATACTCATCCAGCAATGTTCCTCCTGGCACTGAGTTAATGGCCCCAGCAACCCGGCGAGCCTGCACCAGGGCTCGGCATTGGTCTTGGAGAGAAGGTTTTGTTCTTTTTGGTAGGGTGCATGGTTGCGAACCCAGCGGACCCACTCAGCGTGCTGTAGGTGCAACTATGCATCCGCATCTCATACATATTTTTTTCCTCCTCTTGTTTGTTCCCCGTACATGCAACGATCCTGTGAAACACATATGTACCAGGCAAATAAAACACCCTCCATTCCCAGTGGATGGTTTATCTAACATTTCCATTGATCGAACCAATTTGCACTTCATCATCATTTCCTTGAACTTTCGTTGCACGTCCGTTGCACTTCCTTTTGCATTTCCTTTCATCCACGATATTTTTTGCACCCTAAAATGATTGTGGATACCTTCTTGGAGTGCTGTCTCCGGCTCCTCCACACAAATCACTCCAACTCAGACAGAATAGAAGAGTTGGCCAAGGTCATTTCCACTCTTGAGTTGCTGACTGCCAACTTGGCTGTCGCCTTGATTTTTTTGCATAAGTACCAGTCCAATTCGGTCAACAGTCTAGATATTAATGATTGTGACTCCATGGCCTACTATGGCATCGTGGCTGCGCTAGTTTTGGCAAACAAGTTCATCAACGACCAAAGCTATACATTGAAGACGTGGCACAACATCTTGTCGAAGTTTCTGCTGTTTCAGGCACCACTTTCCATGTTGAACCAACTTGAGATGAACTTCCTCGCAGGTTTGGATTACATGCTTAACACCAAGCATGACCCCCTGATGTGGACGGAATTGGATGGGCTCAACGCTATCGACACGGCCCAATTACGTCTGGCTGTCGACCCATCATGCCCTTCTCCTATTCCTGCTGGCTCCATGTTGTCCGGTCCTGTTTGTCCAGCTCCTACATATCCTACCGTCTCTTCTATCATACCAACGGTGATGACTCCCATTCCAATGGGAGCTTCGTGTGCGCCCATTCCTTTCGGAGCCTTGCAGCTTCCATCGCATTTCGAGCTCCAACTGTCGAATCTTGCCGAGTCCGTTGCCTCGGCCCGTCTGTCAGTGCAAGGCTCACTTCGTGGATCTGTTTACGGCATTCACGGTGTCAACCCTCCACTGAGAGAGGCTACGGACTTAACGTACCTGTCACATAACTCTACGCCTATGTTCGCTCCTGTTACCCCTTTGTCTCATCTGTTTGCCATTGCTACGTTGCCTACACCATTCACACAAGTGGGAGCCACGCCATACAAATGGGAGCAGCCTTGCAAGCGGAGAAAGATGTGGAACGAACCTCCAACTTTAGCATACCTTACCAACTGACGATTAATGAATTGCATGGCCTTGTGCCGCCCCTGAACAAGTGTAGAAAGAGAATAGGAGTAGAAGAGTGGATTTCTAAAATGAGAATCAGACATCAAAATCGAAAGAAGAACAGAAATAGGAAGAGGAAGCCAGATTGAGAAACAACACAAAATCATAACTATAATAAAGTTACTCTGTCACACATTGGAACGGACTGGAGAAAATAATTTTGCAATCGTAATGGTCCATTTGGTAAGTCGCAGCCAGATGCAACTCCTATCCAGGTTGACTAATAATACCCGCAGCGACCCAGTCGGCCAGAGCCATGACATTATTTTATTTTCTCGCCCGTTCAGTTGATGGCGGGCTGAAGTTGTCCCCCTTTCACTCCATCACATCCGGCACCGGCAAGTCTAATTTCATTGCAATATTTTACCACAAGTCTGTTTGCAATTTGAAACGATGGCTGATTGTAAGGTTTACGCGGTGCAACTTGCATGACTCAAGAAATTAGAGCACGGAATTTTTGTTTTCGCCCAGTGCTTATTATCGCCAGTGCCTCACAACTTGTACCCAACCTAGTGATGATGGCGGTGGTGCCTGTTACCAACCAGTAACTCTACATAATTGGCCGTGAAGATACGTGAGTTATTAACCCTAATGCAATAGACTGATGCAAAACACCAATTTATTATACAATCAAATTTTTAAGGTATGGGCCGTATTCTATACTGGGGTCTAGGTCAAGTGGACTTAAGGTCATCCTCTGTAATGTGTAGCCCGCACATTAAGCAGTTTAGCCAGTTTAGGCAGTATACACCGAACTATAGACCGTACTATAGGTCCAATGCGCTCAGAGACTAATTAGAGGCAGGCCAATCGGGGCAGGCCAATCGGGGCAAGTTAATGGAGGCAGGTCAATAGGCCGCATGCTTTGATGGTGCGTTCGTTTTATGACAAACCACGCAAATGTCGCCAAAATCTATATTGTTTTAGTCGGAAATTTGTCATGGTCGTATTTCGTGCTGATGATTGGTTGTGAATGCATTAGGGTCTTAACATTGATAAAATATTTTCCTTCTCTTGTGTGGAATGTTTAATCGTGTGTACATTCTCGATTTTCATTTGATTTTTTTTTTCACTTTGACTTTCTGATTGATTTTTTGTTCGCCTCAGATATTTTCTCTTACGAAAAACAACCAACTTTTGGTTGTTTTGCCCATCTGATTTTTTTCCCTTTTGATTTTTGATTTTCTCTCCTTTCTTCTCTTTTATTTCATCATTCTTTTTTTTGATGTGTTTTCTAATTCCCTCTCTCTTTATTTCGTACAATAAATCGTTTTCTCCTCTCTCTATTCTCCTTCCTTCCTTCCTTCCCTGCCCCTATCTTCTCCTATTCTTAACTCGCTCTACTTAGTCCTCTCCGCATAGTCGTTGTTCGCAATTCCACCCTCACTCAATCAAATCCATTCCCGCTCACTGCAGAGATGTACTCTGTCCGATCTGTGATCGCTGGCGCCTCTCCAATCACAATCCACCTCGCCTGTACATTTGTACATCGTTGCTGGCATGCAACCATTCCTGGTTTGGTCCATTGTTTGTGATATCTTTGGTGTTGCACTGGGCTACCTATCCATCACACTTGTCCTTTACCATCCATTAACCTTGGGGGCCCTGTCTACAACTTTATTTCTGTAATTTCACTTCACGTCTGGGGAAGAATCATGGTTAGCGGCGTCGTCTATCCTGTTTATATGCATCGGATTTCCTGCTTAATTAATGGTTTCCTGTTTAATAGTAGTGGCTCCTGCTCAATAGCCCTGGACTTTTCCTATTTAGGCTGTAGGTTGCTTTAGGCTACTGTTTGGCTGGTGGTTTCAAATTCCCCCTTCCACCGATCTTTGAAGCTTATATCCAGGGCATGAGGACATCGTTACAAGATATACACGACATACACGGGAATTCAAGGCATATACGTCATACAGTACGAGCCATCCAAGCCATCCAAGCCATACACCCCATACAACTCGCGAAGGCATGATTACCCATTGCACGAGTGCGCTTATTAATGGTTGCTTGCATGGTTTATCTACGGGGAGAAAAACCTTTGGTATCTGCGTCTAGCCATTGCGGCGTGGATTGCATTCACGATGTATCCGTCCTCCAATGCATCGTGGGATTTTTGCAAGCATCATTTTTTTTTTCAGTTTTCGTAGATATGGGTGGTTCTGGTATGGATCACTTTTGCACCCATGCTCATACTCCATACCGTCCCAAATCCCATCGCATCTCTGCACATACTGCTCTTCATTTCATTACTCCATCATTTCATGGCTATAGGCATCTGTTCCGTATGCCACGAGTCCCAGGCAAAGTATAAGTGTCCGAAATGTTCTATTGATTACTGTTCCTTGGCATGTTTTAAGAGTCCAAATCATCAACATCTGGACGTTGTCACTACTGATGGCACTGGTGCAAATACCAATACGACCAATACAACGACCACAACCAATACTACAACCAGCACTGCAACCATCACTAACAATACCACTAGTGGTGTGATTCCAGCACCAAGCGCATCGAGTACACTGCCCCAAACCCTCTTTCCCCTCATCGTGGAGGATCCTGTCATCAAATCTCTCTTGGGCTACAAATCTCTCCAGGTGCATCTTGCGGTGATCCTACGGTTACTTTCAGAGTCTAGTCTCACCAACGAGCCATTGGCCGAGAACAGACGCGAGATTGCAAACTTGCGGCTATGTGACCTCCGTACGAACGGCTCAGAAGAGAATGCATTGGTGGAGGAGTTCGTTCAACGGGTGCTCAACCTCATCCACTCCAATGAGAATCTCTCCACCTAAAAAGGTTTTGCTCAGATATTTTTATTTTGCCTAAATACTCCTTCTTTATGGCAACACTCCAATCCACACGTTCTTGGGCTTGCTGTGTACCTTGCGTCCCAACTTTATGGCGAAAATGAACCCTCCCAAGTCGCCAGACTTGTCGTCCGCATCAAAGTTGTAACTGCTATCCTGGAGGTGCTCGTGCGCAGAGGTCACGAAAAGGGTATCATCCTCTGGCCCACCAAGTGCCGTGCACGTCAATCTCAGAGCTGGAAGCTTAATCTTGCCAAGCACATCTCCGCTTTCGTTGTACTCCACTACGGTGGATGTGCTGAACACCGCGTGGAAGAAGTGGCCGTCGCCTGCCAAGCTCAATCCATCTGGCTCGGGGCTCTTCTCGTCTGGGAACACGTTCTTCATATTGACTAAGGGCTGCTTATTGGACAAGGTGTTCGTGGCAACGTCGTAGTCGTATTGCCACACGGTGAAGGTCAACAGATCAGTCCAGTAGAATTTCTTTCCGTCGTTACTGAATGCCAACCCGTTGGAAATGAACGAGTACTTCTCCATTACTTCCACTGTCAGGTTGGTGGCGTCAATCCGGTAGAGGTAACCTTCTTGGGTGACTCCACCCTCTGCTTCAGTGATTGGAAAATCGGTCATGACTCCAATCCACAAGTTACCCCAAGGGTCGATGATCCCGTCATTGGAACGCAACCGCTTGGACTGCTCCTCTGTGTGGGGATACTTGAAGAAGTACTTGATTTTCTTGGTGGTGAAGTCTCCAACACATACTCCGTACTTGGAGCAAATCAAGATCTTGTTTTCCTCCTTAGTGAGGCAGATGGCACCAATTGACTCTCCTTCTTCATTAAAATGGAGCACCTCATGACTCTTGGCATGATCCAGGCCTTTTTTCAAGGAGATCCGATGCACTTTGGCTCCTATGATGTCCACCCATAAAAGTGTTTGGTTCGAAGGGTTATATGTGATTCCCTCGGTCAATCTTCCTCTGTAGGATGGGAGAAGAATCTTTAAGTCAGTGAAAGCTCTAGGTTATGCTGCTAAATTCATATACATACATTGGATTTGTCCACGGTGATTTCAGACATGTTTTTATTGTGTCGAATGATACATGGCATCGGCCACTTTATATGGAGTGGGGGTACATCCTGCATGGGGAACGTTACCTAATTTAGGTGCGGCGGTGAACTTTTGACGTGAGAAGCTATCAAGTGGTGTGGGGGGTAAAATCAACACGATAATCATAAATCTGTTAGATTCATGGACTTTTCTTTTATATTTTGACATCTATACTACTGTTAAGTTTTACCCTTGATGTTATATTTCTTCCGAAACCTACTTGACGTTCAACAGATCCCAGTTCTTGGCTAGCTCAACCATAGCCTCACTATTCATCAGTGCATCTACAACCTCAATAGGCACCTGGTTTTCACTGTGTTCTCTTCTGGCCAAACTGCCCATGTTGGTTTCAGTAAGTAAACGAACTTCAAACTCACCATTGTTATCCTTCTCAAGAAGCTCGTGCCACGTAAAGAGAAGACTATCCCATTTTCTGGTGAAAGGATTGATATCGATGATGGTTATGTCTTTGTATGGCCGAGGAATGTAAACATCGAGAATATAGTCATTAAGAGGAAATGCAGATTTTGCAAGCGTCGTCTGCTGGAAATCTTGAATCAATTGATGAAATTTTGACTTGAGTTCCTGAAGAAACTCATAGTGGTTGACATCTCTCTGAGAAACACCCAATATCCTTCTGTTCTTAACAAATACACGGAACTCAAGTGCCGGGTTAAAGTCAGCAATCCATTTTTTCAAAACCAATTCGGGCTCCAAATGGTTTCCTTCCTTCTTGTCTTCACATTCATCGTAAATGTGGCCATCAAGGTCGTGAGCAGCATGATCCGAGGCATTTAACACCAAGTACACATCTGCACTAGTTGTACACCTCAAAGAATTATTTATTAGAATCCATTTAGCATCTTTTGGTGCCGACCAGTTGAGCTTCACCATCACCGCAGAGAACTTGTCAACGATTTTTTCGATTTGTTGATGGAGATCCTTGAATTCTTCACAAGGATTACTTTCATTTGCACTATCCTCATCTTCCCAGTCACTATACTCGTTGTCGCTATTTGCAGAGACTGGCTGCTCATATTTGGGAGGAGGTAGGCGGATGCTCTCACTATTTAAGTAGTCCAAGAATGCCTGAGGTACTGGACTGAGCGTTACTGACTTAGGGATGAAATCTTTAAAAAAAGGGCTCCATTTGGAGTACGAGCACCAATTAACCTGATCACATGTCGTGACTATATCGTGGAAGACGTGGGTTTCGACAGTCATTATGGGATACAATTTTGAGATGATGTTAGGTTAGTAATGAGTAGATGCCAAATCTGCACCCGTACCTCCTATCATTTGTAGTTGAAGAATTGATCTGAAAAGTTGAAACTGGAAATGGTAGGGTAGTCATAATAAAAAGTAGAACACCGAAGGTGTAATTCGTCGAAAATCAAACTTGGAACATTATTCCCTTGCCAGGGCGTGAATTTCAAAAGATATACTACCTTAAAGTCTAATGTATGTATTCCAAGTATTACCATGACAAAACATCACGAAAGAACAAAAAAAAAAGAACAAACTCAAACTAGCAATACTTTCACTTCATCCCGTTATGTTCTTCAACAATTCCCTTCTGTTAATCATCAACCTTTCTTTCTCCCACATACTACCACTTTCATCTTAAATACCAATACACGTGACTTCGAGCCTGCATGTTTACCACCGAAAAAAAACCCAAGCCAAACCCAATTCAACCTCCAGACCGTGACTTCCTAATAGAATATCCATCATGGCCCCGGTAAAGACACAGTCACCTTCTAATGCCACGTTCAGAGATAAGGAGAAGCCACAGGAAGTGAGGAAAAGCAACATTCTCGCGGCCAGAGCAGTCAGCGATGCCATCAGAACATCTTTGGGTCCAAAAGGTATGGATAAGATGATCAAGACGAAAACCGGCGAGATCATCATCTCCAACGACGGAGCTACCATTCTTAAGCACATGGCTATCTTGCACCCCGCAGCAAGAATGTTGGTCAACGTCAGTGCGGCCCAGGATGTTGAGGCTGGAGATGGAACCACCTCGGTGGCTATTTTGACAGGATCCATGTTGGGGGCAGCGGAGAAGTTGCTCAATATGGGAATCCACCCAACGTTGGTGGGTGAGTCTTTCCAGACCGCAGCCGCCAGAGTTTGCCAAGTGTACTTGGACATGTCACACAAGATCTCCTTGTCAGACAGAGACATTTTGATCAAGGCAGCATCCACGTCCTTGTCGTCAAAGATTGTGTCACAGCACTCGCTGTTATTGTCACCATTGTCGGTAGATTCAGTCTTGCGTGTGATGAATGAGGCCAATGACAACGTCGACTTGAACGACGTCAGACTCATCAAGAAGGTGGGAGGTACCATTGACGACACCGAGATGGTCGATGGCGTTGTGTTGACACAAAACGTCTTGAAGTCTGCTGGCGGCCCTACCAGAATGGAGAAGGCTAGAATTGGACTTGTGCAATTTCAGTTGTCGCCTCCCAAGCCCGACATGGAGAACAATGTGGTGGTGAACGACTACAGACAAATGGACAAGATCTTGAAAGAGGAGAGAGCATACTTGTTGAACATCTGTAAGAAGATCAAGAAGGCGAAGTGCAATGTGTTGTTGATTCAGAAATCTATCTTGAGAGACGCTGTCAACGACTTGGCTTTGCACTTCTTAGCCAAGTTGAACATTTTGGTCATCAAGGACATCGAGAGAGATGAGGTCGAGTTTTTGACTAAGGCTACCGGATGTAAGCCTATTGCTGACGTGGACAACTTCACAGAGGACAGATTGGGCTCGGCCGAGTTGGTGGAGGAGATCGAGTCTTCAGGTTCCAAGATTGTTAAGATTACTGGTGTTACTGCGAAGAACACCAAGCCAACCGTTTCCATTGTGGTCAGAGGTGCTAACCAATTGGTCCTTGACGAGGCCGAGAGATCCATCCATGACGCCCTCTGTGTGATCAGATGTTTGGTCAAGGAAAAGGCCATGATTGCCGGAGGAGGTGCCCCAGAAATCGAAGCAGCCAAGACACTTCTCAAAGAAGCCAATCAGTTGAGTGGTGTTGAGCAATTTGTCTACCAGGAGTTTGCACAGGCCTTGGAAGTGATTCCTACTACTTTGGCCGAGAACGCTGGCTTGAACCCAATCAATGTTGTGACTGACTTGCGTAATAGACACGAAAACGGAGAGAGAAATGCTGGAATTTCTGTGAGAAGATCTGGAGCTTCCAACACATATGCCGAGAACATTTTGCAGCCAGTGTTGGTGAGTACCAGTGCGATTACGTTGGCTGCCGAAACCGTCAAGTCCATTTTGCGTATTGATGACATCACGTTCAGTCGTTAATAGCATGTAATTTATATCCGTAATGAGAAACCTCCGTACCATTGTATTTTGCACTATTGTATTTCTTACCGTCCTCTTCAATTTAATCGTAATTTTAATATACATGCTATATTCCAGAAGTGCTTCCTCAAATGAGCTTGACCGAACGTGACAATCCCTTCTTGATACCGGTCTTTTCTCCCAGGTATGGACCTCTGTTCTTGTCGTCGTAAACTTGTCTGACAGACTTGAGCTTCTTCTTGGCCTGCTCGTATCTCTTTCTCTTCTTGACTCTTGCATTTCTGTTGTCGTTTCTTCTGTTTGGTGTAAGACCCTTGTTCTTGAGAATTTGGAAGTTAAGTGCTCTTTTACCATCATCACCAACACGCTCTTGCAACTCAGCCAAAGAGCCATCCCTGGCTGCTTTCTTAGCTGCTTCATGGGCTGCACGACGTGCTTCCTTCTTGTCCTTCTTGCCCTGTTTAATATTCTCATAGTAATCCTCTGCATCCTCGTTGATCTGAGAAGCAAGCTTTTCATCATCTGAGTTGAAGTCGTTATTATCCAAATCCTCACCCAATTGTGCCTTATCCAAGCCCAAGCCCTTCTTTCTGGCTTCTTCAATAAGCCTTTGCTGTCTCTCAAAGAGTCTTTCCCTATATGGCAAGTCAAGGTCACCAGTGAACTTTTCGTTTCTGGCCGCCTTGTTTGCGGATTGGTCGATCTTCGATGTGTAGAAGCGCAAGGTCTTCTTACGGCGCTCTTTCTCTTCCTTGTCCACACCATCTGGCGCAGATGTTTCTGCAAAATCTCCAGTGACGACTGGCTTTCCACCCTTTCTGATTGTACGTTTAGTGGATAAGTCAATCTTGATTTCCTTGTCTTCGTCTTCTTCATCCTCCTCTTCAGATTCGTCGTCCTCTTCCTCCTCTGAATCAGTCTGCAATCTCTCTTGCAAGTCTTCGTCATCAGACTGTGCTTCCATCTCGTCATTAACTCCGTCATCAACTTCGATGTCGTCAGTTTCGTCAGCATTGTAGTTCAATTCTCCAGCTTGTCTCCATACCTCTCTGGAGCTGAGAATGGACTCCATCACTGGACTCTCCTTCATGGAAAAATGGTCCTGACCACGCAACTTGTCCACGAAAACTGCAAAGTATGAAGAAATCGAACTCAAGTATGCGGTCAATGCCACGATCTTAACATCAATTACCGGGTTATGAGGAACTGTCTTGAATTCCTCCAACTTGGGAGCCAACTTCTTGAATTCTTTTAGAAGAGGAACAAATTCTGGGAATGAACCAGCCAAATACTTGGCCTTCTCGTCATCGTCTAACGAATCCAAGTCTACAGCTTCCTCAGTGACTACTGGGCCGGTGATTTTGTCGTCAGCGTTATCATAGTCCTCAGCAGTCTTCTTCCAGTCATCCATCATATCCTCATCAACGAAATCATCCATATCAAGCTCCTGCAAGTGCTTCTTCTGCTGTCTGAGGGCTTCCTCTGCCATTGCATCAGCATCCTCATTGTCACTGACATCATCACCACCATAGTAGTTCTTTTTGGATCCCCAACCTCCCTCTTCTTCATCGTCATCTTCTTCTTCTTCTTCACCTTCTTCTTGGCTGTCTTCTTCTTCTTCTTCGTCGTCTTCTTCCTCTTCACTCTGTTGGTTCTGATATTTAAGACCCATCACTTCTTCGTCCGAATCTTCGTCTCCGGAGTTGTGGGACCGGGACAAATAGTTACCTGCTTCTTCAAGCAAGACTTTTTCTCTGCTTGCGTCAAACGCGTCTAGCTCATTGTCTGACAAATCTTCCTGTCTGGACATGACTATGTAGTTTCCTGATGAGTTGATCATCTCATCTCACCTCTTCTATATTTTTACTAGCCTGCATGCAATACTCTGTAATTTACTGTAAGAATATTCAAGCTATTGAAAATATATCTTAGATATGAAGAGAAGTTAAAAACATATTCATTGATAAATAATATAACCGAAGTGATAATTGGAACTGTCGTCGAGCTACCAATCAGTTAAATTACGTGCTCCTCCTCAACTTACATTTGCAAGAGCGAAATATGGCACGACGTATGCTTCTACTTCAAACATCATAAAGTAGAGTAATTAAGACGCTACAAAAGAATCTCGAGCCATTACACGAAGGTCATTCTTTCGAATCTAATATCATATACAACTTCCATCTTATTATAACACCAACGAATACTGTGGTGTACGGGTGTTCCACCTCATCCCAAATCAATGGGTTATTGATACTTTCCAATCTCCACTGCAAACCAATGTCAAACAGATTGGAGTCGCTCAACTCCAAGAAGCCTGCTGGAAAGCCGGCTCTCAAGTTCAAGCCAAAGGCTGTTGCAAGAAAAAGCAAAGAAGACCGTGACAAGGATGCAGCATTGATCAAGTCTGAAGACAAGCCAATGTCTCCTGCTCCATCCAGAGGCAGAGGAGGTGCCAGGGGCCGTGGTGGCCGAGGAAGAGGAGCCAGCTATGTAGGCACGCATGTTGTCTCTGCTGGTCCTCTTGCTTCGGGCTCTGTCAGCATGGGAGGCACCACATCGTCGAAAACAGGATTAACCAACGATAAAATCTATGGAGCAGATTCCTCATTGAATGCGGCAGCTGTCAGCAACCTTAAGTTGAAGAACCGCAAATTGAAGTCGCCTACTCCATTGGATCAGGAGTCAGAAGAGGAGGATGATCCTACTAAGATCAATATGAGTAAAGAATACCTCTTCGAAGACAGTGAGACCCTTTTATTCCCCGTGAGACCACATAAAGACACTCCAGCACCTGGCCAGTCTATTCCCCCATCCGTAACTGTGCTGGTTAACTCATCTCGTGCTGTGACAGCAGAGACAGTGAAGAGTGAAGTGCTGGATGACGTCGCAGAGTCCACACCCGGATTCTTCAATGATCCTATTGAGAGAGCAGAGCACGATAAGAGAATCGATGACCAGCACGCCATTGTGGATCTCCTCACTTCCAACATGGCCAATTTGAAAGCAGACGAAGAATCTCCTGAGGTTCCACCCGAAGATAGTAAGTACATTTTGTTCCATATTCCTCAAGTGTTGGCTAAGGAGGACAATGAGGTGGTACCCAAATCTAACTTTGCATCACAGTCGGTTCTGAACTTCGAGGGACATATTGGTAACTTAAATTTTCACAAGTCGGGAAAGATCTCTATGACCTTAGGTGGGGGCACTGTTTTTGATGTCACCCAGGGCATGCCAACCACATTTCTTCAGGAAGTGTTCGTCGTGGACTCGCATGAGGCACGCAAAAAGCCAGAAGATGAAGAAAACGAAATGGTGGATTTGCTAGACGCAGACGGCGGAAAGATCGGAGGTAACATCTTTAGACTCGGTGAAGTCGCTGGCAAACTCATTGCTACTCCAGCACTCCCCTAACATTACACATGTACAATATACTCTAATGCATTTCAAATTTCGTAAGCTATGCTAATTATCGATCAATCTGGCCGTCAATGCCTCCAAGTCTTCCAAACTCTCTGGCTCATCAAGCTCAATAACTCCACTATCCTGTTGGACACTTTCCTTATGGAACCACTTAGGTTTCTTGTTAGTAGGAGCTTCATCATCTGAAGATTCGAGATCTCTGTCCAAGTCAGCACCTCCTAGCGTCACCACAGTTTCTTCGTCCTCGCTGTCATCCTCTTCTCTTGCACGTCTCTCCATTTCCTTTCTCTTTCTCTTCTTCTCTTGTCTCTTAGATTTAGCCAATTCCTTGTCCTCCAAGTCTGCCAGGTTCATATATTCAGTCTCCTTACTGACAAACTCATCCTTCTGGGTCTTTGCGTCACCCTTCTTCTTGAAGTCCTCTTCGTCTTCAAGTTCGTAAAGTGGATGGGCTTCTCCATCATCGTCAAACTTCAATTTTGTGGGCAATCCCTTTGCATTCAACGACAATTTCTTCGAAAGGGCCTTCTTAGCTTGTCTCTTCGACACTGGAATGCTCAAGTCAGGAAGCTCTTCTTCGTTCAACTGATGGTCATGACGCTTAACCTTCATGAAGTCATCGTCCTCATCTTCATCGTCTTCTTCGCCCTTCTCGGACGCCTTGTTTCCTGTCATGTTCAAGTAATGTTCAGATAACACCGTCTGGTTCTGTCTGTCAAACATTCTATCGTATTTGGTTCTGACCTTCTTGGACTCGTCCTCCTTGACCTCTCCATTGTCGTCGGCCTTGTTCAACGTCATCAATTGTCTGGACATGTTCTTCTTTTCCTTGCTTCCCTCTCCACCCTTGATCTTGATCTTCGGTGCTCCGGGTAGACCCAAGGACTCAGCAAACTTCTCTGTAGGAAGCTCATTAAGCTTGAAAATATCCTTGTCCTTCTGAATGTAGATAGAACGGTAGTAGGAAATAAATGCACGCTGGCCCAAATTTTTCATTTGAGGATCTTTGAAACACAAGGATTGCAATTGAGGTCTGATGGACTTCTTGTTCTTCTGCTTGATGTTCATGATCTTGATGTCTATCTTGTTGCTCTGCAATCTCTTTAACATGCCTTCCTCTTCAGAGGGTAAGAGCATCAAGAGAGACTTTCCTGGTCGTCCAAATCTGGCACAACGTCCAACACGGTGCACGTATGTGGCTGCATCTTCTGGACAGTCAACCTGGACCACCCAATCAATAGCAGGGAAGTCCAACCCTCTAGCGACGATATCAGTAGCAAAAAGGCAGGCATACTGAGCATGGGAAAACTTTGTGGTAGTTTCCAATCTGGAAGTTTGCTTGTGACGTCCATACAACTTCAACAAGGAAATACCTGGTTGTAAAGTACGGAAACTTTCATATGCATATTGCACCTGCTTGGACGAGGAGAAGAAAACCAAGATCTTGCTTTTCAAATGCGACTTGATGAAGGACCATAAAACGTCGAGCTTTTCATCTAATGGTATACGGACATAATACTGATCCAAGGTATCTGGGGTGGCAGATAACGTAGAGTCAGAGGAAACACCAATTTTGGAGTAGTTGGTCAAAGACAATCTGGCGAGGTCCTTGACACTGTCTGATTGGGTGGCAGAGAATAATAACGTCTGTCTCTCTGGAGACAAATGGGCCACAATGCTGTCGATTTGCTTTTTGAAACCCATATCCAAGCATCGATCAGCCTCGTCCAAAACAAGAACCTGTAAGTTCGAAGTATCCATGCCCACTGTCTCATTAAGATGCTGGGAGATTCTTCCTGGAGTTCCCACCAAGATGTTCATGCGTGCAACTCTCTCCTTTTCGTACTGAACATCTTTTCCTCCAGTGACGAGACCAGCGGAGAAAGTGTTATACTTTCCGATTTTGGTCAATACTTCGAAGATCTGCACTGCCAACTCTCTTGTTGGAGAAATGATTAATGCAGCTAAACCATCGTACTCGGTGATGTTATTGTGCACCAACGATTCAATCACTGGAATGAGAAATGCCAAAGTCTTTCCAGAACCAGTTTTGGCAGTACCCATTACATCTTCACCCTTCAACGCTGCCGGAATGGTCTTCTTCTGAATATCAGTCATGGTGACGAAATTGGCCTCTTTAATACCTCGAAGCGTAGCTTCAGAAATTGGCAAATCTGAGAAGTTGGATATCAGTTTGCCATCTTCGACTGGGTTGAACTCCTCGATTCTTTTTTTCAAAGCAACGAGCTCGTCTTCAGCAGACTGTCTCTTGGCCTTTCTATCGAGCTTCTTACTCTTGTTCTTGTATTTGACCATTACTCAGAGTGTTACTGTCGATTCGATGAGCATCTCTTCAAAAGTTTTAAGGTGCACACCCGTACACCAGAGATGCAGCATAGAGAAGTCAATTGACTTTCAAAGATGATCATTGGAAGTCTAACATTAAATATTTGCAAAAAAAAAAAAAACTTCTAAAAATTAAGAATTTCAGCATATTGAAGGGCTAAATCTCCAAACTCGTCAAATGCATTCCCATTCATCACCCGGTGACATAAATTTCCAGCAGGAATGTCATATCTACTGGTGACATCTTTGAAGATCTGCTCAACATCAACAGAATCCAACTTGGAGTGGTCAATTTCAAGCTGAATAAGCAAACCCCGAAAATTGCCGTGTAAGGTCACGTTAGCTGTTCTGATGATTAAATTTCCGTTTTCCAACTCGTAGATTTGTCCTCCATCTCCTTTGATCACCTGTCTCTGAGTCCATAAACTTTGCAATCTTTGGTTGACCAAGTAATCGAACGAGTCATTGAGACCCGAAGTAGCTCCGTTGTGTAGATGGTCGTTAGGAATGGCAAATTCAAAGGGATTGGTGACTTCTTCCTGCACCACATGGCTAAACACTGCTGACGTCTTCTTGTCTATGAGAGTGACGCATGAATCGTTGAGATACGAAGGAACCCAAGTATAGAGGTACTTATTCTCTGTGGAGGTCGTCTGCGTGCTCGCTAGCTCGGGAGGAATGGAATAGGTGTTGTTACGGAAGATCTTGAAACTGAAGTTCCATTTACCTTTGAGTGTAGGAAGCTTATTGGATAGTTCGTCGTGGAACTGTAGAATGGTGCCTGGGGTGGCATTGTGGACTAAAAGAACGCTTGAATGTTAGAGGAGTTGATAAATAGATGTTGGAGATGCACATACGCTGAGACCATAACGATGGTAGTAGTTGGTGATAATCGTTGGTGACTTGTATACACTCAAAACCGGAGAAGCTAAGTAGTAATGAAGACTGAATAAATCTTGCGTGGGGAAAGAATTTTTTGGCTGAAAGATTATTTTTGATTTCCTTGCCAGATTATAATGGAAATTTTACTTATTTTAAAGGTCTTCTCTATCCGATAATGTTTGTGATATAGGGTAAACAAACCTTCAATCTCCGGACTTCTAATTCCAATCAGATTCAATAATACTCTGTATCCAAACAAATATATTAACCTAAATATTATACATAACTCTCAAAATAGTAACACCGTGAATTTGGCTCAAGCCTTTTCGTTCTTGTGATACTCATGGGCACTGATAACTCCATCGATAACAGCAACATCCTCCGACTCATCAACCAAGTTATAAGCATCAATATTACTCTTGGGACCCAGGTAGATCTTGTGGGCATAGATATAGTACCATGCTACTGTGAGGAACATGGATCCCCAGTAGACCAAAACAGTCCAGTTCATCATGTCTGGAGTGTTGTCCTTACCTTTATATTGTGGGAAGCACAAGATTGGAATCATCAACAACACAAAGGAAACAGCCAAAATACCAGAAATGTAACTGAATCTACCCAAATTCCAAGGACCTGGCTTGAAGGTATTCCTGGCGTAAGTAATACGCAAGAGAGTAGGCACCGTGAAAGACACGAACGAGCCAATAGCACCCACGGAGAAAATGGCATCGATGGCCACTCCTCCGAACATAAGCAACAACAAAAGCTCACCCAAAATCCAATTGGCCCAAACTGCATTCACTGGAGTTTTTGTCACGTCGTTCACTTTACTCCAGTACTTGGACATCGGAAAACATCCATCTCTTGAGTATGAGAACAACACTCTTGAGGCAGCGATCATACATGCAAAAGACATGGAGAAAGCCAAGACGATGGCCAATGAGGTAAGGGCAATTACTCTGTCCCTTGTCAAAATCTGGTTCAAGTATGCCACGTATGGCTGTCCCAACTCATCGTTGACAGCCTCATTGATATCCACGATGGTGTAGGCCATTCCCAATTGGAATACAAATCCGAGCACACCTCCGACAACGGCAGTCAAGACAATGGCTCTAGGAGTAGCCACCTGGGCATTTGAGCACTCCTCGGCTAAATGGAATGGTGAGTCAAATCCAGACATGGTCCAGATGACAGCCATGAATGTCATTAAGATAGCCACACCATCGTTCCACTCAGTGAAGTTGGTAATGGCCCACGCAGTATTGTTATCATTGAATTTAGGCAAACCTTGCTCTGTTCTGTTGTTTCCACCCATGAAAACGACAAAACTGACAAATAAGAAAATCAAGTTTAACGCAGTGGAGGTTGAGTTGATCCATGCCAACCATTTCGTTGGAGCAGAGGCAACAATGGCGGAAGCGAAGGTCAAGCCAGTGGTTAACAAGTAACAATGCCAAGTATGGTACACGTAATTTTCATCCACCATGATTTTTAATGCAAGAATCATTGATGCACATCCGTAGGCTACCGAAGGTGCACCGGTGACTTGCGTAAAGTAGTTGGACCAACCTACCCACCAGGATAAAATGGCCTTGTACTTTGGAGGAGACAACATTGCCGTGGCGTAATACAAGCCACCAGAAGTAGGGAAAGCACTGGAAATTTCTGCCATGGAACAGGCCACTCCCAACACTCCAATCATACCCACCAAGTAGGCCCAAGTGATACCTGCGTTACCTGCGTAAGCTATGGAATACCATAAAGTGGAGGCGATGGAAGGTAAAAGACCCAATACCGAGAAGGAGACACCGAAAGTGGTTAAAAGGGAAAATTCTCTTTTGAATTCGGCTTTGTAACCCAAGGCCAAAATGACAGCCTCATCGTTGGTAACATCGTGGTCTACAAGCACTTTTTTGTGCGCTTGCGATAAGATGGAGGTAACATTGACATTTTCCGAAGAAATGATGGTAGCAGCCGACCTGATGGGCTCAACTTTAGACATCAAATTATTGGGTCCAAATAGGATTGGACCTTTGCAAAGGCATCTACAGTAAGTTTATATATATGAGAGATTAGCATGCGCTAGTTGCTATCAGTGGAGATAAAGGAAGAGCTTGAGATCTTCATGGGTTGTAATGCGAGACGGTATGAACTGTATGGGGGAGGCTTATCGGGGCCAAAATGCCATTAAAAGTATATGAGATCTATAGGACACAACGCACAGACCTGCCCTATTGGTCGTGGTACGTATACATGCCGCAGCACTTGTGGCACTCCGGGATGTCACAAGGAGACAACATGATTGGATAGACGTGGCGGGTTGTGCCCAATCAAGACATGTGTCATTCCTTGACGAGACGTGCAGTGACGGAGACGTTGATACAGATAGAAGTCTTAGGAGGATGATTACCATGGTCAGGTACATGATGATTAAGTAAGGTGAGGTAAACGAAGTCGAGGGAAACGAAAATGAGGGAAACGATGAATACGAAAATCAAGAAGATAACAATAAAAATGATGGTAAAGTAGATCGAGAGAAGACAAAAAAAAATCTTGGGATTAATACATTTATGGTTATCGGAGTTTCACTTTATGGACACGGAACTCAAGAAGTGGTGCGGATTCTGAAAAGTCATTGAGATTTTCCTTTTTCTTGGTTATCTCAGATTATTTTTTTGATAACATCACAGCCTCATCTCCGGTATGGTCAGGAGTTTGTTGACGTTTCGGGTACTTTCCTTTTTCTTCTGTTTTCTGTGTTCCCTTCTCTACTCATTCTTGTCCCTCTAGTTCTACCCTTGCCCGTTTTCGACTTTCTCCAGACCGTCGTTTTCTACTACTTCTGGCTCTGCACACACACCCATGAGTATCCCATAAAGATCTTGTTCTATTTCATTTCCGGTAGAATGTCAATCAATAGATTTATAATGTTCCATTCTCATTTATTTATTTTACCTTCGGTCCATATTGTATTTTCACCTTCTTTTTTCCTTCCCTTCTTTCTTCGTATTTTCATTAATGTCTATTCATTCGCCGAAATTAACCAACACACTTCACCGCGTGAACATTAGCAATCATGCAGCACTGGGCAGTCCCCACCACAAGAAAACTACTATCAATCATAAGATAAGCATCTGTAATTACATCATTGTTCAATGGCTTAAGCCTTGCCACTATCGACCCATTCTCATAGATGCTCGTCATTTAATTTCAAATTATATGATTTCAAGTAATCCCGTCATCGTCATCGCTTCGTCATCGCAGTGCCCATGTCAGGTTTTATGCCAAGATGTCATCTCTACACCCCCGCTTTCCGTCATATGTCACCGAATAAAACGAGGTGCATATTCCTCTCCACAGAAGTCCAAACCAATTTTTATTATCAAAATCAAAACTTATATTACCAAAACAATTTTAATTACCAATGAAGGCTATTGTATATTACGGCCCAAAGGACATCCGCTTCGATGCTTCATACCCTGAACCGCAAATCCAAGAACCAACTGACGTGAAGTTGAAGATCCACTATTGTGGAATCTGTGGGTCGGATTTGCATGAATATACCGATGGTCCTACGTTCTTTGCTCCTCCGGGAGAGAACCATTCAATCTCCAATAAACCGTATCCACATATTATGGGACACGAAATGAGTGCCGAAATTGTCGAGATCGGCTCCGACGTCAATGATTTTTCCGTGGGTGACAGTGTGGTGGTTGAAGTCACCGGCACTTGTATGGACCGTGACCGCTTCGAGGGCCCCAATGAGGATGTTCCCAAATGCGAGGCGTGCACTGATGGCCATTACAACGCATGTACTTATTTGGGACTCACTGGCTTGGGTTTTACCGACGGAGGCTTCGCGGAGTATGTGGTCACCAGCTCGTCCAAGTTGGTTAAGTTCGACAAGAACAAGATCAACTACGACGTGGCTGCTTTGATCCAGCCTTTGGCAGTTTCCTGGCACGCAGTGCGTCTCAGTAATTTTGAGGAGGGCCAGATGGCTCTCGTTCTTGGTGGTGGACCCATTGGCTTGACTACAATCTTTGCCTTGAAGGGCCACGGTGCGTCCAAAATCGTGGTGAGTGAACCATCCTCAGGTAGAAGGAAGTTGGCCGAATCTTTGGGAGTGGACACATTTGATCCTACTGGAAAGTCTGTCGAAGAGTGTGTTAGTATACTTAAGAAAATGACCAGTGACGGATATGGCTTCCATCGTTCTTTTGACTGCTCTGGAGTGCCAGCGACGTTCGACACCAGCGTCAAAGCATTGAGAATCCGTGGTGTGGCCACTAACGTGGCAGTGTGGGCACATCGGCCCATTGACTACTACCCAATGATGACCACCTGGTCGGAGAAGTCCGTGAAGGGCTCGATTTGTTTCGTGAAGGAGGATTTCGAGGCAGTTGCCAATGCAATTGAGGAAGGTCACATTGATCAGAGAGAGTTGAAGTCTCTTATTTCCGCCGAGATCCCACTAGAACGGGCAGTAGAGGAAGGATTCGACGAATTGATCAAGAATAAGGAGAAGCATATCAAGCTTCTTTTCACGCCGTTGGCTTAGATTTAAGTAATCTAGGGAAGGGGTTCAGTCATGTTTTCTTTAAATATATTTTCATGTGTATGATTAGAGACACAAAAGTTATTATTGAGAAGGGGCTAGTAGAAGAAGTAGTAAGGAAAGCATGGGTTCGTTGATGAAATCGCTCTATAGAAGATTTTATATATTCTCAACTTTTATGTTGGATTTGAAGCGGAAATTAAATATTGGAATCTATGTAAGTCTTGAAATCTTCATCTTGAGTGAAGAAAGTCGGCCGGACTTTATGAAATTCATCGTTGATACAATAGATGGGCTGCGAAACCTGTGGGTTCTTGCAACTTTCTATCAAAAAGTCTCCCAATAATCTGTAATTCTTTCTCATCAAATAAAAAATATAAACTCATCCGAGTATTTTCAGATTTCTTTTTCACCCTAGAATACTCTAAATCTCCAAATCAGTTCATACCCATCTTCCATTACTATAAGCATTATCATCAAGATTTGGCAGGGTTTCCTGTGGTGTCTATGCACACCACCTCTGTCACCTCTTCTTACTACGTTCTTCTTCGTCATGGTAAGTACATTCAGCAAGTGATCTGTTGTCGTTATACTAACCCCAGGCACCTAAAGCGGAATTAAAGTCACAGTTCTGCTCCATCACAAACTCCCTGCCCGCCGTGGCTACTAAGTACTTGGAGAAGCACAAGTGGGATTTGTTACAAGCTCTCCAAACGTTTTACAATCAGCCAGCGCAAACTGCGGTACCCAATAAGAAAGTCAGCAAAGATCTTGAGGCCATTTTCGACAAGTACAAGGACCCCGAGTCGCCCACAATAATTCTGATCGACGGGACTTTGGCGTACTTGGAAGATTTGGGGTTTGATCCCGAGGATCTCGTAAGTTTGACGTTAGCATATGTGTTGAAGTCGCCACAGACGGGTGAATTCAATCGAGATGTCTTTCTAGAAGTGTGGAGCACGCTTGGAGTCTCCTCCATTCAAGGAATGAAGAGTCACATCCTCGCGCAACATCAATCCATTGCTGATTCTCCATCTGAGTTTGAGAAGTTCTACCAATATGTGTTTGACTTTGTCAGGGGCTCCGATGTACGGATCAAGACCATCGTCTATGAAGATGCTGTACTCTACTGGAAAATGTTATTCTCTTCGAGGGAATCCTTAGCCGATGCTCTGACCATGTTGAACCATTGGTACACATTCATAGAGACCAATAAGCGCAATATTTCCAAGGATGCATGGAACATGTTCTACAAGTTTGTCATCCAAGTAATCGTTGCCGATCCTGTCAATTTGACGGGTTACGATGAGATGAGTGCATGGCCAAGTGTAGTGGACGAATTCATGGAATGGCTACAGGACAACGAAATCCTACCGCCTCAATAACTCTATTATTAATAGACAAATACATTAGGAATTAAAGTCTAAGTGCCACGTTCAGCAAATGGAGTTGGAACCTAAAATGTACCTTAATCCATGACGACGTTCCAGCGCCGGCACGACCACTCAGTTAAGAAGCTTTTCTATACTTGGCTTGCGGAGTGTAAGCAATGTCTTTGAAGCATCTTCGAGACGTTCTCCCTCGGTAAGCTCGCCTTCTATCTCTCCTTCGTTGTCTACACAACCCACACTTGCAATCATGTTGGAAGTAGGGATTCTTGACTTGAAATACATCTTCTTGGGGAGTGAAGATGGTCGAGCCACAGGCAGATCGGCTGCAGAGCTGTCGTTGGAACTATTGGCCGAAAGAGCAGGATCTGGAAGGTAAAACTGGGCCCTTTTGACTTGAGACTTGATAGGAATGGTGAATGGGGAGGTAGACGACGATATGGACCCAGACTTATGCATGGAATGGTCAAACAGGAACGCCTTATTGAGCGAGTCAAGGTCATGTTGCATTGGAGTAGGTTGCAACATTCCATTAGATTGTAATTCCAGAACAGTAGTTAACTCGGGGACCTGAGGCTTATTCGACAGACTTTGGCCCTTCACCAGCTTTAAGTCTGCCTGAGAACCTTGAAGTTGATTTGAAATCAGCTGTTGCGAATCCCCCGAGTACTTACTCAATAGCGATAGAATTGGAGCAATGTCTGGAGTTACATCTGGGGTCGGGAGTTGGCCATGTACTCCTGACGTTGCAAAAGTGTCAGACTTGGCACGCGGGTGGCCATATGGACCTATTTTTCTGGTTTGTTGACGAATGCTCGCTTGATTAAGGTTATTCGTGTCGTCATCTTCGTTGATAGGCTCAAAACGCTTCTTGGTGGATGAACTCACGGAGATTTCAACACTTTTGCTAGCCAAGTCAGCAAAGTCAAACTCCTTATCAATGTCTCTGTACTGGTTGACATCGAGCGGCACTGTTGAATACGCCACGTCATAGTCGTAGTTGTTGGTAACCTGACTCAAAAGGTTGTGTTGTTTCTGAATGATATAGTGCAAGTACAAAATGTACTCCACTGCCGACTTCAAAATAGTCAACTTGTACATACCGTCGATCTTGCTCCCATTGTTGTTGGCATTGTTAGATCCCCTTTTAGTGTTGTTGTCGGTGTTTCGACAAGCAGGAATTAAATACTTGAGGGCTTCAAACTCTCTATTAATCTTGATTCTTCTGCGTTTTTCAATTATGGAGTGAAGCTGTTTTGTCTCATTACGTCTCCTCGTTAGCTCTTCTTCGTCCACAAATGAGGATGACCGTCTTCTCTTCTTGCGAGGCTGCTCCTCCACGGATGTTGCGGACTGCGAAGATGAGAATGAAGTGGAGGTGTTATTGGAGTATTCATTTGTGAGAATCTCGTAATTGTTGTCTTCAGGGTCTATGTCCCTATTCAATTGGATGATTGTTGTTTTAAGCAAAGGAGGAGCCGGGAATTGCATGAGTGTTGGTGAAAGACGGAAAATTAAGCCAGGAAAGTAACTCAGGTAAATAAGAAATACGCCCACAAGAAATCACGGATCGATAGACACTACTAAGTCAAAACAGGAAGACGGGAATGAAAAAATTAATTTCGACAGCGAAAACGTTCTCCAGAGTTTGCAAAACTGCAGCTATATAAAAAGTCCCGTGGGGCCAAACAGTTGATGCACGTTTTCAAAACCCACGTTTTGACACCAGATATAAACCACTCAGTTAAAATGTCATACAGGACCATGGCCGGTATAGCAGTCACACGATAGCTGGTAATTAGGCAGGCTTGACCCACATGGGTCTTGTGCACATTAAGGTAATATTTGGGTGCAATTTATGCGTGAGTGAAGTATTTAGCGCGCACGTGGGTGGGCCATGTGGGGCTGAAAGCAATAGTCATTTCGAATTTGATTTGCCCTCTTTTTTTTTCCAGAATCTTCTTTTATGTGTGGCAGCGGTTGAATATGTTCGATTAATTAAAGCATCTAATGAACTATTTAACTGGAAGTTCGTTCCTGGTGTTGATATTTCTTTTGGTTGAAGATGCAGTTAAATCCGAGTGAATTGATGCCAAGTTGCAGGATTACAAGGAAATAAAATGAGTTCAGAAGGTAAAAACTGAAAAGTTGAGTGACTTAAAAATGGTAGACTAGTTTGTAGACATTGATTTAATTCAGAAAGAAAAGTCAAGTTAAAGTATAAACTTCTGGTTCCACTAGACCACTGATAAGAATACTGAATTGAGGCTCGGTTTTTTATATGCAGGCTAATCAATTTTTCGCTTGTTATTTTCGCTTTATTCGTTCTATTGGATATATGCAGGAACTTCAATATACTGTAGATAATGAATTTTGTTTAACAGAGGAACTAGTAATTGTAATAATTAAAAAAAACATTGTCCTCAATCTGTGAATAGTTTTCTCATTCTGTTTTAGTTCACATTCAATTCAATCAATGAATCGGTCTAATCCCGTAAAAATATCACCTTCAAAATTCTTGCCTTAATCACATTATTTTAGCTCTCAAACCAGCCTACGTCTCACCATCGGCGGTTTCAGTAAATAGACTCACCATTCTCTAAGTATTGCTGGAACTTCTCAATGAACTGCTCCATCGCATGTCCTTTGTCAACCTTATCGAGCGACTCGTGATTGGCCACCACAAGATTCATGCCTCCAAGAGATGTGCTACTTGCAGAAATAGTGAGTAGGTCCATTCCAACACCTTGACTGAAGATGAAGTCATCTACGTTCCAGTCTGCGTGGTTGATTTTTAATAACCCCACGTTCGAAACCTCGATTGAAGTTCTGGCAGCTTTGTTGTCGTACTTCTTCTGGAAAAAATCCCAAAAGTTCACGAGCCTAAGCAACCCAGCAAATGGAAAACAAGCTCTGCTTTTCAAATTGTCAACTAATTTTGTGGAAATTTTCTTAGCGGCTTGTAGAATTGTGGAGTCTCCAGAAATAACGGCCCCGACAGTAGAAGCGAAAAGTCCGTATCTCATCTCTTTCTTCAATTCGGGATAGTATCGACGTCCACACACATCTATACTGAAGGTATACGACGGAGAATCGGCAAGTACTTGTGCAAATGTAGAGTCCAAAGCCTTCATGGCGCAAGCAGCAATGAAAGGGGTCATAGTGACCCCACTCAGTCTACAATATCGCAAAGATTTTGCTGATGCTTCCCTTGTGAGTGTGACTCGGTTGAAGTTGCTCTTGTTGTCATGAGACACAGGATAGAAATCGAAGATTGGGTGCTTATACAAGTTGGGATGGCCAGGCACAAAGTAACTCTTGAAAAACTTGGCTACTGAACTTGGAATCAACGCCATCCGCACGATCGTTTTGAAAATGAACCACGGGGTGAGATTGAAAAGCCCCACGACATCTTCATTGGCCTTTGGCAAAACTGCGGGTGCATCTTTGGTACTGTTAAACAACACGGTCACGAACAGGCGATCATCAATTGTTTCTACCTCAGCCAACTCTTTCACCAAGTCATCCATGAAGTTTACACCAGAATTACCGTCAATGAAAACATGGTTGCTGGAAAGCGTTAAATATTGTTTATCGGAGCCCTTGATCTGATTCACCACGAGTATCCAGTTTGGTCTTTCGACGTTAATTGGGATACGGTTGTCATGCAAGTTGCGAAAGAAAGTTGAGTCCAATGATTCCACTTCTTGGTGTACGACCACATCGTCGTATAAAATCTGAGAAACAAAGCGAGCATCGTAGTTCTTGCAGTTGGCTTTTTTGTCTTCCAAGAGTGAAGATTCAGCCAGAGATCCAGCCAGTGAGTCCTGGCGAAAGAATTGAAGACAGTGGATGGGATGCTTCAACAAAAGTGCTCTCAACGCATTAGAGAGAATCACATCGTCAACAGTCTTATTCAAGCACACTGACATATGGAAGCCATTACTCAAGTGACCGCCTGTAGATCTGCAGATGAAGTAGCGTTCAAAGAAACCTGGCAGTCTAGAAAGCATAGTGTGCTATATAATCAAGATCAGTGCGGAGGTGCACGCAACACGACATTGAGTGAAGTAATGGTCCACAGTGGCGTAGGCGAGTAACGCACAGAAATTAAATTAATGATAAGAAAAACAATTACGAGAGGTATGGCGATGATGTCGTGGCCAAGAAGAAGAGAAGTACTATTTTTTGATGAAATGTTGTCAATCTCCATTTTGAATGAGTGTCAACAGGGTGTGATAAAGTTCGAGAGGCGGGCAAATCAATTATTCTGACACAGTTCCAGGGCACCTAGCATGACTGACTACATCTGGTTTAAACTTGCGTTGAGTTTGCATCTTATGTTTCACCAAGGACGCCTGGTGCATGGTGGGGCCAAGAAAGACCGCAATTTTATTGCGGTCAAGTTGAAATTCCATCAAGGCTGCCATGCGCAGGTCGGATTTTCCAATGATTTGCGACGGCTGTGAACTTTAACTAAAATAGGGAAAGTCGAATGGAAGAGAAATAAGAAGCTAATGAATGGATTCTGTCAAAAATAAAAGAGAAACACGGCAACATTACTTTAAAATGTGACAAAAAAAACCACTTCAAGCATCTATTCAGACCAAGCAAAGTGAATAAGGAAGATGTCCCAATGTCCAAAAAATATCTAGGCACATCAATCCACATCGCTACGTTATCAACAAAGGACCACATGGAACCAAAAATGTAAGGATTAAGAACAAAATTACGAAGCTGGGAAGAACCCTGATCGCCCAAAGGTGGTCAAAGTCCTGTCCGCTCGATCAATTTATGTCCGCACTTTTCAGAGTGGTTCAGTCGCCAAAGTTCCAATTACGAGCCAGAGAGTTTATCCGGGCCTCTCACCATCGCCGAGGAATTGAGTCGATGAAATAGGTCTTCCAAAGCGAAAAAAAGAAGGATAAACAATGACAAAAGAAATAAGTATCGTACTTCTATCCCTTGAAATTCAAAAATAAAATATTCCAGAGCCGTGCGAGGAACAAGCCATCCACCTGATTTATAGTGGGCGAATATTGAATCGAAAAAGGAGGGACTTCCGAATCTGCGCGTAGGTTGCGGAACCAGTAGAGAAAGGACTGCCTAAGGTGCCATGCAGCACGCTTGCGCAAAAAAGTGCAGAAATGCGAAATAGGTATTCCGGCTTAAATAGTGATGACACCAGGTTGGCCATGACTGTCAAATTCTCGCCAAAATTACTGAACCGTCATTCGCTGTCACTTGCCAACACCTACTCAAATTTGTATAATTTACACACCATAGCACTATATTCTTGTAAACAAGTACTACCTCTAGCTTTCAATGAAACCTCATCAATCTATCGCTAGCACCAACTGCCGATCCTAACGACTGTTCTGTCCATCTGCGCATGCGGGGTGCTGCGCACGGATTTCTTTTCGCGCAGGATCAGTCTCTTTGGCTCATTCTCTTTTGCTTGTAGGATTCGATGCCTTCCTAGTGGCTCCATTGCTGTTTATGGTGCCCGCAGTTGGTTCTTCTAATTAACTAGCTACTTCTGCACCGCCTTGAACCTCATTTGCATTCTCCCACACCGTTCCACCATGCCGTCCTCGAAGACCACGGCCACAAGAAGAAAGCACACCAATCTGAAACTAGGATGTCTAAATTGCAAACGAAAGAAGATTCGATGTGACGAGAACTTGCCTCAATGTGAAAATTGTCTGAGAGCAAAGAAGGAGATCTGCTCCTATCTCACTATGAACCAGGCCGATATCAACAGGATAAAGTTGACCCATTCGCTCAGAAACTCTCAGAACAAGCTCTTGTCCAGAGATTACCGACTCCCGATCTCCACCAACCACTACTTCGGCAACTCCAGCGATGGCAAAATCGAGTCTCCTGTCACTACCGCCAACACGTTGGAGTTCCAGTTTGAGTTTTGCGACTTTGACATGCCTTTCCCAAAAGTGCCTTACCTTGCATTCCAGTTCCATAACACCTTCTTGGACGCCTATCGCCAGGGCTACGATTCTGACGACGATATGACGCCCAGTGTGGTCAGTACGGAAGATGCGGCGCCTCGGGGTCTACCTCATTGCCGTCCGCTGAATTCTACCTTCGAACGACTCGACTACGCAGCATTAACACTGAAAGTTGCTCCTCAGACCCAGGCAATAAGCTTGATGCACTTTTGGGAGAAGTTCGACGGCATAGGCTCGTTCGCGAATGTGTTTATCGACTCAAATATTCTTGTCGGAAGAGCAGTGATATCAAATGCCATGAGACAGAAGTTGGAGGTAGTCCCGGACTCTGATGACTACAATTTAATGGTCCAGTGTGAGACTAAAGCTCGTCAGGAGTGCCCCATTGTTACAAATTCCTTGCTGAGACTTATTAGGACGCACGTAGCCAACATCGAGTCCAATACATCAGCCCGCGAGTTGCAATATCAGTATACCCTGGTGAGTTTTGCCTCGTGGAATTGCACGGTTGCACTTGTCTTCCTCAATTCACCTCGTGCCTTAGTAGCCCAAATCATCAGTGATCGTTGCGGAATCTTCATCAAATTCATGCGAAGGGTATCTAGCACTGAGGTTTCCAGCTCTGTTTTGGTCAGGGAATTTACAGTATTCGCCCACTCGGGTTTGCTCTATATTCACATTCCTCTGTACGAGCCTGCTTTCCTCTTTGAGATGAGAAACAACTTGCGTACGCTCGAGTCCATCATGGATGAACGTACAATCATGATGATTGATGACAAAAAAAGCATGGACCAGCTTCGAAGGATTCGTGTTTACTATTACAACTTGACGTCATTCCTAGATAACTACGTGCTCAACTATGTGTACGCCACTCGAAATGAGCTGTACGTCACCACATATCCTCCCAATATGCTCTTCACAGCTCTACAACGGTGGTGGACAATTTGTCCCACCGAGTTGGTGGCGGACGGGATAACGTACGAGTTTCCTGGATTTTTGGATGACATTAGGAGCACCATCTTTTTATATTTTGAGGCTCTCGGTATCGCTCTTGACTCTGTATTGCCTGCAGCAAAGTATCTTTTCACCTTGGGTTTCCAGTGGGTTTCTAGAAAAGTGGTTGATGCCAAAAGATTGCGTCCAAATCTCGAATTGTATCGCACTGACTATGTTCTTCCAGACAGAGAGCTCGCGAACTTTCTCTGGAGACATAATATCTATGCTATGAGACTATGGACCTTTTTCGACAAGAGGCTCAAGCTTTACAAGGAAAACACAACGTTCAGGTGTCCGTTCCCAGACACCATGCCCAGCAGTCAGTTTGGGCCCAGGAACATCAAAAATGCATTGGAGCTTCCTATCCGGAACTTCAACACTCTGTCCATCAAGCAACATAATTTCGCAAAGAAAATTCACTCGCACTACGATCTGCTCCTCAAAGACTCCTCCGTATGTGCAATATATACCAGGGATGACGAAGTGCCAGACACTATGGAGTACAGTGAGCCGATAGACATATTTGATATGTCTCGACCTTTACGGTTTGTAGAGTCTACACGGTTTCTCGAACTGGATTACATGTATAAGGAAGATCCGTCTCCTGTTATTGACGATAGCAATTTGGACAATGCTGTACTGATGCAGTATTTCGAGGACCGTAAGATCTTCTTGAATGAAGTACGGTGATTGCTCAAGCATTCTTAGGTTGGAGAAGGTAGCGAATATTGAGGGTGGTGGGACTTTTTTCATATCACAATGAAGTTTATTGTGACGTTTTCAATAACTAATATACGTTGATTGAAGCATCAGTTTATTTTTATTTCCAGTACGATTCATTCCATAGTGATTTTTTTTATAGACACCTCAAATTTCGTACTACTCGAGTGCTCCTCCATCTTAGTGCTGCACGCAAAAAACTCATCTCACCCACTACTTACTACAACAACATCAGCATGAGCTCAGTCATAATACCGGGAGATTCGCTTCCAGTGGAACTTGAAAGTGGTCAGGTCATTATTGGACCTGGAATTTATAAATACCCGAAAACACAGCAGATTATTCCACAGCAAGCTGGACTTCTCAATGTCAGCCATCCCAACAAGAAATCTTCAGATCAACTTTTATACATCGAGTCAAACTCCAAGAGATACATCCCACAGGTGAATGATTTTGTCATTGGAATCATTACTGGAGTGTTCGGAGAGTTTTTCAAGGTGTCGCTTCAGGAATTCTCTTCTCAAGTGCAACTTTCCATGATGGCATTTCCAAATGCGACGAAGAAGAATAGACCTAACTTGAAAGTTGGACAAGCAGTTTACGCTCGTGTAAGTGAGGCTGTTGCGGAGGTTGACACCGAGATAGAGTGCGTGGATGCCGAAACTGGTAAAGAGGGAGGCTTCGGGCTTCTTGATGAATCTGGATACATATTCGAAATCAACTTGAACTTTGCAAGAGAGCTCTTATTCAACAAGAAATGTGTCTTTCTAGAGAAGTTGGCGGCACGCTGTGCTTTTGAGATTGCTATTGGAATTAATGGTAAAGTTTGGATCAAATGCGGCAGGGGCCTCACATTTGAAGCACCAGTTAAGACTGAGGACGGTGAAGATGATGAAATGGACGTGGATAGTGCCACTGTTACTTTACGAGACATGAAGATGACGTTGGCTGCTGCAAGATACTTAATGGCCTGTCAGAATGTCACCACTGACAAGGCCGATGAAGAGTTGAAAAAGGCATTCAAGGGTACTCAGTAGGATAGAAATGCATGACGGTCATAGAAGCAATCTTTCGTAGTTCTGTGACCCCTTTTTAATGTTACTGAAGGAACATATCACACCGTGAGTTAACTTGGAAGTTTAAGATTGAGGTGTGACTTAATAAAAGTATTTGGGTTTAGATGGACTAATGAATCACTAAATCATCGAGAGAAACGTATCTATAATGACTTGTATACTCAGTCGATCAATATTCAATAAAAATTAACAAGTCCTTGGATTGCTCTCGTTTCTCTAACCTTATCTAGTGACAGGCTGCGAAAAAAAAAAAAGTCTCCATGAAGTCTCTCGATGACATAAACTCTTCCACAACTTATGGCCAAACAAGATCCAGCCGTGATAGCGGCGCAAAACAGACACAAGATAGAAAAGGACAAGAGACGCAAACATTATCATGATCTTCAAGTCCAGGGAACCAACAACTCGTCAATTGTATCCAAGCGTTCAGTGGAGAAGATCTACAATCCTATCATGGAGCCTGAGTCCAAAGAATGGTTCAAACACTTTGTTCCTAAAGCAAAGAGAAGATCCCCTGCTATTAATAGAGGCTACTGGATCCGTATGGAAAGCATCAAGCAAATGATTTTCCGAATCCTGGAGCAGTACTCTCACGTCCGAGTGATCAACTTGGGATGCGGTTTCGATCCCCTTCCCTTTCAGCTACTAGCTGAAAAGTACGAGAAATTCGAGTTTTTTGACTTTGACTACCCTGAGCTTGTCCAGAGAAAGATGGGAATGATCAAAGAATCGCCAGAGATCATCGACGTTATTGGCGAGTTATTGGATGTCCCAGACATGAAAGACTTGGGAGTTTTCATGGCTACGAAGTCTTACAAATTGATTGGTTGTGATTTGAAGAACACCACCAAGTATAAGCAGCAGATCACTCAGTTATGTAAGGGGGATGGAGCTTCTATTTTCATTGCGGAAGTTTCTCTTGCCTACATGAAGCCGGAACACGCTAATCCTGTGGTCGAAATTCTGTCCGAGCTTCCCAATTCACATTTTTTGGTTCTTGAGCAGATAATGCCATCAGGGGAGGACCACTTCTTCGCACAAAAAATGCTCTATCATTTCGACCACTTGAGGTCTCCTCTTCAATGTGTGCAAGAGTACTCAACCAAGGACAAACAACGTAAGAGATTCCAGCAATATTACCCTAATGTTACGGTTGTAGACATGTTCGAAAGTTGGCAACAGCTAGTACTGGAGGCGAAAAAGAAAATGATCGACAGGGTTGAGCATTTCGATGAATGGGAAGAGTTCATAGTCTTTTGCCAGCACTATGTGGTGATTCATGCTACCAATTCCAAAAATACCATCTTGGTAGAGTCTACTGACGATATAATTGAGAATCTCAGCTTGGAATCAACACCTCAATTTAGTATGACCTTGGTGGAAAATGAGAAACCGTTAGAATTGAAATTTCCAGCTGCCTGTGCATCCTCTAATGGAGTTCACGTTCATGGAGGAATGTGGCAGACTAGAAATGATGTTCTTCTCCGACTTCAAGAAGCAGAATTCTCACCAATAGAAGTTGAAGAAAGACCACAAGCCAGAATGTGCCACACCTTGACTTCTTTACAGGATGGAAGACTACTTTTGGTGGGAGGAAGGACACGCCCGGGAACAGTCCTTGATGATGTCTGGATACTCAATGAAAATGAGCAATTATGGACACAATTGAGCACATTGGATGATCTCGACTTGACACGTCACAGTGCGGTTGCTTTGAGCCCCGGATGTGTTCTTCTTTTTTCCAATGGTAGGTTTGTATTGTTGACGGTTGATGCTCATAACACTCTCACGACTAGCACTCTCGTCACTACTGATGTTGTTCCAAATGTAAAAAGCTGTGGACTCTCGTATGACCCGGAAACAAAAACAGGATATATCGTGGGTGGGGTTTCCAACGCTATTGCACCTAGCATTAACGACACTATTTTCAAGTTCAGTGTGGACTTGGACACCAAGACTATTAGTCTCAAAACAGTGTGTAATTCAAAACAGACTGCCAGGATTGGATGTGTCACTCACATCATAAATGGAAAGTTGTACATTATTGGTGGAGTTGGACAGACTCTCACCGACCAGAATACTACAGTGTTGGTGATGAACACTTTCAGCAAGAAGATCCAGGGAGTTCGTATTTCTGACGAAATATGGAAAACTTATCCTGCTTTAGTAGGGTTCCAATTGGCTGGATCCACCTTGGTCGGTGGTGGAGCAGTGTGCTACTCATTTGGCAGTGTCTACAATCCAACATACCATGTTGAGTTTACTTAACAGAATGAGCACTTCGATTGTCTCTAAGTTCTACCACGTACCCCATAATCATCCAGAAAATTGACCACAGATCGTGCCCTTTGTCGTACTTTGGACTTGATGCTTTTGCTTTTAATGGACGTTACAAAGGAGTCTGAATCACCTGAGTCTTCACGTTTTTCGTTTCGCTTAATCCAAATTTTGAATAGGACAAAAACTGTACAACTCATCAAAATCATTACAATGACAATACCAATAAACCACCAGTATGTAGAGCCCCCCTTCCCTGGAATAAGAACGTTCATACCGAATAAACCAGTAATAATGTTTAAAGGAACAAAAATGCTTCCTAGAATGGTTAAATTCTCCAACAACATTGAGAAATTCAACCCTGAATCCAAGGACTTGACCTGCAACTGGGACAAATAGTTGCTTTCCGACCGGCTGAAGATCTTCTCGTAAGCACTTAAGTTCTGAAACATTGTAACAATATGGTCTTGAATATCTCCCAAATAGAGAGCAATATCTGAACGTGGCTGGGAAAAGTGGGATTCAACGTGCGTGGCTAGGGGATCCAACGGTCCGACACTGCCGTTGTCGCCAGTATTCATTGGACTGCTGCATCTGTTGGCAAACATCTTGATGACATCGGCCTTGTTGGTAAGCAATCTCATAAGAGTCATCACCACCTTTCTACACTCACCGATGCGTAGCAACATATGACCAAAATCCGACAGTCTGAGCTGGAATACAAAGTCGTCGATAGCATCTGCCTCGTATTCAATATTTCTAATAACCGGAGCAAAGGCATCAGTAATGTCATCGATAAGAGCATAGCAAATCCAGTCCGAGTTGACGTTTACATAGTCACTCAACTGACGAGCACGACGTCTAACGTTAGCTGGATGTGGAGTTGGCGAGAACTTGAAGGTGAGGACACCTTCCCTGAAAACCACAATGAAGATTTTGATGGGTTCCAAATAGTCTTCAGACTCTTGGTCCTGTTCAAAGGTGTGGAAACAGACAAAGTAGTAATTGGCAAACAATTCGACTTTCTCTCTTGACTCTTGCATTCTAATATCTTCCGCAGTCAATGGGTGGAGGCCAAACGCCTTAGAAAGCACTTTCATTTCTGCATCGGTGGGGCAAGTACAGTCTAGCCACCAGGTAGCTCGTCCGTTCTTGAATAAGTCTGACCAGGAAGACACATGCGCAACAAGCTCTCGCAAGTTGGCTGCATGAATGGTATCCTCGTTCTCAGAATGATAGAATGAATAACGGGAAGGTATCTCGAAGCCAAATAAGCCCAAGTTATCTCTTGTTGGAGTATACTTGAGAGCGTTTTTGTTCTTTTGGTCTTGCGAATCTCTGCGAGTCTGGTTCATTTGCAGCCTCTCTCTACTAATTTCATCCTCGTTGACCACAAACTCCTCTAGGTCGGTAAAATCTATGCCGTTGACTTTAGTATGGGGGTGGAAGTGCGGATAGAAGACATCCTCTTCGGTTTCCTGCGAAGAAATCGATGCTTGACTGTCAACCTCCAGGTCTATGGAGAAACGTGACAGTCTTCTTGCTCTAGAAGACTTGAAGGCAGTCTTCGATTGCGTACTGTCAGTTGTTCTGAATTTCCGGAGGTTCACGTGGTCCTTCTTGATGGACACTTTTGGTCCATTGCTATTGGACGATTTGGACACTGGTCCAATTGGTTTAGGCAAGTGAGTCTCTGCGCTTTTCTCTGGAGACGCAGGCATTTTGCATGATCATATGGTTAACGCAAGAAACACTTCATAAGTGAAAGTTAAAGTTGGTATTCGATGAGAAAAGTTTTGACAGGTTTTTTGACCAAGATATTCTGCATGGTATGCAAGAGAATTACGATAACGACAGGAATGCAAGGTTTATGAAGGAATGACAGATTCAATGGCAAAGAAAGAACAAAAAAAACCTGAAAACTTGAAGATAAAATTGGATATAGGAAATCATTTTCTGTTGCTGAGAATAATCAATTTCAAACGTTGGGAAGATGAAGAGACCCATGCACCTATTCGCCGAAGTTTATTGTAATGGAAAGAAAAAACATGGATGAGTGGTAACGACTGTGCTATGAGGAATGCTGGTAGATTAGGGCTATGGGTCAATGCGTATCCACATTGAGTTTTTAATTTCAAGTACTACGAGAACAATAGCAGCAAGTTTCGACCTACAATTAGCTGTGCATATCGATCGCGCATTTTCAATAAAACAAGGGAAGACTAAAAGCTACTTTGAAATGAAGCACACAGGAAACGTTTCCAGGTAAGGAAATGTTTGCCGGGAGAACACACTACCGGAATCAGCCCATATTTGATCCTTTATGCTAAAGATTCCAAGTTTACATTCCCAAACCTGAGGGCCAAGATTGCGGAACCAAAAAAAACAGTGCATGACAACCCGCATAAAGGGTCCTCAATAATTTTAGGCTATCACTAATCTGACGCCCGAAATGAAAGATTGTAACTGTCGCCCCCCTGATGATCTAATCGTGTCTCCAACCTTTCTCCGCATCACCCCGCTCTGTTCGCATTCTTTTTATACTTTGTTGGTACTTAGTGCTGGGAGGACCCTGGGCTCAAATCTTGGTGCCCAAACTTTAGGATAGGAAGTTGATTTTTTTCTGGATGAAGACACGCATTAGGAATAATGGCATTGAAACTTTTGCAAAATGTGACACTGTGTTGAATTACTCACCCTAGTTAGTTTGGGCTGTTCCATGAAGATCTTCTCCATGGTAGCCTCACTCAAGAGTAACAAAAAAAACCCTCCACATTGGAAGTTATAAGAGCATTTACATAAGAACACGATATGGAAGTCTGTTACTCGGCAAATTCACCCTACCCAAATCAGGTCGAAGAGACAAGTCGAGTCGCGCCTCTCGTATCCGGATCTCGGACTCAGAGTCATGCTTGTCTGTATTTGGGATTAGTTACTATGCTTGAGTGTTGTAATTCTCAACGGAGTTATATTGCCGCCAATGATCGGTTGAGTATAGAAGGAGTGGAATACTTGTTAGAGCATCACAACCAGTGGTGGCATGCCACTAGATACATGGAAATTCTCGCCAAAAACATCCCCAGACTGAATACAATGCAACGATATTTCCACATTAAACAAAAGCAAAGAACATATATTCGCGGTCTTCATCAGCAAAGTCTGTGTTTCACCATTCACAACATGACTACGAACTATATGTTTGGGGCAAGTAACACAAGTTTCGCTCATGAGATCTGCTATTTTTACCAATCCAGGGCCCATTTCGGTTCGTAACTGTTAAGCAGTGACAGAGAATATGCACACCATCTGATCCCAGTCATAAGTCGTGACTGCGAGAACGATCGGCGCTGTTGGATAGTGAAAAAGAGTCATTGCCGAGTTTATAGGAGATTTGTCATAAACACCATCTTTCCAGTTTTGCTCAAAATAGTAGAAAGTTTAAATAACAATTGCCATTGCATAGCCATACCACATCGTCCGCACCACACAACCCAACGCTGGCTGCCGCAGACAAGCACCAACTGCCATAGAGTCGCACCTAATGACACCGATAAACAGCACATGCCAAAATTGTACGTAGGCTAGAACAGGCGAAAAGTATTCGACAGCACCGCCATCAACGGTCGGCCAATCTTCCAGTGCCATAACCTCGGCAAATACCCAGGTAATTGCCCCAGGTCGAAAAAAATAATTGCGCCCATGCAGTTATGCTACTCAATTTAATTACCAGAGTCGAGGCGGAAACTGCGTCAATTATGCATAAAATGACCAAATGATATTAGACAATACTGGTGGATCCACCTTATCCAAGGGGAAATAGTGGTTGTGGGTTATTGATTTGGATCGATCAAATGTATCCAACTGGCGTTGGGTTTGTAAATGCTGCAATAAGTTGAACGCATGGAGATCTACCTCCTGCAGGAGTCTGTGCAAGGTTAATATGCGCCCGACGATGCGTTGCAGGAAATGGCCAAGTAGAGCTCACCACCACAATGGACTGGTGCATCTTTCAAGGCTATGGAAGGTGAACAAGATTGCATCATGGGAGGTGCTCTTAAGTTTTGTAGCGTCATTTATGGTATCACGCTTAACGACGTAGTCGCACACGTACAGGAATTAGTGTGTTTGCATCGTGAATAGCAATCACCGAGACTAGGACGTGATGCTGGTGCAGCCAGTCATAAACTTACTTAACGGAACAATTCCAACAAATATGGTCCACATACCCCCACCAACCAGTCAACATGCCCAATGGTATATGCGCTTTGCATATGTGGGGGAAACTACTGATCATAAAATAACCGTAGAATGTTCCAGGTACAAATAACTAGTCATCAAGACTGTGTCCGGACAGGAGAGGTGCCCAGAAAGGAAAAGCAAAGAACCTGCGAAGGAAAGAAAGAGAAAAAAAAAAACTTCACCTCGATCCTGACAAAATCCCCACCTTTATCCCCACATCCCGTAACCCGCCGGGCACCATCATCTCTCCCAAACCACAATAGCAAGTCACAATCCACATAGTTGTGACTTTCTCATCCATTGGAAATTCGTAGACCCTCTTCTGGAACTTCAATGGCAATGGCCCTCTCTTCAACACACCCGTACAACTACTTATGCGCACCTGCAGAAAGCTGTGGAGAACAGGAGACTTTGCGGATGCAAGCGGACCGTGCACACTCCGTGCACACACTCTTATCACATATTATACCTCCTGGATTTCTTCATTAGTAGCATAAACCTTCATTTTTACCCGGGAGTTTTTCACTTCGCATCTCCTTTTGTAACTCACACTTTTCATCAGTCATATTGCTACCATGGCCGACCCTACGCTCGTGCCACTAGCTCCAGGAGGCGAGAAATGGCACCTCGCGACGTCTTCACTTAATGGTGCCCACCAGCCTATTGTTAATGGGAACCATCAACCCGTCACTCCATCGCCAACGGCAACGGCAAAATACCCGCTGTCTTCATTCTCACAGGTGGTGGCGCCACCGAAACGAACGGCCTACCGTCTGTCATCGCAACTGCTGGAAGAAGACGTGCCGCTTCTGATGAGATTCATGCACAAACCTCTGAGAGCACTGCTGGAGTTGAAGCGGGCCCTGGACCCAACGAGACGTAATTCCTTGATCAACGCGCAGCGGCTGGACTCCTCCGAACCGGTGAACCCATCCAGTAGAGGTGCTGCCTCTGCTTCCGAGCCTCACGTACTGGTGGGTGAATCATTGTCTGAATTACACTTGGACGGCCAGAACACCGATATCGATGACGTGGATGAAGAAGAGGACGATGAGCCTCAATCTAACCAGCGATATCGACTTGTCCGCAAAAAATCGGGCGAGATTGTCAAGCCTCTGTTGAAAGATACCATCGCAGCCATTAATCGGCTGCGGTCACTTCCTCTGACCCCCACATATAAGCAGGTGCACTTTGGCGGCGACAATGATGTTCGGTACTTCAAGCAGAAGGATAAACCGGCGGCTATTCTGGCGCAAAACTCGCCTACTCTTGCGGCTGACGAGGGCTACTTCGCCGGATTTGCCTCATCCGACGAAGACAGCGAGGCCTCTGATAACGGCTACTTGGGCCGTCTGGCGCTGTATGGCAGCGAATACCAGCTGTTTGACGATTACTTGGATGACGAGCTCAATTCCCACATCGACGCCACTTCATCTTCTAAACGTTCCAGCAGAAAGTACCGGGATCACTCGGATAAGACGCATTACCCTCGCATAGAATGGCAAATGGAGTTGTTGGAGTTTCCACAACTACTGTACCAGGAAAAGATCATGTTGCGCCACATGCCGGTGTTTTTGGAGCAGACGTTTTTGTCAATCGATAAGAAGTATCTCTTGGGCCAGATCGCCGTGAGAAACCTACTGTACGAGAAGAACGTCACCATCCGCTATACACTCGACCATTGGGGAACCATTGTGGAGATTCCCACTATATACGTGCCCGACCCTCCCGCAGTTTTGCGCACCAACAACTACGACCGCTTCGTGTTCAAGATCTTATTGGATCTGCTATTCGAAGGCTTGACTCTGTCTGATGAAGTGTCACCAGGCCGCAGAGAGCGCACATACGAGTTGTGTGTTCGTTATGCTTCCCCGGATTTTGAATACTGGGACAATAACGACAACAAGAATTACGTGATTAAGATTTTGCGTTTCGAGAAGCCAGTGGATACCCCTGCTCCGAAGACCAAGGTACCATCAGCTGCACGGTCCAAGCAGCAAGCACACATCAAAAAGCCAAAGTATTCGTCCTCGTACTTGAAGCGTATTGTATCGGAGCCGTCGCTTAGTAAGAGCGCCGAAACTTCCCACGCTTCGCCCAAACAGGCAGAGTACAATGATTTCGAGCTGAACAACTATTACTTGTCATCACCACTCTTGCTGAGCCTTAATAATAAGGATTTGGACGAGCATCCGTTCAAGAACTACACACGGCTGGCCCGTGACGTGGTTGAAAAGCCGACGCCATCCCCTGCGGTGCGTTCTGCTACTAATTTGGAGTCGGTGGATCCATTTTCCTCCTCCGATGATTTGTCTCCTAACGAGGACGAGCCCCGTACTCACGACGTCCCCAAGATACCCGTTTCACCAAAACCCACCCGGCATAAACGCATTGACTCAATGTCGTACAAGGAGTTGTTGGACTCATATTGCTTCTTTTCTGCGCCGGCGGGAGAGAACCTGTCCAGTACTACCCTTGTGCTCAGCGATGAGCCTAACATGTTGTATGAAAATGGTCATTCAGACTCTCAACCTAATAGAAGCATAGAACCGGATAATGCGTTTACGGTGTCTTCGTTTTTACGCAACTAGCATGGGGCCTTCAATAAATTTTGTTTGGTTACGCATTTTATCGTATTGTACTCCTCTCTCCATTGTCTTGTAGTGCATCTTACGCTTAGTAAATCCCATTAAATTATACATATAAAAACCTATTATACATCCCAATTTTTTCCCTAGTTGAAATTGTACATCTTGATCACTCCATTCTCAAGGCCAGCAGCGAAACTGTGACTGGATAATCCCACGCAACTGACGCTGGCATTGTTGCCAAACGTGTGCAAGCACTTACCATCTTGCAAGTCCCACACCTTCACGAGTCTGTCATGTGCTCCGCTTACAATACGGAAAGTATCGGCACTGATGGACCACACGCCTTCAATGTGACCAAACTGCGTCCTCACGCACTTTCCTGTCTTGACATCCCACAACTTGATGGTGTTATCAAGTGAAGAAGTCAACAAGTGAGTGGGGTAGTTTGGATTATCTGGCAACTCGAAGGTATTCTCCAATGGAGCTTCAGATGCTTGAGGCAGGCCGTTATTCTGGATAGTTGCCAGTTGGATTGATGGCAGTTGGCTAGTTACCAGACCACGACGGTTTTGAAGCTGTTGCTGGTACTGATGCTGCTGCTGGCGAAGATGAGCGTTGGAGCCAGACTCGCTGTCGCTATCTGCCTCGTCCACAATTAAGTCGTCACCCTTGAACACAAAAGGAATGACAGTCTCCACTTGGCCCACATGGCCGTTATTCTCAATGCCCCCAAACACCCGGAGACATTGGTTGGAGTTTAAATCCCACATCTTCACAGTGGTATCATCAGATGCGGAGAACACGGTGTTGGATGGCTGGTGGATCTTCACGCAGTTGATGCTGTCACTGTGGCCCCGCAACGTGTAGCATGTTCTGGAGTCGACGTGCCACACCTTGACGGTACAATCAGCCGATCCAGAAACGATCGTCTTGCCAGAGAAGTCCACACTCGACACCGCGTCGTCGTGGCCACGGTATGTCGAGATACATTGGCCCGTATGGTAGTTCCAAACCTTGATAGTAGAGTCCAAGCCTCCGGTGATAAGTTTCTGGCTGTCGAAGGCAAGTGCTCGAACACCTTTCAGGTGACCAGTCAAGGTCCTCACACACTCGCCAGTCTCTATGTTCCAGATCTTGATGGTGGCATCATACGATCCAGACATCAAGTACTTTCTGCTGAACTGAAGACAGGTGACACCGTCCTTGTGACCATTGAACTCTTGGAGGGTGTAGGTGCCGTTTCTCCAGTTCTTCTCGAGTTGGTACCTCTCACTATAAACGCTCTTCCATGGACGTTTCTTGACCTTTTCTGGGTCCTTTTCGTCTGAAGTCTTCCTACGTTTGGAGTCGTGCTCTCCATCTGAATGGATCTCACGAGCTCTCTTCATATGCATCAAAGGCAAACCCCAACCGCAGTTGGGACACTTTCTGTCGATGTGCTGCTCGCACATGTGGTGCCACACACGGTCATCGTCTGCCAACTCCTTCCAACGACGAGAAACCTGAGCAGCGTTACATAGGGACTTACAATCCAAGTAACACAAGATCTTAAGCGAGATCTCCACGGGGAGCGTGGCAATGAAGTCGATACGAATCAACTGGTTTATTTCCTGCGAAATGGTCAGCAACTGCGGGAAGCAGCACTGACTAAGCAAGCCTTTCAAAATGAGTGAACGATGAGGATGTGGAGCAGCGGAGAAGATCAGCCAAACATGACTGATGGCCTCGCGATCACGCGAAGGAAGCGTCTCCAACTCCTGCTGGATGGACTTCATCTTGACATCGTCCGCCTGTTTGTTGCAAACAATGTCGGGGTTGTGGCGGTAACAGAACTTATGGATGTTGTCCTTGGGGATGTTGGTCTGGTCGTTAATGTGTTTGACCAAGAAAGGCGTCACCACCGACATGTCCTCGGAGGGAATGGCCACAGGAGTCATAGACTTGGAGCGTGGTTGCTCCTTGTGGTGCCAGGTATCGACTTTTGCAGACATGGAGACGGCCAGAGATGACGATAAACCTTTCTGGAGGATGATGTCGAGATTTTCCGTGGTAGTGGAGGTATCTCCGTCGGGTAGACACAGATCTTGCAAGTTCATGGTGCAAAATTCGGCTATCCGGGGATGAATATATCAGGAGGCAAGCAACCGTGAAAAAAAACAGTGGGGTTGTGGCTGGTAGACTTAAACTATGTCTGAATATTGTGGCTTTCCTGATGGGATGTAGGACAATTTTAGATACAGGTGGACCAGGGTCAGGACACCCCACTGAACATACAGGCAGGATGATGGAGAGACGAGAGATCGATGAGAATAGGCGCCGGGAGAGGGGGGAAGTTTGGTGGAGAGTGTTTAATTTTGAGGGGTTGAGGTATTTTTGAGGCTTTGACTGTAAAATTATAGGTTTTCTTTCATGGTTTAATGGGGAGTACTTTTTTTAGTGAAGGAGGCTTTGGAAACGATTGGAAAGCGCACGTGACACCACGTAGGATGATGACGTTGGAAGTAAATCAATCATGGACAAAATGTGCATATAATTTGACGGGGCGGAACCATGGACTTATTTTGCCGAAGTACACGGCCACGCGAGTAGACGAGCCTAAGAGGCTATGGAGTTGTTAAACACGAGAAATGTGGAGAGAGTTGGAGTGGGGTGACGTGCAATAGATGAGAGAAGTCCAAGAAGTTTTTGACGATTAAATGAGGAAATGAGGAAATGAGAGAATCAGAAAATCAGAAACTGAGGAAAATACGTTAGAAGTTGATACCAATGAAATTTTTGGTTCGGAGTACGGGACCCTTATCTCTCCGTTCCGTCTTGGTTGTATTTGTTCTAAAATGCTTGAACTTACTACTAGGCTAGAATTTACTAAACACCTTCCATGACATTCTGCTGGTAAAAATCACCGATGAAATTTTCCCACTTACATCCCAATTTTATGTTCCATTCGAATCTTGTAGATATCTATTCATTCTACGCTTTTCTCTTTTTCCCAAACAATCTCTCAATTTTGTTTTCTTAATATTGATTTCTTTACATCATATCTTCATTTATTTCTCATAAATCTGTGCTTTTCCATTTATTCTTTTGATTGTTATTTTCAACTTTTTCCTTGGTTCTTTGCATGATTCTTAGCATTCGGCTTCTCCTCCCCTCATGCTCATCGCGCCTGGCTGCGAAAAATGCCTCGCAGCCCACGATTCCTGACGTTGGAGCCACAGTTGCTGCATCCCGTTTGTTCCGTGAAAGCATCGTCTAAATATGCAAACCGGGTATATCATCCACATCCAGCGATGGTTTGGCCGTTTCAGTGAAAGGCACGGCTCCTTCTTTTGCCTTTTGGACCTGCTGGTAGATGAATAATAGGGAAGGAAGTCATGCCACTGAAACATTGAGCCACAAGAAGCCACGCCTTTATTCATTACTTGACCAGCCATCATTCAACTTCCATTTTCAACAATCAACATTCTCTTTGTAGTTTCGTCTAACCCTTTGTTTGATAGATTTATCTAGTCCTTTGCGTTTCATTGCATCCTTTCTGTTGTTTGTTTCGTCACCATCCTATTTATCTACTTTAGTTCTTCCATAACATGTTTATGAGGTGATCATGACAAATCGATACTAAATTCTATTTTGAATAAGTGAACATCGGCCCAGGACTATGCTATAATTTGGATTTGAATACCTATGCACTGCACTCTAATATTATCGTGTGCATCTAGAGAATCTTCATCCAGCTTTCTTCCAGCTTTCTTCCAGATTTCTTTAATACATTCTTCAATGTCACTTTGAATGGTTTCCTCATTTCTTCCAATGCTTCTTAATCTCCTGACTCGTGAACGCTGGTACCATCTTGATACAATTCCTCCCTCTCTGAAGTCTGTCAGCTTAGCATTTGACTGCAACTCAGTTATTAGTTCCAATGGTTCAATTGTGTCCTCAATCATAATCCCTCCTGCTTCCCATCCTTGTCTCCATCATTGTTCTTTTTTTTTTCATTTTTAGTCCTTCATTTGTTCACATTCGGTTTTCATTTCCACTTCTTTATTTCTTCATTTTTTGATTTTTCTATTTCTGCCTCTTCATTCCTTCATATTTGATACTGACAATTTCACAAGTTGTCTTGACAGCTTCAGTAGTGCACACCTTATCGCACCCACCGGCTTTTAATTAGCGGAAGCTCACCATTGTCTTCCCAAAATCGTCCACCTGTTCAATTCTCCACTTCCCATCTTCTCTCTTCTTCATGTTCCCTTCAGAATTCATTCCAGTTCCCGATAAAAATGCCCTTCTTGCCACTTACAAAGGTAAGAAGGTTGAAGACTTGCCTACTCCATCATTGATCATCGACAAGACTATCTTCGCTGAAAACTGTGAAAAAATGCTAGCTAACGCCGCTGCCTTGGATGCTGACTTTAGAGCTCATATCAAAACTCACAAAACTGTCGAAGGTTCAGAGCTCCAATTGGGGTCAAACCTGTTGAAAACAGACAAAATCGTAGTATCCACCTTAGCTGAAGCCTGGGGCATTCTTGGACTTGTGGAGAAAAAAATCGTCAACGATATCCATTTCAGCTTGCCTGTGGTGAAATCGCGTTTAAGTGAGTTGGCAGCGTTGGCTGAAAAAGTGCCTTATCTTCGCTTAATGCTTGATGATTCTCAACAATTGGACATTCTTGCTCAACACTCCAAGACCAATAACCTTCAGAAGAAATGGTCCGTTTTCGTGAAAATTGATATTGGTACCAAACGTGCGGGATTAGTCAATGATTCACATTCTTTAAAAGAGACAATTGCTAAATTTTCCCATAAGAATATCGCCCCATATGTCAGTCTCTATGGATTCTACTGTCATGCTGGTCACTCTTATAGTGCAGATAGTGTTGCCTCTGCCAAACAGATCTTCTTGGATGAAATCTCTCATGCCAATAAAGCTTCTCAGTATGCGATCAGTGTCGACCCATCTCTTGCTGGGAATCTTGTCATCTCTGTAGGTGCAACTCCTACTGCTCATTCGTCCTCGGTTACCACCATTCAAGAAATCAACGACACTGTAGGTAAGTTGGCCGGCAAACTAGAACTTCACGCCGGCTGCTATCCATGTTGTGACTTGCAGCAGGTTAGTACTGGCTTGGTATCGCTTGAGAATGTTTCTGTGAGTGTGCTTGCTGAAGTTGTGTCTACTTATCCAGGCAGAGGAGACAAGGGACCTGGCGAGCAGTTGGTCAATGCTGGAGTTCTTGCATTAGCTCGCGAATTCAGCGCATTTCCGGGCCACGGTAGGGTAGTTTCGCCTGTTGGATACGAGAATTGGATTGTTGGACGATTGAGTCAAGAACATGGAATTTTGGTACCTTTTGAAGAGAAACCCACCGAATTCTTACCATTGGGGACCATGGTGAGAATCGTTCCTCAGCACGCCTGTATTGCTGCTGCTCAGTTTCCATTCCAATTTGTAATTGAAAATGGAGCAGTTGTAGATGTGTGGGTTTCCTATAAGTACTGGTAGATTCTTCAATACTGACAAAAGTTCTAGAATACTACCAAGTACTTTAGTACTGACAGGATACTTTTATTATGCATATATTTTCAGAAAGTTCCTCATTGCAAGTTTTAAAGACTTGCAACAATATACTTGAAACGAATTACAACTCACTGTAACTTCAATCATTTATCTTTTATTAGAATGTCATCATAATTAGCAGCTTCTATGCCTGCACATGGAAATACTCTGCGATTGTGTAATATGCAGTATAGTTGCCAAAAAGAACTGTGCGACCACACATCTCCAAATAATATCATGACCAGCAAATCACCCCATCCAAAGATCTGCTCTATTTTCCTCGGATTAATTAATGTCATGTCTGATGTACTGCAGGCAAACATCTAATCTTCCATAGGCTTCCATCGTTCATACACACTCTTCCAAATGCTTCGATCGATTACTAAGTGAGCACCCCACATGCAGGCAGAAGCAGACCATCACGAAAAAATTTGGCTGCTACACCTTTAAATATGAAGAGATCTGAACCCTCCCCACCTGGATCAGAAGATAAAAAACCTAGACTTAGTATGTCCGAAAGTGACCATTCCGAAACTGTCAACCAGTTCGCCACTGTTGGTGAACAGGCTCAGGAAGTTGACTCTTCCATCAACGAAACTGGTGCTGCTGATGCTGAGGGCCACCCAGTTCAAGAGGTGGAGTCTTTGTGTATGAACTGTCACAAGAATGGAACTACCCGTATGTTGTTGACCAGAATTCCTTTCTTCCGTGAGATCATCATCATGTCATTTGAGTGTCCCCACTGTGGACTCAAGAACAGTGAGATTCAGCCTGCTGCTCAGATTGCAGAGAAGGGTTCTCGTTATTTTTTTAAAATCGAGAACAAGGAAGATTTTAACAGACAAGTGGTCAAGAGTGAGACCGCCACCTGCATGTTCCCTGAGTTGGAGCTTGAAATTCCTCCAGAAAGGGGCCTGCTTACCAACATTGAAGGTTTGCTTTCTGAGATGGTGGAGAACTTGCAGAGTGACCAGCCAGCCAGAAAGGAATCTCAGCCTGAGATTCACGACAAGATCGCTGCCTTCATTGAGAAGGTGCAGAAGTGTCTCAACGCCGAGGAGGGCTCATTGCCATTGACCTTCTACGTTGATGATCCAGCAGGAAACTCTTGGATTGAGTACACTCCAGGCCAGCCTGGCCACAAGTGGTCCATGTACGAGTACAACCGTACTGCCGAGCAGAATGTGTTCCTCGGCTTGATTTCCGCGGACGAGGTTGCCCAACACAAGCAACTTGAGCGTGAACAAAAGAAGGCTGCTACTGATAACAATGTGAGTTCCAACTTGGAGAACGACAACCCTAGATCCACCGGTTTCACTTCCGATAGCACTGATATCGAGAATTTTGAGAACGAGGTGCAGACTTTTCACGCTACATGTTCGTCTTGTTACAAGCCATGCTCTACTCACATGAAGACCGTCAACATTCCTCACTTCAAGGACGTGATCATCATGTCCACTGTGTGTGAGCACTGTGGTTTCAAGTCCAACGAGGTCAAGACCGGAGGTGAGATTCCTCCCAAGGGTAGAAAAGTTACACTTAAGGTGACTGACCCAGATGACTTGGCTAGAGACATCTTGAAATCCGAAACCTGTGGAATGAAGATCGCCGAGTTGAACTTGGACTTAACTCCAGGTACCTTGGGCGGTAGATTCACCACCATCGAAGGTTTGTTGGATCAGGTTTATGAGGAGTTGCATACTAGAGTGTTCACCCAGACCTCCGACTCCATGGATGAGGAGACCAAGCAGAGATGGTCGTCTTTCTTTGCCAAGTTGCAGGATGCCGCTCAGGGTAAGATTGGTTTCACCATTGTCATGGAGGACCCATTAGCATCGTCGTATATCCAGAACGTTTACGCTCCAGACAACGACCCCAACATGATCATTGAGGATTTCGAGAGAACTCACCAGCAGAATGAGGACTTGGGATTGAACGACATGAAGGTTGATTAATTTTGGTTTCTCAAGCACCTTTATTTATGTATATTAGTTATGTGGGATCATGCAAATTTAATAAAAGCCCCATGGAGGACACTTGTAGTAATACCTAGACAACTCGGTACCCGTCGGCGAACACTGTTTCTTTATTTGTGTCGATGCTGGAGTTCATGTATGACCGTCTTTGTTCCTCCTTCTTATTCTTCATGTACTTCCACCGGTAGACATATCCCTCGAGGAGCTCGCGACATCTCTTGGTGCGGAGCCTCTTTTCCAATTTTTGCATGAATAACCTTCTCTCCAAGAAATCTATAAGGGTGAGGCATTGGCGACCATCAAACGAGTTGTACAATGGAATCTGGAGCAAGAGTCGCCTGAATGAAATACCTGGTTCGTTACGCAATTCCATGGTCATGATGGCCTCCTCCATGAAATGCTCGTATTGCCGTCTTCTCTCTTGAATTTTCGGTATGTCCATTGCTTCCATCATCGTATTCATCGCTTCGTAATTGATTGTGATGTCGTACGGATCCATAGGATTGTTTCTGATGATCCACTTTTCGCAAAGGTCGGGAATAGTCAAAATCCCCGAGTAGAAATGGAAACTCAAAGATCCATCCAAAGTGTGCAAGAGCTTGGGGAGATCTGCTGGATCGATAAATCCAGTTCCCTCTGGATCGAACTTGAGCCACTTGCCTTTGAATTTTCTAATTTCTGCTCTGGAAATCAAGTGAGCATATTCCGAGCCTCCATTAATGTAGCTGAAACTGTCCAAGATAAGAGAAACGAACAAGTTCAACATAATGTACATGGAAATAACATTCCAGGACATAAATAAGAGATATGCATATTGTTTGTTACCGCAGTCGGAGTCATCTATCTGTTGTGCGTTCGTACAGAATGGTGAGTCCAATGTGAAATCTTCCATAATGTAGTTCCAACTCTCACCCATTGAGCATCTGAAAAGAAGAATCAACGCCTTAGGAACTGACCTTACATTGATATTTCCAGTGGTGTTAGGGCCGACCTTAGTTAAACCAAAAACCTGGTTCATTGCAATTGCATAAACCAAGAACATGACGAACCAAGTGAACAACAATGAAAAAATCTGAGGGAACGACGCAGAAGCGAACTTCAACATTTCAATAAGTCGATTGCTTCGAGGAAACACGAAAACCAACATAGCCACCAAAAACAACTTATTGATATTCAAGAAGATGGACCCCCCGTTCATCATAAAACTTAGAATAGTAGTGATCCAAGCCCCGAACGATACTATCCAACAAAAAATATTCCATCTGTTTGCAATGAAAGCTTGTGGTCCATAGGCGTATGCAAACATCATGTAGTGTACCAAGAAACAAGAGGATGACAATGTGAAGATTCCATATCTCACAAGAACCACCACATTATCATCTGGAAAAGTTTCAATAAGCAATGCGAGAACGTGAAGCACCAAAACGACATTCAACAAGCTTCCCCAAAGCATATTTTTATCGACAGTGAGCCTATAGCAGATCCTCTTAAAGCCTTTCAACATTTCTGGTCTCTGTCTCCTTGATGGTTTCACTTGCATTAAGTATTTCTTAATGTGATACCACTGCCTTTGAGGATTCGTTAAGTACGCTCGCCCAGTAACTCTGGCATAATTATCAATGATCACGGAAACGAATAGGGTAAGAATGAACACAATACTTGTGAAATTGAAAAGCATGATAAAAAATCCATTGAACGGCGTTGCAAACATTTGTTGTGGAGTACCGACACCGGTACTTTGCATGACATTGATCAAAAGATCGGTCCAACCTTCCAAAGAGACAATCTCAAATAAAGAGGAAAACGAATCCAGGAACCTATTGAAACGCAATATTGGCTCCACGTATACGTTGGGACTTAAAACTTCCCAGTTGAATACTTGATTGGAGTACTCGTTCATACAAGCACCTAGACTTGACGATCCATCCACACAGTAGCCTAAACGTCCATTGAAGATATTGAGGCCCCACACAGAGAATGGGAAAATCAATGTAATGGAAATGATAGCTGCACTCACAATTTTTCCAAAGCCGGAAATCATTGTATAATGGAAATTATTCTTCGCTGTTTCACTGATTGTAAGGATTCTCAACGCTCTCAAAGCTTTCAATCCTCGCACAACTCTTGACAAGTTTCCATCGTTCCTGAGGAAAGCAATAAACTCAATCCACAACGAGAGCAAAGCCAAAAAATCTAGCCAGTTCCATGGGGATCTCACGTAAGCGTTAGGAGTGAAAAATAAACCATCAGCAATAATCTTGATAATAAATTCAATGGAGAAAATAATAATGAATGAAATATCAATAAAGAATGTCCAGTTGTACTGGCCATACTTATCGATAACATCCTTTCTCAACAATGGCGTCAAGTAACAAGCAGTAACAACAATTCCCACTGTTGAAACAAACATGATTAGAGCAAAGATTTCGCTGACTGTCTTATTTGGATCTACTCCATCAATACGTTCTCCATAACTGGATGGCACAGTACGTTGACACAACCGTCTTAAGCGGTGTCTTGGGCCCAAAACATAAAAAACTGTATTGAACATTGGATTCTGCCTCAAGAACTCATCCTGTTCTTGATTAAGTTTTTTTCTCTCCATAATCACCTCTTTCGCAAATACAGCTGGGTTGAAATCTCCCTCCACAACAGTTATTTTCTTTTTCAGGCGGTAGAAAGGATTCCGATAAAATACTTTCACTCTCTGGAAAACATTCCACCTTGACCAACGTCCTTCATTATTAGTCTTTAACTGTCCATAATCGTTTGATTCATTTTTCGCCTCCAGATCATCTTCTTCATCTTCAAGAAAGTCATTTACAGCAGAGCCACTAAGCAACAAGTTTGTCACTGCCCTTTCGAGGTTCTTATCATTTTTTCTTCCAAACACTTTTTCCTTCATCTGATTCACCCATCCAGGATTACTACCCACAACTTGAAGTTTTTGTGTCATGTCCTCAATGAATTGCCTTAACTGATGCTTTCTTTTGCCTTCTTCGGAAACCTCCAATGCTGTAGCAATAACGGCAATAAAAATATTCAACACGATGAAATTAGAAACAATAAACCAAAAAATGATGAAAAACGATCCATAAGCCCTTTGTATGGTTGAAGTAGCATATTCTTGGAGATCATACATGACATTGGCCCAGTTTTCAGTCGAAGTGATCACATATAATGACATGAAAGTGTTCGGCAATGTGTGCATGGCAAATTCAACAGAGTCAACTTGGTCCACTGGGATTTGACCTTCGAAGTTTCTGGCTGCGATGACACTGGTTAAAAACAAAAGAATGAAAAAGAATAACGCCAAATCAAAAATGGACTTCAAGTTGTTCATAAGTTTAAGCCAAAGATCACTGGTAATTCTATGAGCTAACACGACTCTGTAAAACCTTGCAATCTGGAACACCGTTAACCAATAATAAGCATGTCCAAGGGATTCTTTCACAGGCTTGATAATAATAATAGACGTAATGATAGCCAAGAAAAGATCAAAAGAATTCATCTTAGACATGAAAAATATTTTCCAATGAGGTAGATAGAGTGTGAGTCTTAATAAAATCTCCGCTAACAAAATACAGGTGAACACTGCTTCACATCGGTATAGGAAATGAGCACGATCCTGTGGCATTGTTGATGAACGGAAACATTGGATGATCAAATCACTTCCAATTAACAACACAAAAGCATACTCTACGCGGTAGTATAGCCTTAAATATTTTCTTTTCTGGATCAATGTGAGCACCTGGCGGGAATGCATTTCATCGTTAAATCTCCAGATACTGAAAAACCCAGATTTCTTACGACGCTCTTGCCGTTGTTGTTTCACCTCATATTCTTCTGACAGGATTGTTCTGAAAGAATAAACGATCACTGCAATAAATATATTCATGAGCCAAACAGTCATGATAAGAATTCCAAAGATGAAAAACAAGGATGCCCCTAGGTTATCGGTATCCATAAGATAATACATGAGATCGGAAAACGCATTGACACTCATGACGACGAATACAAGTTGCATAGATTGCAATACATTATCAAAATTCACAGTACCATTGTATGGATTCTCACCACTTCGGCATACAGAATTCTGAGGACATCTAAAACCTTTGATATAGGGGTTAGAATTTCCATCTCTATCCAAGTATCCTTTGGCATGGCCATCAAGTCCAATGAATGACCCGCAATACAGATCGGAGTTAATGTATGTATCATTGGAATCATTAGGATTAGTCCACTCGCAATGACGAGAAAGGGACGATTTGAACGACTGAACACCAATTATTCCGAAAATAACCCAAAAGCAAGAGATAACAATGGAAACATCCACCAATTGTGGAATGGCAGAGTGACACGCTCTCAAGATAAGATTAGTACCAGTTGTCAAGTTGCAAAGACGCAAAATTCTAATACAACTGAGAGACCGGAGAATCATAAAGTGATGCTTCGCATCATAGTGATTAACTGAAAGAGGTAACGATAACCAAAAAGCTGTGACAGAAATGAAGTCAAGCTGCTGCCAATTGTTTCTCAAAAATGCTCGGTGCAAGTTCATCTCCTCCACCTTTTTGTTGATGTTAGTCGACTGAAGGAAAGTATTGTGAGTTCCGAACTTGCCTGTGGGGGCCGCAGTGTCTGACAAGGATGTGATGGAATACTTTCTCTTTCGAGTTGCCAGACCCGTAAGGTGTGCTGCGTCGTCATCGCCGCTTTCGTGATTTCCATTCTCGAACTGAGAATACTTTCCCTTCAATGTTGGCTCGGAGTTGGTTTCTCCTTTGCTCTTTGAAGACTTTGGAAGCTTTGGAAGCCACCAGAAGAAATTATCATGTAGAATGCGTTGGAAGTACTTCCGAGCATATGTGATACTGCTGTGTGGGTAGTCTAACCCTAATTCTTTGAACATGATTTCATCGTCACTGAATCCATATGCTATCGACTTGATTATGATTTCGATCGTGTAAAAGCCATTGATGATCATCAAAAAGTAATCGGCCCAATTGTATCCAGAAAAGCAGTATCCTTTGTTATTGATAGGATCCCATTGGCGATAGCATAGCAACAGCGTTTGGAAAAGGATGAGAACCAATACCACGGCATTGGTCTTATGAGAAGACAGCATTTGGTGACACCACATTCTCACTTTGGAAGATGGGCTGAAAATGCCGAAGGACTTTCCAAAAAGATACAATTTGTCGAACTGGTGCTCATCCCTCGAAATAGGCTTGAAAAATGGCGAAGCAATAGATGATACCGGTGACACGCCACTTGGAGGTGCTGTAGACACATGAAGTGTTGGCGCACTAATGTTCGACTGGTGAGTAATGTCAATCTCCGGAATCGAGTGGATGCTTACCATGCTGTTTGCCTCGTGAAGCAGCGGCGACCGCTGTGTAACGAGCCGGTTGTCTCCATGCTGAGAAACACCGGAAGCATTAGTCCGCTCTGAGATAAGTGAGGCGGTGGCAGTCTGTTGTTGAAGTAAATCGTGCTGGTCGTCGGAAACACGGGGCTGTGTTGACTGCTTGGAACTCACTCTTACGAGCTGGTCTAAATCTATAAATTCATTGTCCAGAAATGCAGAAGGCGATTTTTCAATCGAAGGAGTAGGTGGATTGTTGCTTCCGGCAATTCTATCGGAGAGCCTCGTGAACATATTAGAGAATTTTGAGGGTGAGCTGGGTGATAAGATTTGTCCACCTAATCTTGCTGGGCTGAGAGGAGGCTTGAAATTTCCAGACTCTAAGTCGTCGTCGGCCCCAAATGTGAAATCGACATTTCCCGTGTCCAATGTGATTAAAGGAATGTCATATGTCATATCTTTCGATGTATCTGGATACTCAAATGGATTTGCCGAGCCGGCATCTGAATTGGTATCGTTGTATGATGCGACGGGTTGGGTCACCGATATGGAGAGACCTCTAGGACCTCTGGGACCATTGGGGCCCCCAGAACTCGTGATTTCTCCCCGCAGGGGACTTCCAGCAGTATCCCCATCGACCATCCAGTGACGATCGTTTCCGTTAGTTCCCAATGCGTACGCAAGGCCCTCTCTGAGGGCCAGCGGATCGGATTCTAAGGCACCATCTATATTTTCATGAGTATCTGGAGGCACATATGACGTTCTGTTGGCAACATCAGATTCTTGTGAGACGAAAGGATTGTAGCGCAGACGCCGGCGTAGGTTGGGTCCTGTGATGGTCTCTGGGTCGTGAGCCTCATTGTCTTCCACCACGAGATGTGGAATTGGAGATCTATCCATAGATCACAGTTCTAGGTATTGGCAAATACACTAGGATGCAAAGCGAAAAATCACACGCGATCTTATTAGATGCTAAAAGGAACCAAAACCTTGAAAATTGCCAAAGGTTCTCGATTTTCAGTGGTTGGTTCTTGGTTTTGTCTGGTTTTATCACCCCTCTAGATTCAACTAACTAAGACTGCACTGGGTAGGAGGCTCAAGCTTGTAAGTGAAAGTACGAGCGAGTCAGTTCGGGTCAAAAGGGATAAGTTTTTTTAAGATAAGTGTGAAGAATTGAAGCCAATTAGCGCTCGATGACTTTGATTGGAATTTTTCTTCTTGGAGTCGCCGATTTACCCGTTCATCTTATCGTTACTGCGCCATACTGTCATATAATTCCTGCAGGTAGATCCGATGTCCATCAGGGTATAATTAGTGGGGAAGAGTCTTCATGGAGGAAAGAAAGGAAAATTAAGGGTTTCAGGGTATCGAATGATCAGGAATCATATGTATTGACTTTCGCAATAATTTTCTTGGTTCTAGACCAATCTTTGTTCCCTTCACAAAATAATCATTATGACAATTTGGAGATCCTAGTTATTAAGACACCCGTACACCATGGCTCCCTTCACCAAAGTTAACCCATAGTTTCGCGAAACATTTTTCCCTCTTCACCGCCATGTCGATATTGAAGAAGATCAACTTGAGACAGCTCAAGGAGGTCAAGCAGCTCCTGGCGCTGATCTTTGGCGAAACTTATAACCCACAAAACGTGAGGAACGGGGCCAAAGTGTTGCGCGCCCCTCTCAAAGGTCCTGAAGTTGTGTCCTGGTATGGAGTTAATGATGCTGCTCCAACCTTCAAGGATTTCAAGGAGTGGTTCCCCGAGTTGAGATTGGTTGATCCAAAGGAGGCATATCGGGTGAAGATGGTTGCAGACAGAAAGAAGAGAAACAAGGGTGCCCCAAAGAAGAAGTCGAGCTAGCATGTACATAGATAATAGAGCTGACGTTGATGAGGTGTAGCGATTGGGAGGAATAGAATAGGGAGGTTCAGTGAATTGAACATTTGCATTTAGCAGATCAGCTTGGTCGATGTGTTTTTTCTATGCTGAAAGTTTGTTGGTTGTATGAGCGTTAGTCTGTCGTAAAATTGAGCACTAATGGTAAGAGCAATGACAATGATCATTTAAATTGCGGTTTGGTATTGAACACTTCCAATTAATTATGTCCAGCAGTTGTCTCGATATCATGAGCAATCTGATGCTCTCAGAGGGCCCCAGCACTCCGTCTTCTCTTGCTGGTTAAATGGAAAGTATCAGTGATATCTTCGGGCTTACGCTTCTCGACACCCCATTCTCGACGTTGGACATCCTTCATTAATTTTACCACCTTGCTGTTTTCTTCCTTGTAGTCAAACTGCTTCATAATTTCCAAATTTGAGTCGTCGTTGGAATCTGTGGTGTCGCGATGAATAATCTGCCTCCAAACAGGGCCACTGGGGGTTTCCTCGATCAACGTGATGGTCGTCGAATCAGTTTCCAGAAGAAAATGAGCTTTCTTAAATCTGTACCTGCTTGTGGCTAGAACTCGTGCCCCCTGTGGAGTTAATAGCGCAAGATTGTCGCTGAACACCACAGCTGTTTCCATATCACTTAGCAGATAAGCCTGGAGAAACATCAGGGAGGCACTTGCAGTACACTCTACTTCAAAATGCAATGGATTCGCGATCTTCACCAGAAGAATTGCCACGAAGTTGTCTGTCGCCAAAAGTAGTTTCTGCCCTACCGTTTGAAACGTCCTCCATTTCCCTCCGAGCAGGAGTGCTCCTTTGTGTCGTTTGTAAGAGCCCGAACCTTCTGAGTCTGTTTGAAGTACCCAATTCGTGCCCAAAGAAAGATCTGTGGATAATCGCCTCGTGGCTGAAACCTCATTTATTGCGTATGCTTTCAAATGTACCAATCTCAGTGCCAGCTGAGGAGCAACAGCAACATACTCAACACCCTCTATGGAGCCCCAAGTGGGTATCCATTCCGTGGCTAATTCATTGGTGCCACTGGAATATTCCAAGGTTGGCCGAGCTAAATGTGTAGCCACAGATGAAATATGTTGGCTATGTATACCAAGAGAATTGTATACCTTCAAGTTATAGCCCGAGATAGAATCGTCGAAGTACAGTAGCCACTTTCCAGAAGGTGACCACGTGAAGCTGGCTGATTCGTTAGGTGAAAAATCGAGTTGCAAGCTTGCTAAAACATCACTGGTAGACCCATTATTAAAAAAATGGAGAAGTGACGGGTATTGGCGCGATGAATCAGCCAGATTCAACCTCATGGCCAGATTCTTCTCGTAGTAAGGCGCTGCAACCACTGACCATGTTCGATGGTCGCCAGGTCGTAGTATAAGACTGTTAGAAATTGGTTTTGGAAGGGTAAACTCAACCACAGTACAGTCGAGCGAATAAATACGTAATTCCGTTGCTAATTCAGAGAACACCGCAAGTTGAGAGCAGTTGGAGTAACTTCCCTCAACTGAGGCGCCAGGAATCCACTGAAGGTGAGATATCCCTTCGCTTTCCACCTCGATCACCACTGGTGAATCCCCTGTGAAGTCAAACACGAGGATTAAGTGAAACGACGCATCAGAGGCATGAACAGCAATTTTGCCGCATTTGTCCTCGACGGGATCCTCCCATTCAAGGCTATGGACAGTGATAGGAGGTCTATGGGGAGGATAATTGAGATTGGATCTATGCTCTATGAAGCATTGGCTAAGATTGAAGTCTCGAAAAAGCTTGGACGGCAGTAGCATGTGAATCTGGAGCTCTGCAGCCTTGACCAAAGCTATGTAGGTTCCACATCCGGATACGGCTGGAATCATAGGTGTTGTTTGTTTAAATTATTATTGAATGCATGGTGGGTGCGAAAGCGATGCGATGTGGGGTGAATATATAGGGCGTTTCGGATAGGAGAGGGGTCCGATTGATGACTTTCTGTGAATTTTCTGATGTTAGATCTGATAAATTTATTTAATTATTAAACAATTTTACATATTTTCAGTTAATTGACGAATATTTTTGTTAATGTTTTTATCGACTTATTGTGGTATTCCTGTGTGTAAGATCATTAAACTCAACTTTCATGTGGAACCTTGAAGAAAAACAATTTATTGTTCGTAATACATTTTTGGAACACGTATTTTCGAATTGAAATGGACTTTTTTTTTTCTCTTATTCGTTTATATTTCAATCATTTCAACAAATCCACCTGATCGTCTATGCTTTCTTAAGGTATGATGACCTGCACCCAGAACCTACCATAATCTCAAATAAAATCAAAACAACTTAAAACTAGGACTACCTACTGCACCGTCACCACACACTCTGTTTCTGAAGTCTCACATCCTTCACGTGACACCACTGTACTTATAATTGACGCTTACTCCCCATTCTTCCTCCAGATCATCCATCTTCTCCCGTTTATGACGAGATTCAGCATTTAAAAGAATGCCGCCTAAAAACCTGCTGGAGCTGAGGCCCACAGCGTCACTGGCGAGTAAACCACGTCTTCCGGGCATCAAACACAGACCTACAAATGTTCTCAGCAATTTTGAAGACTCCGATTCGGACTCAGATTACGGGAATGGTAATGGAAACCATATTCGACTGAGTCAGACCATCCTTGGCTCCCACAACACGCTCAAGCAGCTTCTCTCGGGTCCAAGCTCACAACAGCAAGAACCCTCTACGCCGAAAGCTCCGAAAAAGAGGGGCAGAAAGCCCAAGGTGGCTGTCCCACCACCGGAATCTCCATTAAATGCATCCACAACTCCTATATCTCGCTTGAAGAGCGCTGCCGCCCTGTTGGCATCTCCTCCCGACAGGAAGCGAAGTTCCATTCACTTTGATGATATTGAAACGGTTCCTGCTCCGAAGAAGCGTCGTGGCAGACCACCAAAAGCGAAGTTT